>Ga0126378_10002607_pt1 | contig 13384 bp, 12 predicted proteins | sample PanSoiMetPlot_23_FD_92587 | JGI IMG/M metagenome (GOLD analysis project Ga0126378, IMG submission 92587) | Tropical forest soil microbial communities from Panama - MetaG Plot_23 | ecosystem: Environmental > Terrestrial > Soil > Tropical forest > Bulk soil | place: Panama | collected 2016-02-17
GTGGTCACGATTCCCTTCTGTGCCGGACTGAGACGCGCAAAATCCGCCTGCGCAATGTCGAGTTCAACCTGAAGATCGTCCAAGTCAGCCAGGGAAACGACGGACCCTTGTGGGCCGCCGGCCGCCGCGCTGGCAAACTGCGCGGTGATCAACTCGCCCTTCTCCGCAGTGCGATCGAGAATCGTGCCCGTCACTGGGGCGCGGATGATGGTAGCGTCAAGCTGAGATTTCGCGTAATCCAACTGACCTTGTGCCTGCATCAGCGCGCCTTGGGCACGGGTGAGTTCCTCAGGACGCGGTCCGATCTTTGCCAGCTGAAATGCCTTCTCCAGCGAGTTCGCCCGTTGCTGATCGGCTTCGAACTTGGCGGTCGCGTCGTCCAGTTGCTGGCGTGACAGAACGCCGCTCGAGGCCAGCTCCTTCGTGCGATCGAGCGTCAGCTTATCGTTAGCCAAAGTGGCGCGAGCTTCATCCAGATTATGTTGCGCCTGCTGAATTTCTTCGGGCCGCGAGCCATGTTGCAGCTCTTCCAAATAAGCACGTGCGTTTTCAACCGCTCCCTTCGCCTGATCGTAGGAAGCGCGGAACTCCTGGTCCTCCAGGCGAACGAGCACCTGACCTTCTTTTACCTTGTCACCCTTTTCTACGCCGATCCATGCCAGGCGGCCGGTGACCTTAGAATTTACGTTAATCGTGTGATGGGCCACGATATAACCCGTGGCCGAAAGCACCGTCCCGCCCACATCGTTGCCGCTGGTTTGCACAGCCGCCCGCACCACCTCGACCTCGGGAACGTCAGCCGAAGCAACGCGATAGGCGAGCGTAATCAATCCAAGCAGGACAACGACCGCAATGCCGCCGATGATGTAGCGACGCGCCCAGATCGAAGGCTCCCCGGGCGTTTCTCCGCGCTGCGATCGATCGATCCGCAGGCTCTGCAAATCCTGATGCTTCGTATCAAGCGCCATAATCTTTATTTACGCTTCCGCTCTCCCCTAAGTTTCATTCTGCTATCCCCGCAAAGCCGCCAAGATGTTCTGCCGGGCGGCGTGCCACGCCGGAGCAAGCCCGCCGATAAATCCCATGACGAGGGCGAAGATGATTGCTCGCACCGCAACCGCCGGCGTGATCCGCAGGGCAAACACCACCTCACTAAAGGTGACTGCATTCGAGGTCCCGGTCTGCATGCCATTGAAGGGCAGCATCAATACGATGCCGACCAGCGCGCCCAGTAACGCCAGCAGCAGGGACTCAAGCACGAATGAGGTCAGGATCGCGGGGCGGGAGAATCCAATGACGCGCAAAGTGGCAATCTCACGGCCGCGATACGCCACCGCGGCGTACATGGTATTCATGGCGGCAAAAATCGAGCCGATCGCCATGATGATGCCGACCACCCACCCGATCACCTTGATTGGCGTGCCGGAACTCGTTTGCTTTGCGTAGTAATCGCTCTCCAGCATCCCTTCTAGTTTCAGACGCTGGTCGTCACTGACGCGGTTCTTCAGGGCCTCCGCCGAAATCGGATCAGTCGCACGCAGGTAGGCGGAGGCGAATCCGCCTTGGCGATCGAAATCCGAAGCCATCTGATTCACATCGCCCCAAACCTCGGATTCATACGCAGACCCGCCGGCATCGAAGACTCCCACGACCTTCCACGAGCCTTTACCGAATTCCATGGTGTCACCGATATTCGCATGCGTGAACCGGTCGCGAATTGACTTGCTGACCACCACCTCGCGCTGTCCCTGCTGAAACCAGCGGCCCTCGATCAACTTCACGGGTGCTGGCTTTCCCGGTTCGTCCGGTGTCTGGCGCATCTCCAGTCCATCGGGCATCATGCCGCGTACCGTGACATTGACTTCACCCGTGCCATCCTTGCGGGGAAGAACGATAACAACCACCCACTCGCCCGACACCATGGGCTGACCTTCTTTATCGGTGGCGATCCCGGGCAGTGTCTTCAGAGTCGGAAACAACGACGCGTCGAACCCGCCCGACAGTTCGGCTTCTGAACCCTTGCGCAGTACGAGAACGTTCTTGGAACTCCCGCTGCTCACAAACGCGCGGTTGAGGCCCGCCACCAACGCCATCAGAAAGATTGCCGTGGTCACGGTCAGCGCGATGCCCAGCGCCGTCATGACCGTAAGACCTTTGCGGAGTTTCAGGTTGCGAATGTTGTAACTGATGGGTATGGCCATAATTTGAAATCTCCACTCACCCGATATAACGCAGGGCGTCGACTATGTTCATGCGCGCGGCCCGGTAAGCCGGGAGATAACCGCTCACAATTCCCAGGATTCCGGCCACCGCTATGGCAATCGATGCGGTGATTACGTTCACCTTCATATCGAGCGGGATGCCCAACCCGATAAAGCGGTGCGTCAACCAGGCAATCACAAACCTCGCGACAAACACTCCGAGCACTCCTCCACTCAGAGCTAACGCAACCGATTCGCTTATGAACATCGACAGCACCCGCTGACGCGTGAAACCGAGAGTCTTCAGTACAGCCACTTCACGCGTCCGGCTGCGCACCGACATCGCCATGGTGTTCGCGGAAACCAGCATGATGGCAAACATCACAGCTCCACAAATGCTCAGGATGAACGCCTTTACATTGCCAAGCGAGGCAACGAAGCCAAGCTGAAACGCCTTCTCGCTCTCGGTCTTGGTCTGCAGCGGCGAGTTGTGGAACATGTCATCGATCATGCGAGCCGCTGCGGCGACATGCTCCGACGAGTCGATCTGCGCCGAATACCAGCCTGCCTTCCCCTTGAACCAAGGTACCGCTTCTTCGAGGTATTTCGCGTTGAAGTACAGGGCATTCTGCGGCGGATCGCGATGGTAGATCCCGCGAATCGTCAGGTCGAGGTTCGCGGGAAAAATGTTACCTTGCAAAGTAACGCGGTCGCCGAGTTTCCATTTGTACTTATCCGCCAGCGTGACGTCAACGATGCACCCGGCCTGATCGTGCTGCCACTCCTTTAATTGATCCGCGGGCATGATCTTGTCGGAAGCGACGTTCAGGTATTCATCAGGATCGGTGGCCAATTGTGCGAAAAAATGCTCCGGCCGGTCATCGATGTATCGTCCACCAAACCACGTAATAGGCACGACAGCATTGACTCCCGGAACCGCGCGAATTTTCTCGCGATAATAGGCGGGCAAAAAGAATGCCAAGGAAACGCGGTCACGAACAATCAAACGGCGCGCGGCTTCCGGTGCTACCTGATCCACATAAAAAGACCGCCAGATGCAAATCATCAAGGTAAGCAACAACAGCGAGAAACTAATGCTGATCATAGTCAGCAGACTACGGCGCTTGTTGCGGAAAGCATTGCGCACCACAAAACTTCCCATGGTCATAGATCACCCGATGTGGCGGAGCCCATCGACAATGTTCACCTGCGACGCGTGATATGAGGGCAAAGCGGAGCTCAACAGCCCCACTACGCCGGAAGTAACCAGGGCGAGAGCCCAAATCCCTGGAGTTACGACCATGGGGAAGAAACTGATGAACTGCTTCGAATGCGTCAACCCATAGACGGCTGCCCAACCGAGCGTAGCGCCAATCACGCCTCCCGCAAGCGACAGGGCAACTGCCTCACTGACAAACAGGCCTAAGACCCCGCGCCTGGTGAAGCCCAGAGTCTTGAGTACGGCGACTTCGCGAGTGCGCTCGCGAATCGACATCGCCATGGTGTTCGCGGACACCAACAACGTGGCAAAAACCACGGCGGAGCAGATACTCAGTATGAAGGCTTTCACGTTGCCCATCATGGCAACGAATTCCAACCCAAATGCTTTCTCGCTCTCGGTCTTCGTCGGTTGCGGCGAATTGCGAAACATATCGTCCACGGTGCTCGCGATGGTGCTCACATCTGAGGGTGACGCCGCCAGAATACTGAAGGTGCCAGCTTGTCCCTTGAAGAAGGAAACTGCCTCTTCCACGTACTTGGCATTGAAATAGACCGACTTATTATCCGGATTCGAGTGGTAGATTCCGCGGATGTTCAATTCCAGATTGACCGGATAAATGGTCCCTTGCAAAACAATACGATCTCCCAGCTTCCAGCCATACTTATTCGCCAGATAATCGTCGACGATCACTCCTTGGCGATCCCGCTGCCATGCCTTGACCTGATCGTCGGGCATCGAGATATCCCGGTAGGTTTTGAAGAACTCGTCGGGATCGGTTCCGAATTGCGCAAAAAAGTTCTCCGGCTTCTGGTCTTTGTAAATTCCGCCGAACCAGGAAACCGGAATAACTGAAACCACCCCCGGAATCGCACGAATCTTCTCCCGATAAAAACCGGGTAGCGAGAAGGTGAGTGAAACCCGATGCCGGACCACCAGCCTCTGCGCCGATTCCGCGCTGCCCTGATCCAGGTAAAAAGCGTGCCAGATGGTCATCATCAGGGTCAGCAGAAGAAGAGAAAACGCAATGCTCAGAACCGTCAGGATGCTCCGGCGTTTATTGCGGAACGCATTCTTTGTGACGAACCGGGATAAGGTCATCGATGCACTCCAGAGAGAGCGGGGAACCGAAACCAGGAGGTAGTTGCAGCTCGACTTATCCAGAATAGTCGAACTGGTTCCCACTCGACAACCACGCCGGATCCGGTTTTTGTCAGGGTAAACACTCCAGGCTCTCTCACTCAGGGATAACAGAAACATCATCGGGCTCCGCGCTTCTGCTCGCCAGTGGAGATCGTCACCGCCTTCGGATGACAAATGTCACCCGCGAACTATCCATGAAACATAACTGCTGCCTGTTGATGAAAGTTACGCCGTAGTTGTTGAGGCGTTGAGTTGCTACCAGATATTGCGACATATCTTCTCCTGGAATAGTCCTGCAGGCGGGGTTTCGATGCCCGGCCTTCACTACAACGACGAACGGCCAGAACGGAATTCGACAAGCCGTCGGGAAAATTTTTGTGTCTGGGAATTTCTTAGTTCTGGCCGCGGCTTCTTCGCGATTAGGCCGTCAATTGTTGTAATCCAGGATGGCTTGATCAGTTGAACCTCCCTTCATCCGCGGACGGACCATACAGTGCCGGTACCGACGCCTCATTGAGGCGCAGGTACACGGTCAACTGTCCGCGATGGTGGGCTAGATGGCTGAAAACCGAGTCCGCAATCATCGCGTGACGCGGGCTGTCGCTCACCACGTGTTCTCCGACCATAAATTTCCAATTTGTCGAAAGATGCTCGTCCGTCGTGGCTTGCAAGGCCGCGCGGGCTCCCGCCACCGCCGAATCCAGCGCAGCCAGCAACTCTGCTCGGGTGCGCCACTCCAGAGGCTTGAATTTCGCGGCCTCCGGCGATTTCATGTCAAATTGGTCTTGTTTCACCATCGAAATGATCCACGACGGCATCGTTGCCACCAGTGCGGCCAAGTAGCCGAGGGGCATTGACTTGTCATGAGGCTTCCAGTCATTGTGTCCTTCGGGCACGCGTTGCAGCGCCAGGCGAGAGGAATTCGCTTCCCGCTCCAGTTCGGTCAGAAAGAAATCCGTCATCTTCATCGTTCTTCTCCGCAACGATTCGGCTAGGGCGAATCGAGAGAGGACACGTTAGCAAGCATTGAGGACAGATTTAGTCCTCAGCTTTATGCCACAATAAGGCCCCATGGTGCAGACATCGGCTCGCCTTCTCCGTCTGCTTTCACTCTTCCAGGCGCAGCGTTACTGGAGTGGGTCCGAACTGTCGCAGCGTCTCGATGTCACGGCTCGGACCTTGCGGCGGGACGTCGACCGCTTGCGCGGGCTTGGATATCCGGTCCACTCCACCTCGGGAATCGCAGGCGGCTATCAACTGGGTGCGGGGGCGGCGCTTCCGCCGCTGCTGTTCGACGATGATGAAGCCGTCGCGGTCGCGCTCGGACTGCGAACCGCTGCCAGCGGAGGCGTCACGGGGATCGATGAAGCCTCGGTGCGCGCTCTTTTGAAATTGGAACAGGTGTTGCCGCCGCGGCTGCGTCACCGGGTTGCCGCACTGCATGGTTTCATCGTTCCGATGAAATCCCGCAGAGCAAGCGTTGATGCAAACCTGGTGTCGCTATTAGCTGGCGCCTGTCGTGACCACGAAAGCCTCCGGTTCAACTATAAAAACCGCACCGATGTTTCCAGCATGCGCGTCGTCGAGCCTTATCGGGTGGTGCACACCGGGTATCGCTGGTATCTGCTTGCCTGGGACCTGAACCGCAAAGACTGGCGGACGTTCCGCGTGGATCGCATCACCGGCAAGCCCAAGACGGCGACGCGGTTCCAACCCCGCAAAGCTCCAGAGGGTGGCTTCGCAGCTTTTGTTGCGAACTCCCTTGCACAAGTGCCCTATCCATTTCGAGCGCGAGTGACGCTACGTGCGCCGGTGGAAGCCTTGGCCCGGCGGATTCCTCCCGCGGCCGGAGTATTGGAGGGCATCAACCAGAACTCGTGTCTGCTGCATACGGGTTCTCATTCGCTCGAGGGAATCACCATTCATCTGTCGCTGCTCGGGGTCGACTTTCAGGTGCATGAACCACCAGAGCTGATTTCCTACATACGCAATCTAGCTGATCGTCTGCAGGCTGCAACCCGCGAATAATCAGCCTCGGCGGCCCGTTTTATCCCTGCAGCTGCTTACCTTGGTAACTCGAAGGCTCGTACGGGCAGCGCTATCCTACACGTACTCAATCTGTTTCCTGCCGGTGCAGGTGTGTCGTAGCGGCGGCGATCGGCTTTTCATGGATTGGAGCCAGGGAGCAATGCCTACGAAAATTGGCCACTTCGAAATTCTCAGTGAGTTGGCGAAATCGCCGACGTGCGCAGTCTACAAAGCGAAAGATTCCGAGAGCGGGCAAACGATTGCGTTGAAGGCAATCCAGCTCAGCGCATTTGGAGAAAGTGCACAGGCGCTGGAACAAGCCCTGCTGGCCGAAGCCGAGAGCAGCAACCTATTGAGCAGCTCCAATATCACCAAGGTTTATGGTGCCGGCGAAATCGCAGGCCAATTCTGCGCCGCCATGGAATATGTACAGGGCAACAGCATCGCGACGATGTTGTCGCGCAAAGAAGGATTTTCGATCTGGGATCTCCTGGACATCGGCCGGCAATTGTGCGGCGGCCTCGATCATGCCAATTCGCACAAGCTTGTGCACCATAGTCTGGAACCTGCGAAAGTCATGTGCGGGTGGGATGGCACGGTCAAGATTCTCAGCTTCGGGGTATCCAGCGCAGGTAAGTTCTTGCCGCATGCCACCGGCGCGATCTCTCCAGTGTGGTACTACATGTCGCCCGAGCAGGTCCGAGGCGATGCGACCGATGGCCGATCCAATCTTTACAGCTTGGGCGCGATGTTCTACGAGATGGTCACCGAGCGGAAAGCGTTCGATCGCGAGGATCTGGAATCCCTGCAGCAGAGCATCCTGGAGAGCACGCCCGTAGCGCCGCACCACGTAAATCCAAAGATCCACCCGCTGCTCAGCGACCTGATCATGAAGACGCTGGCCAAGGATCCGCCCGAGCGATATCAGAATGGCCGCGAATTGCTGGAAGATCTGGAGAAATGCAAGGAATCCAAGCCGGCAGCGGCGAAGAAAGCCGAGCCGGCCAAGGGAACGATGGCGCCCGCAAAAGCCCGGGCCGCAGCGCAATCCAAGTTTGTCGCAACCACGCCCGCAAGGCCGGCTTCGGGGGTTGCCGCCGCATCGGCTGCAAAGAAGACGGGGGCGGCGGCAGCCGAACCGAGTGCCAAGCTGGCACGCCCGGCAGCAAAACTGGCCATGCCTAAAGCGGCTGCCGCGGCCGCAGGCGTGGGTGCTTCCGATGGCAGCAGTCCCCCAGGCCAGATCGAGGAACTGGATCTTTCCGACCAGTTTGTGGGAGCGGCAAAACCGGAGTCCGAGCAGCCCTCGGCATCTATGTCCGCACGAGTGGCCGATGAGCCACAAGTCGAGACCTTTGAACCGGAGGCCGACAACGCTCCGAAGATTGCTGTCGATCCCATGATGGCCGAAGGCGGCCCGGCCGTGAGTACGGGGACCAGCTTCTCCGATATCTCCGAATTGCCTCCATTGCAAGAAGTGTATGTAGCTCCGCCGCCCCCGCCTCCGGTGGAGGAGGCCCCGGTACCAGCTGTCGTATCGCTTCCGAAGACTTATCGGGGCGGTGCAAGGAAAGCGGAAAAGCCAAAAGCAGAAGCGCGCGAGGTTGCCCAGAAGGCGATCACAGAAATCAAAGGGGTTCCACCCAAGTTGTACATGTACGCGTTGGGTATAGCCGGCGCTGTGATCCTTGCGATTGCGATCGGCGTAACCACCTACATCCATCGGCAGGGAGATGATGATGCCGGCGCTCCGCGGACCAGCGTTCCTGCAGAAACATCGCAGCCCGATGCCGCCCAGCAAGCGCCTGCGGCCGCACCCGCTCCGGCTCCGGCGCCTGCCGCTCCCGTGGCGGCACCGCCCGTTGAGCTTCCGGATACCCCCGAACCGGCCGAGCAGGCCGCTGCAACCCCGAAGTCACGCAACGCGGGCAGGAAAAAGGCACGAGCGGCTGCCGTGGTCTTACCAGGCCAGTTAGCGGTGGACTCGACCCCGGCAGGTGCTCAAGTGCAGGTCGATGGCGCCAGTGATGCAAGCTGGGTGACGCCATTCGCACTGACGAATCTGCAACCTGGACAGCACTCGCTCATGGTCAGCAAAGCTGGCTATGCGACAGATTCACGAACCGTAAACGTCACATCGGGAAATCGAACCAGCGCGAACATCCGGCTCGCCCAATTGATGGCGACGCTCCTAGTGAAGAGCGATCCACCCGGGGCCAACATTTACGTGGACGGCCGCGATATGGGTACGAAAACTCCGGCGCAGGTCAGCGTCGACAAAGGACAGCACCTGGTTCTGGTCCGCATGTCGGGCTACCTCGACGAGAGCCAGTCCGGGCAGTACACCCTGGGGCAAACCTACAGCTTTACTCCGACTCTCCGTCCTCTCGGCAACACCGACAACATCAAACTCGCCGGCGGAAAGATGTCCCGGCTTTTTGGTGGAAAGGCCCAGCCGAACCAAGCCACCGTCAGCATCCACACTTCGCCGAAAGGCGCGCAAGTCTCCATCAATCGGCACATGGTCGAAAAGAACACTCCCCTGGATCTGATTCTCGATCCCGGCAACTATGAGGTGGAGATCGAACTCTCGGGATACGCACCCATCAAGAAAATCGTCACGGCTACCCAGGGCGGCAAAGTCTTGATTGATGAAACGCTGCAGCAGCAGTAGCGTTGCGGAGTGCGCGTTGGGGAAACACAGACTCGAGGCATCAACCATGGTCGAATCTGAATCGACCTTCAGCGGGCGCTCAACGTGAGGAGTCCCCGCCTTCTTTCCCATAGCACTAGGAGGGAAGCCAACCCAGTTTTCCTGTTGCCTCCGGCAATCGCAGTGGCGCCCTTGCGGAAAACCAAAAAGGCACGCGAGGGACGAGGGACTCTCGCGTGCCGACCGTGTGCAGAATTAAATCGGCAGCTTGAACTTGACGGTGACCTGCGTCTGGATTTCGACCGGTTCGCCGTTCAGCAGATAGGGCTTGTACTTCCATCGCTTGACCGCGTCGACGGCCGCTTTGCTGAGCTGTGAATCTCCACTCACCACTTTGACCTGGGTGATATCGCCGGTCTTGGAAATCGTCGCCATCAACTCCACGGTGCCCTCGACCCGCAGCCGTAGAGCACTTGCCGGATACACCGGCGCAACTTTCTTGTACAACAGCCCCTGCGATACGCCCTGCGACACGCTCATCGTCTGCAGCTTCGGTTCGACTTCGCCCGTAGTGGTCGGAACCAAGTCGGGAGGCGGAGCGGATGCGGAAGTCGCCATTCCAATCATGCTCGGGGCGGACACTTCAGCTCCCGTCGATTTTGACTTTTCTGGCGCTTTGCCGCCCTTGACCATCAAGGGTTCGGCTTCGGGTGCTGCATCGGACTCCTCTGGCGCTACTTGCTTCATCGCTTTTGCAGAAGTCTTAGCCGGAGCGGTGTTCGTTGAAGCCTTGGTTACGCTCGCCGCGGGTTTCGCGGTTTCCTTCGGAGCAGCTTCAGAATCGCCAGGGCCTGCGTTCGAGGGCGAGCTCACAGCTGCGGTTTCAACTGGAGCTGCGGTGGGCGCAGCGCCAGGCTGGACTGCCGGAGAAGTTGCCGCCGCGGTTTGCGCCGTGGAGGTGGATGTCGCGGCTGTTCTCGCATTGTGGCTCCTGAACGCCCAGCCGAAGAATGCTGCTGCAAGGATCACTACAGCCGCAGCAACTCCTATCAGAATCTTCTTGTTTCCTCCGCTGCTTTCGGGTTGCGCGGAGCCACCAAAGGTGAAGGTAGGCGCCGACCCGACGGTGCTAGTGAGCTGGGGTGCAAGTGAGGGCGCTGCTTGCGCAGCCTCGCCGGCGCTCGCGACCGGCGCTTCAGGAGCTTTCGATACCTGTGGTTCACGCGCAGGGGCGGCTGCGCTGGCCGCGCCGGTGCTGAAATAAGCACTCCTCTGCGACGAAGGGCTGGTCGCCGCCGCCTCTGCAAAGCTTGGCGCTTCCCCCTTCGGAGCCGGGGGCTCCGGAATACTTGAAGCCGCGGGAGCAGTTGCAGCCTTCGGGACCGGTGGGAGATTGCCCCCCCTGGGCGCCTGTGTTGCACCCGCGACAGCCGCTGCGGGCCACGCCGGGGTGCTCGCCGCGGGTTTCGCAGCCGGAATCTCCCGGGATGCAGCACTTGGTTGTGGAGGTGCAACTGGCTTTGCCGCGCTTACTGACTTTGATGCTGGCTTGGCGGGTGCAGGTGCTGACGCTGCCGCCGCAGCTCCCGGCTTGGCCGGTTCGCTCTTGCGCAGCAGTCCGCGTGCCACGCGCAGAGTTCCTTTGGCTTGTTCAATGTTTATGGGTTTGGTCAGGACGAGGTTGGCGCCAATACGAAACGCTTTGGCTACCCCCGCCTGACCTTCCACGAGGGCGACGGCAAGCGACGTCTGGTTGGACGCGGAATTGCGCGCGCTTTTGAACAACAGGGTGGCATTCTGCTCGTTATCGCAGTCCACCACGACAGCGTCGAAGTGTCCGCCCATCAGCTTCTTGACCGCCGCGAATGGCTCGCTGCAGGCCTCGACGTTGAACTCCAACTCGTTCAGAACCTGCGTCACCGTACGAGCCGTTTTGTCATCGGGACAGAAGAGAAGAGCTTGGTAACCCATAAAATCATCGTAGGTACAGCCGTAAGCACCAGCAAGTTACGCAGGTAATTCGGGTTATGTTGATTTTCCCGGGCTTGCGCGAGGACTAAAGCCAAACGGCCAAGGTCGGAAGGGTTGGTGGGGGTTGAGTTCCTTCCACTATGATCGGGATGACAGAACACCGTATTTACGACTGTTATGAGCAGAACATTTCGGGCGGTTGGTTCGATCGCTCTCGCGGTGCTTCTACGGGGAGTGTTCCGATTGCTGTATCCCACCGTGAAGGGATCCGGGAGGTGGTATTTCCGCGTGAACGGTCAGGTGCTCGTCGATGGTCGACAGAGCTTGGGCTGCATGCGCGCCAATGTCGATCGAACAATCCGCCGGATTACACCGACGGATGGACATAAAGCTGAGACTTTCTATGGTGCCGGTTGCGGACCGTGCCAAAATCCTGAACGGCGGAGACTGGAGCCCGGTTGGTTTCATTCCGAATCCTGTTAGGAACATGAATCCGCCGTGTTCCGCTGGCGCGGATTCTACAGATAACCCGGGTGCACCCATTTCCTCGACCCTGGTTCGCGCAGGACGGCTTGTCTCCTTCTCCACCACCTCGGGCAAAAAGATCAAGGCGCAGTAGTAGCAATGCGATCGCAGAATCATCAGGGTTTTTCTGCGCGCCCTCTGCGGGCGATTTCCCGCAAACGCGGCGGTAAAAGTGTTATCCCCGCAAGTGGTGGACGCCGAACCCGTGATGGGCGGCGGCAACTCTGAAGAGGCGCGCAGGTCCGAGGTCTAAGGTCCAAGGGTCACAAATCCCCTACAATGATCGAGCCATGCGCATCCCGCTCTGGCTCAAAGTCGGCTGGACCATCTGGCTAATCACCTGGGCTCCTGTCTATTGGCGGCAGTATGGAGCGCAGAACTTCCTCTACTTCTGCGATATCGGAAACATCCTCATCGGAGTCGGCCTCTGGCTGGAAAGCGCACTCATCTTTTCCTGGGCAGCCTGCGGATTGTTATTGTTTCAGGCGCTCTACATCATTGACCTCGGGGGCGCACTGCTAACTGGCCATCACGCGATCGGCGGTACCGAATACATGTTCGATCCGCGTTTGCCGCTTGCCGTCCGACTACTGAGTCTTTTCCACGTTGCGACTCCGCCGTTGTTGTTATGGGCAATCTGTCGCCTCGGCTACGACGCGCGCGGATGGAAGCTTCAAACGCTGATGGCGTGGATCGTCGTTCCCATCAACTATTTCTGGCGTCCCGAGCAGGACGTGAACTGGGCGCGCGGCTTGTTTTTTCACGAGCAGCACGTGATTCCCGGCTGGGCGTACCTGCTCGGCTACTTGATCATAGTCCCGCTCTGCATTTACCTCCCGACGCACTTACTGCTCCAGCGATTGTTTAGGCGCGATATGTTATTGCACCAAGCTTCCGCGAGGTAAGCCTTGCACTGCCGAGAGCCGAGTTATTGTGACCTTCCCGAACCATCCCCCGATTTCCGTAACGCAGATTCCGCCGGAGGATATTCGATCGATCCTTTCAACGCGGAAATATCCTCCTGCTGATGATCGGGGAAAGGCAATTGTTTCTTGTCGCGCAGTTCCGCGATCTTCTGCACCGCGTGGTCTGCTTTCTCTTTCTCCACTCCGGAGTCGCGGCTCAAATAAAGGGTTTGCGCAGGAAGAGCCAGACTGCCACCGGCAGCCTCCACAAGGTCGAGCATTCTCAGCAGCAGGTCCTCGCGCACCGCGGCAAACTCATTGAAGTCCTGGGTCAGGACGTATGACAGCACCTCCAGGTTCAAGGACGAGCCCGCGATGTCGATGAGTCGCACCCGCACCGTCGTGGTTTCCACCTTGGGATGGCTGTAAAGCAGTTTGCGGATTTCCAGGAGCACGAAGCGCACGTGATCGGCTTTGCTCTCAGGACGCAGCCCCAGATTCGTCTTGAACAGAATCTTGTCGCGGCGGCTGAAGTTCTCCAGATTGATCGTTGCCACCGTGCCGTTCGGAATGGCCAACAGTGTTCGATCCTCGGTGCGAATGCGCGTCGATCGCAATCCGATATCTTCAACAACCCCGGTGCGGTCACCGAAACGGCAGACGTCGCCAACCCGAAATACCTCATCTCCCAGTACGAAGACCCCCCCAAACAGATTCTCGATACTCTTCTGCGCGCCGA
>Ga0126378_10002608_pt1 | contig 13381 bp, 9 predicted proteins | sample PanSoiMetPlot_23_FD_92587 | JGI IMG/M metagenome (GOLD analysis project Ga0126378, IMG submission 92587) | Tropical forest soil microbial communities from Panama - MetaG Plot_23 | ecosystem: Environmental > Terrestrial > Soil > Tropical forest > Bulk soil | place: Panama | collected 2016-02-17
CGCGTATCCATCCCAAATTAGTTGATTGAAGCTGGTCGGTCAGGAGCAGTTATCGTGTATGCTTTCGTACCCGTAGATATCTGAGGCGATTTCTGCCATGGTTTCGGTCATCGGCTCGTCCACCAGCTGGCTGCCGAGGATTTCCCCAGCACACATTTAGTTTGAATCTTTCCAAGCAGTCGATCTATGCTTCTGTCCTTATCAAGAGGATGTCTATGAAAGCACTCCAGCTCAGGCAGGACGCGAATGTTTCCTATACCTCTGCAGTAGAACAGGAAACGAAGCTCATGGTGGACGAGAATTTCTCCATGCCGCATTTGCCTGGTCGAACGCTTGCACGTCGAGTCTTTACCTCGACGTACTTCGACACGCCGGATCACTGCTTGGCACGCGCTTGTATCACCTTACGTTACCGATTGGATGGTCATTTAGGGGTCTGGCAGCTCAAGTTGCCCCTCAATGGTGGTCGACGAGAGATTGAATTGCGCGGAGAGGCTTACGAGGTTCCGATCGTCTTCTCTGACGCGCTCATCGTCCATCTTGAAGGCAAGCGGCTGGTGCCTGTCTCGACCCTGCGCACGTGGAGAACAGGTGTGCGCGTTCGATTGGGTGGAGGAGGTGAGGCGGACGTCGTCCTCGATTCTATGTCCGTGCTCAGGGGGGGCCAGATCGTCCAGCGCTTTCGTGAGCTCGAAATCGAATGGTTGAAGTGCAACGATCGTCTCGGTGACGGACTGATCGAGACACTGCGAAAAGTGGGTGCGAGACCGCACGATGGGCGACCCAAGCTCTTCCGAGCACTCTCGGTGTCTTATGGTCAATTTGCTCCTCTTCCGCAACATGCCTCAGTTCGGGAATATCTTCGACAATATCTTTCGTGGCAGGTTTATTTATTGAAACGGTTCGATCCCGGTACTCGACTCGGGGGGGAGCCGGAGGACCTGCACCAAATGCGAGTGGCAACGAGGCGATTGCGAGCCGTGCTTCGCTCGGCCCATCGAGTGTTGGATCCCACCTGGGCGGCTCCGCTGGTGTCGGGCCTTACGTGGTTGGGACAGTTGCTCGGATTTGCGCGCGATTTGGATGTACAACTGGATTACTTCCGTAGTGAGGCCTCGCAACTCAGTCTCCGGGACCGAAAGCCACTTGAGCGATTCGCATCATTCCTGCAGGGGGAACGAGCGAACGCGCAAAGGACCTTAGTCGGCGAGATGAGGAGCGCCCGCTATCTTGGTTTTGTCAGCAAATTGGAGCAGGCCGTGCATGAGCCGGTTGTGCTGGATTCAGAGTGCAGGATTGAGGATGTTGCCACTCGCGCATTCAAGAAATTATCCAAAGCGATGCGAGAACTACCTGAGTCTCCCTCTAACGTAGATCTGCATCGGCTGCGGATCAAAGCGAAGCGCGCCCGCTACATGTCCGAATTGGCCGAGCCCGCTACCGGAAAGTCGGCGACCCGATTTATCAAGGCGGCGAGAGAGTTCCAGGATCTACTGGGAATACACCATGATACCGTGCTGGCCGAACAATATGTCAGGGAGTTCGTGGCGCGCTTGCCTGGCGAGCGCGCGGCATTCGCGGCCGGCTTGTTGATGGCCAGAGCGCATCAACGACGGGACCAAGCGCGAGACACATTGCAATCTGCCTGGAGACGCGTCAGGAAACGTGGGAAAAAAGTTTGGAGTTAGGCCCCGATTAGACTGCCGCATTGTTTCTTGCGCGGAGTTGCGCCCAGTCGACCAGCAATGGCACTGGAATATGTATTGCCAGCAAGGCGTTCTTTGTGCAATAGATCGTGCGCCAACTGATCAGCCGGCGCATGATCGGTACGGGAAGCCTGCTCCGATGGAGCGACGCAAGACCCTCCGAGTGAAGGTTCAGTTTCGAAGCTCGTTCTCCGTTCCGAGTATCGTGGAGGGCGATGGGATGGTAGTGGATCTGTCTCACGGTGGTTGTGGCATTGCGACGTTGGTTCAGGTTCCCTCTGGGACCAATTTAGTAGTCCCACTAATGTTGCCCGAGGACTTCCTCCGATAACCGTGAAATCATCCATCGGCTGATGGTCGCAGGACCACGAGTACGGGATGCAATTTCTGGAACTGCGGGAAGAAGATCTGGCCCGGCTCTCTCACTTTATTGGAAAAGTGTAGTCTGGGTTCTCCTCCCTCTAAGCTTCTCGAGAAGATTATCCCTGATCGGCAGGTTCGAAGCAGTCTTATAGATTCCGGCATACTGCAGCCGGAAGATCTATTTTGTAGAGAGCACAAAAACATCCTCTACTGCCCGTTGGAACCATAAGCGCACACTCCTGTCGTCAGTCGCCATCCGTTTCTCGACTGGCTTCACAACAAGCCGGACACTTCTTTTCAACGATGAGTTCTGAACTGCTCGTTCGGCGGAAAGGATTGTCCTGGGGGAGAGTCGTATACTGAATGTGAAGCTGATCACCCGATTCGAGAACTCCTGACGTATTCAGGCAGATCCACGATATCGTATCGAACGGTAAGGATGAGTAGGGTGGCTCGCAACGGAGAAATGCGATAGGAGGACAAACGCTTCCGGCACTGTTCGTTGGTGAGCCGTTTTGCAAGGGTTGAATGCGACATGAAACATGCAACATTGACTTGGTCTTTGGGCGATCCGACCGGGTGGACAATCGTCTTCATCCTGTTCCTGCTATGGTCAGGAGTGGTCGGATTAGCCGTTTATCGCATCTCCGATCGTTTCCTTAGTATGGGGTCCCTCGACCAAGAGCAGAAAGCAAGGCGTCGGACGAGTCTCGTCCTCGGCACGCTCGTAGCTTTCGGGATCTTCTCCGTCATCTATTTCACAATCCTGAGCTGATTTTCTCAGCTCGACCTCCAGGACGGCCAATTAACGTTTCGCTATATCCCTCCAGAGCGCACTATGGTTATGCCGTTTAGTGATGTGATCACCGTGCAGGAGGGGCCAGCCTTCAAAGGTCGGTGGCGCCTAGTCCTCATCACTGAGACGAGCGGGACTTATGAAAGTGCCTTAACTCCACAAGCCGATGTGCACAGGACCGGCGCGTTTCTCAGGCAGCAGCTGACTCAACATTCCTCCCTCTACCATTGAATCCGGAAAAGCGTATACTGGAGATATGCTGGCGGTGCGTCTGTTGCAGGGTGTGTTGGCAGCTGCCATGCTCTTGCCGGGGTGCACCTCATCTCCTGATGTCATCCCCGAGTCGCTCGAACCGCAGGTCGATAAGCGCCTGACCTTCAATCAGCTCAAAGAAAGTCCAGAATCTTATAAAGGTAAAATGGTCGTGATAGGCGGCCAAGTGCTGAAGGTAGGACGGGCACAAGACGGGACACAGGTCGAGGTTCTCCAATTGCCTCTCGATGATTCATACAGACCGACCCCCCAGCGAACAAGATCACAAGGGCGTTTTCTGGCCCATCAGGCTTCGGCACTCGACCCCGCCACGATTCCCAACAATTCGCGGGTGACCATCGTAGGAGAAGTGACCGGGGCCACGATGCAACGTCTGGACGAAACCGACTACCGCTATCCCATGGTGGACATTAAACATCTCCACGTGTGGGAGCCTGCCTCTTCACCTTGGTGGAGCGGGATTGACATGGGCGTCTTCGGCGGCGGCAGCAGGGGAGGTGGTGGCATCGGCACCGGCTATTAAACTTTTGTCTGGTTCACCGAACAGCTTGGCTGCTGTTCTCCCACGAAGCCCTAGGTGAACTAAACATTAATGCGGCGACTTCGCGGGAGGGCTCGACGCCGTTCAAAGATGACTGTGTCCACGCAACGCGGCTGTCAGCTGCTCGATCTAGTGGCGTTTGAAGTACTGCACGGCTCGTTCATGCCTTTCCGCCGTCGCGCGCGTCCTGAGGGTCCCGAGGTTTCGGCGCTTCCCGGTCTTAGGATCTCTCCTTCGGGAATACAAACGGTATAGACCTGATTGTAGTTTTCTGATCATGTAGTCTTTAGTGGAGGCTGTCAGGCGGGTTGTGACTCTATACTCTCCACGACGGCAATGAGGGTATGAAAACCCGGCGCTCACGCCGGCTGCGGGCGGCCCACACACGAGCTTGTGGCCGAGTTCCTGGGCTTTTGAGATATCGGTAGTCCTGAAGAAGCCTTATTGTTGTATCCTGGCGGTAGGCTTCTCGACCTTGAGGCACTCGCCTTCGCGTTCGGTTCCTTTGCGCTCGATGAACTTGCCTTCCGCCTTCTTCAACCGTTTGAAATCCGTCTCGGGGATTGTCGCCCGGTATTTAAAGGAGATCGCATCTTTCCGAATTGCAACGAATCCATAATCCTTCGTGTCGAACGCCGGAGAAACGCCGAGATACTGAATGGTTGCACTCCCGCCAGACACATATACCTGGCCCGCCGGGGTAATCGGCAAGCGCCAGGGGTCTCCGGTGGCGCACCGATATGTTTCCCCATTGTCCAGACTCAATTCTACGATAAAGACCAGTGATCCAACGCGGCGCTGGAAATATTCTGTGGTCCTCGGATCGTTGCTGATCTTCACGACATGCGCCGGCAACGTTACCATCCCTACGTCAACTTCCAGTGTTCCATCCATGCTCAGTCCCCCGAGTTGGCGCGCCGTGGCCTCAAGCGTTTCACGACCGGCAGGTGCAGCCTTGAGTGTGACGTTGACCGCGAGAAGATACATGTGCGACCCGAGGTCTTCAGCCTGAGCTTTCATGTCGCTCAGCGGGTCCAAGGTGACGGTGAAAGCCTGGTCGAGTATTTTCTGGAACACCTGATCTACGACAGTTTTATCCTTCACTTGCACCGCCTGTGTGGACGGAGCTCCTGATTCGCCGCTGACCGCAGGACCGTGCCCGAAAAAAATCAAGATAAAAACAGCGAAGATTGACCGCGTGGCGTGCTTGTCAGACATATAGATATCCCCTAGCTTTAAGAGTTATTTGTACTCTCGCCACGGACCCAGCCTGTTCCAAGAGTCCTAAATCTGGAGCGTCTCTACATCGGCAATAATGGTGTGGTAGCCGGAGGCGCCATTGGGCTGCGGCCGGATGAGTTCGGCAATCTGCAACTGCCCCTTGGTATCTGTTGCCCGCACGACCACTTGGAACTTACCCTGCTTGGGCGGTTTCCACGTGTAGTTCCAAATTACCCAAGAGTAGGGCGACATCGGTTGTTCGATCTCGCATTCATTCCATGTGCGTCCTGAGTCAAAGCTCAGTTCCACTTTTCTGATGGAATTGGGCCCGCCGAAGGCGATGCCGCGAAAATTCTGTTCGGGTCCCTTTAAGGTCTGATAATGCCCCGGCGAATCGATGCGCGAGAAAATCTTGATCGTCCCGTCGTCGGTCCAACCCTTGCGCTGCCAGTAACCTAGATAGTCTCCCGGATAGACTTCGATTTCGACAATCCACTTCACGTTCTTGATGCCAAATAGTCCGGGCACCAGGAGTCTCAGCGGAAAGCCATGTTCCTTGGGCAGCTTTTCGCCGTTCATCAGATACGCGAGCATCACATCGTCTTGCATGGCGCGTGTGAACGGAATGCTGTCATCGTACCCATCGATGCCGCGGAAGATGACGTCGCGAGCGGTTTCTTCGTCGGCGCCCGCCTCCTGGAGAAGTTTCTTGAGGGAGATGCCGCGCCAGGTTGCATTACCCAGGCTGTCACCGCCAGGTAACGTATCAATGCACATCAGCGTTTGGACCTGATCGTAGGAGTCTCGATTCAAGATATCGCGCCAGCCGAGCGACATCGGCTGCTTCACCTCCCCTTTGACGTGCAATTTCCATTGCTCGATATTAATCTCGCGCGACATGGCGACGGCACTGTCGGCGTAGTTCACGACATAAAATTTGCTATTCGGTGTGAAATAGGTGGTTTCGCGCGGCGGCAAGGCGAACATACGACCGAAGACAGAACCCATCGCGTCGCAGCCCCCCGTCAGGCCAGCAAGTGTGCCAAGGCCGAGCGTCTGCAAGACGGTCCGTCGCCGCATGGCAAATGGAGGTTCGTGCCAGGACATGACAGCACATTATACACGGAAATGAAGCTTGACTCTTTTGGGAGCTCTTGTTATCTTACGACACGTTTCTTGGTGCTGTGTTCCTGCCTGTTAACCGCGTGTGACGCAAGTCACGGTGCGGTTCTGAAGGGAAACTACCCGAAGCGAAGAGCTCCGAGCACGTCCCTTGACACCCTGTTGCGCGAGTTGTATAGTGCGCGGCTCGCGTGATGAGTTTTTTCGCTCTTTGACAACTGAATAGAGGACGATGAGCAAGGTGTAAGGTGTATTGAAGTGGTGGCCCTTGGTCCAATTCTAGAACAACACCTATATGAGAGTTTGATCCTGGCTCAGAACGAACGCTGGCGGCGCGCCTAATACATGCAAGTCGAACGAGAATGTGTAGCAATACACATGTAAAGTGGCGAACGGGTGAGGAATACATAGGTAACCTACCCTCGAGTGGGGAATAACTAGCCGAAAGGTTAGCTAATACCGCGTACGCTCCCCGGACTACGGTTCGGGGAGGAAAGCGATACCGTGGGTATCGCGCTCTTGGATGGGCTTATGTCCTATCAGCTTGTTGGTGAGGTAATGGCTCACCAAGGCTTCGACGGGTAGCTGGTCTGAGAGGACGATCAGCCACACTGGCACTGCGACACGGGCCAGACTCCTACGGGAGGCAGCAGTAAGGAATATTGCGCAATGGGCGACAGCCTGACGCAGCGACGCCGCGTGGGGGACGAAGGTCTTCGGATTGTAAACCCCTTTCGGGAGGGAAGATGGGATGGGTAACCATTCGGACGGTACCTCCAGAAGCAGCCACGGCTAACTTCGTGCCAGCAGCCGCGGTAATACGAAGGTGGCAAGCGTTGTTCGGATTTACTGGGCGTACAGGGAGCGTAGGCGGTTCAGTAAGCCCTTTGTGAAATCTCCAGGCTTAACCTGGAACAGCCGGAGGGGACTGCTGAGCTAGAGGATGGGAGAGGAGCGCGGAATTCCCGGTGTAGCGGTGAAATGCGTAGAGATCGGGAGGAAGGCCGGTGGCGAAGGCGGCGCTCTGGAACATTTCTGACGCTGAGGCTCGAAAGCGTGGGGAGCAAACAGGATTAGATACCCTGGTAGTCCACGCCTTAAACGATGGATACTAAGTGTCGGCGGGTTACCGCCGGTGCCGCAGCTAACGCAGTAAGTATCCCGCCTGGGAAGTACGGCCGCAAGGTTGAAACTCAAAGGAATTGACGGGGGCCCGCACAAGCGGTGGAGCATGTGGTTCAATTCGACGCAACGCGAAGAACCTTACCCAGGCTGGACATGCAGGTAGTAGGAGGGTGAGAGCCTAACGAGGTAGCAATACCAGCCTGCTCAGGTGCTGCATGGCTGTCGTCAGCTCGTGCCGTGAGGTGTTGGGTTAAGTCCCGCAACGAGCGCAACCCTTGTCTTCAGTTACCAACGGGTCATGCCGGGAACTCTGGAGAGACTGCCCAGGAGAACGGGGAGGAAGGTGGGGATGACGTCAAGTCAGCATGGCCTTTATGCCTGGGGCTACACACGTGCTACAATGGCCGGCACAAAGGGCTGCAAACCCGCGAGGGGAAGCCAATCCCAAAAAACCGGCCTCAGTTCAGATCGAGGTCTGCAACTCGACCTCGTGAAGGCGGAATCGCTAGTAATCCCAGATCAGCACGCTGGGGTGAATACGTTCCCGGGCCTTGTACACACCGCCCGTCACACCACGAAAGTTTGTTGTACCTGAAGTCGTTGACGCCAACCGCGAGGAGGCAGACGCCCACGGTATGACCGATGATTGGGGTGAAGTCGTAACAAGGTAGCCGTAGGGGAACCTGCGGCTGGATCACCTCCTTTCTAAGGAGTCACTGACTCCAAAGAAAATCTCGGGCTGAGGGCCACCTCTTCAATACACTTACATCAGAATTTGAGTGAGGGTTCAGACGGCGAATCTCTGTTGGGGAGATTTCGATACGAATACGGGCCCTGGTCGCTTCAGACTCAGCTGGGCCTGTAGCTCAGTTGGTTAGAGCACGCGCTTGATAAGCGCGGGGTCGATAGTTCAACTCTATCCAGGCCCACCACTGAGTCCTGATCTGCCCGGCGCACGACGCAGCGAATCAGGGCACAGACTCTTTCCTTCGAGATATGGGGCTGTAGCTCAGTTGGGAGAGCACCTGCTTTGCAAGCAGGGGGTCGTCGGTTCAATTCCGTCCAGCTCCACCAATCATTCAAGTGCTGCGATGGAACAACCTCAAATTGCTCAACGTCCTCTAGACAGTTCAGCTGGTGACACGATCATTAGCGTCGTTCTTTGACAATTGAATAGGTCTTATCGAAAGACCATGTGTGTCAGGAGCAAAGTGATTGTTAAGCTACTAAGGGTGTACGGTGAATGCCCTGGCATCAGCAGGCGATGAAGGACGTAGCTAGCTGCGATAAGCCTCGGGGAGCCGCAAGCAGGCCGTGATCCGAGGATGTCCGAATGGGGAAACCCAGGCGATGAATGCCGCCTATCCCCTCCTGAATCCATAAGGAGGGAGAAGCCCACGCAGGGAAGTGAAACATCTCAGTACCTGCAGGAATAGAAATCAATCGAGATTCCCCCAGTAGTGGCGAGCGAAAAGGGAACAGCCTAAACCACAGTGATGTCAAGCCCGTGTGCGTTGTCGCTGTGGTGTTGTAGGCCTCTGTCGGACAGCGATACGGCGCCGTCGACAAGTCAGAAACCAGGATCGTAGCGAAACAACCTGGAAAGGTTGACCATAGAAGGTGATAGTCCTGTACGCGACACGACCCTGGCTTGTTGGATAGAGGTCCTGAGTACCACGGGGCTCGAGTAACCCAGTGGGAATCCGGGACGACCACGTTCCAAGGCTAAATACTCGCTGATGACCGATAGCGTACCAGTACCGTGAGGGAAAGGCGAAAAGAACCCCGGTGAGGGGAGTGAAATAGAACCTGAAACCGTACACCTACAAGCAGCGAAAGGACTATGGCCCGCAAGGGCAATGTCTGATCGCGTGCCTTTTGCTTAATGAGCCTGCGAGTTATTCTGCGCAGCAAGGTTAAGGCGCAAAGCCGGAGCCGTAGCGAAAGCGAGTCCGAATTGGGCATCTAGTTGCGTAGAATAGACCCGAAGCGAAGTGATCTACCCATGGCCAAGGTGAATCCGCCGTAACAGGCGGAGGAGGCCTGAACTGCTGTTTGTTGCAAAAAGCTCGGATGAGCTGTGGGTAGGGGTGAAAGGCTAAACAAACTTCGTGATTGCTGGTTCTCCCCGAAATAACTAGAGGGTTAGCCTCGTGTCAGCCGTAACGGAGGTAGAGCACTGGATGAGCTAGGGGCGTTCCAACGCTACTGAACTCAACCAAACTCCGAATGCCGTTACTGGACGAACGGGAGTTAGACTACGGGTGCTAAGATCCGTGGTCAAAAGGGAAATAGCCCAGACCGTCAGCTAAGGTCCCTAAGCGTGAGCTAAGTGGGAAAGGTTGTAACGTCGCTCAGACAGCCAGGAGGTTGGCTTAGAAGCAGCCACCCTTTAAAGAGTGCGTAATAGCTCACTGGTCGAGCGATGTTGCGCCGAAAATATACCGGGGCTCAAGTTCACCACCGAAGCTACGGACTTCTATCGCAAGATGGGAGTGGTAGGGGAGCATTCTCTTCGCAGTGAAGGTTGACCGACAAGGACAGCTGGAGCGGAGAGAAGAGATTATGCAGGCATAAGTAGCGATAAACGATGTGAGAATCATCGTCCCCGTAAGCCTAAGGTTTCCTGGCCTATGTTCGTCAGGTCAGGGTGAGTCGGATCCTAAGCCGAGGTCGAAAGACGTAGGCGATGGCAAACAGGTCAATATTCCTGTACCACTGTGACGGCGTTATCAGCGAAGGGGGGACGCAGAAGGGTAGGCACCGCCGGGTCCCTGGAATACCCGGTCCAAGCGGGTAGGCGGGTCTCGTAGGCAAATCCGCGAGGCCGTTACCGCCGAGACGTGATGGGGAGGCCGCAAGGCCATAAACGGGCCGATCCCATGCTGCCGAGAAAAGCCTCGTAGCGAGTCGTCATAGTGTCCGTACCGCAAACCGACACAGGTAGGTGGGTGGAATACACCAAGGGGCGTGAGAGAACACTCCCTAAGGAACTTTGCAATTTAGCCCCGTAACTTCGGGAGAAGGGGTGCCTCGCGTAGGTGAGGGTGTACAATCCGAGCCGAACGAGGTTGCAATAAAGTGGCTCTAGCGACTGTTTACCAAAAACACAGGACTCTGCGAACACGGAAGTGGACGTATAGGGTCTGACGCCTGCCCGGTGCTGGAAGGTTAACCGGAGGAGTTAGCCGCAAGGCAACGCTTCGAAGGGAAGCCCCAGTAAACGGCGGCCGTAACTATAGAGTGGACCACTGTAGTTCCGTAACAAATCTGGCTAAATGCTGGAACACCCGGTGCATCCTCTGGTACTCGCCACGAAATTGGTGGCAGTGACAATCCGTGAGGTGCGGGCAATCAGCAGGAAAGGCTGAGTGGCAATACTCAGAATCCTCAGAGACTATACGCCGGACTCGAGTTGTTGACAATTCGAGATGAGATAGTCCGATCTGCAGAGCGATCTGCAGAGTCTGGCAGAAATGCCCAGGCCCTCATCGCAAGATGGGAGTAACAGAATGAACGGTCCTAAGGTTCATCGCGAGCCCCTCCTGTCAGCAATGGCAGGAAGTGCATCTGGCTATATGCTGGAACGTCTGGAGAATCCGGTGGTACTCGACAAGAGTGAAAATCCATCCGGTGCAGACAACCAGCAGGAAAGACTGAGTGCCGATTGGGTTGTCGGATTCGTTGATGGAGAAGGTTGCTTCTTTATCGGGATCAACAGGCAACCGAGTATGAAATTAGGCTGGCAGGTCCTTCCAGAGTTTCGAGTGGTGCCGCACGAGAAAGATATCACGATTCTCGAACAGCTGCGGCGGTTCTTCGGGTTTGGGCAAGTCACCACGAATCATGGTGACCGAAAGGAGCTCAGAATTCGAGGCATCGAACAGTTGAACAAGGTCGTCGAGTTTTTCAATGGGCACCCGCTCAAAACGGTAAAACGATCGAACTTCGAAAGTTTTGCCGAGGTGATCCCCATCATGAATCGAGGCGAACATCTCACGGAAGAAGGACTGCAGAGAATTAAACATCCCGCCGGTCAAATGAATCGCGGCGCACAGAATCCTCAGAGGCCATACGCCAGATCTCCAGTGGAAATCACTGGAGGATGATATGGTCCGAGCTGCATGGCGACATGCAGAGGTGAGCGGAACAAGAAACGCCTCACTCATCCTTTCCAGAGGATGTAACAACACTGAGCGAAATTCCTTGTCGGGTAAGTTCCGACCTGCATGAATGGCGTAACGACTGGAGCGCTGTCTCGGGGAGTGACTCAGCGAATTTGTTGTTCCGGTGAAGAAGCCGGGTGCCCGCAACTAGACGGAAAGACCCTGTGCACCTTTACTACAACTTGACATTGGATGTTGGAATGCGCTGTGTAGGATAGGTGGGAGCCTACGAAGCTCGGCCGCTAGGTCGAGGGGAGGCAACCTTGAAATACCACCCTGAATGTTCTGATATTCTAACTCGGCCCTGTGATCCAGGGCGAAGACAGTGTCTGGTGGGTAGTTTGACTGGGGCGGTCGCCTCCTAAAAGGTAACGGAGGCGCCCAAAGGTTCCCTCAGGCTGGTCGGTAATCAGCCGTCGAGTGTAAAGGCAGAAGGGAGCTTGACTGCGAGAGCGACAGCTCGAGCAGAGACGAAAGTCGGGCTTAGTGATCCGGTGGTTCTGCGTGGAAGGGCCATCGCTCAACGGATAAAAGGTACGCCGGGGATAACAGGCTGATCTCCTCCAAGAGTTCACATCGACGAGGAGGTTTGGCACCTCGATGTCGACTCATCGCATCCTGGGGCTGAAGCTGGTCCCAAGGGTCGGGCTGTTCGCCCGTTAAAGCGGTACGAGAGTTGGGTTCAGAACGTCGTGAGACAGTTCGGTCCCTATCTGTTGTGGGCGTAGGAGAGTTGAGAGGGGCGTTCACTAGTACGAGAGGACTGTGAAGGACGGACCTCTAGTGTGCCGGTTGTCGCGCCAGCGGCAGTGCCGGGTAGCTATGTCCGGTGGCGATAATCGCTGAAAGCATCTAAGCGAGAAGCGTGCCTCAAGATAAGCTCTCCCGGGGCGCAAGCCCCCTGAAGACCACTCGTAGACGACGAGTTTGATAGGCTGGGTGTGGAAGGTCCGCGAGGACCGTAGCTAACCAGTACTAATCGGTCGTGCGGCTTAACATCATTACTTTGCTCCTGATAGACATGGTCTTGAATTACGCGTGAGGGGTAAGGGGATAGACTTCTGGTCTTCACCTCACGCCTCTCACCTCTCGCCTTACGTAAATAATTCCCGGTGGCCATACCGGAGGGGTCCCACCCGTTCCCATCCCGAACACGGAAGTTAAGCCCTCCAAGGCCGATGCTACTGCTGCCGCGAGGCAGTGGGAAAGTAGGACGCTGCCGGGTTATAAAAAAGCCTGCTGGTGAAAGCCAGCAGGCTTTTTCTCTTTCAGAGAAGGTGTAACTGAGGGTCGCCTGGTCGTCCCCTGGGCTCGCGCAACGTGCACACGGGATTGATTAAATTGTATTCGAATAGGGCGGTGCTCGTTGGACGCGCGCAATACGGGGATCAACCAGGCCACTCTCGTGGAGAAATTAAAAAAGAAAACGCCCTGCACTAGCGTCACGGTGCGGGCTTTGAATTTACACGGCGGAGTCGAGACGGGTGGTGCTTGTTCCGTTGGAAGCTGCGCTTGAACGGAACTGCGTAGGTCAGGAAATCTATTAGCTGACGTCAGCGCCGTCGGTCCACCGAACTTCCGCAATTCGCAACTTCAGGTTCGCCTTCCCGCTCATAATACATGCTGGAAGAAAAGGGTTGCTATTTTCAGATTGTGTCGGATTCGGCGACTTCAAGACTCATTGCCATCTACCCTGTCATCGTTGTACAAGCCTAAACGTTTAATTTCTTGCTGCATTGAAGAGGGGAAAGTAATTGATTTTGCTTCGGCTTTTCTTTTGATCCTCTGACTGTCGGCCTCGAGTTCTTCACTGGAGATTAGTTTTGCCCGTTTCTCCAGAGGAGGATTCAACTTCTCAAACTTCTCGTACTCGGCAACCTTTTCAAGTACATCACGAGGTAGGTCCGACTCGCACCTGGTCAGTATTTCTAAAAACTGGCGCTGGAAAAACTGATCGATCTGGATTCTTCGCTTTGTCATATGGGCGAACTTCCCGATCAGTCTGCAAATGTTATCCCGTTCCTCATGACTGAGCTGCTCGATGAACTCATATTCTTCCAGTCTGCTC
>Ga0126378_10002609_pt1 | contig 13381 bp, 16 predicted proteins | sample PanSoiMetPlot_23_FD_92587 | JGI IMG/M metagenome (GOLD analysis project Ga0126378, IMG submission 92587) | Tropical forest soil microbial communities from Panama - MetaG Plot_23 | ecosystem: Environmental > Terrestrial > Soil > Tropical forest > Bulk soil | place: Panama | collected 2016-02-17
GCAACGCCACACTGAGGAGACTGTCATGAAGATATCCGCTCGCAACCTGTTAATGGTGGTGGTTTCGGTGATAGCGCTGTCGGTATTGTCACTGGCACAGGAGGCTACCTACCAAGTTCATGTAAACATTCCTTTCGAGTTTTACGCTGCCGACCAGCAACTTCCGGCAGGAGCGTATCTGTTTTCGGTCAGCTATGGCGCGCACGCTGTTACTCTCCGCAACAAGGAGAGCGGTCGGTCCTTCTCGCTGATGGCCATCCCCGAAGATGGCGACAACAGTGGACAAGCTTACGTGGAGTTTGAGGTCGCTGGAGGAATTCACCGGCTTGCAGACCTTAGGACGGGAAATGCTGGCGTGACCTTCTTCCAGCAGCAATCGTCGACGACCACCACTGCCAAAAACCGCGAAACGGTGATCATTGCCGCAACGCTGCGGTGATCGCACGGGGTTCACAGAATGGTGAAGGGCACGGAGACAGAGGCAGCTCACTGTCGATGAGGTAACGCGACGGGAGCCGGCCTCTGCACTTTTCTATCGGGTGCAAAGCCAAGTACTCTCGTGTAGGTGGTTCAAGCCCGATTACAATTCTGGTGGCTTGTCATTTCGCTGCTGGTGCTCCCCTTGGTGGCCACGGCCGCCGAACCGGCTGCATTCTCCGGCTTCTCGTCTGTGCCGCGAGTATTGGTCAATGGTTCCGTGTGCCTTTTCACAGTGCGAGTAGCCGGAAGCCCCGCTGCGCTTACGGGTACCTGGCAAGGCCACGAGCTCACCTTCACACCTGGCTCCGCGGATTTTTGGTACGCGCTGGGCGGTGTCGGATACGACACGAAGCCCGGTACATACGCTCTCGAACTGAAAGCCATGATGCCGAGCGGGCAAACCGCAAGCGAGATTCGCCACGTCGCAGTCCAGGCCGCCAAATACAAGACCTCGCGCCTCACTGTCCCTCAAAAATATGTCACACCCGATCCTGAAACCCTCAAGCGAATCGAGGCGGAAAAGGAAGTCAAGAACGCGGCTTTCGCGCACGTGCTCGCCACGCCGCAATGGTCGGGGAATTTCACTGCGCCTGTGTCAGCAGAATTATCCGAGTCCTACGGAACAAGCCGCACCTTCAACGGCAAGTTAGCCAGCGTTCATCGCGGAACGGATTTCCGGGCGGCGACTGGGACTCCGGTGCATGCCTCAAATGCCGGACAAGTTGTACTGGCGCGCGAGCTGTACTATGAGGGCAACTGCGTAGTGATCGACCACGGTCTCGGTTTCATGACCATGTACATGCATCTTTCTAAGCTCAAGGTGCAGGAGGGAGATCAAGTGCGCAAAGGACAGACCGTCGCTCTCAGCGGCGGCACAGGCCGAGTGACCGGGCCTCACCTGCACATGTCGGTTCGCTGGAGTGGTGAATACCTTGACCCCATGAAGCTCCTAGCGCTCAGGCTCCCCGCCCAACCTTGAATTGAATCGCACCAAAGCTACCGAGTCCGCGCACATTGACAAGCTCCGTTCTGCTTCGAAAAAATGATGGGCGTTGTTGCGAGCAAATACTCACTAATTATCCTTCAACTATGCCGCGCGTCGCGCGATGGCTGGGCCAATCAGTATGGCAAACATTCTCTGTGTAGACGACGAACTGCATGCCGCCAAGTTGAAATGCATCATCTTGGAAACGGCCGGACATCACGCCACTCCAGCGACCTCGGCGCAAGAGGCGATCTCGATGCTGGAAGCCAACCCTTACGATCTCATAATTACCGACTGGCGCTTGGGCCAGGCCAGCGGACGCGATGTGGTCGTCGCTGCTCGGACGCTGGCTGCGACTCCCGTGGTGGTCATCTCCGGCTATGTGAATGAAGCTTTCCAGGCAGCCGATCCCCTGGCCGATTACTATCTCGAGAAGCCCGTCAATCCTGAGGAACTGATCGCGGTAGTGGCTGATCTCATCAAACCTCCGCTGGGACGCCAGTAAGAAACCTTTTTCTGATGGAGCTTTTCTGTACCCCTGCGGGTTCTACTTATAGAATAGAAGTTTACCCAATTAGCTTCAGGGTTGTCGATTCCCGTTTAGGAAGAGTGGATGAGGTTTCTTCGTAGTTTTGCCGTATTTGCACTGGCAGTTTTGGCCTTGGTTTTTGAGCTAGGCTGTGGCACCCAATATCGGCCTGTTGCGAACCCGATCGTGTCCAATGGCGGACAACCCCAGCAGCTCCATTCAGCTTTCGTCGTAAATTACAACCCATTGGGTGCTGGGACCAATACCAAAATTGATGTGTCCGGTGATACCAACATGCAGGTTCTGACCATGGGCTCCGGCTCGTTCTTTGAGACCTTTCTGGGCGGGCTCGGTGGCGCCATCTTTGTGGCCAATCGCGATGCTGACTCCATCAGCGAATTCACCTTGATTGGAACGACTGCTGTCCTCAACCTATCTCTGCATCCGGGCTCCCGACCGGTAAGCCTGGCTTCGACATCCTCAACCAACGTGTATGTTGTCAATTCGGGAACGACCTCGCCTTGCCCGAGTACTGGTTCGCTCAGTGTTGTCAGTGCCAGTAATCTCGTAGTGGCGAACACACTCTGCGTCGGAACGAACCCCGGACCGGTCGCGCAGTTGCCGAGCGGAGGCAAAGTCTACGTCGCCAATCAGGGCGATAACACCATCTCGGTCTATGACCCGAACACGCAAAGCATCAGCTCAACCATTACCCAGGCCAATGGTCTCCACGTGAACCCGGTAGCCATGGTCGCCAGCAGTGATGGTGCCTACGTCTTTGTTGTGAGCCAAGGCAACGGCAGCACTCCGGGTGCACTCGACATCATCAACACTTCCAATGACACAGTCGGAGGCTCGGCTCCTGTTGGCCTCGGACCCACTTCGATCACTCTAGACACCGTGCTTAATCGGCTTTATGTCGCCAACACGGGGGGGAATTCCGTAACGACGTTTGACGTCACGAGTGTCGCGCTTGGCGTCAATCCTCCGATCCGCGCCTTGGCGACCACCCCGGTTGGAACAGCTCCGGTATCAGTGGCCGCACTGCCGAACGGGCTTAGTTTCTATGTCGCGAATTCGGGGTCGAACAATGTCAGCGTGGTGAGTTCCAGCAGTTTTGGCATGCTTGCGACGATCCCAGTGGGACAGAATCCCATCTTCGTCGCAGCGGAACCTTCCTCCACCAAGGTCTACGCCGCCAATGCCGGAGGTGGTACCATCAACATCATTCAGACCTCAAACAATTCAGTGGTGGTCAACATGCTGGCTCCGCAACAGGACCCGCTCTGCGATCCCAAGGTAACGACCTGTCCGCTGCAGCGTCCGCAGATGATCATCACGCGATGAGGCTCTTGAAGGGCGCAACTTAGCGGCGACAAATATGCTCTTTGTTTCTTTCGTCCAGAGGTGACTTGAGTTGCCGAGGGATCCGTTTTTTAACTTTTCTGCAGCCACTAAAGGCCGTTTTCTACCGCAGGCTTTACATCTGAAATGACGGGGTGACTACGTCACCATGAACTCCTTACTCCGCAACTCCTTCACCTGATCGCGTAGCTTGGCAGCCTGCTCAAACTCAAATCGCTTCGCGGCCTGGCGCATCTCGTTCTCCAGTTTCGCGATATAGGTATCCAGCTCAGCTTGCGAATGAAATTCGGGAATTCCGTCTACATCACCGGTCAGGTCGATGTAGTCCGCGTCGGTTACCGCCACTAGGGACATATCTAGCGGCCGCACAATCGACTCCGGTGTTATGCCATGCTCTTCGTTATAGACGCGCTGAATCGCTCGGCGGCGTTCGGTCTCGTCAATCGCCTGCCGCATGGAATCGGTCACCGTATCGGCATACAAGATCGCCCGTCCACGAAGGTTGCGGGCACACCGTCCGACAGTTTGAATCAGCGAGCCGCTCGAGCGCAGGAATCCTTCCTTGTCCGCATCCAACACCGCGACTAGCGAGACCTCCGGCAGATCCAATCCTTCGCGCAGAAGATTGATGCCGATGAGCACATCAAACTCGCCTTTGCGCAGATCGCGCAAAATCTTGATGCGCTCCAGCGTCTCAATCTCCGAGTGCATGTAGCGGCACCTCACGCCGACTTCACTGTAGTATTCGGCCAGATCTTCAGCCATGCGCTTGGTCAGCGTAGTCACCAGCACCCGTTCATGGCGCTTCTCGCGCTCGCGGATCTCCTTCAGCAGATCGTCGATCTGCCCCTTCACCGGACGCACTTCCACTTCCGGATCAATCAGCCCCGTCGGACGAATGATCTGTTCGATCACCACGCCCGCCGACTTCGTCAGCTCATACGGGCCCGGCGTCGCCGAAACATAAATCGCCTGGTTCACCCTGTGCTCGAACTCCTCAAACGTCAGCGGACGGTTATCCAGCGCACTCGGCAAACGGAATCCATATTCGATCAGGTTCTGCTTCCGCGAACGATCGCCGTGCCACATCCCGCGTACCTGCGGAATCGTCTGGTGCGATTCGTCCACGAAAAGCAAGTAATCGCGCGGCACATAATCCAACAGTGTCGGGGGCGGCTCGCCGGGCAACCTTCCCGTGAAATGCCGCGAGTAATTCTCGATTCCGTGGCAATAGCCCATTTCCTTGATCATCTCGAGGTCGAAGCGCGTTCGCTGGTGGACACGCTGCGCCTCCACCATGCGGCCCTGCTTCTCCAACTCCGCTTCCCACCACTTCAGCTCTTCCAGGATGCTGTCGATCGCCGACATCTTGCGTTCCGGCTGCATCACATAATGCGTCTTGGGATAAATCGGCAGCCGCGCATACTTCTGCTTCACCGTGCCGAACAGTGGATCGATCTGCGCCAGCGACTCGACCTCGTCACCAAACATCTCAATGCGATACGCATTGTCATCGTACGTCGGAAAAATCTCGATGATGTCGCCTCGTACGCGAAACGTTCCGCGCTTGAAATCGCCTTCCGTGCGGTCGTACAGAATCTCAACCAACTTACGGACGATGTCCTGGCGCTTGATCTTCTGTCCCTTCTCCAGGAATAGCAACATGCCGTAATACGCTTCGGGCGAGCCCAGGCCGTAGATACAGCTCACCGAAGCAACAATCACACAGTCCCGCCGTTCGAAAAGCGAGCGCGTTGCCGCCAGCCGCAGCTTGTCCAGCTCATCATTGACTGTCGCTTCCTTTTCGATATAAACGTCTCCCGCCGGGATATACGCTTCCGGCTGGTAATAGTCGTAATAAGAGACGAAATACTCAACCGCGTTCTGGGGAAAGAAGGCTTTGAATTCGTGATAAAGCTGCGCCGCTAGCGTCTTGTTGTGTGCCAGCACCAGCGCAGGCCTATTCAGCTCGTCAATGACCTTCGCCATCGTGTAAGTCTTGCCCGAGCCGGTGACGCCAAGCAGCACTTGGTGCTTCTCGCCTTCGTAAACACCACGCGTGAGCGAGTCGATGGCTTTTGCCTGGTCTCCCGCAGGATGGTAGGGACTGGCCAGCTTGAAATCCATAAGTCAAGAAGCCCACTCGGATTTGCGAACGAAGTTGTCCGCAAGCCTTACAGACTGCAATTTTGGCAGGTGGGCATCTACTGATTATAAGACGGAATTAGACGAAGCATTTGCGAAGGCTAGTAGCAGTCCATTGCCAAGCGAACCATATTCGCGAGCGCACAAGTCTGGTTGCAGAGAGATTACCAAGCCTGTGTCGCGGGGGCTGCAAGGACGACTTGCGAACTAGTGAAATGTCTTCAGCCTTGGCAAGCACTCGCTGGCTCAGCCCAGGTTGTCCCGGCTCCAGGCTCAGATGAGTGGGGACCTCGCTTTTATGAATGGTCGTGCTGAGAGGAATGACCAGAACGCTCGTAGCTCGCGGATGGTTGTTCCTGACGTTCGCTGGAACAATCACCAGCGGACGCGCGAGCTTTCCGGTGGATCGGTAGGGATTTTCACGAACCATTCGCCCCTTTGCTGGAACTGTTCATTCACCGATTCTTACTCCAAAGAAAACTGAGCTTCGCTGAATTCACCCCGCTTCTCATCTTGGCAACTCTACGCTCGTTTAAACGAGCTCCTCACAGCTGGTCGTCCCGCGTTTCCCGAGAGGCGAGCAGTCCGATCAGCGTCAAGGCGGCCACAGCCGACAGGTAATATCCCACGTACTGAAGCCCTCGACTCTTGGCCAGCGTGGTAGCAAAGTACGGCGCGAGCGAGGCTCCGAAGATTCCGGCAAAGTTGAAGGTGAGCGAGCTGCCGGTGTAACGCACCGCCGTGGGAAACAGCTCAGATAGCACTGTCCCAAGTGGTCCATAGGTCAAGCCCATCAGCGACAGCCCGATTGCCATCATCAGCATGGTTCCTGTCGCGCCGGAGAGAAACATAGGGGGCATGACTAGGCCAAAGCCGCCGATGGCCAACGTAACCCAGATCAGTGTCGAACGGCGGCCGCGTCCGGCCAGCCAGCCACCGACGGGAATCGTCAGCGCGAAGAATACGACACCGAAGAGCTGCATTATGAGGAACTGTTCGCGGTTATAACCCAGCGCGGTCGTGCCCCATGAGAGCGCGAAGACCGTCATCAGATAGAAGAGAACGAATGTCGCGAGTGCCATCATCGTGCCTACCAGCAACGTGAAAGGGTGCTGACGGACCACCACCCACAGCGGTAATTGCACCCTCTCTTTTCGAATCACGGCTTCGCGGAAGATGGGTGTCTCGGTAATCGTCAGCCGCACGTACAGGCCAACCAGTACCAGTACCGCACTTGCCAGGAATGGTATGCGCCAGCCAAAGGCGAAAAACTGATCGTCGGTAAGCGATTTCGAGAGCAGCAGAAAGACGCCGCCCGACAGCAGGAATCCCACGGGCGCGCCGAGCTGCGGAAACATGCCGTACCACGCGCGTTTGCCGGGCGGAGCATTCTCAACGGCCAGAAGCACCGCGCCACCCCATTCGCCACCTAATCCAAGCCCTTGGCCAAAGCGACATAGCGCGAGCAGCAGAGGCGCAGCGATCCCGATCTGTGCATAAGTTGGTAAAGCTCCGATCACTACGGTCGAGAGTCCCATAGTGAGCAGGGCAGCGACGAGCGTTGTTTTGCGGCCAACTCGATCTCCAAAGTGCCCGAAAAATGCCGAGCCCACCGGCCGAGCCAGAAACGCGATCGCGAAGGTCGCTAGCGAGGCCAAAGTAGCCGAGGTCGGGTCGGATGCTGGAAAGAACAGCCGTGGGAATACCAGCACTGCCGCGGTCGCGTAAATGTAGAAGTCGAAAAACTCGATGGCGGTGCCAATCAGGCTGGCAAACAGTACTTGCCCAGGACGGTTGAGGGCAGGCCTCGTTCCGGCATCGATTTCGCCGACCAGTTCGGTGAGCTGGTTGCGACTGTTCACCAAGTTCCCCACACACAGCGTGATCGTCTAGCGAGTATAGCGAAGACAGCAACCGCTTGTGCAATCAACGTATTGCGATTGTTTTTCTGGAGCGTCCTTCCGAGTCATCCGGCTGTTTGCATCTCGGAGCAGTTCACAGGATAATGGCAAGCCGCCACTCAACCGAAGGGGTGTATGCGTTGGACTCCTGGTGGCGTAAGCGACAACGTTGAGGACCGCCGTGGCAGCACCGGCGGTTTCGGTGGTGGCAGTGGCATCCGCCTGGGTTTGGGTGGCATCCTTGTGCTGGGGATTCTCAGCCTCATCTTCAAAACCAACTTCTTCTCGCTCCTAAGCGGCGGAGGCGGTTCCGTCAGTGTGGGACAGCCGAGTACGACGCAGAGCCGTCCGCTGAACGACCCCGGCGAGCAGCGTGAGGTGCAGTTCGTCAGCTTCGTCCTGGATGATGCGCAAAACACTTGGAAGCAAGTTCTGCCCAGGTACGGAGCGCAGTACCGTGACGCCAAGCTAGTGCTGTTCCGCGATGCCATTGATTCAGGCTGGGCTTCGCGCAGTCGGCGACAGGCCCGTTCTACTGTCCGAGGGATCAGAAGGTGTACATCGACCTCGGCTTCTATGACGAACTGAAGCAGCGATTCGGCGCCGGAGGAGACTTCGCGCAAGCCTATGTCCTGGCGCACGAAATTGGACATCACGTACAGCACCTGCTGGGCGTTGATAGCAAGGTGAGGCAGATGCAGCGGACTCGGCGTGAACTGGCGAACCAGCTTTCGGTGCGGTTGGAGTTGCAGGCCGATTGCCTGGCCGGAGTCTGGGGACACTCCACTGACCAGCGCAATATTCTGGAGGCCGGGGACGTGGACAAGGCGCTGAACGCGGCTTCAGCAATCGGTGACGACCGGCTGCAGCGTATGGCGGGGCGGGGTGTTAATCCGGATTCCTTTACGCACGGCAGCTCCGCTGACCGTGTGAAGTGGTTCCAGACAGGTTTCAAGAGCGGTGATGTCCAAGCGTGCAACACATTCGCGCAGTAAATCGCAGACGACACCCACAAACGCGACAGTGCTATAGACTTGGAACCCCCAGGCAAACCACAGAAGCCCCAATCGAGTGAGGCAGCCAAGACATTTCTCGATTGCGATGCTTTAATGCGCTGTGTAAAACGAAGCTCGCACTCGCTGCTGCGCAACCCGCTTGCTCCGGCCAAATCGAGCGTGTTAGGCTCACGCCGCAATGATCTATCGCCTCCGAGTTCCGCGGCCACCGCTCTCGTTTTTCGTCGAGAATTTGTGGTTCTACCAGGACCTTGCCGTCGATCACACCGGCGAGAAACTCCTGCCTGACGCGTCCATGGAACTTATCATCGACCTCGGCGAGGGCCCCAAGAAGCTGTACGACCGCGAGGAACAGACCCGCCATGCCGGCTTCACCGCTGCTGGATCAGCGGCATCAACGAAGGTACATCGTGATTGGCGCACGAACCCAGCTCCTCGATGATGGGGGTTCACGTCCGCACCGGCGGAGCTGCACCGTTCCTTGGCTTCCCAATCTCTGAGCTTTCCGACGAGGTGGTAGAGCTCGACCCAATCTGGAAACGCGAAATTCTCGCTTTGCGCGAGCAGTTGATGGAGACTCCGAACGTCGAGCTCAAGTTCGATCTGCTCGAGGCTTACCTCCTTCGCAAAGCGCAGAGCCGCCTGGCACCCGATCACGCTGTTGCCGCGGCTCTCGCATCCCTCGACACCTGGCGTATTGAAACTGCGCGATCTCGCCTCTCACTTGGGACTCAGCCATAAGCAGATGCTCACACGCTTCGATTGTCGAGTCGGGCTGACGCCGAAATTTACATCGCGCATCTTACGCTTCCGCAAGACGGTCAATGCCATCTGTGCGGCTCCCGCTGAAACCAACTGGGCAGAGCTGGCCGTGGATTGTGGTTACTGCGACCAGGCCCACCGCATCCACGAATTCCAGGAGTTTGCCGCCACCACTCCGGCTGAGTATCAGCGAACCCACCTCGAGTTCCCGCTCTATATCGCTTTGGACTGAAGGGAAATTTCTTACAATACAGAGCCATTGCACTGCGGCATCCTGCCTCTGCAGCGAATTCTTTCCGAGGATGGTAGTGTTATGTCGCCTATCAATTGGCTCGCCGTGGTAGCAGCCGCAATCTCAACATTTATCCTGGGCGGGCTCTGGTATTCGCCCGTGCTGTTTGGTCGCGCATGGATGAAGGAAAACGACCTGGACGAAGCAAGCTTGGCGAAGTCAAACATGGCAAAAATCTTCGGGCTGGCGTTCGTATTCGCGCTGCTCATATCCGCGAACCTCGCCGCGTTTCTCGCCGAACCGAAGACAACCGCAAGCTGGGGCGCCACCGCTGGATTTCTCGCGGGCTTCGGCTGGTCACGCTCGCTATCGCGACGATCGCGCTATTCGACCGCCGCTCTGCGAAATATGTGCTCATCAACGGCGGCTACAGGACTGTCTCGTTCGTGCTGATGGGTCTGATTCTCGGAGCCTGGCGGTGAGCTTCGCCTCAATTACCCACCAAATGATCAGGGTTCATCAGCCGTTCGGAAATTGTCGGCTATTCAAAATTCCTGCACAGTGCTTGGTAACTCCGCTCCGGGTAGCCGTCATCTTACTTCGCAAATTGCCCTCAAGGAGTGTCGTATGCGCAGATTTGCGACGAAGTCTTTAGTAGCCGCTGCAGTGTTGTGTGCTGGCATCGCCATCGCGCAACAGCCAGTGCGAAACATCGACGCGAAACAGCACCCGAATTTGGCTGCTGCACAGCAATTTTGTGACCAGGCCTACCAGAAGGTTGTTGAAGCCCAGAAAGACAATAAGAAAGACATGGAAGGTCATGCGGACAAGGCCAAACAGCTCCTGCAGCAGGCCAGCCAAGAGTTAAAGTTAGCCGCGGCAGCCGACGACAAGAACGGACCGAAGTAATTTCGGACGTATGGGTGCTGCATAAATACCCTTACTCCCCATAGCTTTCTATAGCTGACGAGCGGGTGATCTCTTCGCCCGCTCCTTTTCCTCGATCTTCTCCACCAGGTCGCATGTCGTGGGAGTTGGAACTCCGTGCTTCTCGCCTCCACGCAGGACCGGTCCGGCGATGCCGTCGAGCTCCGGCTTTCGTCCCGCTGCCAGATCTTTGGCCATCGACGCGCGCATCGTAGATGGATAGTTGACGAAGGCCGCTGCCCCCTTCGAGCCATCCACCTCGGCTCCCTCTTTCGCGGCTACCGCACAGGCCTCATGAATCGCCGACTCGAATCTGTCCTTCCACTCCCGATCCGCAAGAATCTCACCCAGGTTCTTTCCTGAAGCCGAAGTCGCCAGTGCGAATGGCTCGAGGAAGCACAGTTTCGTCCACAGTAACGTCGCCTCATTGGCGACGAAGTGGCAGGTCCAGCCCAGACTGCGCAACTTTTCGAGAGTATCTCTCAGCACCGCTTCTCCGCTGCTCGCAACGCCCAGCCTCACCACCGAGCGCTGAATAAAATGCCCCTCAGCGCTGCGGTCAGCTTCCACGGCAATGGTCGCGGGGACAACACGATCTTGGCCGAATCGCGCTCGTAGCACAGCGATATGATCCACTCCGTTCAGCAGCGGAACTACAATCCCGGGCATAGCTTCGACTACGGCAAGCGCATCTTCGAGATGGTAGGTCTTGGTGGAGATCCAGAGCACATCGGCAGGTCCGCTAACCCTCACCGCAGTTTTTGCCGGCACGGTTATCGCGCCCGATGGAGTCTCTGCCGCAAGCGTGTGTGGATAATCGGCAAGCTTTTCGGCGCGAATAATTAGCGTTACGTCTTCCCCAATCGAGCTCAATGCCACCGCCATGAGCCCACCGATTGCGCCTGCTCCCAGGATTGCGTGTTTCATACTCGAGGAACAGTGTACCTTCAATCTGAACGTTATCGCTCGCAGCACAACCTGATCGACTAGCCAAGCACTACAATCTGGCACCGTTGTATAGTCTTTACGTCTCAGCCGTTCTATGGAGGTCTTTCGCACAATGAAGATTGTGCTCGCGTGGTCAGTCGTTGTGATTTGTGCCCTTACTCTCTCTGCTCAAAACAACAGCAATTCCAACCTCGAAGCTCGCCGTGCCCAGCTCCGCGATGCCCTCCAGGCCGAATGGGAATACACGCTCCGCACCTTTCCCGAGTTCGCGACGTACGTTGGCGATACCCGCTACAACGATCGTCTCGGCGACTATTCACCAGAAGCCATCGCCAAAAACCTGGAGCATGCTAAGCAACAGCTCAAGCTATTTGAGGTCATCGACACGGCAGGCTTCCCCGCAGACGAAACGCTGAACCGGCAACTCATGGTGCGTTCTCTCACAGAGGACGTCGAGGGCGCCCAATTCACCGACTGGCAGATGCCGGTTGACCAGTTCAACGGAGCGCACCTCAGCTACGCTTCCATGCCCCGCCAGATGCCCTTCGCCTCCCTCAAGGACTACGACAACTACATTGCCCGCCTTCATCAGCTTCCGCGTGTGCTCGACCAGGTCACCGCCAATATGAAGCTGGGCATGAGCAACAAGCTGATGCCGCCGAAGTTCCTTTTAGAGAAGGTCGCCACGCAGGCGCGCAGTGTCGCCGATGCCAGCGACGACAAGAGCCCCTTTACCCAGCCATTGCAGAAGTTTCCCGCGAGCGTTTCTGCTTCTGACCAGCAGCGCATTCGCGACGCCGTCCTCAAAGTGGTCAAGAGCGAAGTGAATCCGGCGTACGCGAAGTTCGCCGACTTTGTGAAGAATGACTACGCTCCCCACGGCCGAACAGAGATGGGCGTGTGGTCATTGCCCAACGGAGCGGCGCGTTACCAGTACCAGGTGAAGAAGCTCACCACCACCGGATACACGCCCGAGCAGATCCACGAGATGGGCTTGAAGCAGGTTGCCGAAATCGACGCGCAAATGCTGGCCATTGCCAAGGCACAGGGTTATCCTGACATCAAGAGCTTCAACGAGCACATCCGGCAGGACCCCAAGCTCCACGGCACCTCAGGACAGCAAATTCTCGACCTTTACCAGCACTACACCGATCAGATGTACACGAAGCTGCCGCAGCTATTCGGCAATCTCCCCAAGAACAAGCTCGACGTAGTCCCCATGGAGGCCTTTCGCGCGCCCGATTCGGTCCCTGCCGATTATTCACCAGGCACCGAAGATGGTTCTCGCCCCGGCCGCATTAACGTTAACGAGTACGACCCCGAGCATCGCTTGCTGCTAAATGTCGAAGCTATCGCCTATCACGAAGGCGTTCCCGGTCACCACCTTGAGTTTTCCATTTCCTCCCACCTAACCAACATCCCGCCCTTTCGTAAGTACAACTACATTCCGGCATTCTCCGAAGGTTGGGCGCTCTACTCCGAACGCTTGGGAAAGGACGTCGGCTTCTACCAGGACCCGTACACCGAATACGGTCGCTTGGGCAACGAGATGTGGCGCTGCGTGCGCCTCGTGGTCGACACCGGCGTGCACTACAAACATTGGTCCCGCGATCAGATGGTGGACTACTTCCGCGCCCACACCGCGATGGACGAGCCCAACATCCAGACCGAAGTCGATCGCTACATCGCATGGCCAGGGCAGGCGTTGAGCTACAAGCTCGGCCAGCTGGAGATCCTCGCGCTCCGGGAGCAGGCGCGAAAGCAGCTCGGCAGCAAATACGACATCAAGGGCTTTCACGATGAAATTTTGAGCGCCGGGCCGCTCCCGCTTGATGTCCTGCACGAGCGGGTGACGAACTGGATTGCAAAGCAAAAATAGTCGGCTGTGAATCAGCTTCACTTGGTATGACTTTCAGCTGTTCAACCGAGAACTGCGCGTCAACCCAGGACTTCGCAAGCTAGTGGAGACTCCTCTGCGACTGACTCGTATCAGGGCATGACTTTAGTCATGCCGAAAGCGTCGAAAATTATAGTGGCTTTAGCCCCTGCGTCACTTGGCCGGAGCGAACAGACTTACCGCGCATTCGGTTA
>Ga0126378_10002610_pt1 | contig 13372 bp, 22 predicted proteins | sample PanSoiMetPlot_23_FD_92587 | JGI IMG/M metagenome (GOLD analysis project Ga0126378, IMG submission 92587) | Tropical forest soil microbial communities from Panama - MetaG Plot_23 | ecosystem: Environmental > Terrestrial > Soil > Tropical forest > Bulk soil | place: Panama | collected 2016-02-17
CAGCGATCGCAGTGGAGTCGGCTTGTTCTTCGAAAACACGCTCATTAAGACTGGGGAAGACAGTATCGCAGCCGTCTTTCAGGAGTTTGTCATTCCGAGATTTACGCCACATGTTCGACGACGGAAGCCGCCCCAGCCATAAAAGCACAAGTATCACCGTGCTGGCGAATCACTCCGGAATATAGAACACCGATGGGTCGGAGAATTCTCATGGGAGTGTCAGTTGCCAGCGGTTTCGCACGTCTCCTTCGGTCCATGTTGGAGAAATCGGCTGAATGTCGACAAAATCAGCACGTACTAACGTGAGCCGTTTCCGACCAGGACGAAATCCTTAGCCGCGACAAAACACGAGGCGCCAAGAACATCCAAATCTGCAGGAGTCGCTGTCGAAGACAGACAGAGTAGACCTGTTCGGCCTCATGTGAGAAGAGGCTATTGGAGGAATATGTGAAAAGGAGCTATCACAGGTGGTAGAACACCAGGAGCTTCTTGTTGCCGAAGCTACCGTGATCCTCGGCGAGAATTTAATGGTTCTCTAACTTCTGTATCATCTCCTGCCGCTCCTGTGCACGAATGACTGCCCACTTCTGCTGCTGCTCGCGATTCAAGGTCGACATCACTTGGTCGTCGGTCGTACTGATGATTTGCTTCAACCGCATCGCCTTTTGCATGGGACTGAGGGAGGTGTTGTTCTGCACAGCGTGCAGTTGCGGCACCTCCTGCTTCACGATGGGTGCGATCTGCTGTTTCTGTTGCGGAGTCAGTTTCAGCGTCGACGAGATCTGCTCCAGCTTCGCCGCAATCTCCTGGTTGCTGGTTCCGGCGCCTCCTGGAGCACCCACGGTTTGCTGCGCAACCGTCACTTGCGCGACGAGTACCACAGTCGAGACCATCATCATGCCTACTCGAAACCTCTGCATAATTGGCCCAGATGCTTGTTACGCGTCAGCCAGCGTCAACGCCGCCGCGAATATGGATCGCCCACACAACGAAAGGCGCTGATGTTTGTTACTTCACTTTCACCACGAAGTGACAAGGCACGTTCGACAACTCAGTCGGCTCTCCTCATCGGTGAAATCCTGCATGGGGACGCAACCGCTTTCTTCTGCGGCTTGTAGATCCGAATCACCAGGTTGAGCAAGCCGCTCTGCGGAATCGGCAGCCAGTTGATGGGAGCGTTGGAGCTGCCGGACGTCGCATCGCGCTTTCGACTTCTCGGATCAAGTCCATGGCAACCAGCAGGAAGCTGCAAATCTAATCCTCCATTGCAGCGAGTCTTTGCGGTTATTCCGGCTCAGTTACGACCTCGAGATCCCCGTTGCGGACAGCTTTCATCAGAACTGCGTGGTCCTTTTCGCTCTGGTCGGCGTAAGCAATCGAGAATGCCGCAATGGCCTTGTCGAAAGAATCGCTCTGCCCCATGTACCCGCTCATCAAGGCGGACTGGCCGGAGCGGGCGTGAGCACGCGCCAGAGTAAAACCGCATATCTCCGCGTATTGCGTCATGTCACTCAACCCGAACAGTTCGACCAGGATCTTGGTCTTCATGTCCCTGAGCTGGCGAACATAAAATTGGCGGCCAAGCTTACCTTCGCTCCATCCAAGAAAGAGATCGCTCGCAGACTGGATCAACAGACAGCCTCTTACAACTCTCTCTCCATGATTTGGGTAGACACTCTTTCCGGCATAAGCCTCGAGAACCGATGCATTCGCCTCTTTAATCTGTAAGAAGAGCGGATCGTCTTCAGCCGCCATCAACAGCAAGATGGCGCAAAAAGTGCCGACGCTGCCCACGCCGACGACTTTGACGGCCATGTCTTTGATCTCGAAACGGTCGAGAAGCAAGCGGCGCTCTTCCGGCAAGCTATCGCGGTAGCGGGCGAATCCCTGCCGGAGGTTCGCCTCGTACTCACGCTTGCGAAATTCGTGCCAGTGATAGATCAATGGAGGATTGTCCTTAATCGTAACGGACTCGCTGGCGGTGTCCGCCAGTTTGGGAAAATCATGTTCCACGACGCTTTGCTTGCGAGCCTTCGCCAGCCGCTTACGAAATCGCTTGCGAGTTTCGGGATTCTTTATCTGGGGTAGAGCCTCTTCGACATCGACACTGGCATACCAAACGTCGAGAGTCCGCATGCGGCTGAACTCAGCCATGTGCTCGCGGTAGGAACGAACACAAGCTAATGCGGAATCGCGAGCGTCATCTTCGCTCAGGCCGTTGCTCCGGCAGGCAAGCACGAAGCTTGCCGCCAGACGTTTCAGGTCCCACTCCCAGGGAGCGGGAAGCGTTTCATCCAGGTCATTGATGTCGAAGATCAGGCGGCGTTCGGGCGTGGCATATACGCCAAAATTCAGGAGATGGGCATCGCCACAGGCCTGCACACGCGGACCACTGGCGGGCGTCGCCGCCAGGTCTGCCGCCATGTTGAGGGCAGCACCTCGATAGAAGGTAAACGGCGACTTCATCATACGGCCGTGTCGAATCGGAACCAGCTCCGGCAGGCGCCCTTGGCCGGATTCCTTAATCAGCGAAAGGGGATTGATGCGGTCCTTAGGTGGTTTCCACACGGCGTGCGAGCTGCGTGGACATTGGGCTCGCAACTCCTCGCCCTTTGCAAAGAGCTCCGCCCGTGAAAGCCGCGACGGAAATGCCCTTAATTTCTCCTGTGAGACTTGCCGAGCAGCTAGCGCCCGCGAAGTTCCAGTGCTCCTGATCATCGCGTGCTCCCCTTATCGTTACTGCAACCAGAAAGGTCCGGTGATGGTCGACTAACTCGAGTTCGACGACCGGGCTTGCTTAAGGTCAGCAACGAGTTATTTGCTTTGGCTCCCGAGGTTGAAGTCGATTCCCGCCGTATAACGGAAATTGTTCTGATTCAAGTTGTTGAACCGATTGCTAAAGTTAGTCAGCAAATAGTCGATCCCGGCTGGTCGAATCGATACAGCATGACCCACTGGAATGTCTATACCACCGCCAAAAGCCATGGCAAAGGCATTGCTAGACGGCGCTTTCGAAAAGGCGCAGGCTCCCACTGTAGGCGTACAAATGGTTTTAAACGCATTGGCATACACATTGGAGTGTGCTCCGCCGAACAAGAGATGAAAGAAGGGCTGTACCTTCGGAGTGCGAACCTTGATCTGCGGGCCGAACAGATAGGTGAACAAGTTGCCTTGCACGTTCGCTACCGCCCCGGCCGGGAAAACCGGGCGAGGTGTAATGACAAAATGACTCGTCGTGCTTCCGTAGCCTTGCAGATCTGCTTTAAGCCCGAGGTACTTGTTGACGTTGAATACCAAAGTTCCCCCACCGCCATTCAGGCTATCCCTTAGTGAAAATAGCACTGGGAGCGTAGCGGACGTAAGAGTAATCGATTCCTAGCTCACCTTTCGGATGCTCCTGGGACCAACCGGCCATACTTAACAGCAAACTGGCTGTGAACAGAATCCACTTGATCGACTTGATCACGACCTCCTTGATTCTGGAATTGAATGTGTAATTAGCATGCCGCACGATCTCGATTCTGAAGCACTAACAACAAGAGGTAAAACAACCTGCCGATCCTCTCTTGTAGTCGGGTACTTTCCTAGAGTTTCAATATAGAAGGGCCACTATCACCTGACAACTGGACGAATTAGCAGAAACAGCAACTTAGGCGCCGATTTGCGAGTTGTGTAGCGTTGGGAACCAGTCAAGTATCATTCGTGTACCCGTAACCACTGTACACGACTTGGGGAGGAAAGTGTATAATTATTTTAGATACACGAGATCGAAGGAATGAGTAATGTCAATGAAGCATGGCCTTGCCCCCTCGCCGAAAACCACTAAGTACTATTGGGGAGACTTTCTAAAGGAACTACGCACACGGACCGGCATGACACAGCCGGAACTCGCCAGGCTTTCTGGGCTTACGCGGGATGATATTGCCAACTATGAACGCGGGCGGGCACATATATCCGTAGGGGCCGCCGTGAAGATTTACGAAGCACTGGCCAGCAAAGACACTAGCGGAGAAGCACTAACAGCGGCTGTAATTTGCGCAGAGTACAATGCCGAACTTGAGCGGTGGAACTTGAAGAAGTACGAGTATGAACTTAAGCACGGTGCGCGGAAGCTGGAAGCCATGAAGGGATGGGTAAGAGAGGCTGAGGCGACAGAGAAGCGGCTGAAAAACCTTAAACAATCGAAGTAGTTAGGACGACTTATGCCATATCGAGAAGCACAAGGCAGATCACTAAACGACGAGCGCAATCGGCGATCACTCGACCAGGCCCGAATTCATGCTTACCAGAGCGACGACTCGGAAGAGCCTGGTTACGTGGTCGAACGCCATCACACCGACGGCACGGTCAAGAACCGTCATTTTGATGACCACGGCAAGATGCTTGCCCACGTGCACTTCGCAACGCACCCAGACCACATTCGGCCATACGAGGAGGAAGACGGCCACGGCCAGAGCGAGGCCGAGGGCGGGGAGACGGGCGATGGCCTCTCCGGTTGATGAATGGATATTGCGCTTCCTTGGCTTCGAACCCGTTCCGGAGATTTACCAGGCCTCCGATGGGAGCTGGTGGCGCACTGCTGGCAAGGCGTTTTTGTGGGATTTGATCCAGCGAAAAATGGACGAGTTGTTGCGTAGCGAGCCGGAGCGAAAGGAATGGATCCAGTGAGCGTCATAAAACGAGAAGCACCGATTAAATTCGGGCAGCATATCAACTGGAATGGGATGGCTTGCTACTGCACTCAGCATGTGCGGCCAGAGGGAAACTATCACACTCGAACCACGGCGCGTATTCAGAACTGGCTTGAGCGAGAAGCGCGGGAGGCGAAAGAGGCAGGGTATGACGTTAAGTGCGGACACGGTAAATGAGATTCGGCGGATTGTGCGAGAAGAACTAGAGATATTTCATAAGCGGGAGCAGGTTCGGTTTCACGATCAAAACATTTGTCCTTGTGCTATCTGTGATGAATTGCGAAAGGCAAAGTAAATGAGGAAAGCCGAATATCCGCCAGACCACAAGCCAGGGATGAAGGTCCCTGTCGGTGGAAGCAATTGCCAAAAATGCCGGTACCTTGTCAAAGGCGGCAGGTGTAGCAACGACTACTTTGTCGCGTGGCACGGCAGCGACAAGATTCCAGCCCCGGTATCGGAGTATTGCTCGGACTGGTTTGAACCGAAAAACCCGCGGTACAGGACGCATGAGGCACACCCGAATAACTTAATGAATGACCGGATGTTAAACGAAGGATACTAAATGGACAACGAGAACAAAACCCCTGAAAACCACATAGCACTTGGAGACTACAGTTACGGCGTATGGAAACAGCCAAAGGCCGACCGATATAAGGAATCGGTAACCGTAGTAACGCCACGAGTGTTGGCCGACAAGAACGTCAGGGACCCACGCAGGGTAAGCGCCAGGGATGCGGCGGCTGCCGACCCACAGGCGGCCCACGCCCAATCTAGGCGGTGGAAACAAACCTACGACCGCAGGCAGTGGGAACCCGACGATACACCGGAAGACGTCGAAATAGGCGACAAGCCGGACCTGCTAGCGGACGTGACCGCAGACGCCCGAAAGGCCTCAGCGAAGGCTTTCAACATGCAGGAAGCAGTTGCCCGTGGAAGATACGCAGATTATGACCAGGTCGCAGAAAACGCCCCGAATCTGCGAGGCAGTGCTGTTTACATGCTTGTTCAGGGTGGATTAGTTACCTGCCGAAGTGAAGTATCGCTTATGCAAGGACTATCAGGACGGGGGTGACGAGATTAAGAAGATAAACAAGATGACGCATACGGACGCAATGGCCTATATCGTGCAATTGGACGAACAGGTAGGTAAATAAACTATGGGTGCATTTATTCCAGCAACAGCAACCATGCAGGCACCGAAACCACCTGCAGACCCACTGGCGATGTACTCCGAGATGCTGCAGATACAAGAGGCACAGAATCGGCAGCGATATCTCCAGCAGCAAACCCAGGGTTTGCAACTGGAAAACCAACAGCGACAGTTACAGTTGCAAGACGCCCAGACTTTGCGGTCCATTGCGCCCAATCATCTAACCCGCGATGAAGATGGCAAGGTAAATGGTTACGACTGGCAGGGCCTTTTCGACGAAGCAAGTCAGAGGGGAGTTAATCCTGCAACCCTGAATAAAATGCAGATGGACCAAGCCGATGTCAGGCAGAAGCTGGCCAGTGCATCAAAAAGCGAACGTGAGAACTGGGAAGGCCTGATGAAAGAGGCTTATGAGCATGTTGAAGGTGTGCGAGGTATTCAGGACCCTCAACAACGCCAGCAGCTTTATTCCCACGCCCTGGGATGGGCTGCGAAGAACAAAGTAGACATTAGTCAATTCCCCAAGCAGGCGCCGGATGATAACGGGCTGAGCCCAATCGAGTCTCAGCTAGGGATGACATCTCAGCACTTGGCGGACGCTAAGACGGCAGCCGAAGGCCAGAAGATGGGCGCGGAAGCTGGCCTCAGTCAAATCAAGCTAGGTTTGGCTCAGAATACCAAGCCTGGAGATTACGACCAGCTAATCAGTCAGGCGGCCTCGAATAATCCTACGCTGGCCGGGCGGACTCAGCGGGAAGTTAATTTCTACTTGCAGCGCGGTGACATCGAAAACGCCAACAAGGCGCTGACTCGGATGTCAGAGCAACTTGGCGAAGTTGAGAAGGAAACTAATCCGGCAGCACTGGCCGCGAAGTTGCATCTAGCTACAGCCACGAAAGCGGCAGAGCAAGCCATTAGTGACGGTGACCCGCGAGCGGCAGCGCAACTCTTGATATCCGGCACGGTGGCGCCGTCGCAACTTGTGTCATCTCGCAAGCCAGCATTTGCGCAACAAGCATTTTCGGCGGCTGCGAAGATGCAACCGGGCTGGAGTGCCACCAAGGCCGATGCGGATTACAAAGTTGCATCATCCTCCGCCAACGTCGCATTCTTTGGCAGTGCAAAATCCCTAACCGACAAGGGCGGGACACTTGACCAGCTTGCCGATGCAGCGAAGGATATCCCGGCGAATAAGATTCCGATATTCAATACCGTTGCCGACGCGCTAAAGGCATCGACCGGAAGCGGACCAATTGCGAAATATGCGGCCATCGCGTTAGGCGTGGCAGACGACTATTCAAAGGTCATGGGTGGTGGCCAGGGAAGCGATACATCCCGCACGCAAGCCCTGCAATTGATTTCCGCTAAACAGAGTCCGGCACAACGTGCGGCTTCGATAGAAGGAATCCGAGGTTCCGTGTTGTCGCAGACTAATTCTCGTATCGGCAACAACGCCGTTCTCGAAAAGATGTATGGCGGGCAAGGCAGTATCGGACAAACAGCCGGCGGTAAATCCGGCAATGCTAACGACCCACTAGGAATCAGATGAGCACTCCAGCACTCAATCCGTTAGTCCAGAAGATTCGGGCGAAGTATCCCGGCGCCTACGACGATATGGATGATGCTGCGCTGACGAAAGCGGTACTGAGGAAGTATCCGCAGTACGCAGACCTGACAGCAGCGCCCATGTCACAGCCGCCGGACATGATTCAGAAGCAGGAATTAAACAATCCTGCCAGTCCGAATTTCAAGGGCGGTAACACCATTCCAGGTGCATACGAAGGTATGAATGCCAGTGGGGATGAGGGACAGGCCGCTGCCATGAGTGCGGCGGGATTAACTGTAGGTGCCGGACTCGCAGCCGGACCAGTCGCAAGATTGGCGCGTGCACACCCGGTTGCCTCAACGCTGCTAGCGATTCACCTAGCGAAACAATTAGGAGTTCCCATTGGGAAGACGTGGGATGCACTAAAAGCATTTGTAGGAGCAGAAGAGTAAAGGAAAGGCAAACAAACATGAGCAATCCTTCAGATCACAACAACACGAAGCAATATTCAACGCCCGAACTGATTAGGAAAGAGCAGGCCAGGATCGAGAGAGAAGCCGAGCGCGTCCATCAGAGGCACAACCAAGGCATAACCCGTGCGGATCGGACCGATGCAACCCGGGGCGGAAGCGGCAAGTGAGCAAGGCATCACTAACGTTACGGCAGTACAAGTTCGTTGAGTCTTATGTGCGTCACGGCAATGGACAGGTAGCAGCCAACGAAGCTGGTTACTCTCGTGACCGCGCGCGCCAAGCGGCAGACGAGCTGCTCAAGAATCCGGCAGTGCGCGCGGAGATCGAGAAGCGGCAGACTAAGCCTTCTCTGGCCGCGGTCGTCAAGTCATCGAAGGACATCACACCTGAATACTTCGACGGTTTGATATTGCGTATTCTTGAGGGCATAGAGCAACACGGCCTCGGCAACTGGCAAGTAACCGGCCTGGCGAAGTTTGTTGAGATGCTGGGCCGAAGGAAAGGCTTCTTCACCGAAAAAGTAGAAGTCGATCTAGGCGAGAACATTATGCAGGCCTTACTGGAAGCTCGGCAGAGAGCACGGCTAGAGGCGAAAGAAGTTGAAAAGTTAGATGAGCGTGACCCGGAATGATAAACCGGGTTGTCGGATGCGTCGAACATCGCGTCCTTAACTCGGGCCGCCCCTGGCAAAGCCAGTACACAGCGGCCCGACCCTAAAGGTAAACAATGCAGACGGAACTCGAAACTGATCCACGGTTAGTCCTGGCGCAGGATGTTGCCAGGTTCTATGACAACCCTCTGGGATTCGTGATGTATGTGTTTCCTTGGGGCAAGTCGGGGACGATACTCGAAAAGCATAGCGGTCCGGACAAGTGGCAGACCGAATTCCTTGTCCGCTTAGGCGAAGAGGTCAGGGCCAGAAAATTTGACGGTCACAATGCGGTTGCGCCGGTCAGGATGGCAGTGGTCAGCGGCCACGGCACCGGCAAGTCGTCACTCGCGGCGTGGATCGTTCTTTGGATCATGTCGACTCGGCCACATTGCCGGGGAGTCGTTACCGCTTCGACATTTCAGCAGTTAAGTACTCGGACGTGGTCCGCCGTTAGTCAATGGCTGAGAATGTCGGTGGTTGCTGATTGGTTCGAGATCAGTTCAGATCGCCTCTGGTACCGTGGCCAGAAGGACTCTTGGTTTGCTACGGCGCAAACCGCGGTCGAACAGAACTCGGAGAGCTTTGCCGGTATTCACGCGGCCAGCAGTACGCCCTTCGTGATCTTTGATGAATCGAGCGGCGTGCCAGATCGTATCTACGAAGTTTCCATGGGGGCCACAACGGACGGAGAACCTGTCGTCCTGGCCCTCGGAAATCCGACTAGAAATAGTGGTTGGTTTTACCGGGCTGCATTCGGGAGTGAACGGTCCCGGTGGATCCGGTTCTCTGTCGATTCTAGGGATAGCAGGTTCGCCAACAAGGAATTACTCAGTCAGTGGATTGAGGATTTCGGCATTGATTCGGACTTTTGCCGAGTCCGCATCTTGGGCGAAGCACCGAAGGCTAGCTTTAGTCAGTTCATCCCGCATGACATTGTTGCCAAGTGTCGTAAGTTCAAGGCAACTGCCTATGAGCACCTGGGCAGGGTTATCGGCGTTGACGTTGCTCGGTCAGGCGACGACAGGTCGGCCATCGTTTGCAGGCAGGGCAGGAAAATTCGGGAATTAGCAGTTTACCGGGGTGTCGACACGGTTGAATTAGCACATCGTGTAATGGGCTTCATCCAATCGGAAAATCCTGCCGCGGTCGTTGTCGATTCTACAGGCCTGGGTGCTGGCACCTTTGACGAGTTGCGGCATTGCGGCTATGGCCGTATTACTCACGAATTCATAGCTAGTGGCAGGGCGCAGAATAACCTTCAGCACGCCAACAAGCGAGCAGAAGCCTGGTCTCTGATGCGAGATGCTTTGAATGCTGGTATTGAGCTACCCGATTCTCCTGACTGGGAAACCGATCTGACCGGGACCGAATATTTTTTTAATGCCAAGGGCGCGGTTCAATTGGAACCGAAAGATGCACTGCGGAGCAGGGGCCTGGCGTCGCCCGACTTAGCCGATGCTCTGTCATTAACGTTTTCGGTAAAGATTGCACCGAGTTACCGAGTTCCAGCAGTCAGTACGCCCATCAATATACAGCCAGGCCAGCAAGGACAACGATGGATGAAGTAAAGATAAAGCGGGCAATCGCAAAGGAAGTCAGGAAGATGGTCGAAATGACCAAAAACCCTGAAGGGCGGCCAGCGACAGCGGCAGTAAAGGAATTGCTGGACGGCGACGGCACGCCCGCTAAGCATGGCCAGGAAGTGGTTAGTACCAGAGAGGCCCACTGCTGGCAGCATGGGAACTATACCGATCAGCTTATCAAGCTGCGATCCTTTGTGGACTACAAGCCAATGCTTTTGCCGTACTGGTTAGGCTGTCCGCAATGCAGAGAGGCCATGGAAGCAGGTAGGAAGGCTGAGGAAAAGCGCATGGGGTGGTTGAATAGCTATTACAAGGTTTGGCCATGAGCACCAGGGTATGCAAGGGGGGTGGGCCAAGCGGGCCAAACTATAACAAGCCTCACGTACCTATCAAGGGTACGTACGCAGGCCGCCCGCGAATGTCTTGCCTGTTTTGCGGTAGGTGGTTATGAAAAGACAAAGCCAAAGGGGCGCGGAGGAAAGTTATGGCTACTTCCAAATACGACAAGCTGAGTCGACGACAGATTGCATACATCGACTTCCTTAAGACGCAAATCGAGGCAGAAGCGTACAAGCCCTACGCCGGCGATATCGTAGGCCTGATCCAGATAATAGACAAACTGCTAGGCCAGCCGATCTTCAGGGAAGAAGATGGCATAATCTCTGAAGAGCACTAAGCCAATATATGATATATGGTATATGGGTAGAGGGGGTGCATAGTATATGGGGTGGGTAGGTAGAAAAGACAAACCACCCATTTCTTTAGAGTCCCTTTTCGATCGGGTTTTTCAAATGATTTCGGACGTTTTAAACCTGGCTGAGTCAGGAATGTCTAGCAAGTCAGTAGTGATTCGCTAGCAGTTAGCTCGTCCGATCGCGATCGCCACGCTACCACGCGCTTCCCTCGCCTGTTCCCTTCGACTTGCTGTCCGCAAATCCCAAATGTCGCTTGTGATCGCGTGCAGAGAGCGCCGAGGCCAAGAGCGCCGAGGCTTCTTCACGAAGAGGACCCGACCGGTTTTTCGAATGATTTCGGACGCTTAAACCTGGCTGAGTCAGGGAATGTCTAGCAAGTCAGTAGTGATTCGCTGCTACTTACCTCGCCGCGGATCGGAGCTCCGAAGATAGCGCTCTCTTCCCGCTATTCTCTCCGACCTGGCAGTACGCAAATCCTGAAATCAGAGTTCTGAGCACGTCAAGGTAGGAGCGAGCAAGGAATCGAACCTGCAACCCTCGGATTAGAAATCCGATGTTTGCGAAATGTAATCCGATGCGTCATTTGGATGGCAACCCTCTATTTATCTGCGAGTGGTCGATTCCAGTCCAGTCTTCCCCAAACCGTTCTTTCCCGTATGCTACGAAATAATCCTGACGCTGTTGCCATAAAACACGGTCAATGGCTGCACGTAGAATTGCACAAGCCTGTTTATTTGCCCATGGCTTAGGACGACGTAGGGGTAAGCCGCTTACATGCTCTAACGCATGTTCGAGCGTTTCCTCTGCCTCTTCCGCCGTTCGTGGAATCTCGTCGTTACTCATTTGACATCCCACTGATACTTCCATCCCTCTATCTCGAATTCCTCCCAAGGGAAGCCGTTTAATGGCGTCTTTGTAGGAATCAGCACACACCAGCCATTTAGGGGTGGGGCCTGAACCCCATCAACGATTTTCCCTGGTATTAACGGTACGTCACGACACTGATTGCCCTTAGCATATACGGTGTACTGTATATTGCCCATCTGGATAACGGCTATCGTGTCCTTATGCCAAAACCAGGGATTGTCCTTATGCCACAACCACCGATATTCGCAGCTAATCACTTTCCCGGGTTTGGCGCTGTTGGCCCATTCATATCCTCTAACTTGGCCCATTGCACCAATTGCCAAGTACAGCACCAACAAGGTAGCTAGTAGCTTTTTCATGGCACTGTTATTTTCCTATGCATCACTACCATCCCCACTAGAGCAAGTATCCCAGTTCCGAATAGTACGATACTTCCAGGTTCGGGATTGAGTATCAGTTGTTCGCTAATCAATTTCCTCTGTGCGAACGTCAATTGAACTATCCCATTGGAGCTCACACCTATTTGCCCTATCGTATTGTTTCCCGTACAGTTGGCTACGGTACAAACGAACAGGCTGCCCGAGAACAATATCGGGCGCGCATTATGCTTGTCACATTAGCGGGAATTTTAAAGGACCCCCCAGTAACGTCTATGGGTCAGCAATAAACTGACCGGTCCCGGCCGCACGCGACGAATGTCACCGTGCCCTCTGGTAGGCATTGCCGGACCCCTCCAAGAACTAGTTGGGACGTTTCATCCATTCGGAAGAATATCGTCACAGTTTGTGGGTCCACCTTCATGACTGGCGTGGCAAAATCAGAAACGCTGGCATACCTCATCCCGCCTGGAGTTTGCACTTGGACCCCCGGAAGTTCAATCCCAACTTGCTTCACGCCTTGCAGCCGTTCAGTTCCGCGCTTCAGCCATATCGTCGCAGCCACTCCATTCTCCCCGTTCCATGAAGTTCTTTCTTCCGATACGATTCTTCCCGGCCCCGCGGGTTGTTGAAAGCCCGAGGCTTCATTGTCTGGGTCCGAGTCCCACTTGAGAAACTTATCCCACAGGTTGTTCCTGAGCACGAACATGCGGAGCCTCATGTCCACCATCTCGTGCAACTGGACGCTCAATTTCTGGTCAGCATGGCGGCCCTCTTCGTCAACCCTTACACAGTTTGCGATGGCGACTCCGTAATTTTCCATTTGAACCGCAGTCATGAAGCGGAACAGGCCGTTCATAAGCTGTTTCTCTAAATAGGCCCGCGCTGTCTGGCAATCCTTGAGAGTTTGCCCGGTCTGCGCTTGCACGGACGGGGGCGCCTCCTGCTGGCCGATGGCCGACAAGGTGAGCAACACGAGTAACACGATTGCATGTTTCATAAAAGCTCCTTTCAGGCGGAAAAGCCCCGCACGGGAGCGGGGCCAGGTGTGCGCCTAGTTCTGTTGCAGGTATGGTGAGCCTGCTCCGTCAGGCTTTACTGTGATTAGGGCCAGATCGGGTTCGCTGCACCTTCTGGCCCGTTAATGTTTCCGAAGGGATGCGTATCGGCCAGCACTATAGTTTCAGCCGATGCGCTAGTCAATGGAATTTGCGTTGAGGCAAGTTCGACGAGCCTATTCCAATTGGACCGGTTCTGGACCGGCATTGTCTGTAAGTTGGTGGAGCTAGTCGGGATCGAACCGACGACCTCATCGTTGCGAACGATGCGCTCTCCCAG
>Ga0126378_10002611_pt1 | contig 13371 bp, 10 predicted proteins | sample PanSoiMetPlot_23_FD_92587 | JGI IMG/M metagenome (GOLD analysis project Ga0126378, IMG submission 92587) | Tropical forest soil microbial communities from Panama - MetaG Plot_23 | ecosystem: Environmental > Terrestrial > Soil > Tropical forest > Bulk soil | place: Panama | collected 2016-02-17
ACCCGAATCGAGTCTTCGCTAAACTCGCAGCTCCAAACTCCAAAGAATTACGCGGTCAGCCTGTCGTACGAGCGCGAAATGCCAAAGGGTGGGGTGCTGTCGTTGTCTTACATCGGACGCTTCGCTCGCGACCTTCTCGCGCAAAAGGACATCGCGACCCCAGCGGACCTGAGAGATCCCAAGAGCGGCATGGACTTCTATACGGCTGCGACCATTCTGGAGAAGGCTCGGCAGGCGGGCGTACCGTTCAGCCAGGTGGGAACGCCCGGTGGCGCTGTCCCGGTTATTCCTTACTTCGAGAATCTCTTTCCCGTAGCGGGAATGAACGCAGCTTTGTGCGATCCGGCGAAGCCATGCGTCTCCTCCACGCAGGCGGTATATCAGGATGCGCTCATCAACACTAATGACTGGACGACAACGATGCTCGATATGGAGCAGTTGTCGATCATCGGTCCACATGCGTTCTACCAGCCGCAATACGGTGCTCTTACCACCTGGACAACTTTCGCGTGGTCGAATTATCACGCCCTGGCAGCTTCTTATCGCCAGCGTTTGCGCGATCTGACCGTCGATTTCAACTACACCCTCTCGCATTCACTCGACAATGCTTCCGGATTGCAGGCCTATGGCGCTTACAACGATTCGTCGCTCATCCTCAATCCCTTCCGTCCGCAAGATGCTTATGTGGCCTCAGACTTCGACAGCCGCCACGTAATCAATGTCAACTCCGTGTGGCAACTACCCTTCGGCAACGGCAAGTTGCTGGGTAGCGACGCTCATGGCGTTGTCCAGCAAATTATCGGCGGCTGGCAGCTCTCGAACGTGTTCCGGTTCAACACCGGCACGCCATTTGGCGCTCCGTACGATGCGGCTGAGTGGTCCACAAATTGGGAAGTGCAGAGCTATACCAGCCTGCGTGGGCCGGTACCGAACAACGGCTGCAGCACGCGTCTAGTCAAGACGCCGCAGTACTTCGGCGCGTGCGAGCCAACAGCTTTCCTGAACTTCCGAAACTCCTATCCGGGAGAGACTGGATTGCGGAACTACTTCCGTTATCCGCATTTCATTAATCTAGATTTGGGATTCGGTAAAACCTGGGTGATGCCTTACAACGAGAAACACAGTCTGCAGTTCCGTTGGGAGGTATTCAACTTGACTAATACTCAGCAGTTCCAAGGAATTGACTTCAGCCGCAGCGGCTACGGAATCACTCCCGGATCAACTGCGCCGTCCCCGAACTTCAGCAACTGGACAACCATGGTCCCAAATACATACCGGGTCATGCAGGCCGGGTTGCGTTACACGTTCAACTAAGAGCTGCTACTAAGAAAGGCCTCTCAAGAAGAGAGGCCTTTTCTTTTTGCACTTTCGCTTGAGAAAAATCATCGCCACTCGGCTACTGCACAGCTAGCAGCTCAATGTCATAGACCAAATCACCGCCAGGATTGAAGCGGTTTGCCGGCTTATCTCCGAACGCGAGGGCGGATGGAACCCAAAACCGCGCCTTTTCGCCAACGACCATGATGGGTATTGCTTCGCGCCATCCCACTGGCGCAGTAGCTAACGTGACGAGCGCCGGATGATTGCCCATCTCAGTGGACTCAAACAATTTGCCGTCGGCTGTCCAGCAGGAAAAATGAATCATCACCTTGTCTCTTAGTGATGGATGAACCGAGCTCGTGCCCTTCTCAAGCACTTGGTAGGCAAGACCAGACGAGGTCTTGGTCGCTGCTGCCGGTGGTTGCCCTACATTGTTGGGCGTAGCCGGCGCTTTGATGATCGAGAGAAGTTCAAGATCGAAGGTTAGATCCTTGTGCGGCGGCTCTTCGTCTTCGGGTCTTCTTTGAATGTGGTGATGGTGCTCCCTGAACGTGAGATCTTCCGGAACCCAGAGACGTCTCTTCTCCCCAACCACCATTTCTCTGAGCGCTTCCGAAATGCCAATGATGGCTGCGTTAAGGCAGAGAACCTCCGAGTTATCCATCGAGCTGGAGGTTGAGAACAATACACCGTCTGTCTTCCAGGCGACGAAGTTGGCGGTTACGCAATCGTTCGTAGCGGGATGTTCCGTTCCGGTACCTGCTTTCAGTACCTTCATTGCGAGCCCTGAGGCGCTTGTCTCGGCGTCCCGAGGCGGTACGGCGACGTCAGGAGGCGCTGTGATTACTTCTCCGCTGCGGGTGACCTCGGTTGTTTGCGCTGAAGTCAGCCGTGGGCAAAGCGTAAGGATGAACGCGAACGCGGTGAGAGCTACTGAGGGTATGCATGGCAGGCCGATGGAGAGACTGCGCTGCTTGCGCGTTGATTGACCTTGGCTTCGCATTTGTCTCCTCGTCATTTGCCGCTGTGAGAAGCTGTCTGGCCTTGATCCGAAGCAGGGAAGATCTGCATTTCGTAAATGTTTGCCGGTGGATCTGGCGTACCCTGATGAGTGATCACATTCAGGCGAACGTAACGAGCCTGGGTCGGAGGAATATCGTGCGTTGTGATGCTCTGAATGTTGCCTGTCGTGCTCGCTACAGTTGAGAAATCTTGTCCATCTGTGCTCACCTGGATGTTGAAGTCGCGTGTATTCAGGTTGAAATCATCTCCACCTGCTCCGGCGTGTTCTACAACGAAGCGGCCGATCTTCGTAACTCGGCCCAAGTCGACCTGAAGATATGGGTCGGCAGCGGAAGAACACCATTTGTCGTCTGGTCCATTTTCGGCGCTACCGTTGAATGCTTTGTCGGCGGTCTGGCTTGGATCGCAGGGAGTGCTTCCCGTCGCCTTTCCCCGCAATGCGAGATTTTGAAAATTGGAAGTGCCTTTGCGCTTGCCATACACTGACACAAAGTTCGAGATAGAGGCCACGTACACTTTGCCGTTGGCCACGATCGGAGGACTGCCCTTCGCAAAGTTCAAAGGATCGTCGCCTGCCGCCGTGCTTGACCAAAGCAGACTTAAATTCTCAGCGTCATAAGCATAGAGGGCTCCGGGCACAGTCATCTGGTTGGCGTCGCCGATTCTCGGCAATGTTGCCCATAAGACTCCGGTGCCAGAATGGGATTGGTTGGAAGAAACGGTCATCATACCGCCGGGCATTCCGCTCGGAGCCAAAATCGAACCTGTGGCTACCGGGCGTGTGGCGAACTTTTGTGTCGCAGGATTGAAACGGTAGGCACGTAGAAAATCGCTCTCTCCCCAGACATACACATTCAAACCCTGCGGGCTTTGCCACGCAGGAATTACATTGTGCATATGATGCGTGAGCGTTGGGCGAATCGTCGGATCGACCGCCTGGACGACTTGCGAGATCTGGATATCGCCGGGAGCTTGTCCCCCCAACTTTCCAGCATTAAGCAAATACATCTTGCCTTCCTTACCGCCAATCACGAGACTGTTTGTGCCCGGCAGCATGGTTGGACCTTGAGTTCCGAAATCGAGGTCGAAATCGTTCAGCGTATTGAAGTTTGATGGCGTGAAAAAATCGAGTGGTCGAAGCGTCTTCGCCTCCACCTTGACCAAAGACTCGCCGAATCCTCTTTTTCCGTCATAGGTCCCATTGCCGGTCGAGACGTAAACGTTCCCGGATTGATCCAGCACCGGTCCGGCGCCTGACATCCAGATTCCCGCCATGTTCCCATCTGGGGAGGCATTGAAGGCTCCGACTTGCTTCAGAGTCGAGGCGTCATACGAGAGCAGCCAGCCGTGATAAGGACGCGTGTCGCAAAACGAAGCCCAGCCGACGTAGATGGTCCCATCGGACAAAGCCAGCGCTGGACGCTGATTTTCCGTTACGGGATTGAAAGTAACAATCGATCCGTTGGTGTCGTCTCCGGTTCCCGCAACCGCTGCCTGGATGATCTGCGGACTATTCGGTCGGTCCGCTCCGGTCGTGATATTGATCGCGTGCAGACGTTGTACAGTCGCGTTGCCTTCTACCGTCCGCGTAACAAAGTACATCGTATTATCCTGCCCGATCACAGGCGTGCCTATGATGCCGATGTTCCCGATGAAGTCGTTATACGTGTGGCAGGCCTGGCCCACCTCGGTATTGCGCGTAGGGCGGCCATCACCGTTGAAATTCCGATGCCAAAGCGGGGCTCCGAATCGGTCCGCGTCGAAGGCATAGACGCTGTTGCTGACCGTGGCTACGAAAAGAACGTTGTGTTTGTGACCAGCAATCGGTAGATCCGCAGCATAGAGCAAGCCCGAGTAGATCTGATCATCAACCGGCAGCATGAAAAGCTTTCCGAACTGCTTTGCGTTGACGTTCGAGGGCTTTAGTTTTTTCTCGGTGAGATTGGCCGATGTGCGTTGATTGTTGTAGCCACGGGTGAGAACCTGCGCATGACCTGCAGCATGTGCCGGCAAGCTGGTGATAACAGACACAAAGACTGCGATCGCGATCACCAACTTAAAGACACGTCTAAGGCCCAGGCGGCAATCTATCGAGGCGAGCAATGTCGGCAGGTTCACAGTCTGAACAATGTACTCGACTGCGCCCAAAAAATGAACAGATTGTGCCCGGTGGCACTCGGACTGCGCTCTCTTGGCCTGTTATCCTGAGGCTCTCTTCTGGCCGAAAGATCTCCCGCGATGATCGCGTTACTTATGCCCTATCGCGGCTTTCATACGAAGATCCTTCGTGAAACAGCCGCGAGGCTGCTAGAAAGCCTTAGGCTGACAGGGTGGCATTTCGCCGTCGTAAGTTTAAAAGAGTCGATGAACCAGCCGCTATGATCGCACTTTGAACTTTCGGCTCGACTTTATCCCCGCGCCTTCCTGCACTGTGATCATCTGGCCCGCTGGAATGTCCCGAAGGGTTTCGTGTTGCCCACTGGGCCATACGATCTCGATGAGATCCGCCTTCGCGGAATTGCCGAGGCCAATGGTAAGAACTAGCTCGCTCTGAGAAAGGTAGCTGGAGCCCGATCGCATCATGAGCGATTGTTGGTTGCTGCCCCTTTGTACGCGAACAACAGCGCCGATTCCGTCGCGATTCGACTTCGTTCCCTCCAGCTTGATGCGTAGGCTCTGGTTTTCCTTTGTGTCGTTGCGAAAGAGTTGCGCAGGGCCGCCGTTGGTTGTGATTACGAGATCCAGGTCGCCGTCATTGTCAATGTCGGCGTATGCGGCTCCACGGGCGACCCGTGGACGTGCAAAATCCGCTCCCATGTTTTGCGTCACCTCGGTGAACTTTCCATTGCCAAGATTCCGAAACAGGTGTGGAGGTTCGGCGTAGCGGACGCGTTTCTGAATGTTCTCGATTTGATCCTCGATGTGGCCGTTCGCCACGAAAATGTCCAGCCAACCATCGAGGTCATAGTCAAAGAAGAAACAGCCGAATCCCAATGTGAGCAGACTGTCGCGACCAATCTCCGAAGTAGGCGCCACATCCACAAACAGACCGTGCCCCTCGTTGTGAAAAAGCGAGAGCATCTGATTGGAAAAATTCGAAATCAGAATACTAGGATTGCCGCTGCGATCGTAGTCGGCCGCATCAACTCCCATTCCGGCTCGCGCCAAGCCTTCTTCGCTGTACGCAATGCCGGCGGTGACAGCCAATTCGGAAAAGTGGGTGCCCTTGTCGTTGACGTAGAGTTTGTTCGGCTGCGTGTCGTTCGAGAGGACGAAATCGGGCCAACCGTCGTTGTTGTAATCGAGGACGGCGATGCCTAGCGTCTTTGACGTGACATCCAGCAGACCGAGCTTCGCAGTAGAATCTTCAAATTTTCCGTTGCCGAGGTTATGCCATACGCGAATCGACGCGCCTTTGTACGATTCAGGAGTGCAATAGGATTTTCTTTTACCGTCAATGCTGCAATAGATGTCGAGCTTCGGTGACCATTGGACATAGTTCGCGACGATCAGATCGAGTTTGCCATCGCGATCGTAGTCAACCCAGGCGGCGCTTGTGCTGAATTCCTGCACGTCGCGCATTCCCGCTCGCTGCGTCACATCAGTGAAGGTGCCGTTGCCGTTGTTGTGAAAGAGATGACTCTGGCCCACTGCGCTGATAAAGACGTCATCATAGCCATCGTTGTCGAAATCACCGACCGCGATCCCCATCCCATACATGCTGATCGCCAGCCCCGACTTCTGAGTGACGTCGCTAAAGGTTCCGTTTCCATTGTTGTGATAGAGCTTCAGTGTGGAAGGACGCTTCGGAGCACCTGGCCAGTCCTCACTGTTCGCAAATAAAATGTCCTGCCAGCCGTCGTTGTCATAGTCAATGAAGGCAACGCCTACCCCGAGCGTCTCAGGTAGATAACGCTTTCCAGTTGCGCCATTGTTGTGGACGAATCGGATCCCTGCAGGTTGAGTGATATTGGTGAATTGGTCTCTTTGCGCAGATGCAACGGTGCCGGCTAATAGGAAACAGAGAGAGATACAACGCAGGATCAGGATAGAGTTCTTCATCAATGACCGGAAGACAACGAACTAATCGGCTGAGATTCTGAGGATTTAATCGACGGCCTGAACTTCACAGCCACCTTCGTTGGCCGTGGTGACTTCGACAGCGGAGCACTCTCGTGCTCATGGATGGTTTGGCGCTCATTATTGTCCTCAGGATGTGCCAGACGATAAGGACCCGTAAGCGCTTGCGCTGCCTCATCTACCTTGAAGCGTAGATAGCGCTTCTGGTATTCGGCAGACTGCTCGTTGTTTCCTAATCCGCGATAGCTCAACATGAGATTGTAGTTTGCCTGCAGATCCTCCGGATCAATGGCGATGGTCTTCTTCAGTTCATCAACTGCTTCCTGATACTTATGCTGCAGGAAGAGAATCCTGCCAATATCGTCGATCACCACGCGGTCCTGTGGATACTTCTGCTCAGCGATTCTCAAATGCTGCAGCGCTTCATCGTACTTGCCTTCGATCCGCAGGGCGCGCGCGTAGAAGTAGTGAGTACGCGCGAGGCTGTCATCAATCGATAATGCCTTCTCCAGCGCCTGCTTTGCGCGCTGCTCATCGCCTTCCTGCACCAGGACGCGGCCGATGTTCACATAGCTGTCAGCCCTTGCAGGATCAGCTTCAGCCGCAGTCTGAAAAGCGAACAAAGCGCCCTTCAAATCCCCTTGCAGGAACAGGCCGATTCCAAAATCGTTCCAGCGCTCCCAATCCTTTGCCTCTAATTGCCGCTTTGGTTCTGCTTTCGGCGCATTCTTTGCCAGGACCGGCAGCGTAACTTCATCTGAAGCGATCGTGACTGTGGGCAGATTGGGAATATATTTGAGCGTGCCCGAGACTCCGGACATATCGCCATCGAATGAGACTTTGCGGTCGTCGAAGCTTGGCGCCATCTGATTGGCTGTGCCTTGATTGTTCCCAGCGTAGGAGAATTGCGTGTAGTACCACGAGAACTTCCGGTAATTCAGTCTGGCTTCAAGTTTGATCTTGCCTCCGGCATCCTCTGGAATCCGCAAACGATAGTGGACAGTGTCTGCCGCTCCCGGAGGAATCAGCTTCACGTACACCAACGCGCGTGCCGACCAGGCATTGCGCTTGTTAATGGGATTACCGTGCTCATCGATGCTCTGCGAACGATAAAAATGCGCGCTCTTCTCGACAGGGCCTTTGCCGTCATCTTCAGCCCGACCGCTCCAGAAGATGACTTGTCCCTTGTCGTCGGTAGCCTTAAGTTCTAGCCAGACGTCGAAGCCATCGACAGTTCCAGCAGGGAAGAAGTGTCCGACTTTACGCGTGCGCACCACAACATCTACGCGTTCGGTATCACCCCGCCGCAGCGCAGGCTGCACTTTGTTAAGCGGAGCGGTGATATCGAACGTCTCAGGGCCGCCTGTTTCGGTTCCGGCGGGCCGCATGCTGGACTCAGCTTCTTCGCCCACAGCAAAGGTTGTCGAGAGTTCGCCGGGGACAGACTCCGTCGTGCTCGCCTGCTTAGTCTCAGGAGCGATCGCGAAGATGTCTACGCTGATGATTCCGTTCTTGAGGAAACCAAGAACGGCCTGCATCTGCTTGTCGTCCTGATTGGCGAACGGCAGCGCAGTGTTGGCAGCAGGGAAGCGATGTGAGTGCAATTCGCCGTCAGTGGTTCCGTAATCAGCAGACTGTACTAGCGGCATGTGGCAATCGAGGCAGCGCTGCGGCTTTGAGGGATAGTAAAACGAGCGCGCTCCCAGCCCTGAAACTCCGCTCGCCTGCCAATTGTCGTAATCGTTGAAGCCGCGAATCCAGCGATAGTGATTAACCGGAATGTCAAGATGCACCTTGTGACAGCTCGAGCAGAACTCTGCAGACTGCTGGTTGTGCATGAACGGCTTGAAGAAAGCGCGCCGATGCGGCTCTGGATTTACATAAACCGCATAATCATGCAGCCAACGCATCACCGGATTCGTGCTGGCGGCGAGCTCGTGCAGCTTGGGATACAACAACACGAAGTCGCCTTGGCCCATCGTGCTCTTAACTTTCGTGATCGAGTGGCACATCAGACATCCAAGGCCCGCATTTGCCTCCGGCGTGTGAACGATCTGCTTGATCGGTGTATCCATCAAACCGCTGTAGAGAACCGACGGGTCGTGACATCCCCCACACCACTTCGACGGACGCGTGCCAACCACGTCCTGCATGTACTCAATGCTCTTGCGATACCACTGATTATTGAAGGAGGAAAAGTGGTGAGCTGAGCTGCTCCACTGTTCGTAAACGTCCTTGTGACAGCGCTCGCACGCCTTCGACTCCATGAAATACTTCGCCGGAATCAGCTTGCCGTCGGTAGTTTGTGCGGAACTGGGGAAGAACGATCCGCTCGGACCATCCCCTTCTTTAGCCATTTCTGCCGGAGCGATCTCAGGATTCCTGATCGGCGTCGAAGCGGCCCACTGCGTCACGCGTAAATAACGAGCACCCAGAGCGAGAAGGATCGCAACCAGGAACAGCGCAGCACACTGCCCGATGAGCGTTGGCCCAGCCGACGAGAACCATTCTCTGGAGCGAAGCCAGTTCGCTACCAGCAGGAGCACTCCGACAAACGACAGAATCGAGTGCAAGTAAACGTAGTCGAGATGCGGGCGTGTTCCGCCGACCACCATTACGATCACGCCATCGACCGCACCCAGGGCTAAGAACGCGACCCCTGCCTTGCCGAGGCTAGAAAGCTCCCGCAGTTTGCGCACAAGAAAGGGAGCAGCAAGAATCACGATTACTCCCAGCGCGATATGTGCCAGCGAGAGTCCGATGTAGAAGAGGTTCGGCCCGGGAAAAGCATACAGATATCCACCGGAAAGGGCCGCAAACCAGAGGCAGGCCTTGATAATACTTTTCTGAGAGAGGAACCTCATTGATCGGAGTTCGTTTGGAACCTTAAACTTCCGCGCCGGGTTCGGACGATAGTGCTTTTATATTACTTTTCGGGAAGACCGAATGGGCAACTCCTCGAAGCAGCCAGGCGCATCGTCCTATCGTATGAAAGCGAAGCGAAGCACGCTACCAGGGAAATCTAAGCGGTGGGTAGCAAAGGTGAAAACTGATTCTACTCATCCTCCGGCCGGACTCTTTACAAAGAGTGCATCCACGATAGCCAGCGTGCTCGCTTCCAAAAAGGTGTCTCCGAAGGGCCCAAGCTCAGGTATGAGGATGTTAACCTACTTCATCAATCGCGCAGGACGCGGCTTAAACGCAAAACGCCGATCGGAGCTCGAGAAAGCAAAGGAATTGCTTTCGAAGCGAATTCATCGTAAGACAGCCTAGCGTGGCAAACTATTCAATCACGGCGATGAGGCTTCGAACTTGCCGATTGCCATCGTAAGACTCGGGTCTCCGAGGAAAACGAATGAAGGACTGCGCGTCGGCACGGTTCGCAGGCCACCCCGCGGCGTCCCGAAAACAGAATTCGCGAAGCGCGACTTCTATGACGTCTGGCTGCCGGATCTTTCTCCAAGTCAGGAGCTAGTCACGTTCGCTCAACAATCTGAAGATGAGAAGTCATGGAAAGCATTCAAGCGCAAATTTCGCGCCGAGATGAACAAGCCAGAGGCAGCGAGACTCCTTGATCTGCTGGCTGCTCTTTCTCGCCAGACCAACTTCTCAATAGGTTGCTACTGCGAGAAGGAGGAACGGTGTCACCGTTCGGTGCTCAAGGAGTTGCTGGCCGAGCACGGAGCTGAATTCTACTGAAATGGTCTGCTCTTGGCCTTCACGTAGACTTTGGGTTCGAGGGTCTGATCCAATTACGGCGAGTAGATAGCAATTCGCTCTCGGGAAATGGGTGAGTTCTGGGAGCATGTTCTCTGCTCAGACCTAAGCAACCATCGATCGCACGCAGCCGTTCGACTCAGCGAGGATAGGACTGTACTTAGTAAATGCAAAGGCGATGAGAGTCCTAAACACCTGGTTGCGCGTGATCGCTTCCTCGGTAGTGGGACCGTTTTGGGCGGGGTTTACGACTCAGGCCGACAGTGTGTCCAGTCGAAGTCGATCCATCCTTCGTGGCCTGAATCAGGCTGAGTCTGTGAAACTTTATCCGCGGCGGTTGCCTTGAATGCGAATACGGCTGGGCGGGAACCTTTCCAAAAAGAGAACGTGATCGGGACCTGCGCGCCGAGTTCGTGGAACGATCGTCCCTCGTCGAGACTGTAACTGTAGAGAGCACGATCTCCATCGACACGCACGAGGAGTTGAACGGTGTTGGCCTGGAGCTCCGGTCCGTCAGTGAATTCATTCGCGGCGAAGAATTGCAGTTTGCGCTTTCCTCCTTGTTGCACAACTTGCAAGCCATTCGGACTTTTCTGGAGCATAGCGATCCCGGCGCGAACGTCGTTCTGCATATGGGACACATCCAGGCGAACCGTGAACTCGAGCGATTCGCTTTGCATCTGCTGAGTGAGTGTGTTCCGCGCGTGCAGAAGGTCGCCCGCCGGTCCGGGCACAAGTCGCAGAAAACCACGATGCTGGCTGAGGCTCCAGCGCTCATCGTCTGGGTTGTGGTTCCATTCCCATTGTGGACTAAGAGTCGCCGAGTCAAACTCGTCCGACGTTCGTGGGTGCATGGTCGCTGCTTTGGCTCCGGCATCGACCGGCAGCTCGGGATATTGCGCAACGGGTTCGCCAATGCTCCCGCCCGGCGGGACCTCGCCTATTACGGGCCAGCCATCCTGCCACTTTAGAGGTTCAAGATGCACGATGCGGCCGTGCGCTCCGCGAGATTGAAAATGCACGAACCATCCCAGTCCATCGGAAGTTTCGACATAAGCGCCCTGATGAGGGCCATTGATCTTCGTCGAGCCTTGCGCCAGCACAGTCTTGTACTCATATGGCCCCCAAATCGACTTTGATCGCAGCACCGCCTGAGAGCCCTTTTCGACCCCGCCGAACGGCGCAAAGATGTAGTAATAACCTTCGCGCTTGTAGACCTTTGGACCTTCGAGTGTAGGCAAGTGTTCGGGATCGCGAACAATCTCTTTCCCGTCGTCAAGCACTGACATCCCATCCGCAGCCATGCGGTGGAGAATCAAAGGACCAGCGCCTTTTCTTGAGTGCGCCAGATAGGCCGAGCCGTCGTCGTCCCAGAACGGGCAGGGGTCTTCAAGTCCCGGCTGCCGAATCAGAGCCACTGGCTTCGACCATGGCCCGCTGATTGTCCTCGCGGTAACGACAAAAATGCCTTCGGTCGGAGTGGGGAAGTAGATATAGAAGAGACTGTTGTGCTTGCGTATCGCGGGAGCCCACACTCCCATGCCATAGCCATTGCTGCCCTCGAGGTCATAACGAGGGTCGATGTTGAGCCTGGGCAGGGCGTGGCCCAAAATCATCCAATGCACAAGATCCAGGGAGTCCAGAATGGGAATGCCGGGGACAAAATGAAAGCTCGACGCGACCATGTAGAAATGATCGCCGTCGCGGATAACGTCAGGATCAGAGTAGTCCGAAAAGAGAATCGGATTACGATAGCCAACGCTGCTGCTTGAGGACTCTCGGGTGCTGGAGTGGTGAGGAGCCGATCCACGAGTATTCAGCTCCCTTGCCGCCTGTAGTGCAGTCTCAGCACTCGCGCTGTAGATTAGGCAAATTGAAAGGAGAGTAGGAAGTAAAGACCAATTAAGTCTTTCGGGCATGCGGGAAGGATAAATGAGGAAATTCAGACAAGAGTAGGTCCCGACTCTGACGCAGTCAGCAGTCGTTTAGACAGTGCGAGGCCGACGGCGCTCTACGATTTCCTTTTGCAACACTTGCTCGACCATGCGCTCAGTCTGAGGCATGAAAGGCTCTGGGTTGAGAAGCGCAACCTTGCCGCCGCTGTGTCCCAACTGCAGAGCTACTTCATTCCACCGTAGCAGGGGAGAGGTAACGGGAATATGCACAGACTCGCGTGCTTCTTCCGGCTTCAGAAGGTATCCGACCCAGATTAGAAGCGCGGCGTAGTATCCCATTGGCAAGAACTGTGACCAGAACGCCATCTTGCTCTTATGAGAAGAGATCAAAGCGATATATACGACAAGTCTGCACAATGCATCCAATCCGAATCCGAGTGCGAATCCGAAGACTCGGCGTTTCGCGGAAACGGCCAACTCTTGAGAGCCCACGAATAGAAAAATGAGCAACGTACATTCCATCACGCCCACGATTCGCTCGAAGTCATGAACGCTGGAGGATAACCAGTGGTGGGGAGCGCCAGCCGATGATGCCGGGCTGCTCATGAACACTACCAAGCCGATGAACAAGATGGATCCGGCGGCCCACTTGAAAACGACCTTCGCCAAGTCCTGCAGACCCGCAAACGGTTTGAATGCGGCGCAGAAGATTTCATAAAGGACCGTGAGGGCAGCCATGTTAGCCAATGCAGTCCCTACCCAGTAGACCGAATAGTATGTCCAGGAAGACAATCCGAACTTGCGATAACAGAAAAAGCGAATTGCATTCAGCAGCGTGAGAAACAGCAGGTAGGAAGCAAAGAATGCGTACTGCCTCAACAACTTACGCCGATACAGCAAATACACACAAAACAGCTGAAAAACAGGAGCAGACAACCACATTAGAGCTGCTTGAAGGGTCAGGCCGGGCATCGTCGAGTTTAGTTTGGAGGAGGATATTCCCTTGCCCGGCCCATCTTCAAGCAGAAAAGTACGGTCTTTACCGCAAGCCTAGGCTGATGCTAGTTGATGACGCACCCGTCCGGCGGGCAAATGGGCACGGGGTCTGCGCCAGCGGATGGTGATGGGTTCTGGGCAACGCTGGCAGCCGCGACCACTGCTCCCAGGAGCATGGTTCCAAGCAATAAGCGAAGCTTCTTCATAATTGTTTTCCTCAAGACACAAACAGGTAACCGTGCACCCTCTCCGGCGCCAGTTACCTAGTTGCAACATTACCAATCCGAGCGCAGATTCCCAACAGATTTTTGTCTGAAAAGCACGTTTGAAGAGTCAAAAG
>Ga0126378_10002612_pt1 | contig 13370 bp, 15 predicted proteins | sample PanSoiMetPlot_23_FD_92587 | JGI IMG/M metagenome (GOLD analysis project Ga0126378, IMG submission 92587) | Tropical forest soil microbial communities from Panama - MetaG Plot_23 | ecosystem: Environmental > Terrestrial > Soil > Tropical forest > Bulk soil | place: Panama | collected 2016-02-17
ATTTGACGCCATGAAGTAGTAATAGTTCAGGTCTGAACTGTCGTAGTAGCCCATTGCCCGAATGCCGGCCGTGTCGGTATAGGCGGGGTTCGCGCCACTAGCATTCGAGTGAATCGCAAAAGAAGCGGCATTGTAGACGAAGCCATCCATCTTGGCAGTGCTTGCAGTGGGAAACTGCAGATTCCAGTCTTGATGACTTTCATCCCAGGAAGGGCTTACGTTTTCAATGCACTCGGTCGCGAGATGGAAGGCATTCACCCTCCTCGGGCCCGGTATTGCGGTGCTGTTATAAGCGGGATTCGAGGCGTTGGGGGGCAGGCCATCGAACTGCGCCGAGGCTTGAGGATATGCATTGGCCTGCCAGTATGCCGGCAACTGTCCAAAGTAGCTGTCGAACGAACGATTCTCCTGAGCCATAAAGATGATGTGATTGATGGAATTGATGTCGCCGGTACGCGGTGCATTGATGGCCGATGAAGGTAAGCCTTGACAGCCAGATAACAAGCCGGCCAGGGCAAGGGAAGCGATGGTGCAGCACGAGCGGAGTTTTTCCCCAAAGATCATCCGCCACCTTTTAAAACATTCGGGGACGAAGAAAACTGGCCAGACCCGCGAGTTGGATGAACTCAGACAATCGAAATGTTGGTTGGAATTGAAAGAAAGGTTGAGTCTCAGCCCGCTACTTCGTGACAGGAAAGGACCTTACTTTCCTTGGGAGATGAACGGGAGATCACGATCTGGTAAGCATCCGTAAGTCTCGTCGGCCCATTCCCCAAAAATTTCGCAGACCAAAGATACTTGTCTCCGCGTCACTTTCGCCCTAAACTCCCTGCGTCCCAGAAAAGTTCACGACTGGTTCAGAGGAATCCACAGGGTGGCGTCCTTCCCTCCAGAACCAGATCACGCAAGCGCAAGACCTCAGCACGTCCGCTCCTGAGGGAAGATGTGTCTTAAGAATTGGTGTGCCCTGATTGTGCTCATGTCGTGGACAGGTGTTTGTGCGGCAGGGAATTCAATCGTACCTACGACAACGGTAACAGCCCAGCAGGCGAATAACAGTAGCGCGGCAAATAGTTTCTCAGCTCAAACGAACGGGAATGCTGGCGTCAGCAATGTGAGTAAAGTCGACACTCACAGTCTGCTCTATCCCGGCGCCACCACGAAAATATACGCCCATCTGCTGTTGTGGTTTGGCGGCTCGAACCACATGAACGTCGGCTACAGCTCTACGGACCCGAAACAGATCCATCGACAGATCACCGATATGATCAGTCGGGGAATCGATGGCGTGATTATCGACTGGTATGGTCCATACAACAGCATTGACCAGGCCACTAAGCTGGTGATGACTGAGGCGGAAGCTCATCCGGGGTTTACGTTTGCGATCAGGGTCGACCAAGGGGCGATCAAATGGGATTCCTGTTCTGGTTGTTCTCCAGAACAAGCGCTCATTACTCAGTTGCAATCCATCGAGCAAACCTATTTCCCATCTCCCGCGTACATGACCCTGCAAGGGCAGCCGGTGGTAACGAACTTCAACATTGATCTTGCCTATTCGATCAACTGGGATGATGTAACAAGTTCACTTTCTACGCAGCCCGCGTTTCTGTTCCAGAATAACAATGGTTTCACTCACCTCCTGAGTAATGGAAGTTACTCCTGGATCATGCCGACGACGTCTGATTACGGTATTGGCTATCTCCGCAACTTCTACAACGCGGGAATGGGGATACAGAGCGAGGAGACGGTAGGCGCGACCTACAAGGGATTTAATGACACGTTGGCCTCGTGGGGTTCCAATCGAATCATGGGCCAGCAGTGTGGGCAAACCTGGCTTCAGACATTCTCTGAGGTGAATAGCCTGTATCATTCGGGCAAGCAGCTGCCAGCGTTGCAGCTTGTCACATGGAACGATTATGAAGAGGGCACCGAAATTGAATCCGGGATCAGCAATTGCTTGAGCATTTCACCGTCGAGTGCGGGAAATTCCTTGCGCTGGACGGTCAAAGGGAGGGAGAGCACTGTCGATCATTATGTCGCATTCGTCAGCAGCGATGGCCAAAACCTGAAGTCTATAACGCAAGCAAATCCGGGAGTGCGATCGATAAACTTATGCAACTATTCGATTCCCGATGGAAGCTATACGTTCTACGTCCAGGCGGTGGGAAAGCCTAGCATCACAAATCATATGTCTTCCGGCGTGCAAGCGAAGGTTCACTGCGCGACCGGTAGCCCAGGGCTGACACTCAACGTGAGTGCCCCGACGATCATGCTGACCGCTGGAGGTTCGGGCACCGTAAGAGTCGGCGTCACTCCACAATCGGGTTCACTTGACAACGCAGTAGCGCTCACCTGTTCAGGTCTTCGGCGCAACTTGAAATGCTTATTCGCTCCCGGTTCGGTCATCCCTGGGGCCAATACGGCGAGTTCGGTCCTGACCATCGATGCCACGGCCAGGAGCACCACCGCGAATCACCGCGAAATTCGGCCTTTCTATGTCGCCGATGGGTTGCTCGGATTCGGCTTGTTCAGCATGGTGTTCCTGGGAAAAATGGACCGCAGGCTTCTTTGCAGCGCCGTAGCCGTCGTGATGTTGGGCCTTGCCGTTATGGGGAGCGTCTCCTGCGGCGGTAGTCCGAGCCCCATTCCCAACTCTTCCGTCCCGAACCACTACATCGTGACCGTTACTGGGAATACCGGATCGACCCAGGCTTCCGCTGCCATAACCGTCACCGTGAATTAATCCGGCCTGAGCGATCTCCTGCCACGGAGCGTGCAGGACAACGGACCGGCGTGCCCAAGTCAAAGAGTTGCGGGTGAGCAGACGCAAGAGCAGAGACTTTGAGGGAATCCAACGAGGTAGCCGGCGAACCCGCGATATGTATTTGAGCGTCTCAACGCGTTGCTGAAGCTCGAAATGTCGTAAATACTTCTGCACGACGTTGGGCATAGTCATGCGCAAGGCGGCGGAAAAGTTTTGCATTGCCATGGCATATTGCTTCTCAGGATCCGTCAGCACGCGATGCACACAATCCGCCAATCCTTGCGCATCTCCCGATGGGTAGAACTCGATCGCCAGTTCTTCGCTCTGCCCCATCTGGCGAAAATCCGGTAGATCGGCACTAATGATCGGAACGCTAAAGGCGCACGCGAGATGGGCCACTCCACTGCAGCCGGTGGAAGACGTGTATGGCATAACCGCGACGCTGGATGATTGAAATAGATCAGCGAGGTCAGACTCCGGAACGTATCCTCGAAATTCAATGCTCGAATTTCCCGCATTCTGCTGCCTGACTGACTCCACGTAGCCCGCTGCCTGAGGATGATCACCTCCCGCAATGATCAGTTTCGCTTGCGGCAACTTCGGCGCGAGCAATCGAAACGCTTCTATCATGAGTTCGAGGCGTTTGTACGTGCCCCATTTACCGAATGCCAGGATGCGTTGCGTTGGGGTTCCACGACGGGAGTAGTCCGGGAGCTCGGGTCGCCGGGCAAGCAAACCGTGCGCCCGAAGGTGAACATTGTCTCGCCCGTACTTATCATTCAAGATCTTGCGATATCCAGGCATGAGAACCGAGACGGAGTTGGAGAGCAGGAGCATTCTGGTTGCCACGGCTCCCGCAAAACGGTAAAGCCGCTCGTGTTGCACGCCGGCATCTTTGAGTTCGACCGTATCCATGAGGTGGTGCAAAGTCACATGCGTGTACCGCCCGCTTAAGCGCGCGAGCAAGGGAGACATCAGGCCGCTGAAGGCCACGAATGGGTTTCGGCCAAATGTGCTGAACAGAAGATTGAACCAAACGACATCGGGTTTCAGGCGACGGATGGTTTTTATGAGTTGGTACGCGGAGGCTGGATCGTCGAAGGACCAGCATCGCAGCACAGTGAAGCCGTCCCGCTCCTGTTGAGCTGTGGGAAGCTGATCCGCAAGCACGGTAAGGCTAAGAAAAGGATTGCGCTGTAATTCTTGCGCGATATGAAATCCGTATTCGCTAAGACCCCCAGTGCTGGGGGGGAAAGTTGTGACCAGACAAATCTTCATTAGCCTCCTGCTCGACTAGGCGGTAGATTCGATGTGCTGTAGCGAAAAGATGTTGTAGAGGAGGAGGAGAAAGACCTTAACTGCTGGGCATCTCCGGATCCCCGGCAAATTGGTTTGCAGGCCTAGGTGCACCCCCTTGCGCATCCCCTTCGAAGTTGGCGAGGCATTCTCTGATGCAATGCGTCAATTCGGTGACGGACCAGGGTGGAATGACGGATATTCTGGCGATCTTGGCGATGATCAAATAAGCTTCGCGGTTACGACGAACAAACTCCAAGGGGTACTCCGGCTTGCGTGAGACTGCGGCTTCAGGGTCGGCATCCAGGAGAATAGCCAGATTGGGTTTCGGTACGATCAGCAAAAGCAAACGAACGTAGAGCCGCACTGCCCAAGATCGCACTGGCAGGTTTGCCAACTCGTCGTAGATGTAACGGTCGAAGATGACAAATTCGGCATTTTCCGCCTCGCGGTGGAAAACAACGGCCCGTAATCGAAGCGCATCCAGCCAGTAGAGAAATAGCCGCAGGACCACGACATACCACGAAGTGACATTCTTATCTCGGCGTGCAACCGGTCGCTCGGGGGTACCCACCCCTTTTTCGCCTTTGAATACACGCCGGTTCAGCGATTCGCGGTATTTCGAGAACGCTACGACATCGTCCCAAAAAGCATATAGCCGAACCCGAGAGCCACGGCCCTCGAGGTAACGCAATAGAGCATCAATCTGAGTGCTCTTCCCAGCGCCATCGATTCCGGAAAAGCTGATAATTGTGCAATGGCGATGTTTCATTTCAGAGAAGGACTGGCATGACAGCCCATAGATACTCTGTTAATGGGCGCCCGGCGGCTTGCTGGGTGTAGCCGCGCTCAGGGCGACCACTGTTCCGATAGCGGCGCCTGCACCAAGAATGGCGCCAACTTTGATGACGAGGGTACGAACGCGATGCTGTTTTGCCGGAGCAATGGCTGCCCCTGCCGGCTCAGCAGCTGTTATTCCACTTACCTTGGGAGCTTCCGCCGCCGCGGTTCCCACAGGTCTCTGCAGCTTCGGCTCGTTCTTGTCGTCATTCTTATTCGCCGAGTCTTGGCCGGCCTTATGCGCTGAATCGGATTGCGAACTAGCGGCTTGGGGATCTGCGGTCGCCGGAACAGGGTTCTGCGACTTGGCCCAGATTGTTCCCGGACTATCGGGGAACTCTTGTACGGGAACAGATTGGCTTGCGCGCTCGGTGTCACTGGTTTCGGATGTCGCGTCTTGGGCGAGCATGGTTACTGAGCAACTGAAAACAAATGCACAGAGCACGGCAGCAATACCTGGATGGACCCGTGACATCGGAATCTCCTTTTGTCCTCTAGCAAAAGAGACTATTTGCGAGAGTCCTTAACTGGCCTGCTTCACCACGCCGAGTTCGTTGAACACATTGGCGTACCAAGGAGTATTCTGTGGTACGGCTTCGGCAGGTATAGCGTGGAAACTACGGATCGCCTCTTCACAGGTCAGAAATGTTTCGAACACGCGGGACACCCGCATGAGTTCCAGAATCACCTCGGCTTCCGGAGACAGGGCCGCGAGTTTCAGGTCGCCATCGCGTTTTAACACTTCTTCGAGGCAGTGCAGGAGCATCTCTACACCCGCACTCTCCATCGAGCGCACCTGCGACAGATCAAGAACGATTCGCGGGCGGTTGGATTCAAGCAGTGGTCCCAATTCCTGCATGAAGTCATGAACCTCTCCTACTTTTAAAACCTCCGGCACTTGCATCACCACAATGGGCCCACTGGTCAACATCTTGAATACCCCTTTTCTTGTTTTAACTCTTCGATCAAGGTCTTGCTTACCGCCCATGTTCATTCAGCAGAAGACATAGCCATGCCACTCTCGATATCCGTCCGCAATTTGCGCCCTCGCCCACGCGCTGCACTTTCCCTCAGAACTACGGGATCCGTAATTTGAAGGCTTACGTTGTGTTGGAGGTTAATCAAATTTCGCCCATCCACAATGGAGTGCGCGAGATCCAGACCTATGCCGACGTACGTGTTGGGCAGAATTGAGCTGTTCTCTACCGCCGTTCCAAAATGGATGTGAGAGTCGCTTTCAACGTTGCTTCCTCTCGTGATGAGGCACTCATCGGAAATCTGAACGTTTCGACCAATGAACGCCGGCGCTACAATCCGCGCGGAGCGCTCAATCAGTGCTCCCTCACACACCCAAATGCCGGGCTTTATCTCAGCGCCTTCAGGGCGGAGATGGCAGCGTGAATGAAAGCCATCGAGCACCAGTCGCCGGAAATCACGCGCAGACTGCAAACGATTTGCATATGCCTGCGAGCGATAGACTGCCGACCGAGCACATGCCGATGGGGAACACACCCACGAGTACCCTGAAACGACCGAAGGGTCGACAATCCAGACGTCGAGCGGTCCGTCGTCAACAAACGCGCGCGTAGCTTCCAAGCCCCGTTCCTGGTGAAATGCGAGCATGGTTGCGATGTCAAGTTCGAAATAGGCACCGCAGCGTGCGATCAAAACCGCATCGCATCCTTTTCGCTTGTAGCTCGCGAAGCATTCATCCGCCAGGTCTGGAAGCGAGCTTTCAGACTGCGCTCCATTTCGGCGGTCCCGAAGAGTCGCAATCACCGAGACGAGGTCACACACTTCCCATAAGGCATCGGCGAGTCTGGTGATAGATGCCTTGCCCATAACCTCCACCGCAGCCCATGATGCTAGTTCCGAACCGGGGCTCGCAATGAACCTGTCACCTTGCACCTGCCGACTCTGATCGCTTGCGATAATGATTGCGCCTAACATGTCACCGCCTTCGAACCCCTATCTGTTAACGACCTTGCTTAGCCGACCTTGACCCGGCCATGAATTCGTCCCGCGTAGCAGCAACCGGTTTTACATGACGCCGGCGGATCTTCGTTTTGGGGAACAGCAGCGAGCGCATCTTTAGCTTCGCTTTGTGGAGTTGCGACTTTGAATTGCCAATTGAGCAATCGAGCAAATGAGCAATTTCATGGTGCTGGTACCCTTCCACTTCGTGAAGAGCGAAAATGCGGCGGCAACCTTCCGGTAATTCCTGGAGAGCACGGCGCAGCGCAATGCGATCGACGACGCCGCTCAGATCCGGATCATTTTTTCCGAAATCGCGATGCAGTGACGGTGACTCGGAATGAACGGGTTCGTCCAAAGATACTGTCGGAGGAGATTTGCGCCGACGCAACTTCATCAGCACAGTATTGACCGCCACTCGATACAACCAGGTGGAGAAGGCGGCATCCCCGCGGAAAGATCCGACGGTTCGGAACACCTGCAGAAAGGCTTCCTGCGTCAGGTCCTCGGCTTCAGCGACGTCCTTGGTCATCAGGAGGCAAACGGAATAAACTCGGTTCTTGTGCTGCTGGAATAGCGTTGCGAACGCCTGCTCGTCTCCCGCCTGCGCGCGCTTTACCAGATTAATCTGAGAATCATCACGACCTTTGACGCTTGTCGAGGGGATCACATTCGCTTCTGTTGCGGGAATCGCACAAGTAGCCACGTTTGGCCTCCTTACACCTTGCTAAAAAGAAATTTGTCCGCACCAAACCCCGCGAACATGGTTCTCAGAGTAGGGAATAAGGCGTTTCGCTAGTATCGGGTCACATCTGTAAAGGGTTGCCGGATAGTCTGTAAGGTTTTCAATTTTGCACGTGGTTGCGTATTAAGACAAATGATCCGCGCCTGGGCGCGGATCATCAAGAAACCGAATGTAGGGAAACCGACGGATTGACAAATCGCCGCTCAGTACAAATGGAACTCAACTTCAACACTGATCTGGACGTCAACCGGGTGACCGTCTTTCAGGGCGGGCTGGAACCGCCACTGCTTCACCGCCTCCACCGCTTTAGCGTCCAGCCCGAAGCCCAGACCACGAGCAACTCGTATGTCGCGAGGATGACCGCCAGAGTCGACGATCAACCACAACACACAAGTACCTTGCTTTTTTGCGCTGCGCGCTTCTTCGGTGTAGTCGGGATCGGGAGCGGAGATCGCCGTGGGAGCTGAGATGCCGCCACCCACTTTGTACACGCCACCTCCGAAGCCGCCACCGCTGCCAGCACCGACGCCGGGGCCGTGACCAACCCCTACACCGCCGCCGGAACCAGAGCCAATGCCGCCGCCGGAGCCGGTTCCATTCGATGGTGGGGCTCCAGGCATAGCGGGCGCCGCGGCGGGAACACCAAGGTTCGGCATGTGATTGTCAGCGAGGTGCACCTGTGGCGGAGCGACCACTGTCGGCTCGGCCGTCAGCTTTGGTCTTTCATTTCGCATCACGATTGCCGGCGGCGTAATTTGTTGCAACGCTGTTTTGGGAGGCCGCCCCTTGGGAGCTTCGACTACATCGTGATCCCCGCCTCCGCCACCACCACTGATGACCTTCTTTGCCGCAGGAAGGGCATAGGATTCAGGCGATGGCGCGATGAGAGTCACTGCCTGGCGCGTTTGTTTTTGGGTGATCTGATGGGTGACAAAGATGCCACTCATGAGCAGGATAACGATTACGAGGTGGACAATCGCGGAGATGGTTACGCCACTCGAACGATAATTATTGTACTGCCCCCAGATCTGATCGGGCGGACGCGAAATCCGGCTCACAGTGCGTAAGCCTTGGCGTGGCCGCTCCGCCGCATAGCGGCGCGGAACCACTCGTTGCGCAGGAACCCGCAGCCACTGTTCGCTGTTATAGGCAGAATTCTGATGACTCGACATGATGGCTCCTCAAAGTCGTGCACCACTGTCCTTGAGTAGATGCGTATCGACCACAGCGGGTTGAAGCCGGCAGCGGATGCGCTTCTGCGTACTCTCACCCATACAACAAAAGGTGGTGGGAATCTGAACTTCCCACCACGTGTTCAGCTACCGCCAATCGATAATCTTCATGCCCGGAGTCACAGGCGCCCAGCGAGCAATAGAACAATCACTACAATGACGATCAAACCCAATCCTCCGCTTGGGTAATATCCCCAGGAGCGGCTGTAAGGCCAGGTGGGCAATGCGCCAAGCAGCAACAAAATCAACACCACCAAAAGGATCGTGTACATATCACCTCCGTTGTTAACGGTTACGGAACTTACAGCTACAGATTGACTGCGCTTTGCGGCCGAATTGTTTGGCCACAGCGCGTTATTTCGCCGCTGATTCGGTAGCGCCCTCCGTCTGGTTGCGGCCGGACTCACGACTCTGTTCCGAGTACTTTCTCACTGCGGCCAGAAATGGCTCGCTATCAGCAGGAGGCCGAACCCTTCCATTGAGGATGTCAGTAAACGGCACGAACTTCCCGTAAAGCAGGTGCGTCTCATCCTTGTCCTGCGTAATCGCAGAACCATTGAGATCTACGCCCGCAAAGATCCCCCGCGCCCGCGAATACGTAAGGACTTCAGCCTTCATCTTGATATCAGTGTCGGCGGCAGCATCCCGACCAACCGGGCCTGCGGCAGCAGAGGCATCGGCACCAAGTTTGAATTTGCTGGAAAGCAGGTGCTGCATTCCCTGCTCGTTCGTAACGACCATTACGAGATCAATTGCCTGGCCGCCTAGCTGTAAGCCCCAGCTTCCGCCGGTAATGGTGATCGGCGCCGGAGCGCTCCATGTCCCACTCTCTGTACGGCACGTTGCAACTCCCTTGCCGTGGTTTCCACCGAAGCCAACGGCAATTTTCACCATCGAAGGAACGACCGCAATGCATTTGGCATCCTTCATAACCTTGTCCGGGATTGCTTTGTCTTTCACCGCCATGATCTCGTCCAAGACTCTGGCCGATGCGTCAATTCGCTTTGCGATATCGGATTTATGGCTATCGTCGGCGGAATAGCCCACGCCGACCAAGGCCGAACAGATGCCTAGCACCAGCAGACATCTCGACACGGCAGAAGAAATTTGTCTCATGGTTGTCATTGTCCTTATCTGTGCTCACGACCTGCGCTCACGCAAGCACCTGTAACGGTCTGCGAGAATAAGCTATCTCCCGCAACCGCAGCGTTCTATCCGTAGGAGGCAGTAAAGAGGGAGATGAGTTTCCCGAAGGTGCAACAGGGCAACGGCAAGGGAGAGACTTAAGGCTTGCGTACAGTGTTCACCCTATTGTGACGAATTACCCGGCAGAATAAGCTGCAATCTCTACTCGACACAACGCCCCCCAAGCGGGTGCCGGTCCTCTGGGACGGACCGGCACCTGCTCCTTCCAAGCCAACATTCGCCTCTACAGCGCCGCAGTTAATTGAATACGCACTTGGGGGGATGGAGATGCTACGCACGGCCCCGTATTCTGCAACCTACAGTCCCATCGAGGGAGGCAATCTATGCTTTATTGGGCTTTGATGTTCCTGGTTATCGCGCTGATTGCAGGTGTGTTAGGGTTCACCGGGGTGGCAGTCGCCTCAGCTGGTATCGCGAAGGTGCTATTCATCATCTTCCTGATACTGTTCTTGGTTTCGCTTGTCACGCATCTCGCCAGAGGGCGAGCTTGAACGCATGATCCTCGCGGTCAAGGTTAGGGCGGCCCAAGGGCCGCCCTTTATCTATCGACGCCGTTATAGCTAAACAGATATGAGGTTTAAGTATCGTCGCCTATAAGGGTCGCGTTCCCGGCGTTCTTGCATTTTCCAACTCTCCATCTGACGGCATGAGAACGACTCCAGAACTGTACCCAATTACCCGCGAGAGCCGAGGCAGAGAGCCGCCGTTTCACAGTTCGCGAAATCCGGCGGGGATTATCGGACACAGCGCAGTCGATCGGTTCTGCCTTGCATCCAACTATGACCTGTGACACTTGCTCTTCAAGTCGGGTGGATGTTTCTCCTGGCAGTGCCCGTTGCTTGCGTGGCTTGGACCGTGACCCACGAAGAGGTGTTCCGCGAACCGCGACAGTATTGTCACAAGCAGAGTACACGCGGCCAGGGCGTTTTTCGTCGCAAGTTCTTCTATCTTTTCACGTGTGAGTATTGCTTCAGCCATTATGTGGCGGCCGCAGCGTTGCTGGTCACGCGTTTCAAGCTTCTGTTCGGCGATTGGAGAGGCTACGTTCTGGCATTCTTCGCAGTAGTTTGGGTCGCCAATCAATATATGAGCATCTACAATCGTTTGCGACTCGATATTAAGCATGAGCAAGTGGAAATCAAGGCGGACGAGCAGGTCGTCGAACAACGCAAAGCTGCCTGAACTGGGCCGAACCGAGGAGAACTTCAAACTGTAATTGCGACACTCGCCGTATCCTGCCGGACGGCAGGAATAATTACCTCAAGCAGGGTCCCGGGATTTGTGTTTGCCAGACGAAGAGTACCGCCGAGTTCTGTCACCCGCTGCCTCATGCCGCCAATTCCGACGCCCACACTTTCCGGGCGCAACTGAATGACCTGCTCATCGATACCTTTGCCGTCATCGGCCACTGAAACCACGATGTTCCCGCCTTTCTGGATTATCGTGACCCTGCCGTTACGCGCACCCGAGTGCCGGAACATATTGGTAAGCGCTTCTTGAACGATGCGAAAGATCGCAGTCTCAAGCTCCGACTTAAGACGCCCCAAGTCTGGAGGATCCACTTCCAATACAACGAGGATGCCGCTTCGTTCCGAGAGGCCTTCGAGATACCAACGCAGGGCGGAAACCAACCCAACTTCATCCAGCAGCGGCGGATGCAACAAGTGAGAGATGGTTCGAACTTGTTGGATGGCGCGATCGATTAATTGGCTCGCTTCCAAGGAAGCTTGCCGCATAGAGGGTGAGGAGTCTTTTGCGAGAATGCCGTCAAGAATCATCGTGGCGGCGGCGAGTTCCTGGCCGAGACCATCGTGGATCTCGCGCGCGATGCGGCGCCGCTCCTCATCTTGCATCGTCATCATGCGATTGGAGAGGCGTCTGAGCGCAGCGGTTCGATTCTCGACCATTCTTTCGAGCTCGATCGCATTTTCACGAATGGATTGCTCCAGCAATTTGCTGTCGTGAATGTCAGAACAAGTGCCATACCATTTCACGATGGTGCCGTGGCTGTCTCGCAAAGGCACCGCCCGCGCACGGAACCAGCGGTACTGCGAATCGGCAGCGCGCATCCGGTAGGTGCAGTCATAGGTCTCGCCCGACTCGACCGAATACATCCACCGTTGGTGACTCTGCTCTTTATCGTCGGGATGCAAGTAATCCAGCCAGCCGAACCCGATTGCGCTATTGGGCGCGGCCCCGGTGTATTCATAAAAGCGGCTGCTGAGGTATTCGCGGCTTCCATCGGGATTTCGGCTAAAGATAATATCAGGGGCAGTCTGCACAATCGCGTCCAGTTGCTGGTTCCGCTGCGCCAACTCCCGATTTAACTTGTGGAGCGCGACAGCCTTCTGTTGCAACTCGGAAGTTCGATCGGCGACGCGTTGTTCAAGCTCGGCATTCAGTCTCTCGAGCTGCTGATTCTTGCGATGGAGCTCGGTGAAGACTCTGACCTTGGCTCGGAGCACTTCCGGCACGATTGGCACGGAAAGGTAATCCACGGCTCCATGCTGATAGCCTTTAAGACGGTCAAGATCAGTAAGATGAACCGCTGAAATGAAAATGATGGCGGTTTTCTGAAATCGAGGATGCTGTCGGATAATCTCGGCGAGCTCAAAACCGTCGATCTCCGGCATGCTGACGTCCATCAGCACAACGGCGACGTCAATCTTAAGCAACTTCTCCAAAGCTTCCTTGGCAGAAGTTGTCTTGATCAGGTTTTCGCCCAAGTCCGACAAAATTGCCTCGTAGGTCAGCAATTTGCCGGGCTGATCGTCAACCATCAAGATATTCACGCGGTCGCTGGAACTTCCGTTCTCTGATGATTCAGAAACCGTGTGTGATTTGATTTCAGCGCTCGGACCCATGCTCATCGATGCAGCCACATACGTAATGCAGAAAGTAACTGTTCCGTGTTGACGGGCTTGGCGAGATACTCTGACGCACCCGCCTCCAAACATTTCTCGCGATCGCCTTTCATCGCCTTTGCCGTCAGGGCAATGATGGGTAGACGCCGAAACAACGCATTTTGCCGGATGACCTGCATGGTTGCGTATCCGTCCATTTCGGGCATCATGATGTCCATCAGAACAATGGCGACGTCGGAAGTGGACTCGAGAATCGAGATGGCTTCCCGGCCAGTGCCCGCAGTCAGTACCGCCATCCCACGGCGCTCAAGTACGCTGCTCAGCGCAAAAATATTCCGCATGTCATCGTCAACAACAAGGACTTTCTTCCCGAGCAGGGCCTCATCGGAGCGATGCAAGCGGTCGAGCATTTTTTGTTTTTCCTGCGGTAGATCGGCGACCACACGATG
>Ga0126378_10002613_pt1 | contig 13370 bp, 7 predicted proteins | sample PanSoiMetPlot_23_FD_92587 | JGI IMG/M metagenome (GOLD analysis project Ga0126378, IMG submission 92587) | Tropical forest soil microbial communities from Panama - MetaG Plot_23 | ecosystem: Environmental > Terrestrial > Soil > Tropical forest > Bulk soil | place: Panama | collected 2016-02-17
CATGTTTCGCAAGATCATCGGTTTTTCCCAGCAGTTCGTACATTTTCCCATCCGGGGCGACGATGTAGTAGCCGTGACTCTCGCCACCTTGTTTCAAGCAGCCTGTGATGTTCACGGAAATGCCGGAATCCTGGGCGCAAACCTGCAGACCGAAGATCATGAGCAATGCCATTGGTACCAACCGCAGGGAAAGAGACAGAAAGCGTGACATGAGTATCTCCTTTCTCAGGTTGAGGCGGGTTAGCAGTCTGCGCAGAGAGCTCTCGCTAGTCTGAGCGTCTCCGCTCGTCGTGAGCTTTGGTATTTCGCTGAACCCACGTTGTTGATTCTCGCGGGTTCCACCCGTAGGCAGTCTAGGCCTCTGACAGCTAACTGTCTACTATTACTTCCGTAGTGAATGATGTACGGATCTCGTCCCGGGGAGGCCTCCGCCAGAACGGCTACAAAGTGCTGCCGCTACTGGCCTGAATCGGCTGCATTACTACTTGTGGTAGTAGCTGGAGCGTCGCGCTAATGTATGCACTGCTTCGTAAACAACTCACGTATCTGCCGTCCGTCGTAAAGAAGAGAGGAAAGATGAGCTCTCCCGCCCCCCAAACTCGCCAGTCGTACCTATTTGTTGTTCTCCTGATCGCGCTGGCAACAGCCGTTGCCCAAAATCCGCGCGGCTCACTGCAAGGGGAGGTACAGGACACGAGCGGTGCTCGCATCACCCCCGCCAAGGTCAGCGTCAGCGATACACAGATCTCCGTTCAGCGCAGCTCGCAGACAAACAGCCGGGGCGAGTTTCGCATTGATGACCTGCCTCCGGGCAGCTACCACGTTGTGGTACAGGCGTCTGGCTTCGCTGAGGCCACTGCCGAAACCAAAATCGTTGTTGCCAGTGTGCGTGATCTGTCGGTCACCCTAAAACCCTCCACAGTACAACAAAGCGTTAACGTTCGCGGCGAGGGTTCCTCGATCACTACCCAGCCCTTCGATACAACGCGCACGGTTCAACAAGGCATTGTCACCTCCCAGGACCTCCGTGACGTACCGTTGGCTGGACGCAGCTTCGCCAATATCGCCTACATGGCTGCGGGCACAGAGCCCGTGGAACCCTCCGACCCCACGAAGGCTCGCATCACGGCAGTCTCCTTCGGTGGTAGCTCCGGCCTCAACGTGCAGCTTTCGGTAGACGGAGGCGACAATACCGACGACTACATTGGCGGCTTCCTGCAGAACTTCACGCCAGACTCGATCCAAGAGTTCGCGGTCCAGACGTCGCAGGAATACGCCGACATCGGACGAACGGTTGCCGGTGCGGTGGTTATCAGCACCAGGCGTGGCACCGATCAGTGGCATGGTGAGGGCGCGTTCTATGAGCGGGCTGCCGGTTTGAATGCACGCAACGTTCTCGATAATCCCGAGCCCCAGCCCAAGCAACCATTTTCCCGACAAAACTATGTCGGAACCATCGGCGGCCCACTGAAGACGGGCAAGATCTGGGTCTTCTCATCATTCGAATACGTCCACGAGAATGCCAGCATCAATTACAGTCCTGACAGCCTCGAGCAATTCAACGCGCTCGCTGCCCTTGCAGCACAAGGACTCATCCCCGGCGTGGACTCCATCGCAGTCCCGCAGTACGCCCGCGTTCCGTTCCAGGATTATTTAGGAACCATCCGCTTCGACTGGGCACAGTCGCGACGTTCTCATTGGTTTCTGCGCGGCGCGCTGGATAGCTATCTCACCGGCAATAACCTAGTGCAGGAGGCAACACTACCTTCTACCGGAGCCACCACACACGCCAACTATTTCAATGTGGCCCTGAACAACACGTTCGCCTTCACGCCGAACTGGCTAGGCTCATTCATTTTTGCGGCCTCCACTCTGCACAACACGCAGGTTCGAAATTCGAACCTTGGTTTTGCGCTGGCGTTTCCCTTCAGCGCTACATCGTCAACAATCTCCGGGTTCGAGACCTTCGGCGATCAGCAGTTCCAGACACCCATTACGGCTTTCCCCGTTCTGCGCAATCAGGAGAAATACCAGTTTCGCTACGACGTGAGTCATTCCACGGGTCGGCACAATCCGCGCTTCGGAGTAGACTTCATTCACGAGCCCGTGTTGAGCGGCGCGCTTTCAGGGACGGCAGAGAACCTCACGATCTTCCCGCTTGATCCAACTGACTATCTTGCAAATCCTGTGCAGTTTTCGATTGATCTTGTTTGCGGTGAGGGCGCTACGGACGGTACAACCTGCAACAATGTGTCGGCAAGCAATGGAAGTTTCTCGCAAAATGTGCAGCGCCTGGGATTGTATGCGCACGACTCGTGGCGAGTTACACCATCGCTGACGGTGAACTATGGACTGCGATGGGATACGACCTTCGGTCTGTTCCAAGCTTCGGGAAGAAGCCAGTTTGCCAACCCAGCTTACTCGACCTTGAAAGCGTTGCAGGTGCCTCTGGTAAATGGCGTTCCGCAGGACTACCGAAAGGCTTTTGCGCCGCGGCTCGGCATTGCGTGGTCTCCGGGCAGAGGGAATTTTGTGGTTCGCGCAGGCGTCGGACTCTACTGGAACGACCTCGCACAAAATGGATGGGTGGCGGCCTTCCAAGCGGTGAACGAGCCGCCAGTTCCGTGCATGCAACCAGGCGATCCTGGCTGCCTGCCCGGTGCCTCTTCTGGCGGAAATGGCGCACTAATTGACCCGGATTACCACACGCCATATGCGCTACATGCGAGTGCCGGAGTGCAGTATGCGTTCAACTCCAATTGGACAGTTAGCGCGGACTACATACGCGAAACCGGAATGCACGCATACCGGGCTTACAATTACGTGCCGGGCTACAGCCTGTTCTCGCCGCTGTATCCATCGGACCCGGTGAGCCAACCGGACAACTTGCCGAACATTCAGCTATACAAGACCGATAATCGTTCCAGCTATAACGCTCTTGCTATTCACCTACAGGGGAACATGGCGAGGCGGTTTAACCTTACGGCCAACTACACGCTGGCAAGCGCTAAGACCTGGGGTTGCACGGTGGGGGAACTGTTCGACTATGTCAACGGTGTCTGCAATCCGCTGATTCCGTTCGGTCCGGGTGATTACGGCCCGTCGGGTGAGGATGTGCGCAACCGTTTCGTCGTGGTTGGCGTCTTTTATCTTCCGTGGAAATTTCAGCTCTCGACCCTAATGCAGTTCGAGAGCGCGAGGCCCTTTACCATAGCAACGCCAGTTGATGTGAATGGAACCGGAGACGACAGCCAAAACCGTGCCGTGGTCAACGGTGTGCAGACGACGATGGACCAGTTCCGCGGCAAAGGCTATGAGCAGGTGGATCTGAAGGTAGCGCGGCCTATCCCAATAGGCGAACGTTGGAATGTGATGCCCTTCGTTGAGTTCTTCAACCTGTTTAATCGCACCAACCCTGGCAACAACTATGTTGCAGACATTTCGGCGCTGCCTAACCCAGTGAATAACATTTCCAACGCAACCCAGATCTGCTATCCGAACGGCTGTGTCCCGATCAAGAGCCTGAACCAACTCAAGTATCCGGCCGGGGCGCTAGGCGACTTCTTCGGCCCCGGCACTACGGTGGGCATACCCTTCGCAGCACAGATAGGGGTAAGAGTGACTTTCTGAGCGACGATCCTGGGAACTTCGCTACGGGAAATCGGGAAGCAGTCCCGACAATTTAGCGGAATCAGTACCGCTAAACGCCTGTGGATGACCAACCTCCGAGCCGTCGGCAAACCGCAACCAATAGATCACTGTGGACAAATTGATTAGATAAGTACGAAGGCTTCTAGGCGACGCGGTATTTTCTTTGTTTGAGGACCAACAGGCGCGAACTGGCTTTGAAGATTATCTTTTCTGACATCCAGCCCGCCTATGCTCACGCGGTTTTCGAAGCCGGGCTTCGCAATTATCTTAGCGACGAGAAATCAGTCGTAGGTCCCAAGGATATTCACGGTGCGAGATGATTCTCAGACGCCCGGCTTCTTCATGGGCTGAATTCAAAAGCACATTAAACGTCTCAGGAGCGACGGCAGAAGGCACCCGAAGCAATGGCGTTCGTTTGGAGGCAAGCCATTTATCGCCTAACGTTCTCGTCTCGGTTTCGTCGGTAGTCCACTGTTCGCTGAGATCATTTGCCGACAATTCCTGCATTGATAATTCGTCTGCTGCTTCGACTTTCAACAGTCGGTACGACTTGGGAAGTCGTACGGGGCTCAATTCCAAGTGGACGAGAACTTCCAACAGTGCTCCGGCAACGCTCTCAGCCAAATAGACGATTGGCCGACCGTGCGTGTGCCATCTCCCCGATGTCTCTAGGCTGCCTCCTCCGTCGAGTGTCGGATGATTACTGATTCGCCAGAGGTACATCAGGCGAACATGCCCTGATCAATCTGAATGAGCATCTGCTCAACCAGGCGGCCGCCTGCTTCCGTGGACAGCATCTGGATCGGAGCGCGTCCCTCGAATCGGCGCTTCGGAGTTCGCAGCCAGTCCAATGCGGACTCCTCATCTCCCATGACAGCTTGGGCCCGTGCCAGTATCTTCGCGGCGCGAACCGCTCGCTCTGATTCCTCTCTGGAAAGCGGCTGATGTCGAGTCTTGCGATGCTTCCAGGTTCGCAAAGGAATGATGATGTCGAACACCTCGTTACGGGTCAGGCCGCGCTCAATCAGGTGATTGATAACTCTTGTGGGGAGACCGTTTTCCACCAGGCGAACGACCTTCTGCTCGGAACCCGCCTCTGTGCCCAGCCAATTCTCAAAGTAGTGGTTCAGTGTCTTGGCTGTTGCCGTCGCCATTTACTTGTCCTCCTATGTACATTATGCCACAAAACTCGCGGCAAGTTGTACCCGTATTGACCGGTCCTTTAGTGAGGCTAAGCACTAAGGAGGGCCCAACCAGACGATAGCTGCGCAGGAGGTCTGAAAGATAATCGTAGAGGCGGGATCAACCAGTTCACTCTCCAGAACCCCGTAGCTGAGCCCGTGCAAGAGCAGGAGCGCGTCCCTACCACCGATCCCGACTCGACCTATCGACCATGGGAGGGCCGCCACGGCTGGGCTACTACAACAACTATCTGCTCGACCATCGCAGTTGCGTGATGGGGGATGTGCAGGCTACGGCAGCGCGTCTGAGACCGTTTACGCCCTCACGATTTGCGGCCAGCAGCAGGAGGATCTCTGCACACTTATCGCCGGCTTCCAGGGCTCTTTACGGCTGCAAACTGGCTGCGAATGCGCTTAATTCGGAATCGCAGTTTCTGTTTTTCGCGTTAGATTTGCGGAATCTGATCCTTCATTTTTCTGCTATCCTTGTGAACTTTTTATTTTTTTCTATACCGTACTAGGGTATGCTATAAGGGCAATGGCGGGAACAATAGCAGTTCCTGCTGGGATTTACACGAGCCATAGCAACGGCGAAGTGGGAAGGAGGGAATCGATGATACGACAAAAACCCCGGCGAGCCTGCCTCACACTCGAGCGGCAGACGCAATCTAACGTGCTTCGACCTCTCGAGTCGTGAGGCAACTTCTAAAGCCCCGACGAAGCGAGGGGCTGGTGTGAGCCCAACAATCTTTTGGTTCTGCAACGTTATTTTAGGAATGCTCTGGTTGCTGTGCCTGCAACATGCAGTTCTGCGCGAGCGGAGTCCGAGTACACGATTTCTTCGCGAGTTCCGGCAGTCAGCCTTAAATGGACAATCGAAACATAAAACCATGGAACCAACCGCTTGGTTCAGCGCTGCTTGTCTATTTGCAGTTCAGCCCTAGAATGACAGATTTCCTGCTGGACACACGATTGTGCCGATCATCTTGTAGCGCTTTAGCCATACGCGGCTGTTAATGCAACATTCACATTTGCAGTGGCGGGAAGTGAGACGATGGATGACTAAAATGCAAAACACAAGCTGCGTAATAGGTTGGCCACGCATCTGGGGCACGTTGCTGGTCCTATGCTTGTTCCTTTGGGGTGGATGCGATCGTCTGCAGAAGTCCGCCAATGCGGGCGACAGCAGCGCGATTGTTCATGATGGAAATCGGGTTACCGTGCCCACTAGTAATCCACTTTACAGCCGCCTGCAGGTCGAACCAGCCGAGTTGACAACCGTACAACGGCAGGTTGCAGCGCCGGCGTCTGTCGAAGCTGAGCCGTCGCGTAACGCCAAGATTCTCCCTCCTTTGTCAGGACATGTCCTGCAGCTATTCGTTCATCCTGGCGACACGGTGAAAAAAGGTCAGGCCCTGTTGTCCATCGATGCGCCTGATTTCGTAGGTGCGCAAGCCGATTACTCCCGTTCACGCAGTGCTCTGACGCAAGCTGAGCGTGCTTTGGAGCGCCAGAAGGACTTGGCGGCACACGGTATTGTCGGCCAGAAGGATGTCGAGCAAGCGACGGCGGATCGCGATGCGGCTCAGAGCGATCACAACCGCGCCAAAGACCGCTTGCGGCTGCTGGGAATGGATCCCGACAAGACCGAACTGGGGGCACCTCTGATCGTGCGCTCTCCCCTGTCGGGTAAGGTGCTGGACGTCACCACCGCAACGGGGGAGTTCCGCAATGATCCCAACGCTCCACTCATGACTGTCGCCGACCTGTCGACGGTGTGGGTTACTGCGAACGTGCAGGAGAAGGATATCCATTACGTCCATGACGGTGACCCGGCAACGGCAACATTTGCTGCCTATCCGAATGAAAAATTCAGCGGGAAAGTTCTCTTCGTTGCGGATGTGTTGGATCCCGACACGCGTACCGCAAAGGTCCGCGTGGCTTTTAATAACCAGGATGGCCGCCTGCGTCCGGCCATGTTTGCCACGGTCGTACTGAAGACGTGGGATACGAAGGAACTTACTGTACCGACCTCGGCTCTGGTGATGGCGGGCGCTAACACCACAGTGTTTGTTGAAGTGGGGAAGAACACATTCGAGCAAAGAGCTGTCCAAACGGGAGAGCAGCACGGCGAAAGGACAATCATTAAAGGAGGCCTCCAGCCCGGCGAGCGTGTCCTAGTTCGTGAGGGGGCGCTTCTGCAATGATCGCGCGCTTTGTTGCTCTGTGTTTGTGGCGCCGGAAACTAGTCTGGCTGATCGCTTTGTTCGTTGCGGTCTTCGGCTACGTTTCCTGGAAGCAGCTTGATATTGAAGCCTATCCCGATATTGCAGACGTTACTTCCCAAGTCATTACTCAATACCCTGGACACGCAGCGGAGGAAGTAGAAGAACAGGTCACGATACCCCTCGAGCGCGAACTGAATGGCATTCCGGGCCTACAGGTCATGCGCTCCAACAGCACTTTCGGTCTGTCTCTGATTACACTGGTCTTCCGGGACGGCGTGGACGACTATTGGGCCCGCCAACGAATTCAAGAACGCATAGCCAACGTTGACCTGCCGCCGGGTGCGAATCCCGGACTCGACCCTCTCACCTCTCCCATCGGAGAGATTTATCGCTACACGCTGGAATCGAACTTTCGTGATGAGCGTGAGCTAAAGGAGATTCAAGAGTGGACGGTCATTCCGCGCCTCAAGCAGGTGCCCGGAGTTGCCGACGTCACAAACTTCGGCGGTGAAACCACGCAGTTTCAACTAATCGTAGATCCTGCGAAGCTGGCGCAGTACAACGTCTCTCTCAAACAAGTCACCGATGCCATCCAGGCAAACAATGCGAATGCCGGTGGCAGTATCGTTGTGCGTGGCGAACAAGGTTATGTTGTCCGTGGCGTTGGTTTGATTCGTTCTCTGCAGGATTTGGGCAACATCGTGATCCTGCAAAAAAACGGTACGCCGGTGTTCCTAAAGAATCTCGGGTCGCTCCAACTCGGTGCGCTGGAGCGGCGCGGAGTCCTGGGCAAGGACAAGAATCCTGATACCGTGTCGGGTATTGTTTTGTTGTTGCGCGGAATGAACCCTTCAATCGTACTGGAAGGGATTCACAAGCAGGTCGACGCACTCAATCATGGGATTTTGCCGCCTGATGTCCGCTTGGTGCCTTACCTCGACCGCACTCAGCTAGTACAAACAACCATTCACCGGGTTGGCCAAACGCTGCTCGAAGGAATGACTCTGGTGGTGTTGGTGCTGATTCTTTTCTTGGGGAGTCCGCGCAGCGCCTTAATCGTTGCCATCACCATTCCGTTTTCGCTGCTGTTCGCCTTTATTCTGATGAGGTTCACGAATATCCCTGCGAACCTCCTGTCTCTCGGGGCAATCGACTTCGGAATTATTGTTGACGCGTCGATCGTCGTAATGGAGAACATCTTACGTCGTCGTGAGGAGCACCCCGAAGCAAAGCTTACCGAGCGAGAGGCGCGAGTCGCCGCCACACAGGTGGCCCAACCCATCTTCTTTGCCACATTGATCATTATTACTGCCTACTTGCCGCTCTTCGCTTTTCAGCGCGTGGAAAAGAAGCTGTTTTCTCCAATGGCGTACGTCGTGGGCTATTCGCTGCTGGGCGCCCTCCTGTTCGCGCTCGCCGTGGTACCCGGCCTGGCGTTAGTGAACTACCAGAGAGCCCGCAGGACTTTTCACAACCCGCTTTTGGCATCGTTGACGCAAGGCTACCGGCGAACCATCCGCTGGTTGACAGATCACCCCATGTACGCGATTGTTCCCGCGGCCGGCGCCGCCGTGCTGGCAGTTGTTCTGGCCATCACGATCGGAAAGGAGTTTCTTCCCTATCTTGACGAAGGATCAATATGGCTTCAAGTGCAACTCCCGCCCGGGCTCTCATTGGAGAAGGCAGTTTTAATGGCCAACGAGCTTCGTGCGGCAACGCTCGAGTTCCCCGAAGTATCGACTATTGTCACCCAGCTCGGGAGGAACGATGATGGCACAGATCCCTGGACACCTTCGCACATCGAATCCTTTGTTGGCCTGAAGCCTTATTCAACATGGCCTCGCGGTGAAACCAAGCAAGATCTCATCCAGAAGCTCGCAGAGCGGTACGCGAAAGTACCTGGCGTCAGCGTGGGCTTTTCGCAACCGATGATTGATGGGGTCAACGACAAGATTGCAGGGGCTCACAGCGACCTGGTTATTAAAGTGTTCGGCCAGGACTTTGGAGAAATGCGCCGGATTGCAGAAAACATCATTGCCGTGCTGGCCAAGATACCGGGTGCTGCCGATGTCACCATCAATCAGGAGCCTCCTCTTCCTCAAATTCAAGTGAAAGTAGACCGCGAAGCGGCAGCCCGCTTCGGGATTAATGTCGCTGATGTGGCCGGCATTATTGAATCGGGTATCGGCGGCAAGGCGGTGTCCACGTTATTTCTCGGAGAAAGAAAATACGACATAGCAGTCCGTTTCCCTGAATCTGTTCGTGGCAGTCCCGACGAAATTAGCAGTCTGACAGTCACGCTGCCGTCGGGAGCACGCATTCCACTTTCTCAAGTGGCGCGGGTTGAAACCGCAACCGGCGAAAGCACAATCACCCGCGAAATGAACCGCCGCCACATCACGGTGCGCCTCAACCTGCGTGGCCGCGACCTCTCTAGTTTCCTAAAAGAAGCACAGAACAATATCGCGAAAGAGGTGAAATACGATCCGACAAAGTACCAAATCGAGTGGGGCGGGCAGTTTGAAAACCAGCAACGCGCTCAACGTCGTTTGGCCCTCATTGTTCCTGGGGTGATTGCGCTGATTTTTGTTCTCCTCTACTCGGCATTCGGCACCATCCGTCACGCCGCCCTGATTCTCACCATTGTGCCCGTGGCGCTACTCGGCGGACTGCTTGGGTTATACCAGCGGGGCATGACAATCAACGTATCGAGTGCCGTCGGGTTTATTGCTCTGTTCGGTGTGGCGGTCCAGAACGGCGTCATTATGGTTGCAAATCTCAATCATCAGCGAGATTCGGGTTTGGAGTTGCCGGATGCCGTCGTCCTCGGTGCGACGCAAAGGCTACGACCCGTTCTGATGACCGCTACGGTGGCTGCGCTAGGTCTCTTACCCGCTGCGCTGGCGCGCGGCGTCGGCAGTGATGTCCAGCGACCGCTCGCCACGGTAATCGTCGGCGGACTCGGCACTGCGACTCTCCTCACGCTGCTCGTACTTCCGTCGATCTATCTGATTCTGGAGCGCCGAGCATTGCAGGTGGCCGTGTCGGCGGAAGGGGAGGATTCCCTATGATGTGGAGACAATCCGCGGCCACAATTGGCATTTCCGTCTTGCTGCTGAGCCAACTCGTGAATGCACAGGAACTGCCGCCGAAGGACCAGAGGCCTCAACTCACCTTCTCCGAGTACGTGAACGAGGTACTTCGCTCAAACCTCGATCTTGCAGTGCAACACGGCAACATCGCCATCGCGCAGGCCGCGATCACGAGTGCAGCCGCTCGCCCAGACTGGTCCTTCGATGTAGGTGTTCCGGGAGCGGACCTTTCCAATGAGGGATTTCCGACCACGACCAGTGTTGGCCTCACCGTTCCGGTCGAATTAGGCGGGAAGCGCGGCGCTCGAATGCGTACTGCTACGGCCGATGTCTCGACTACTACTTCCGACTACGAGGATGCCGTCCGCCAACTGCGTGCTACCGCCGCCGATGGCTTCGTCGATGCCCTCGGCGCTCGTGACGTCCTGCAATCGAAGAACAAGAGCCTGGCACAGTTGGACCAGATCGTGAACGTCAATCAGGAGAGGCTTCGGGTTGGAGATATTGGCGAGATTGAATTAGTGCAGTCGCGGGTCGAGCGCGACCAGTTCAGGGCCGATGTGATCAGCGCCCAATCGGATGTGTACACAGCCGATCTGGCCGCGGCGCAGCAACTGGGAAATCCCGATAAGCTCGGTGCTCAAATGCCTATTCCAGTCGGAAGCCTGGAAATACCGACCAGGACCTTCGATCTTGATCAACTTATTAGTCATGCCCTGCAACATCGTTCTGATGTCCTCTCTCGCATCCGCGCAATAAAGGCGGCTGACGAGCGGATCAAGCTCGCAAAGGCGAACCTGGTGCCGGACGTAGACCTCGGCATTTCCTTCTTTCACACCGGCTCAGGAAGCGGAGATTTCCAGCAGAACCCGGATAACACGATCAGTGGAGGCGCGTCAGTTAATCTACCTTTCTCGCGTCTCCGGCACCCCGGCGAGTTGGAGGCGGCACGTGCCACTCGTACTCAGGCGGAATTTCAGCTTCGCGCAGTTCAGTTAAAAGTTGAGGCGGAAGTGAGAGATGCCTACGAGCGCTACCAGGCGAGTGCACAACGGCTGAACGTCTATCGCAGCGGGCTGTTACGGGATGCCGACCGTGTGCTTGAGGCTCGTCTCTATGCCTACAAGCGAGGCGGAACCACGTTGCTCGAAGTTATCGAGGCACAGCGGAAATCTGCGGACGTCTACCTTGCCTATGCACAGGCGTTAACAGACCACGCCCACGCACTGGTGAAGCTGGAGGAAGCCGCCGCGACTTGGGACGTGTCGTTCTAGAGTCAAGCAACCATCAGTCAAATCGCGAGTCTAGCCTACACCTACAGGGTCGCTCCACAGTTCAAGTCGGAGCCCATTACTTCAAGTAGGCCCGAACCAGCCCGATTAGGTCTTCGCCCAACTCCTCGCGCGACTCAACCTCTTCGTGGTCAGAATTCATCATGTGCAGCCGGATGTGATCCTCCAGGATCTCTGCCATCAGCCCGTTGACGCCACCCCGAATGGCAGCCAGCAGCATCAGAATGTCGGCGCATTCATCGCCGGATGTCAGCGTGCGCTCGACGGCGGCGAATTGTCCACGCAAGCGCTTGATGCGGTACAGGAGCTTCTGCTTTCTCGGGCAATCTCAGGAATTTTGTCCTTCATTTTTTGCTATCCTTACGAACTTTTTTTACTCTCTCCAATACTCTAAGGGGGTACGCTATAGACGGGTAGAAAGGCGAGAGCTGCCGTCAGGATAGAGCTAAGGATATATGAACACCGAATTTGGAACAGAGCCTCCGTGTAGTATCGGCGGCATTCCGGTGTAGACGAAGCGGTAAGGTGTCCCCGATAACACGATCCCGCCTATCGCCTCACCTCGTGCTTCTTCTGCCATACAACTGAAGAGCTACTACTACCGATGTCCTCTGAAGCCAACCTCTATCCGCCGCTCTAATTCTCGTCAATCTAGACCCGTAGCGAGCCGGTTACTTCAGCATGAGGACAAGCGTGATGGATGTGATTCAACGTAGCAGTATTCGAGGTCATGAAAAGAACTTCTTTTATGATTTGAAATGGGCGAATCGATCAGGCTGATCATCGTTCAAACTGAAACAATGGGGCGCGATCACGTGCATCCCCTTCAATGGCGGGCTTGGCCGCAAGCCAGCAATGAAACTCGGTTACTCGAAAGGCGCTTGCGATTTGCCTTTTGGCTCGTGTGAACCTTATTGGCAACCATGCACGCTTGGGCTTACCGCCACTATATTTCTGCCGATGGAATATCCTATCTCGACTTAAGCGACGCAGTATTGCCCGGCACCGATTGGCATCGAATTATCACCGGCACCTGGAGTCCCTTGTATCCTCTCCTGCTTGGACTTTGCCGGTTGCTTAGCCCCGATCCTTATCGCGAAGTCATAATCGGCCACTTCTTCAATATCTTGATATTTCTATTTGTGTTCGCGACATTTGAATTCTTCTTTCGCAGCCTGATGCCCGAGCAACCGGATTCCCCTGACGAAGACGTGGTCTTGCCCCGCTGGATGTACCTCACAGTGGCGTACACCCTGTTCTTGGGGGCCGCAATTGGACAGATCACTCTGCGCAGTCTGCGTGCCGACATGCTTATGGCGGCTTTTGTGCTTTTGGCTATGGGAATCCTCTGCCGGATTCGGGAACGGCCGGGGACCTGGGCGACATTCTTTGCTTTAGGCATCGCGTTAGGACTTGGCTACCTCACGAAGACGCCGATGCTGCTCATCGGGAGCTTGATGATTCGCAGCACGTTGTTCCTCTCGCAGGAATGGGTTCGCACGCTGCCCAAGGCTGCCTTGAGCGCATCTCTCCTGCTGGCGATCGGGAGCCTGTATTTTATTCCGCTGTCGCAGATGCGAGGGCACCTCACCTTTGGAGACTCGGGCAAGCTGAACTATCTTCTCTACATCGATGGCGCCGAGCCCCAATGGTATTTGCAGCGCATGGGTCAAGGCAGTGGAGAGTGTCTTCACAGCGCGACCCGGTTGTTCGAGCAGCCTCCCGTCTACCAGTTCTCGATCGACGAACCTGTTTTGCACCCCATGCGTTACGACCCTGCCTACTGGGTCGAGGGGGTGAATCCGCGGTTCTCCTTCAGTGGTCAGATGCACATCTTGGTCGTTAATTTGAAGCAGTACCTCGGGATCTCAAGAAGTGCCTGGGCCGTGATTGTGGCGGTCGTGCTTTTATGGTTTCTCTCCGGAA
>Ga0126378_10002614_pt1 | contig 13369 bp, 11 predicted proteins | sample PanSoiMetPlot_23_FD_92587 | JGI IMG/M metagenome (GOLD analysis project Ga0126378, IMG submission 92587) | Tropical forest soil microbial communities from Panama - MetaG Plot_23 | ecosystem: Environmental > Terrestrial > Soil > Tropical forest > Bulk soil | place: Panama | collected 2016-02-17
ATCTCGCGTCCGACGACTACCAGCGGGCGCCTGATCAAATTGGGTTCCTGCGCCATCAGCTTGAGGGTCTGCTCGGTGCTCAGCGTCTTGTCCTGCAAACCCATCGCTTTGAACGCGGGGCTCTTCGCATTCAGAAAATCACGCGGGTCACGCCCCTTGAACAATTCCTTGAGCTCAGTCAAATCGAGCGGGTTTTTGGCGTAGTCGCGCTCTTCAAGTTCAACCTTGAGATCATTGCGCAAGAAACTTCTTGCGTTGCGACAGCTAGTTCAGGTCGATTTCCAGAGCAAGCGTGCTTTCTTCATGTGAACCTAGGCAGCGCGCCGGTCACAACGCCGGGAAACGCCTTTACTCGATGCTGGTTTTGGGCGCGCCCGACTCGGCCTTTAAATGTGCCGGCCCGGTACCCGCGTCCATCGGCTGCGAAGTCCCGCTGGTCATTGATGGCACGGCCGCCGGTGCCGAGGACGGCGGCGGAAGGGGAGGGATCGGCTGGACGGTGCCACTTCCGGATCCATCCGCAGTTGTCGCGGTCGGTGCCGGCGGTGTTTGCGTCGGACCGCTGAAATTGATTGGCTGCTGGCCGGCAACCATTTGCGGGGTTAATACGTAGTCTCCACCCAGCGCGCTACGAAATACTGTGCTGGCAGCCTGAGCGTTGCCCGCGGTTACCAGGTAGGTTCCGCCGCCGACGATTGTCCCGAGGATCGCGTAAACCAGCTTCGCCGGGAAGTAAAGTAAATTGCCAAACAGCGCCACTGCGCCGTAGCCCGCTCCAGGCCAGTTCACGCCGTTCTCGGGCTGCTGCACCTGCATCGTGCTGGCAGGTGAAGAAGCCTGTGGTACCGGCGCCGACGCGTCCTGCGCCAGAGCACCACCTGCAACGAAAATTACCAGAGCCGCGGCGAGCGACGTCGCCAGAAACGGTGAACGAATCCTGCCCATGTCTCTTCCTCCTCAACCCCGCCTTGATTGCATCTTACTCGATTTTAACGACCGTGTCTCTGGGGAGGAGCGTCAAAAGACGATGAAATGCGCGATCGAGGTACTCGGCATTCTTGGACTCGAGCGTCAGCTTGACGCGGTACTCGGGACTGCCGATTCGCGGATACGAGCCCAGCATGAGTTCCGGGAACTCGGCCAGGCAGGCATTCAGGTGCTCGGCGATGGAGCCCTCGGTCGCGTTCGTATAGATGCTGCGGAGGTGGTACGGGTCTGAAGCGAAGCGCGGCTTAAGCGCATTTAACTTCGCTTCAAAGAGCTGCGGGATGCCGGGCAGCACATAGACATTTTCGATCTGGACTGTGGGGAACCGGATGTCGCCCTCGTCGTTCAAGATGACGCCCTCGGGTACTTCAGCCATCTTGAGTCCCGCGGCATTGACGCGTCCGACGAAATGACTCCGGATGAGCCGCTCCAGGTCGGGGTGAACTACGATCCTGCGCCCGAAGGCCGCGGCGACGCCCTCCATAGTGAGGTCATCGTGAGTGGGGCCCACACCTCCGGATGTGATAACGATGTCAAAGTGCGCGGAGCAGTAGGCGACTTCTTCGGCGATCTTGGGAACTTCGTCGGGAATTACGGTCACGCGCTGGAGCGATACTCCAAGCTTGCGCAACTCGCGCGCGGCGAAGTATGCATTTGAGTCCTGCACCTTGCCGGACAGGATCTCGTTTCCAATCACGACCAGCGCGCACGTACGGTCTCGCATCGATTTGGGCATTATCGCGTTACCCGGGGAGAGCAGCAAGGCAAGCGCAGAAATCCGCGGATTACGCGGATCCCGGTACCGGAGGGGGAGATAGTGGATGCTTCCTAGCTGGCTTGGTCGACGTCGGCTGCTTTTCCGCGAATGAAATCGCGTAGGCGATTCTTGAGCCGGGTCTCGATCTGCCGCACCCGCTCGCGGCTGATTCCAAAGCGTTCTCCGATTTCCTGCAGCGTCGCGGGGTCTTCGGTCAGCAGTCGCTGGTTGAAAATCTCGAGTTCCTTGTCCTTGAGGGTTGCCGCGAATTCCTCGACGCGCTCGCGCGCGAAGTTTCGCCATTCGTCCGCGGCCGCCGCTTCTTCGGGATTGTCCGAATTGTCGGGAAGCACCTCCACCAGGGCCACATCCTCGGACTGCCCGCTCGGCTGATCCAGCGATACTTCGCTCTGTGACATCCGATCCTGCATCTCGCGCACCTCGCTTTCCTTAACCCCCATCCGTTGCGCGAGCAGTTTGGGTTCGGGCCGGAAGCCCTGTGCCTCGAGTCGTTCGCTCTCCTTGCGCAGATTGAAGAAGAGCTTGCGCTGCGCCTGGGTGGTACCGATCTTCACCAGCCGCCAGTTGTTAATCAGGTAACGATAGATGTAGGCGCGCACCCACCACACCGCGTAGGAAGGGAAGCGGATGCCGCGGTACGGGTCGAAATTCTTGACCGCTTCCATCAGCCCGACATTGCCTTCCTGGATGAGGTCCAGAACGTTCCTGGAGGCACGGGCGAATTCAAGGGCGATCTTGACGACCAGCCGCAGGTTCGCGGTGACCAGCCGAAACGCGTCTTCGCGATGGTGATGTCGATGGTAGCGCTTGGCGATCTCGGCTTCCTCCTCGCGGGTGAGCAGGGGAAAGCGCCGAATCTCGGCCAGATAGCGGCCCAACGGATCGAGCGGAACAAGCGCGCCGCTCTCGCCTGTCTCGGCGGGCTCATTTGTGGTCTCGTCAGCGGGCTGCGCACGCTTGTATTCAGCATCGAGAGTTTCGGCCCCGGCATTATCGACCGGGTGAAACTCTTCGATCTCGACGGCCGGAGCCTGCTCGTCGCCGATTGAATCGTCGACCACGACTGCCTCGTCGGCCGCGCGTGGCGACGCGCGCCGCCGTGGTCCACGCGGCGATTTGGGCGGAGTATTGCCAGCTTTGCGGGCCATGGAACTGGATCGGTCGTATCAAGGACGCCGCGTCAAGATCGCGCGCAGATGCCCGCAATCCGCCCAGCGTGACATCGATCGGCGCGGACTTCGGAGAACTACTTCTCCTGCGGCTCTTCGAGCGTGACCTTGGTGGCGGCGATCTCGCGAAGTGCCGTCACGACTTCCTTATTATCACTTTCCACTAGTGGCCGCGCGCCTTTGAGCAACTGCTTGGCGCGCTTGGCGGCTCCGAGGACCAATTCGAAGCGGTTGGGGATCTGCTCAAGGCAATCTTCTACAGTAATTCTCGCCATTATCCAGCAATTTTCCGGCGCAATCGTTCGTCTGTCAACGTACCTCAAGTTGGCAAGAAACCTTCGCAGTCCAGCCACGCACCAACAGCGGCGGACGGAAATTTGAGGAAGCGTGTGCTTGGAGCAGTTAAGGTCAGAAAGGGTCTTGCTTGACCCGATTGGTACCTCGAAAATGCCGGTGCAGGAGAACTATGTCGTTGCCGGTACTCCGGACTAGCCGTTTGGAACGCGTCGCTGGATTGGCTGTTGCCATCTTCATGCTCACGGTCGCTGCTGCCCCGGTTTTCGCGGCCGACTCGAAGATTACGATTCCAGGCAACCACCCGGACGAAGCCGCCGAGCTGACCGCGGGCGAAATGGCGGCGGACCGGCAACTTCGGATTTCGATCACGCTGGCGCTTCGCAATCGCGACCAGTTGGAAGAGCTTATCGCGCAACAACAGGACCCGTCGTCGCCAGAGTACCATCGGTGGCTCACCCCGGCGCAATTCAACGATCACTTCGGTCCGACGGCGGACGACCGTGCCGCGATCGAGGGGTGGTTGACCAGCAGCGGTCTGTCAGTCGAATCCCTGGACGCGGCTGGGCGCGAAGTCGTCGCGACCGGGCCCGCTGCGACAGTGGAAAAGACCTTCGCCGTAAAGATCGCAACCAGTGCCGATGGCGGAACCTTCGCCAATCTCGATGACCCGGAAGTGCCCGCGTCCGTTGCGTCCCGGATCGGCTCGATTCGTGGTCTCGGAAACACTCTGCGCTTCAAGAACAACCTGGTCACCGCCGCCACCAAGGTCAGGCCACAGGCGATTGAAAGCGGCGTGACCGCGTTCGGTCCCAGGGACCTGTGGACCTTCTACGACGAGACCGGGCTCAACACCGCCGGCACCACCGGTGCGGGAGCGGATTGTATCGCACTGGTCGAGTCAGCCGATTTCGAAGCTGACGCGGTCGCCCTGTTCGATGCGACGTTTGGCCTTCCGGCCATCACGGTCTCGCGGGTTCTCGCCGACGGCACCAATCCGGGCGTGGGTTCACCCCAGGCTCAGGCGGAATCGGATCTGGATGTCGAGTACGCGCATACGGCAGCGCCGGGCGCTCCGATCACCGCGTACCTCGGCGCTGGTGGGAACGGGACGCTTGATGCACTCGCCCGAGCGGTGAGCGACAACACCTGTGGTGCGATCAGCCTAAGCTTCGAAATTTGTGGCGCGGGTTCCTCGTTCTTTAGCGGCACGCTGGATCCCATTCTTACGCAGGCCGAAGCCCAGGGACAGGCGGTGTTCGCGGCGACTGGCGACGAGGGCGCGGCGGGACTAAAAGCGACCAGCAGCGGATGTGTGGTTGCCAGTGGTCCGCCCCGGGTCAGCGAGTTGGCAGCTGACCCGCACGTCACCGCAGTTGGTGGTACACAGTTTACTCCCTCTTTCGACAGCAGCGGCAATGACGTCGGCTATGCGACCGAATCCGTGTGGCACGACAAGGCCCCGATTCCGAAGTCAGACCGCGGAGCCAGCGGTGGCGGACGAAGCTCGGTCTTCGCAAAGCCCAGCTTCCAGTCGGGCGTGTTTCCCAAAGACAAACACCGGGACATTCCCGATGTCTCGCTCGGTGCCGCGGCCTTTCATCCCGGGTTTTTCTTTGCGGTCGGCACGCCTGGCCAACTCGGGATTGTGGGCGGCACCAGCCTTGCGGCACCGGTGTGGGCCGGAATCAGCGCACTCGCTGCACAGAGTGCGGGCACGACGCGGGTAGGCAATCTAAACGCGAAACTCTACGCGCTGGGTCCTCTCAATAACACTGCCTCCTCGGGACTGCATGACGTGACGATGGGGAACAACAGTTTCAACGGGGTCCCGGGCTACAACGCGAAGCCGGGTTATGATCGGGCGACCGGATGGGGTACGCCAGACATCGGCATCCTCGTACCGATGTTGGGACCGTAAGGCGCGCGGACCAATTCAGCCGAAACAAAAACCCCAGCGCTTTACGAACCGGGGTTTTTGCTTGATGACGGTGAGTTACTTCGAAGGATCAGGCGTGAGTCGCAGGTATGGCCTCAGCTCTTGGTAGCCTTTGGGGAACTTCTCCTTCAGCACCTTGGGATCGGTAAGCGAAGGGACGATGATGCAATTGTCGCCATGCTTCCAGTCCACCCCGGTCGCAACCGAATATTTGTCAGTGAGCTGCAGAGAATCGATCGCGCGCAGAATCTCATCGAAGTTCCGGCCGGTGCTGGCGGGATAGGTGATGATCAGGCGAACCTTCTTGTTGCTGTCGATGACGAAGACCGAGCGGACCGTGAGCGTGTCGTTCCACTCCGGATGGATCATGTCGTAGAGCTTCGAGACCTTCTTGTCGGCGTCGCCCAGGATCGGAAAATTCATCTTGACGTTCTGAGTCTCTTCGATGTCCCGGATCCACTTCTTGTGAGAGTCGACGTCGTCCACACTGATGGCGATCGGCTTGATGCCGCGCTTTTCAAACTCCGGCTTGAGCTTGGCAACCCGGCCCAACTCAGTCGTGCATACCGGGGTAAAGTCCTTGGGATGGGAGAACAGGACCGCCCAGCGGTCGCCCATCCATTCGTGAAACTTGATCGTTCCTTCGGTTGACTCCTGGGTGAAATCCGGAGCAACACTGCCGAGATGAAGTGCCATCGTCCTTATACCTGCCTTTTCACGTAGTCTTGCCGAGCTACCGCAATCAATATCGGATGCTCGGCCGGTCTCAATAGAGCTTGCTTTCCGATAAAACCTGGCTTCCCAGATTTGCCACTATTTCGAATTACTTCAACCGCTGCCGCCAGGCTATTTATGATAAATAATACCAACTAAGTATTGAATCAATCTAGCCCCACCATCCCAGCGGGTCAACTGCAACCCCGAGAACACCCTCGGGCTACTTCCTGAGCTTTCCGAAGTCGGGCTTGCGCTTCTCAACGAAGGCGGTCACATACTCCTTATGCTCGGGCGAGACGTAGCATTTCTCGAGCGCAAAGCCTTCAAACTGCATGGCGCTTTCGAGGTTCCCTTCCAGTCCCTGGTAGAGCGCCTTGCGCGTCATCGCCAGTGAGAAGGGCGAGCACTGAAGCATCTCGGCCGCGAGCTCGCGCGACTTTGCCTTCAATTCCGCTGCCGGGACGACCTGGCTCACGAGGCCCATCGCCAGGCACTCCTGCGCGCTGTACTGGCGGCCGGTCAGCATCATCTCGGCGGTGCGGGATAAACCGATCAACCGCGGCATCAGGTAGCTGGAGCCGAGCTCGCTCATCAGGCCGACGCGTGGAAAAATCACGCCGAGCTTCGCGTTGTCAGACGCGATGCGCACGTCGAACAGCAGCGTCATGGTACAACCGACCCCCAGCGCATAGCCGTTGATCGCCGCAATCGTGGGCTTGGAGAGATTGCGCATGATGACGGGCAGCGAGATACCGCCGCCGCGGCCTTCATCGACGCTGCCGTGCTGTTCACGCGTTTTGATGTTGGAAGCAAACATGCTCATGTCCGCTCCCGCGCAGAAGGCGCGCTCACCCGCCCCGGTCATGATTACGACCCGCGCGCTGCGGTCGCGATCGGCCTGCAGCATCGCCTCGGCCATCTCGCGGCCCATTTCCGCGGTATAAGCATTCATCTTGGCCGGGCGATTCAGCGTGATCGTAGCGATCTCGTCGGCAACTTCGTACAGAAGCGTATCGTAGGCCATGGAAAAGATCTCCTCCGCGAGCTCGGGGCGCGTTCCGCCCGGGTTCGCGCTTGCGTCAGGTTGCTATCGCGTCAGGCGCGTTTTCGCTTGTGCTTACGCGCCTCACGGATTCTCGCCTTGATTCTTTTTTCGCGACGTTTGCGCCGCCGTTTGATTTCGCGCCGCCGTTCGCTTGCCATCGATTATCGATCTCTCCTCAATCCAGTGGAACGGTTTTTTCCAATTTGGCGCCGGACTCCAGATGGATTCCGGACACTGTCGCGGTCGGGCGTCCTGTGCCCGAGCCGTTCTCGACATAGACATCATAGTCGCCCGGGTCAAGCTTGAACTGGTGCGGACCGGGCGGGCTGTCTCCCGCCCGACTCTGCGTACCGGCGCGAAACACGATGACGCGGGTGTTGTGGTCGATCGGTGCCTGGTGCAGCATGGTTTGCACATCCAGCTCCGCGGAAACTACCTCGCCCATAGAAAGCCGTGCGCGCTGGCCCGGCTTTAGTGCAACGGCGCTCCACTCGTAGCCCTGCGGGGGTGCATCGACGTGGACATCGACCAGCATGGGCGCGAACAAAAACTTCTCTCCGGTGTTGAAGCTGGTGATTTTGGAGTGGGGTGGATCCGAAGAAGTCACGGTCACGCCGAAGCCGGGATCTTGGCCGTGGCGGTCTTTCACTATCACTTCCATTACTGCGGCGTTATCGATCATCACGGTCCGGGTGCGTCCGGGCTCGATTCGGATCTCGTCCTTGGTAATTGTGCCACCGACTAGGGGCAGGGCCATTTTGTAGTCGCCGGGGGGGAGAGCGATCGAGGAACCTGCGCGGACCTCGCCCGCGACCTTTCCATCGGTGCCGATAATCCGGGCGGCGTTCTGAGCGCCGGCGCCGATGTCGCCGAGCACATCGAGCTTGAGATTGCCGGTCTCCGCGGCGCCGACGATGCCCGCCAGCGCGAGCAACAGCGTAATTGAGAAAGGAACGCGCAACCGCATTATCCGCAGATTACGCAGATTTCAGGGACTTAGAAACCTAGCTGTTCTCGCTGGGCAGGCGTTTCGACGGGACGTGGGTGCTGCCGTACGCCGCTCCTTAACCACATGTGAAATGCTCGTCCTCAAACAGCGCAAAGGAGCTGCCAAACCTTTCGTGGCGCCAACTCCTGTCATTAAATTGACTGATTGTGTTTTAGGAAAAAGCTAGAGCGGGCCGTCTTTGCTTTGTACGATCGCAACGAATCCCGCCTCGGTGAGGACCGCCGTAGCTTTCTGAACATCCTGCTCATCGAGCTTTAAAACGATATCCGCGTCGACAAACCAGCTTCCACCAACGGTAATTCCTTTAGCCCGCAAGCTACGAAGCGCAGCTTTCAAGGTGTCGTCACTGTTCAAACTGGTAGGCCGTATCAGGACGAGCATACCCCCGCTCAGCAGGGAATGTGCCACCTGAGAAAAGCGAGCAAAATCGTATAAACGCGAAGTTCGAAGTCATCGTCGGACACGCGTGGAGTTGTAAATATGGTCTAGGTTACAAGAACCGTGAATCCGCTCGAATGAGACGGACGGCATCGGGGTCTAAGGGGCGCGCCTAAATCTCGTTTGGCAGACTGCTCAAAAGCGACCGACTTAGAAGTCGTGGGCGGTTCGATCGCAGCTAAATTCAAGAACGGATCGAATCTCGCGCGCAGCCTCCCCGAGACTTGAGGGTGGTTTCGCCCGCGTCTTGGCTTTGAGGGAACACGAGCGGGGCTGGACTGTCGATTATCCAAGTTGACAACTTGTCACATAACGTGCCCGTTCGCTAGGCTCCCAAAAGAGTTTCATGAAAACGAGAACTGAGTGCGCCGTCCTGGAGGAAATTAAGCTCAGAGATGGAGGACTGATGGGTCAGCGGTAGCGGAGGCGAAGACTGGCCTGACAAACCAAACAAGGGATTCCATAGCAATGAGCCTCGGACCTCGTCCTCGTACTTACGGGAACCTGGGTGCTCCTGATTCCGCCACAGGACAAGCGATCATTCGGTCAGAGGAAGGTGATGACGGAAAGCCGCCAGACCAGGAGAAAGTCATGAGGATCTATCCCACCGGGGTCGACGCCAGAGCGGATCGATCCCTACCCCACGCGGGCTGGTCTATGCATTCCCGCCAGTGTCGCTGCGTCTGCCCCCGTGCGTCAGCACCGATGAGGCAAGACTGAAGTACGGCCTCCTCGCGTCGGGCTCTGCGGCAACGATTCCCAAGTGAAGCAAGAATAAAGTCGCGGGCGAACTTGGGACGAGAAATCAGCGAGCACTAGTTGTCACGCTTGAAGTCGAGCGTCGACGGTCTGCGAAGCCATCGTCTCCGCGACGGCCGCAACTCCAAGAGGTTAGAAGGCCTCGCCGGCTGGGGTGATCGAGGGTGCAGCACTGTTGGCCATCAATAGATACTCTTCGAATGCACGCGCTCCGAACATTAGTGTGAACTGACCGACGACGAGAAGAACGATAAGAGCTCCGAATCCAATAAGGCCGGGGCCGATATAGTTTATCGCTTGCTTCCTCATAGATTACCCGGAAGCCGACGAAATTTACTCTTAAATTATATGATTTAAACTGAAAATATGTCAAAGCATGTCACCGTAACCGATCTGGTATGTTAGTTATGTTCGACATATAAAGACTAACCTAGACTGAGCTGAGGTGCTCAGACCTACGGGTGTCCGGCGTAAGCCGAGTTCGCCGGCTTCTTAACGTCCAATCGGAAGATTTTCTCAGGAGCGATTTCGGCCGTGCTGATTGCTCTAAGAATCGAGTTGTGCCCTGAAGGAGGTCGAACCCGGAGATGCCGTTGCTGCTGGGGCAGGTGCGATCTTAAAGAAGGGATCCGTTTAAACCGAAGCTCACCATTTGCAATGGTACCGTTGTCTAAACAAACCTTCGGCCGAAGACGATCTGGCCCGCGCCTGGTCATCCAGGAGCACCAGACTTTCAAGCCAAGCTTCGGGCTGACTCGGTCCTATGATCGTCAAACCAAAAAACTTGCAATTACACGGCATAATTGGGTGTATTTCGCAATCTGTGTAATCTCAGGATGTCTTAAGTGCGAGGGTGAGCGGAGATGGCGCGAATCATGGTCGAGAAGAATATCGAAGTGCCGATGCGCGACAGGACTATCCTACGTGCCGATCTCTATCGACCCGACACTCCCGAAAAATTGCCCGTTCTGCTCAATCGAACGCCTTACAACAAGGCGATGCCGATGGTGTTCTCGATGACGCTCGATGCAATGCGCGCAGCCGAGGCCGGATACAACGTGCTGGTGCAGGATTGCCGCGGCCGCTACGCGTCCGATGGGGTGTTTGACTGCTTCACGGTCGAAATGCGTGACGGTTACGACACCATTGAGTGGGCGGCGCGACAACCCTGGGCCGACGGCAAGGTCGGAACCTACGGCGCATCGTATATGGGCGCGACCCAGTGGCTTGCGGCGATCGAGACTCCGCCCAGCCTCAAGGCGATGGTCCCATCGATAACCGCCAGCGACTATCACGACGGCTGGACCTATCAGGGTGGAGCCTTTGCTCTGTTCTTCAACGTGAGTTGGACGATGGGCGCCCTTTCGACCCCGAACTTGTTGCGCGAACGCGCAAACAATCCAGCCCTCAACGAAGAACTGGGACGCACGATTGGTTCGATCGACACGATGCTCGAGACCATGAAGCATGTGCCGCTCAAGGAGTTTCCGATGTTCCGCGCCGGCGCCCCCTATTTCTTCGATTGGCTCGCGCATCCCTCGCTCGACAGCTACTGGCGCAAGCTAAGCATCGAGGAGCATCATTCGAAGATCACCGTGCCGGCGCTGAACATCGGCGGATGGTACGACATCTTCCAGGGCGGGACGCTGCGTAACTTTCGGGGTATGCGCGCGCGTGGCGCCTCGGACCTGGCGCGCAACGGCCAGCGCTTGATGGTCGGCCCCTGGCACCATGCAGTCCCGTTCCAGAATGTCGTCGGGGCGATGGATTTCGGCTACCGGACCGGTGCCCTGTCAGCTGACGTCGATGGTGTGCAACTGCGGTTCTTCGATCATCATCTGAAAGGCAAAGATGGCGCGGGGGCACCGCCGGTGCGAATTTTCGTGATGGGAATCAATCAATGGCGTGAGGAAAAAGAATGGCCGCCACCGGGCACCGAGTTTCGCCGCTACTACCTTCACAGCCGCGGGCGCGCCAACAGCATGTATGGTGACGGTGCGCTCTCGACCGAAGCGCCGCGGAACGAACCGCCCGACAATTTCCTGTACAATCCGATCGATCCGGTTCCCACCGTGGGGGGTGGGCTGTGTTGCTACCCAGGCGCCCTGCAAGGCGGAGCCTTCGACCAGGCAAACGTGGAGCATCGCGCCGACGTGCTGGTCTATTCGAGCGACCCGCTCGGCGAGGACGTCGAGGTGACCGGGCCGATCACCATGACGCTCTATGCAGCGTCATCGGCTCCGGATACCGATTTCACAGCGAAGCTGGTCGACGTCAGCCCGTGCGGGATGGCGCGAAACCTGACGGACGGCATCATGCGCGCGCGCTTTCGGGAATCGCAGGCCGAGCAGAAGCTCCTCGTACCGGGCAAAGTGGCGGAATTCAAGATCGACATGTGGAACACGTCCAACGTGTTCCAGGCAGGCCATCGGATACGCTTAGAGGTAAGCTCGTCGAACTTTCCGCGCTTCGATCGCAACCCGAACACCGGCCACGACCAGTTCGCCGACGCGGAGCTGCGACCCGCGCTGCAGACGGTCATGCATGACCGCAGTTGCGCGTCGCACGTAACGCTACCGGTGGTCCCGAGGCGCTGATTTTGCTGCGGGTTTTACGGCCATCTCGGTGGACTCGAGGTCGTATCCGAACCATCAGAGAGGTGGTCACTTCACGACCGAGGGCGAAGCAAGTCTCAAGGGCTTCTTGGGCGCAGCGAGAACCGCATCCGTTTTTCTTCCCTCCGATGCGTCAATCGGAGCAAACTGGCCGAAATGCCTGAGATTTCCACCAGCCAGCGAGTCGTGGCCTGGAAGAAGGCCTGGGAAAGCCGCGATGCGGCGCGGGTCGTTTCTCTCTACGCAGGAGATGCGACCCACGCCAGTGCCAAGGTCGCGGCCCTGCGCCCGGAGCTCGGTCGTTCCGAACTGAAGGGCCACGCAGAAATCGAGGAGTATGCGGCGACTGCCTTCCGTCGTTTCATGTGGTTGCGCTTTGACTTGTTGACCGTCACCGAGACCGGCGATCGCGCGGCGGTCGAATATCTGCGTCACTCGAATCTCGATGCCGACAACCCGTCTCATGTGCTTGAACTGATCGAATGGTGCGAGGGCCTGATCAGCGCCGTACGAGTTTTCCATTTTTAGGCGGCGATGAAGCTCTCGACCCGTCTGTTCGGCACCTCTTACCGCTTCGATTCGGTGCGCGAGGTGCTGGCGCGTGCCAACGAGGCGCGTTCGGGTGATGAACTCGCCAATCTTGCCGCGCGCAGCGAGCGCGAGCGCATCGCCGCGAAGCTGGTGCTCGCGGAGCTCACGATTAATGATCTGCGCAATCATCCGGTGGTGAGCTACGAACGCGATGAAGTCACCCGCGCTATCGACGATGGCATCGACCGGCGCGAGTTTGCGCGCCACAAGAATCGAACCATCGGCGAGTTTCGCGAATGGCTGCTCGACGACGGCACGAGCGGCGCACAAATCGCCGCCGCCGGACGCGGGATTACGGCCGAGTGCGCCGCCGCGGTCGCGAAGCTCTGCTCGAACCTCGACCTGATCACGATCGCAGCCAAGGTTCGCGTGGTCACCAGGGCGCGCACCACCATAGGTCTCAGCGGGCGGCTCTCGACGCGCCTGCAGCCCAACCATCCGCGCGACAATCTCGACGGCATCGCGGCCGCGACCTATGAAGGGCTCGCTTACGGATGCGGCGACGCACTGATCGGGATAAATCCGTGCATCGACGAGCCCGACAACCTGCGGCGCTTGCTCGACCTGCTCGCGGACATCATTGCCCGGACCGAGGTTCCGACCCAGAACTGCGTGCTCGGCCACCTCACCACGCAAATGCGCGCGCTCGAAAGCGGCGCGCCGATCGACATTCTGTTTCAGAGTCTTGCCGGTACTGAAAAAGGAAACGCGGGATTCGGAATCACCATGGCGATGCTCGACGAGGGTGCGGCAGCGATTCGCGAGCGCGGCGCGCTCGACGCTCCCAATCTGCTGTATTTCGAGACCGGCCAGGGCTCCGAGCTTTCCGCGAATGCGCACGAAGGCGCCGACCAGGTTACCCTGGAAGCACGCTGCTACGGGCTCGCCCGCCGCTACTCGCCTTTGCTGGTCAACACGGTGGTGGGATTCATCGGCCCAGAATATCTCTACGATGCCAAGCAGATCACGCGCGCGGGGCTAGAGGACCATCTGATGGGCAAGCTTCTCGGGGTGCCGCACGGTGCCGA
>Ga0126378_10002616_pt1 | contig 13367 bp, 16 predicted proteins | sample PanSoiMetPlot_23_FD_92587 | JGI IMG/M metagenome (GOLD analysis project Ga0126378, IMG submission 92587) | Tropical forest soil microbial communities from Panama - MetaG Plot_23 | ecosystem: Environmental > Terrestrial > Soil > Tropical forest > Bulk soil | place: Panama | collected 2016-02-17
CAAAAAGCGCAGGCTATCAGGATGACACCGACGGATTACATCAAAAGCTAAAGTGGTCTAAGGCTGTACGTTCGTCACTCGTTCCTCACCCGGCTTAGGGAAGTGTTTCTCATACCAGTCAATCGACCGATCCATTGAATCAATCTGGTGCTTCGTCTCCGATAACCCATGCCCCTCGCGCGGATAGCGCACAAACACCGTCTCCACTCCCAAATCCTTCAGCGCAACAAACAACTGCTCCGCCTCCGCGATCGGTACATCGTTATCGTTCTCTCCATGCAAAATCAGCGTTGGAGTGTGCGCTCCCGCGATGTGCTTCAGCGCCGATCTCTCCCACGCAAAGTCCATCAAATTTCCCTGATGCAGAAATTGCCCAAACTCCATTTCCTCGTACTGGTTGTAATAGGTCATGTAGTTGTAGCTGACCAGATTGAAGATGCCCGCCGTGGGAATCGCCGCTTTGAACTCATTCGTCTGCGTGATCAGCCAGTCCGTAAGTTGTCCGCCGTAACTCACACCTTCAATTCCAAGTCGATCACGATCGATCCACAGATAGCGCCGTACCGCCGCGCTCACCCCATACAGAACGTCCTGCGCCTCGTTTCCGTTCTGGTCGCCGAACACAGCATCCGCAAATTTCTGCCCGTAACTCGTCGAACCGCGATAGTTCACGTTCAACACCGCGAAACCATGCCCTGCATATACCTGATTCCTGAAATTGAATGCCGGACCGTTGGCTCCATGCGGCCCACCATGGATCACTACGATCATCGGATGTTTCGAAGTCTCCGTCAGCCCGACCGGCTTAGTGAGGAACGCCTCCACCTCAAACCGATTGTCGTTACTCATGAAGGTGAATGATTCCACCGGAGCGATGGACTTGTTCGCCAGAACGTCACGATTCAGATCAGTGAGCTTGCGGGGCGGGTTTGTTCCTGATTTGTAGTAAAGCTGCCCGGCGTCGCTAGTTCCGGTAAACGAGTAAGCAATCGTTCCGTTCTTGCCAACGGAAAATGCGCCCACAAACCCGGGCTCCTTCACAAGGTAGTCGGGCTGTCCTCCATTGATCGGTAGCCGGACAAGATGGTAATTGCCGCGCTCCTGAATGATGAAGTACACCGCGCTACCATCCAGAGCCCACAGCGGGGCGCCCTGTCGGTTATCGAGCACACCACCAATCTCCCGCCGGTTGCTCCCGTCGGCATTCATCACCCAGATGTGCGTGTCTTCCATCGTGGTTTCGCGATCAGTAAGCCCGCGCCGCGTCCCTCGATAGAGTATGTACTTTCCGTCCGGCGACCACAGTGGATCGTATTCGCAATACTCTGTCGCCGTCAGCCGGTGAACGCTGTTGTCGGCAAGATCCAGGGTGAACAGGTCGTAATGAAAGAACTCATCCTGGTTCGGGTCACGGTTCGAGGCAAACACGAGTTTCTTTCCATCCGGGGACCAGTCAATCGAATCTTCATCGAAATCTCCCCGCGTTAGTTGCCGCACTTGCTTCGACGCGATGTCGACCACAAAGACATGCAGACGCTGATTGTCGTTGAAACGCGTCATCCCCTCGCCCGCATCAGGTTTGTACAGGTAGCGGGTGATGACCATCGGATCACTGCTAGCTTCGGCCGCGCCCTCACCCGGAGTCGAAGAGATGAAGGCGACCTGCTTCCCATCCGGCGACCACGCAACCGACTTACCCGTCCCGGGCAGCGGCGAATTCGTTCCGGATGTGGCCGCCAGAAACGTTGCATCGCTTCCGTCCGGGTGTGCAATCAGCAATCCGTGCCTGTCATCGTCGGCTCCGTTGAAGGCGATCCACTTGCTGTCCGCGGACCATACCGCTCCGCCCGCTGGCTTATCTCCTCCCAGCCGCACGCTCTTGCCGCTGTTCACATCCAGCACCCAGAGCTGCCCGGAAGGCCGTCCCGGTTTCTCTCGCGTGATGATGGAGTAGGCAATGAATCGCCCGTCCGGCGAAAGCGCCACACCGCCCACGTTCTGCAGCCGAGACAGATCGCCGCTGGTCAGAACGTCAGCCGACGCGGTAAGACCAAGAAGCATTACCAACAATGCACAGACAGAAAAACAGAAGATACGCTTCGATCGATGACCCATGTCATTCCCCCAGACGTTGTGTGCCCAACAGTCCCGACATGGTAAATGAAGAAGACCGCGTCAAGTGAATCTTCCGCGTCGGCCCAGCCCTCGATGGGTGCCCCACTTCTCCCTGATTTCGGGAGAAGTGGGGATTTTGACTTTTCCAGCTGCAGAACGAATTGGTCGGGAAGGGAGGGCTCTGGTCGAAGCCTCCTGACAGAAGGTCAAGCATGCTTCAGACGTATGACTACACGCTTGAAAGCGTCAACGAACCGTACGCGAACGAGCCAATAGATCATCAAGACGAGCGGCAGGAAGCTGAGCGCGATGAGCGTCCCGGTCTTCCGCATGAACTCGGGGAACAACCGCTGCCGCGCCAAAAACAGCGACGATGATGCAATGAACAACGCAAAACACATGCGCCACAAGTGCCGTGCAATCCGTTGCGCGCCTGATATCCCATTCCGCCGCAACATCCGCACATCTCCACCCGTCGCAATCACGGCCACCGATCCCAGAAAGAAGTAAGGACCCGGGGGATAGTCATATACCTTTCCCGTCACACTTAGCGCGGCTAAGGTCCCAAGCGTCACATTTGCTACGGCGACCGCCCACACGATCAAAAGCGCTCCCCAGTCGAAAAAGCTCGTTCCCGGAGTTACTCGCCGTGCCGTCATCCACGCGGTGGCCACGAGATAAAAGGTCAGAGCGCCTCCCAGAATATTTCCCGGCTGCGATTTCATCACGGCAAGGGTCACGCCGGCAGCCGACATCGTCAGCATCGATACCACGAATACTTGTCCGGCGATGCCATGCAGTCGCGATCCCTTTCGAAGCGCCATCGCCGCCGCCCCGGACAGCAGCCCCACGAGACCACCGCAGATGTGAAGAACTAAGATGGGCAGTCGCATAGTTTCCACTCCTTACTGAATTGCGAACCCCGCTGCCCGTGCCTGCTCCTTCCAACGTTCCTCATTCACGCCCATCACCAGGAGCCACAGGCATAGCGAGATTTCACCGATGCCGCCGGGGTAATAGTTATAAGGAGATAGATACTTCGCAAACGTCGGCGACAGAAACGTCAACCATCCCAAACCCGCAAAGATCATGAGCACAGCGAAAACTCGAGGAAGGAAAGTTGACTTAAGAATGAGAAAACCAATCAGGAGACAGTAGAAACCGAAAAATACCAGGCTGTTGATGTGATACGGAGTGATGTGGAACGGGTTGAGAATCCCAGGAGCACATCCCATGATGCTGAAAGCTGCGGCGATCGCAGAGAGCCTTTTGTTTACCGGCTTGAACAATAGGTAGAAGAGAATTGTCACCCCTACATAAGCTGCAGTTGCAACCAGTGCCGACACAAATGTCAACTGCACTCCGGCGCTCCCGGAAAAGGCCACAAGTGACGTGACAACGTTAACCGCATACAGGGCACCGGCAATCCTGCCCAGAAGGCGCGGCGAAGGTTCTGCAATCCGTTTATCGATGATTGTCGTGCTCATATTCGTTTTCACCCCTCCCCGAGAGTCGTTAGGTCAAGGTCGCATGGCTTGCTGCAAATCACACTTATTCTGCGGCGCTGGCCTGCTCATTCCACCGCTGTTCGTTCACGCCCATCACCAGGAGCCACAGGCAAAACAGAATTTCCGCGACCGCAGAGGCTGCCAGGAAGGGAAACACTCGGTCCGCAACCGCAGGCGCAAGAAAGTTCGCGAGACTATTCACCAGGTAAAACACACCTTCAATCGCCAGCAACACGCCAATTACACGCGGTAAGAACGTGGATCTAATGATGAGGTACGCCATCGCGAAACAGTCAAACCCAAAAAACACCAGGGCGATCGCGAAGCCATGTTCGAAAAGCTGAATCGAGACGTAAGACGCAGCCTGCAACTGTTCCGGAGAAAATGCGCTTAGGTGATGCCCACCGTTGAGAAACAGCAGGGGCGCATAGTGACCCAGCAGACTGACGGCTTCAATTACAGTGGATAGAAGACCAAAGCCCAGATCCAGTAAGGCAACAGTTCTGTTCACAACCTTGAACAAGTCGTACAAGAGAAGCGCCAGAGGAAGGTTACACACCAGGTAAAAGAGCTCAACAACGAAGCCCCACCGGTACAGCATCTCGTGCGCCATGATGTTCTGCGCTGTCGCCGCAGGATCTCCATGTACCACCAGCTTGCCGCGAACCACAACCTCGGCAAAGAATCCGCCGACGATTACAATCAAATACAACAACCCGGCAATTCTGGCCTTCAAGCGCGGAGACGCTTCCAGCGCCCAGCCATTCAAGACAGCTTCCCCAGATGCCATGCGGTCAGTGCTCCCTGTCTCGATTCATCGGCCTGGACAAGTCATAAAAGAGAGCCGTCATCGCGAGATAGCAAACCGTTGCGATGATGTCGGCCGTGAGAGCCACTCTGCCATGAAAAAAGAGAATGAAGGCTCCCATCAGTATCGTGAGCAGGTAGTACAGAGCAACAAAACTGCTCCGATACCGCGTTGCGATTTCCATGGTGATGTGCGTCATATGCCAACCTCGTTTTCAGAACTACAGAGGGCTCCGATAGCGCCGCATCCGCACCGCCCCCGCCAGGCACAATGCCGTGAAGAGCAAACCCGTCCACAAGCCCGGGCTGAGCAGAAAGTGTCCCGGGGTGATGTGCGTCATGGGATTAATGGGCCAGTCCTTGGCCGGCGCCACGGCCGCCTCATCTCCCGAGAGCCGGTATCCCAACATCTGGAAAAAATGCGCAGTGTTGAAGAACAGCTTCTCCAGCGCGCCGATCACCAGCACCGGGATCGCCGCCCACAGAAATGCCGCGCGCTTGGCCCAGCTTGAAACCAGCAGCATCCAGCCATAGAAGGGCGAATGCCATAACGAATGCACCGCGATCAGGTGATAAAAAAGCATGAACCACATCTGTACGGGCAGAACCTGTGCCCACAAAGTAGTGACACTCTGTCCGGTCGCCGCTAGTACAGCACTGTGGATGAGCAACATGACGAAGTGCAACACAACCGTGACCGCGACCGTCACCAACGGAAGAATGACAAGTGGAATGCACGCCTTGGCCAGTACTGCGGTCACATCGGAAACGGGCAGCGACTTCCAGAACAGAATGCTGCGGTCGCGGCGCTCATTGTAGAGAGCGCCCAGGCAATAGGCCGCGCCGACGAACATTGCAACCGCCATTAGAAACCCCGATGCCATGTCGTAGGGCTGCGCCAGGGTTTCCTGCATTTGCATACCGGCCATCTCCGACACCTTGCGCATCGTGCCTGCAAGATGCGGCGCGGTGACAAGAAAGCCGACGAGGAAAACGACTGCGGTGGCGAGGGGCGCCAGGTATATCGAACGGTATTCCCACAATTCCCGCCGCACCGACCAATACAGCAGCCGCATCGCTGGAATTGCGGCAGGCGCCACCACCACCGCTCCGACTCGAGACTCCGGTATGGCATTCGATTGAGTGCTCATGAAACCGCTCCTTGGGCTTTCTCATTTCCCAACAGGGCAACAAACAAATCCGCAATGCTTGGCGTACGTATCTCTCCCAGCGCCGACAGCTGACGCCGGTCCGCGCGGTCGAACAGAAAGATGCTCCGGCCCAGCGTTTGCCGCTCATGAATCGGCTTGAGCGACCGCGCCGCCTCGACTTTCTCGGAGCCTACTTTTACTTCCGCGTACCGCGACTCAAACTCGTCCATGCTGCAATTCAAAACAATCCGTCCGCGATGGATGAACATCAGATCGGTCAGCACATCCTGGATCTCGTCCACCTGGTGCGTCGTCACCACAAGCGTGCGGCTGTGATCGAAGTAGTCGTTCAGCAGGGAATCGTAGAACTGCTTGCGATACAGAATGTCGAGCCCGAGCGTAGGCTCATCCAGCACCAGTAACTTCACATCCATCGCCATCACCAGCGCGAGATGGAGTTGCGCCACCATTCCCTTCGAAAGCTCGCGCACTCTGCTGGTCGTCTTGATATCGGTCTTTCTCAGAAAGCCTTCCGCTTTGCCACGATCGAACCTCGGATGCACGCCCGCGACGTAGTCGAGCGCCTGCGAAACCCCCATCCACCGCGGCAAGACCGCGACATCGGCAATGAAGCAGACATCGCGCATAAGTGCATCACGCTCGCTCCATGGATCCCTCCCCAATACCTTCAGATCTCCCTCAAACGAAGTTAGTCCGAGGATCGCGTTCAGTGCCGTTGTCTTACCCGCCCCATTCGGTCCGATCAGCCCCAAAATCCTGCCCTCATCGACCTGCAGGTTGACGCCGTCCAGTGCGACGGTCGTCCCGAAGCTCTTGCGCAGCCCGCGTGCTTCTATGCATGCCATGGCTCAGCTCTCCTCCCGTCGTGTGTCTCTGCTTGCCTTGTCAACTAAAGGGACCTTCGACCCCGCAGCCTTCGACGAATTCCCGTTCTTCGCTGCGTCCAGCAACTCCTCCGCTTTCAGTCCCAGCCGCTGCATTGTGGCGTACACCCGCGGCCATTCTTCGTCCAGAAATTTCTGGCGTTCCCCGCGCAGCAACAAGTCTCTTGCTCCGGCCTTGACGAACATACCCAAGCCTCGCCGTTTCTCCACCAGTTCCTCATCCACCAGCTCCTGGTACCCCTTCAGGACCGTGAGCGGATTGACCCGATACTCTGCCGCGACGTTGCGCACCGAGGGCAGGGAATCGCCCTCCTTGAGCACGCCCTCCAGGATCATCGCGACGACTTGATCGCGAAGCTGGCGGTAGATCGGTTGATTGTCACTCCACTCGCGGTCCATGGTGGTTTCCCGATTGCTTCAGCTGTCCATCTTCCATCTACTTCGCCCGCGTCAGTTCCATGTGCGCATGCATTGGTTTGTCGCCCGGCATCATGAACGTCCAGTCTTCAGCGTGATGGTTCGCATCGATGATTGTGAATGTTGAGTGCTGCATGTGCCCACGATCCAGCGGCCCCGAAACATCGACAAAACTGAAGTCGAACACCTTTCCATCAGGGGAGCCATTCGCTGACATTCTCGGTCGGTTCCCGGCGTCGCAGTAATGGACCAACGCCAAGTGGTCGCCATCAAGATAGAGCATCGTGACTGGGTGATCGTACTTTGTCGCATCCAGTGCCGTGCCTGCTTCCTGCATTTCGTGGACGAGGGCGTTGCCGCGGGAAGTCACTCGCAGGGAAACATGGATTGGCTTATCCATATTCATCCCGGGTAAGGCGGGAGTGAGGGTCACTGCTCCTTCCCAGTCGCCCGCGAGGGTCTTTAGTTTATCGAAGGATTTTTGCGCGTCCGACTGCCCGAACGCCGCCGTAGAGAGCGCGATCACAACCACCCAAATCGTTAAGCGAACGCTTTTCATGTTGCTTCTCCTTAAAGTCGTAGGTGAAGTCAACGTTGTCACTCTCGCGCGCGAGCTACCCGCGTCGACTGCTAGTGTTATAGTAATGTATAACACTAAAGTCAAGACTTTTCTTTACCGTGATATGTGGAAAAGTATCCTCCCCCCGGGGTTGAATAATCGGGGGATCGGGCAGAACAGAAGAAATATAACTGTAATGTATTCACCCAATTATGCAGACGAAGACAAAATGGCTGGAGTAAGAAGTTGACTTGTGGAAAACCCGTTGGAACAAATAAATGAAGTTTCCCGGAGACCCTTCTGACAATAGCCCGGCGCTTCGAGGACCGGGGGAAGTCGGAAATCTGAGCGCGTGCCGGAGGCGCGCCCCGATGTTTCTCAACAGACCCGAACCAGGCGACTTGGGGAGCCGATTGAAGTTCTTCTTCTCCGGCTCCCGCAATCGAAGGCGTAACGGGAGCGTTAAGGTATGCTCGCCAACGATCCAGCCGAGATGTACCAAATCCGTCCGCTGAAGTTGAGGTTGCCGTCCGACGTGTCGTCGCCCACCCACAGATTCCCCAGCCGATCCAGCATCACCAGATTGCTATTGCCACCCACAAACGCAAAGGTCGACTGCACACCTGTGTCTGGATTGACTCCACCCGTTGCCACCAGATGCGTCGCTCCGGTCGAGATCGTGTAACGCCAAACACCCTGTCCGTTCACTGCCATGTAAATGCGGTTCAGCCCATCGCTACTCACTCCAACATGTGCCGTTCCCGAGAAACCGTCAGAGATCGCAACTCCGTTGCATCCACCAAGACAGGTAGAAGCCACTGCATTCTTGATCACCGCCAAGCCAGTGCTCGTTCCGAGATATAGATTCGTTCCAGCAAAAGCCAGAGATCGAACCGGACTCCCATTAGGCGCGGTGCCGACCGACTGCACAATCTGGCGTTTATCCGAGGGATCGAGAGTAGGATCCACGATCCGTACCACGTTCCCGTTTTTCAGAAACCCGACGTAGAGATTCCCGTCAGGCCCCAGCGCGATCGACCTTGGTTGATTGCCAGCGAGTCCAGCGTTCGGCACCAATAGTGCACTAGGCGTTACGACTCCCGAAATTTGATCGATGGAGATCCGCCACACTCCCGGAAACGTCAAACTTCCTTTTTGCCCCTTCGCATGATCGTAAGCGGCGACGTACACCGTAGTGTTTCCGTCGTATGCGATCTGTCCCACGTGACAAAAGAGGACGCACAGCGACGTGCCGCCTAGGCTGCGTGAGGTGTCGCCATCAAAAACCAGATCGCCGCTATTGATCGGATCCGGATTGCCCGGATTCGCCGGTTTGTAGTGACGGAATCCGTTGACGGCATCGCTAGCATAGAAGTTGTTCCCGACTACCACTCCGCCGCCTGGAGTGTTCGGAGCAGGTACTTGTCCTTGTGGCAGATTGAATCCCGCACGCTGAGTGGCGTTCACCTGTGCTGAAGCGGAGAGGAAACATCCAAGCAAAACCGCGGCTGCGGCGAATACGGCCCGACATCTCTTCATGGTTACCTTGGTCCTGGAAACAGTCGCCTGCTTGGCAAGCGGCCTGAATTTGACAACGATGGACGTAACGTAACCGAGCCCAGAGACAAATTGTCATGACACTGTCAACATCGAGTCAACACTTGTTAAATGCATTTTTCCTGCAGATATTTTCAACACCACAGCGAGCCTATTAATTAGTGGTCCAAGTTTTTGTCGAAAGAATTTGACGGGCTCGTAGAACCGACCGCGCAATCGCAATGCTGTAAGGAAATCGCGACGCTCTCAACTGAACCGGCTGCCCCGCGTTTCGCGGCGTTCGAAGTTCGAAGCGTGGGAACCACGAACCGCGCCACCAGACGCACCCTACTTGCGGGTATACTCCCCGCGATAAACCATGTTCCAAGTTGCGCCGTTGTCCGCAGACTTCTCCCATGTCTGCTCAACTTTATCCGCGCTGGCCCGCACGATCTTCACACGATTGAGAACAGTTTCTCCATTCGGACCGTGGCTCGTCCCCTGAAACTCCGCCGTTTCGGCAGACACTTTACCCTGATTGAAGATGTGCGCACGTCCTTCATTGTCGGCGAACATCCCATACCAACTGTGATCGTCGGGACTGTACGCGAATATTGTCTTTCCGCTGTGATTCCGCGCTCCATCCCAGCTCTCAACGATCATGCATTGATCAAGCGCCAGTTCGACTTTGCTTGTTCCCGCCGGCGGCCCCCCATAGCTCACCGACCAGTTTCCCAACCAGTAGTCGAACTGCCGGTGCTCACCACCTGCACACGGCTTCGCGTCGTCCGCATAGGCCACTACGGGCACTACCATTGCAATACCGGCGATCAGAAGACCTGCACTGATTATTCGCGCTAGAAGACTTGTTCTTTTGCTCATCGCAACCCCACAGAGAAATGAGTTGCTTCGACTTTACGGTTTGCGGCTCCTGCGTGCTTTCGATATTGTGTCAATCGATGTCGCAAAAGGGCCAACGTCCGATCTTCGATCGCTCACGAGATCGTCTTTCTCACATCACAACGCTGACGTACGACTATCCCGCCGCATATGTCGTGCCTCTGCATTTTCACGATCGCGACCAGGTCGTCTACGCGTCACGCGGAGTCATGACGATCCGAACCGGCGCGGCCACTTGGGTCGTTCCCACGCACCGCGCCGTCTGGATTCCCGCCGCCGTCCCGCACACCATCACCATGTCAGGCGTCGTTGCCATGCGCACGCTCTACCTGAAACCAAAACTCGCGCGCGTGTTGCCCCGCAGTTGTTGCGTAATCAACGTGTCGCCTCTGCTGCGCGAATTGATCCTGCACGCGTGCTCGTTCCGTTCTCTCAAGAAGACCATCCGCTGGCAGCGGCATCTGATCGACACCGTGATCGATCAACTGGAGACTGTGCAGATGGTCCCGCTGCAACTTCCGCACCTGAATGATCCGAGGGCGGTACGAGTCGCGCAGATCCTAGCCGCTGATCCCGGTAATGCGCAGTCTTTGGTACAAATCTGCAGGCAATGCGGTGCCAGTCGCCGCACCGTCGAGCGCTTATTTCAGGAAGAGGCCGGTATGACCTTCGGCAAGTGGCGCCAGCAACTACGCCTCATGCACGCCATGCGACTCCTGGCCGAAGGTGCCAAGGTCACGCACGCCGCTCTCGAAGCTGGATACAGCACGCCCAGCGCCTTCGTTCACATGTTCCGCAACGCCCTCGGCACCACGCCCACGATTTATTTCCGCGGCGCGGCGGCCCGATCAAGCGATGCATAACATCACGCCCCAGTCCTCCGCTCCTTCGCTGGAGGGTATTCGCTAATCCTCGTCCGCGTCCGAGCAAGATGTTCTGAGATTGATGCCTGCAGCATGCGTGCAATGCGGTGGAACTCTGGCGAATCCGAATCAATCGCCACAAGCTCCTGGCATAACTCGATAATCCGGTCTTCCAAACGGCGGGAGGGCACACGAGCATCTTCACAAATTGGCGCGCACCCAGTTAATACAGAGTTCTTTGTATCACCCCTCGGTTTTCGATTTTGCGTCCCAACCTTCAGGCGTATACTTGCGGCGTGCAGGCATGCTCCCGGTCATGCCTTCTTGTCCCCCCGACATTTGAAAGCTGCATAGTCGTTAAGGGCCCGACACCATCCAGGTGGAGGTTCGTCATGACAGATCTTACGGGTATCCTCTTCTGGTTCTCGCTCGCAGGACTTTCGATTCTGGCTGTTCTCAGTTATCGAAAATCGAAGAATCTTTCACATCTCTTGATGTGGATCGCCCTGCTCGCTGTTTGTGGCGGCATTTACTTTGTTGTCTTTCAGGCGCAGTGGAATATCTCCTCGAAGGGCGAACAGCAGCCCAACCAGACCGGCTTCGTCATTGTGCTCTACGTCTGCATGCTGCTCGGCATGGGCTCGCATTATTTCTACACTCTGCTGCTGAAGCCCAAACGTGACCGCGATCCGTTTGACATAGGCAGCCTTCTCGCCCCGGTATTCGCTTCGCCCTTGGTCTTCATTCCACTTCTCGGGGCCTTTCAGAACTCTCAAGTCGATCTGGCAAGTCTCACCCTGCCGAAGATGATGGTTTTCTTCGTCGCCTTCGAGAATGGTTTCTTCTGGAAGGAAGTCGTCGATAACCGCCGAAAGGAGCAGGCCCATGACCACTAGTCGCGTTCCGATTCGGCGCAGTGGGCTTGGCTCAACTGGTGTGGTCGCCCTGTCGCTGGTCTTTTCTCTCTTCTCGCATCCTGCTCTGGCGCAGAACAAAGAAAAGCTGCCTGACGGCGTCGAGCACTATTACTTTCCTGCAACGGCCAACGGCGACTCTTATCTCAGTAAGCTTTTTTCCCAGATCTACGATGTTGTCTTTACCACCAAGAGCTTGCGGCCCTTCGGAAGAAGTATTGCTTTCCTCGCGGGTGTGCCTCAATACCACAATCTCTCTCCGCAATTGCCTTCGGTACACAACGACCTCGCGCAGATGCGCGACTTTCTCTTAAACGACGCTCATTTCGACGAGGTCTAGGTCGCCGAAGGCGACCTCGTCAATCGCGACTTGATCGAGGGCTACATGAAAGGCACGCTGCCCGAGAAAATGCAGAAGAACGATCGCTTGCTCTTCTACTACTCCGGACACGGCGGCGACAACAACGGCGGCACGGGGTACATGCTTTTCAGCAATGCAGAAAAAGGAAAGTTCTGGGGAACGAATGTCCTCGCCGTTGACTCCTTAAAGGACTGGAGCCAGGAACTCCCCGTCCAGCATGTCCTGTTCCTTCTCGACAGTTGCTCCTCCGGATTAGGCATCGTCCCCAAAGGTGATCAGGATGCCCGCGTCCTGCTGCTGCAAACGCTTAGCGGCAACGGTAGCCGCACCATAATTACCGCTGGCACTGCTAACGAAGCGACCTATGCTGAAGATACTCGCGGGAAGATCGGAAATAGTTTCTTTACCAAGGCCCTGCTCAATGCCTTCAAGTCGCGCTCCCTGGCTGACCAGAAAGATGGATTCATTACTATTACCGATCTGTACGCGGGGATTCAGACCGAGATGGCGAAATTCAGAGCCGATTATGGGAAGTCCACAACGCCTCGGCTCACAACTCTTCAGGACTCGGATTATCGCGGTACCTTCGTCTTCCTGAATCCTCAGACTACCGCCGCAACCCTCACCGACGAGCAGGCCAAAGCTATGGGCGTGAAGGTCGTTGCCAAGGGTGCAACAGACGCTGCTACCGTGAACGAGCTTGGAGCGGGCATCATTGAAGTTCACGCTGTAAATGGCGGAAGTCTAGCGCTCGACGGTACAGAGAGCGGTTTCATCGCTCCCGACGAAACCAGACAGTTTATGCGCCAGCGTGCCGGAAAGCACCGCGTTGAACTCAAGGGCGGCGCTAACGAAAGCAAAGAAGTGAACGTAGAGAGTGGAAGTATTGCTTATGCCTACTTCGGCCTTAAGTCCCCGATTGACAGCACGGGCAAACTCCCGGTAGGTGGCCTCGAGGTGCAGTCTACTCATGATTTGAGTGGTGACGTCTATCTCGACAACCTCAATGTCGGAAAGTTACAGCAGAATAGTGCTCTACTCGTCCAGAACATTATCGCGGGAATTCATGAGTACCGCATCGTCGGTTTTACACAGAGTGAGGTGAAGAAAGCTGAAATCAGAGCCGGTCAGATTACTCGTGTTGTGGTTGCTCCGGCCCCACCCATGGGTCTGACAGCCACAGTTAACTAGGAAGGCGTGATCTAAGGTTTACCGCCCCTACATTCGTTAGGTTTCTCCGTACTCGACAATCGCTAGCACGCCGTGCAGGTCGCTCGCCGATGCGATCGTGCTAACCAGTCTCCGCTCGGAGAACGACTCGAAAGTTGGCC
>Ga0126378_10002617_pt1 | contig 13363 bp, 10 predicted proteins | sample PanSoiMetPlot_23_FD_92587 | JGI IMG/M metagenome (GOLD analysis project Ga0126378, IMG submission 92587) | Tropical forest soil microbial communities from Panama - MetaG Plot_23 | ecosystem: Environmental > Terrestrial > Soil > Tropical forest > Bulk soil | place: Panama | collected 2016-02-17
CTGGGTCACGCGGTTGAGCCGTACCAGCGGCGTGTTGCCGATCAGCTCGGTGATGTCCTTCGCGATCTTCATGTCTTACTCCCTCGCTGAACCTCTATCTCTTCAAGATGGTCGTCTCCAATACTAGCAAGACCAGACGTGCAGCGGCCTGCCCGGCGTTTGATTTCGTAGCACGTCAATCAGAATCGATTTGCCGTGATTTCCTTGACGGGTTTGACTAAGTCGTAGGTGTATGTTTTTCTACCGCCGGGGACGCGGAGAAAGGCCGCAGAGATGCCAAGGAAAATTGCGCGGCGTTTCATGATACCTTGCTGGGAATTGATTTAGAGAGTTTCGTAGAAGATGTGGTCGTAAGAGATTGATCATCATTCAATTCCATTGGCACTTCTCATGAAGGCCAGTGTAGGCAGTGCGTGGTTTTGCAGCTTGTACCAAAGACCTGCTCTGGCTTTATTTCTTGTAGACGATTCCGCCTTTCATCACGAAACTGACGTTTCCGAGAGTAGACACGTCCTGCAAGGGATCGCCCGGCACCGCAATCACGTCGGCGAAATATCCGGGCTCCAGTGATCCGATTTCCTTTTCCCACCCCAACACTTTCGGCCCATTGAGCAGGTCTGCCTTTAGAACCGCTTCCGGCGACATGCCGTACTTGACCAGCAGCACGAATTCGCGGGCCTGAGTCCCGTGTGGAAAGGGCCCCACGTCGGAGCCGACCGCCATTGGTACTTCGGCGGCGACTTGCTTTCTGAATTCCTGAATCTTGAGATCGAGAATTTGATGTTCGTGCGCACTTTGTTGAGGCGTGGCGGCGTGCTCGGCGAAGTATTCGAAGATGGTGAAAGTTGGAACGGCGAAAATTTGCTTCTCTTTCATCAGGCGGATGGTTTCGTCGCTGAGTTGATCGGCATGATCGATGGAGACCACACCCGCCTGGGCGGCATAGAGCGTACCGGGTTCTCCGGTAGCGTGAACTGCCACATGTTTTCCGAGCCGAGCCGCTTCTTTCACGGCCGCTGCGAGTTGCGGCTCGGTGTACTGATAAGGCGTGGCAAGTTTGCCATCGCGGATGGAATCCGCTCCCGTTTCGTAAATCTTGATGAAATCGGCGCCTTCTTTGAATTGCTGACGGATGACGGCGACCAGTTCGTCGGCGTTGTTGGCATAGTCAGCGTTGGGCAAGACATGTTGCGCGGGATTGTAGCCAATAGCATCTTCATGTCCACCAAGGATGTTGATGGCATTGCCGCTGATGCGGAGGCGCGGACCGGGAATCTGGCCCCGGTTGATCGCATTACGAATTGCGGTATCGGCGGAACCGGCGCCTTCCGTGCCCATGTCGCGTTCGGCAGTGAATCCCGCCATCAAGTCATCGCGCGCCGCCAGCGCCGCCATGATCGTCCGCTGTGGCACCGACTCCTGGACCGTCTGAAGATCTTCCGCGCCGGGGTGCAGAAAGAGATGGATGTGGGCGTCAATCAAGCCCGGCATCAGGGTGTGGTCTCCGAGGTCGATCACTTCCGCGTCGCTGGGATGCTTCACTGCAGCGCCAACTTCCACGATTCGATCTCCCTCAACAAGAACCTCGCCCGGCTTCACGATCTTGCCGGCTTTGACATCCAGCAGGCGAGCCGCGTGCAGCACAATTGCGTGTGGCGCCGCTTGAGTCTGGCCGAGGGGATTCACCCCCTGGAGGAATGCGCAGAAAAAGATCCCGAGGACGAGGCTTCACTTTGCCATATGGCTGGCGATGGTAACACCTGCAAGTGGCGGATTCCAGAACGGATATCCGGTTTCAGTGATGGCAATCACGGAAGTTCGTAGAACCAGTCACACCCCAATCTAGGTTGATCAGAGACACTGCATTTGCCGCTTATGAACGACTTTGGGGTTCTAAACAGCCAGAAACGCGCCGTCATCGCTTTGGTTCACTCGTTCGTGTTCCTCGGTGTCGCGCTACACGGATTTGTCTCGCCGAAGGCAGGCATCCTTCGCAGTGCGGGTGCAGTCGGCGACTTTGTCCTGATTGGGACTTACTTGGTGGTCGCCTCGATTCTTGCCTGGCTGGCGACGATATCACGCTGCCTTCGCGAGCGTGTCTATTTCGCCTTGTGCGCCAGCAGCGCGACCTTTGGCCTTTTGCGAGCGATCTTCGGGGACAGCGCGTCTCCCATGGCACAGTATATGCGGGTGATCATGCTGAGCTCCGCGCTGGGCGTGGGTTGTCTCATCCTCCGCAGTTTTTCCCGTTCGGTTCGTGAACAAGCTGTTTCCGACTAATCCCCCCGCAACAAAACCGCCCGGGACGATCCCGGGCGGCTCATTACAGGAGGTTGGGCGAGGCCTATCCTCGACCGGGGTTCTACGACAAGAAGAATGCCTTGGTCAGCGTGGCCCAATCTGCGTTGGGCCGGGGCGCGGAAATATCATCGACCTGCGTTGGCCATACCAGGCGTAATGAGGGATCGCCGAATCTCGGTGGAGAGTGCTTCTGCAAGCTGCGGCGCGATTGGATATGATTCCTGCGCATTCTCACAGTTTGAGGTGATCATGACCACACGCACCGCTCTGGTGACCGGCGCAAGCCGCGGTATCGGAAAAGAAATCGGTCTTGAATTAGCGCGCAACGGTTATCGAGTAGCAGTGAATTATTTTGGCGACCCTGCAGCCATGGTCGCAGCCACCATGGCAGAAATGCTTGCTCTCCTACCCGATTGCCTGTGCATCGAGGCCGACATCCGATCGAGCAAACAGGTCGCGGCGATGTTCGAGCAAGTGATCCAAGCGTTTGGGCGACTCGACCTGCTGGTGAACAATGCCGGCGTGCAAACCTTCAAATCCCTCTTAGAAGTGACCGAGGAAGAATGGGACCTGGTCATCGACACGAATCTGAAGGGCTGCTTCCTGTGCACGCAACAAGCCGCTAAATACATGAAAGATCAGGGCGGCGGGTCGATTGTGAATCTGGGCTCGGGATGCAACAAACTGGCGTTCCCATCTTTAGTGGCTTACACGGCCAGCAAGGGCGGGGTCGAGATGTTCACGAAAGAAGCCGCCGTCGAACTGGGCCGCTACGGGATTCGGGTGAATTGCATTGCTCCGGGATCAATCGAATCAGAGCGCACCCGCCTTGAAGATCCCGACTACGCGGGAACGTGGTCGAAACTGACCCCGATGGGGCGCGTTGGAACGGTGCGAGATATTGCTCCCACGGTGGTCTTTCTGGCGAGCGAGAGTGCTGCCTTTATCAGCGGCCAGACGATCGGAATCGATGGAGCATTGTTTACGCAGGCGCAGTGGCCCTACAAGAGATAGATGGCAGCTACCTCGCCGAGCCTAACGTAACGTGCAGCCCAATCTTAGAACGGCGGCAGCGCCATCGCCGCGGCGCCAACGGGGAGGGCATAGTACACTTTTCGCCATGATGCTTCGACGGTCCCTCATCGCTACAGCTCTGGTCACCACGATCGGCGGATTGCTGGTCGCACAACAGAACCCATCAACCTCCGGAGTCCAACAGGAGCGCTTTGGAGCCCGGGAAGAGAGGCCCATCATCTTGTACACCCTCAAGAATTCTCACGGTGTTGAAGTGCGAGCCATGAATTATGGCGGCATCATTCAGTCGGTCCGTGTTCCCGACCGCGAGGGCAAGTTTGCCGATGTTGTTCTTGGCCACGACACGGCCGAGGGCTACATTCCGAATCCGCCATACATCGGGGCGATCGTAGGACGCTATGCGAACCGCATTGCAAACGGCACGTTCACGCTCGACGGCAAAACCTACACCTTGCCGAAGAACGATGGGCCGAACACCCTGCACGGCGGCAGCACCCGTACGTTTGACAAAGTTGTCTGGGAGAGTCAGCCGCTGAAGGACAAGAACGGCGTGTTGTTCGAGTATCTGAGCAAAGACGGCGAGGAAGGCTTCCCGGGGAATCTCAAGCTGCGAGTTACCTACGTTCTAACGGATTCAAACGAACTGGTCATCGATTATGAAGCCACCACCGACAAAGCTACTCCGCTCAATATCAGCCAGCATAGTTACTTCAACCTGAAGGGTGAGGGGAACGGCGACATTCTCGATCATGAAATCATGATCAACGCCGACCGCTTCACTCCCGTCGACAAGAACCTGATTCCCACTGGCGAATTGCGATCGGTCAAGGGCACTCCCTTTGATTTCACGAAGTCGACCCGGATCGGGTCCAGGATCGAAGACAACGATGAGCAGCTCGTCCTCGGGCACGGATATGACCACAACTTCGTGCTCAATCGCAAGGGTGCAGGGATGACGCCGGCGGCCCGCGTGTACGAGCCGACCACGGGCCGTGTGCTCGAAGTTTCGACGACGCAGCCGGCGGTACAGTTCTATACGGGCAACTTCCTGGATGGTTCCGTCACGGGCAAGAGCGGGCACGTCTACAAGCGGCGTTACGGATTCTGCCTTGAGACGCAGCATTATCCGGATTCACCGAATCATCCAGGCTTTCCCAATACGATTTTGAAGCCGGGAGAGAAGTTCCACCAGACAACGGCGTTTAAGTTCTCGACCAAGTAGCTGAATGCAAATCTCGGGATTGAGTCCGGAGGGGCAGTTGCGTACGCTCTTTCCTTTTTTGCGGTCCTATTCTCCGCGTAGCTCTTCGATCAAAGCCTTCTCTACTCTTCGCTGATGATCAGCGCTCAGCTTCTTGCCTCGAGATGTCAAATAGAACGTATCCAGGGCCATCTGTCCTTCGGTATCAATCAGCGCGATTTCGATATTACAGCTCTGCTGGGAGAGGCAGGAAGCAATGCGATGCAGCAGGCGAGGGCGATCTTGTGCGATCATCTGCACGATGGTTGTGGTGGCAGATGAGGAGTCATCGAATTCGATCTTGGTCTCGACTTTAACCTTGGCGATGGCTCCCTTCTCCGAGCGCTGGCGATCGCGCAGCATCTTGCCCAGATCGGCCTCGCCCAGCAGAACGCTGGTGACACTTCTGCGGAAACGATCCCATTCGGAAAGATTGAGCTCCAATGTGCGGAAGCGGTCGGTGAAGTAGAGTGTGTCGACGACGGTCCCCGACTGATTCGAGAATGCATTCGCCTTGACAATGTTCATGCCCCAAGCGGCCAACACGCCGGCCAACGTGGCGAAGAGGAAGGGGCGGTCCCTAGTCACCAGGGCGAGCTCGTACCAATGACGTCCACGCTTGAGCTCCACCTGCACCGAATCGAAGCTCAACCCTTCGGCCATTTGCAAGTGGCGCATGACTTCTTCGGCGGTATGGACCTGTAGGTAGCGCCGCGGAAATCCTTCCAGGAATGCCTTGAACTTGGCGCCCGTCACCGGAGCCAGAGACCGCAGCCGCGCCAGTTTCTCATCGTCGACGTCGGCATGCACTCGCTGATCGGCGCTGCGGTTCAGATAGTTCTCGGCAGCCATATAAAGCTGCCAGACGTTTTCTGCTTTCCACGGCGTGAGCGCCTCCGGGTTCACTGCTTTGATGTCCGCGTACGTGAGCAGGCACAGCATCTTGAGACGCTCAGGCGTCCCCATTTTCTCGGCGAACGCCGCAACCGTCGCGGGATCGAAGATGTCGCGGCGCAGCGTAGCGGACAGCTCAAGATGATTTGCGATCAGGAACAACACATCCGCGCGTTCTTTAGGATCGACATCGAGGCGGTCCAAGGCGCGATTCGCAATGTCGAGGCTCGCTTCGACGTGATTGCCATTGGCGACCCCTTTGCCAGTGTCGTGCAGCAGCAGAGTAAGGTAGAGGATTTCAGGATCTTCGAGCTCGGCTAGGAGTTCGGAGTAGCGCTTGTCCCATTCCGACTGCGACTGCTTGAGACGATGCAGGCTTTCAATCGCAAGAAATGAATGCTCATCGACGGTGAAGCGATGGTAGAAATCCCGGACCACGAGTGAGTCGATCAACCTCAGCTCAGGCAGTAGCAGTGTGAGCAGCCGCAGAGAATGCATCGCGCGCAAGGCGTCGGCGGCGTAGGGCTGCAGGAGAGTCTCCTGCAGATAAAGCCACAACTCGGCGCCTCGCGGAGGAGTCGCAGCCAGCGCCGGGAGCGCCTGCTCGATGCGATATTCGGTAGTGGCACTCAACTTAAGTCCGTGATGCGCCATGAAGTGAAAGAGCCGCAGCAGGACTTCCGGATCCTGGAGAGCCGACGGTTGCTGCAGAAAGATCAGGCCATCAACCACGGAGAAATCGGGTGCGGTCACGCGCGACCGCCAGCTTTGCACCTGACGATAAAGCGCCGACCATGCCTCGGGGATTTCTTCGAGAAGTTGGGTTACCGTCCGCTGCACCGCGCGGGCATGTCCGAAATAGATCCGCATCCAGTCGGCAGCGGAAAGTTCTGCGACATCGGGGGCCCCGATCTTTCGAGCCGCGGCGGCGTCTTGCGCTTCCCAACTGAGCGTATTGTCGTCACGTCCGTGCCGGAAGTGCAGGAAACAGCGGGCCGATATCAGGAAATCAATCGCCGCCTCCAATTGCTTGCGCACCGGAGGACGAAGCGAGCTTCCTTCCGGCCAGTCATGGAGCTTATCCATCGCCGAGATGAGGGCAAGCCAATTGGCGACGTTGCAGTCGCGGAGGCCGCCGGGAGCTTCTTTTACGTTGGGCTCGAGGTGATACAAGGTCATGCCATGTTTGGCATGGCGCTCGCGTGTAACCTCCGCCAAGCCCTGCAAGAGCGCTTTGGACTCACGCATGACGAGCTTCGCAATGACCTTGTCATGGAGCCGGCGGAACAGATCGCGATCGCCGGCAAGATATCGGCAATCCAGAAGAGAAATCGTGAACTCAGTATTGTGGGCGTCGTAACGGTCGCATTCGGCAAGGGTGCGCGAAGCGGGACTCAGCTTGAGGCGCAGGTCCCACAATTCCTGCGAGAAGCGGCGTACGGGATCCTGGAAGAGCTGCTCGGCATCACGATCGCCAAACAGGAAAAGGATATCGATGTCGGAGTAAGGAAAGAGCCAGCCGCGGCCGAATCCTCCCGTGGCCACCAGCGCGAAATTGTCAGGCTTCGACTCGTCGGCCGAGACAATATCGTGCCAGAGCCGAGCCAGGATCTCCTCGATCAGGTGGGTGCGTTGTGTGACACAAGAGCGTCCGTCGCCCGTGGCTTCAAATTCCCTCTGGATGCGCGACGACTGGTCGTTCAGGGATCCCCGCATTTCGCCGATGGAATAGGAGGCTGCCATGATGAAAGTGATGTACCCCGCAGCGTCTGCTGCTGGGATATCGGTAACCGACTCGACTCTTTCAACCGCGCCCCGGAAACAACCGCCGCAATCGAAAACCAAACCCCAGATCTATAAAGCTCCTTCACCGCGCTCATCATTCCGAATGCGAATGGCCTCATCGACACGGGTGAGAAAAATCTTGCCATCGCCAATTTTTCCCGTGCGCGCCGCGCCCAGAATGGCTTGCACGGCTTTGTCCACCATGGTGTCGCCGAGCACCAATTCCAGCTTGGTCTTGGGGATCAAATCCACGCTGTACTCGCGCCCGCGGTAGACTTCGGTGTGGCCTTTCTGACGCCCGTGGCCGCGAACCTCAAGCACGGTCATGCCCTCGACACCAATCTCTTGCAGCGCCGACTTCACGGCGTCTAGCTTGGAATTCTGTATGACTGCTTCGATCTTGGTCATGATATTTTGCAAATCCTGTTCTGCGTCATTCCCCGCCACCCAGATAAATAAGACCGGCTACTAAGCTGGCGTTTCCCAATAATATCCCTCTTCGCCGTGTTGGGAGAGATCCAGGCCCTGCACTTCGTCCTCCTCAGAAACTCTTAAGCCGATGGTGAGGTCGATCAGTTTCAAAATGATGAGGGTGCCCACAATCGCGATCAGCCACGCGATCGCGATGCCGATCAACTGGTTCAGCACTTGAGGGGCATTACCGTCGATTAATCCGGAGGGCAGCGGGTGACCTTGCACGTCTTTGAAGATCGGGTTGACAGCGCTCACGGCGAAGATTCCGGTGAGGAGAGCACCTAACGTGCCCCCCGCGCCATGAACGCCGAATGCGTCGAGCGAATCGTCGTAGCCGAACTTGGCTTTGACGACCGCGACCATGAAGTAGCAAAACACGCCGGCCATCAGCCCAATGAGGAGCGCTGGCATGGGCTTCACGAAACCCGCGGCGGGAGTGATGGCGACGAGCCCCGCCACCGCGCCGGAGATTCCGCCCAGCACGCTGGCCTTGCCGTTGCGGAACCACTCGGCGGCGGCCCATCCGACCGCTGCAGCGGCGGCGCCAAAATGCGTAGCCACGAAGGCGCTCGTTGCCAAGCTGCCGGCTGCCAGTGCGCTGCCAGCGTTGAAGCCGAACCATCCCACCCACAGCAGGCAGGCACCGATAAAGCTGAGGACGACGCTATGAGGCGGCATGGGCAGCTTGGGATACCCGACGCGTTTCCCGAGGTACAAGGCACATACCAAGGCGGACACTCCGGAGGTGACATGGACGACGGTCCCACCGGCGAAGTCCAGGGTGGGGAATCTTCCACCCAGGGAAGCGTTGAGCAGCCCACCTTTACCCCAGACCATGTGGGCCATCGGGTTATAAACGATGATCGACCACAGGACCATGAAGACGAGCATGGCGCTGAATTTCATGCGCTCTGCGAAGGCGCCGGCGATCAGGCCCGGGGTGATGATGGCGAACATCAACTGGTAGACCATAAAGGTCTGTGCCGGGATGGTGGCGGCATAGTCGGCGTCAGGAGCGGCGCCGACACCGTTGAGAAACAGATTGTGCAGGCCTCCGATAAAACTGTTTCCGGCGCCGAACGCCAGACTGTAACTGAATAGTGCCCAGAGCACCGTGATGACGGCCATCAGAGCGAAGCTTTGCATCATGGTGCCCAGCACGTTTTTCTTGCGGACAAGGCCGCTGTAAAAGAGAGCCAAGCCCGGGCCTGTCATCATCAGGACCAACGCCGCGCTGGTAAGCATCCAGGCATTGTCTGCGGAACTTTTGGCGTCCGCGGCCTGCTGTTCCAGCTTGGCGAGACGCGCATTCGTATCGCTGGACGGGCTCGGTGCGGCAGAGGTTTGGGCGCAGAGGATTTGCGCAAAGGCGAGGACCAGGATTGGCGCTACCAGCCACGCGATCCGCCCTTTTCGGTTTAGCACTGAGGAATGTTCTCCCGGGGTGAATTCGAGCGCTCACGCTGCTCCTACGACGCCTCAATGTATCGTCCGCTGGGCCTTGCCGGAAATCGAAACTATTTATCGTGCCTATCAGGTTTTGTTATTGAATTACGCGGGCGGGTTGGAGCTGCCTAGAACTTGAACTGCACATCGAGTTGCATGCGGCGCGGCGGATTGGCGGCCACCGGCTTTCCGAACAGGGGAGATGAAACGGTTCCGATGTAGGTGATGTAATTGGGATGGTTCAGAACATTGAAGGAATTCAAGGAGACGGTGATGACCTTGGCCTCTCTCTGCGTCTTGGAGAGCGGGAAATCATGGGTAAGGTTCAGATCAAGGTCAATTAAACCAGGGCCAGCCATCGTGTTCCGGAGAACTCCCGGAGGGCGGTCGTTGAGAATGCCGTCATGGTTGTCATCGCCCCCGGTGGTTATATCCACGGGCTTGCCGGAGTACAGGGAAAGAGCGACTCCCGCCGTGAAGAACCTTGTCGGCTGGCTGGTCGCCAGCAGGTCAAACTTGTTGAGCCGATCGTTGTCGGCGCGTCCCCAATCCGCGGCCGCGTTGTGGCTGTGGGCAGGGAAAAACGTGATACCGCTGGTGTTGTTGTCGGTTCGGCCGAGTGTGTACTGAATTTGCCCAGAGAAGTAACGGCTCACCTTTCCCCGGAAGGTCAGTTCCATCGCGTTGCCCTTCAAATATCCTTCGGATTGCATGTCTCGAACCTGCCCGAGTGCTGGATTGGGTCGCACCAGGTTATCTCCTAGAGGCGCATTGGCATCGACTGAGCGAAACAATCCGATCCCTCGGTTGCCAATGTAAACGACGCTAAAAGTACTCTTGGCCGTGACCTGACGTTCCACCCCGATGCTGTACTGCAAGGTGAAAGGCATATGCGTCCGAGGGTCGAGCACGACGATGCTGGTCGGAACTGCTGCCAGATCAATCGGCTGGATCGGATAGTGCGCCGGAGAATCCACAATGAAGCGCAGCAGGTTTAGGCCGTTGAAATGCAGCAGGTCTCCGATCGGGCTCGGGCCGGTGCGATCGTAGAACATCCCCGCGCCGCCCCGGATGATGGTCTTACTCTTAGCGGTGGGCGCATAGGCGAAACCGAAGCGCGGGGCGAAGTTGTGGGGATCGTCGTGAAAATAATTCTGGAAGTAATAGCGAACGCCCAGGTAAACGGACAGGTTCGAGCGCAACCGAATGTCGTCCTCAAAGAATCCACAGAACACTTTCTCCAGGAACGCCACATGTCCCTGGCCAGTCTGCAACACGTAGGTGGCAGGCAAACCGCTCGAGTAGTCCGCGGCGCGGGTAAAAGAATAAGTACCCGCGCGGTTGGTGAAGTCGTCGAGGCCGCGGCGGCTGATATCGGGGACGTCGATACCGAAACTCAGTTGATGTTTGCCGTTAGCGTAGGTGGTGAAGTCGGTCCCGTCAAAGTGATATTCGGTGCGGCGCGAATCCGCTTGTGCCCCTCCCGCGGTGAATAGTCCCGAGACCGCGACCTGGGCCGCAGGGTCGACACTGGCAACGGAATTGTCATAGTGGCCAACCAGGAAACGCAGCTGGTTGAGCCAGTGAGGCGAGAACTGGTGAAGATAGCTGACGTTGATTTCGTGTTCAAGAAAATGCGTGTTGGTAGCAGCGCTAGGCAGCGTGGTACCTCCGGCGCCCTGGTTCTCGGAAGAGCGATGCTCGTACGAATAGCCAATCCAAAACTGATCGCCGTTGGCCAAGTCGTGAAAGACACGACCCGATCCGAAGAAATGATGGGTTGGGTTCGGTAGCGACTGCGCGATCGGCCCAAAGCCGAGTGACTCGGCGGCCGCAATCGCGTTGACGTCCATGATGTCCTGCTGGTCGAGAATATCTTGGTCGAGTGCGAGCAGAAAACTGCTTCGCTTACCGTGGCCCAGAGGTCCGGTGACTGAGCCTTCGAAATATTCTCTGCGCTCGGGCGGTTTGACCACGGCGAAGGCGTTACTCGCGTCAAACACCGAATCGCGAAACATAAAATTCAGCGAGCCGTGAAAATCAGGAGTGCCACTCTTCGTGATGATTTCCAGGCGCGCGCGTCCGGGACGCGAGAAGCGTGCGGAGTAAGGATTGTTGTTGATCCGGACTTCCTGCACGGCCGATGGTGTGACCCCCGGTCCATTCGCCTCGATTCCGTTGACCACAAGCGTAACCCCGTTCGTCCCGGTCGCATTGTCATCGAGGAATCTCGACATCGTAGTGATGTAGTCCTGATCGAAGACCGGGATGCGGTCGAGTGCGTTGCGATCAATGGAATTGGTGTTTTGGTTCACCTGCGTGTCGGTGCTGATCAGCGGAACCGCTTCCCCCGTGGCCACCGTCACAGTTTCGGACTGCACCAGAATCTGCATGACCACGCGGACGGGAGCCGTTTGGCGAGTGGTAACGGAAGCCGGAAGTTGCGCGTCTTGAAAGCCATCAGCGTGGAAGTCCAAGACATACTTCCCTGCACTGACCTTATCGAAATGGAACGCTCCGAGAGCATCGCTGGTGGTTTCCCCCAAGGCTTGTTTCCCACTTCCCAGGAGCCATACGCGAGCCTTGGGGATGGCTGCGCCGGAAGGATCCAGTACGACTCCGGAGATGGAATGACGGTCGGTCGTTTCCCCGACAGAGGACGGGCGCACCTGGGCAAAACTCAGCGAGGGGAGGCTCAGGCCGAGGGCTGCAATAAAAAATAGGAGGCCGTAACGCTTCAAGGTGGACACGCCCGCAAGCATGAGTGCTAATCGCGCATAAGAAGCTTAGAGGAACTATCTGAAAGGCTCCTGAAGCTGGGCACGCGAAGCTACAGGGTTTCAGGTATAGCACATACAGAAGACTTCGGAGAGACTCGGCTCAGATCATTTTCACGCTCAGAGAACAAGTCTAGATCGCATGGAGCGAAGGGGACCGTCGGTGTCGACTGATGAACAGAAGGCAAGCACAACCCTCCCAGGCAAAGTCGAAAAGGTAATCCAACCTCATCCTCACAGTGGAGAACCGGAGAAGGCGCAAATTGCGGTGGAGGGCGCAGACCACCTCTATCGAGAAATTCGGGTTCCCAACGCACTGGTGGACGGCGAAGGCAGAAAGGTGAAACTCAAGCCGGGAGCCGACGTTGAAGTCACCATTGAAGCGGATCCTGTGGTGACCGCTACAGAAGCCACTCGCAAGACAAGCTGACGGCCGAGTTGTTTGCCCTCGGTTTTTTTGGAGTTCAAGCCGCGCTACTTGGCTGAGGCTTTTGGCTGTTGCCGGGGAGCTTCGGGCTTAACGAATTTTGCTTCGTCCACGGGAACGTTCTGCTGCATCTGGTGGACCTGAATCGTAAACCTGCCGCTCGGTCTGGCAAGTGTCCAGCGGTACGGAACTTTCACGCCGTTCTCGTCTCGATAATCGGCGTAGTCGATTTGCGTCGGAAGCCATCCCAGTGCGGTGTCGCCGAAACGTACTAAGCGAACCAGCAATCCAGACTGCTCATCAAAATACAGCCGGATGGGAGTCTTGTCCTCGCGCTGCCCAACGACGACGCGAGTCTGATGGTCGTCGATCTTCTCTCCCCCCTCAACCTGCATCTTGCTGAACATGTGCTTTAGATCGGTAGCGAGATGAAGGTCGGCGTCGATCGCGGCTCCATCAAGATCGCCGCCCTGCATCTCGCGCAGTGGTCTGCCCGGAGCGCCGAGCCAACCTTCTTTCCCGTTAAAGGCCGTAACGCTATCGCCATTGGGCATGTGGGTCAGCGAGATTCGCTTTTCGGGATCTTTCGCGTAGATATCAATGGGTAGAGATTTGCCGCCGAAGTCGATCGAGCCTTTCATGACCCGGCTGCTGACCCTGTCGATTGCCGGCGCGCCACCGATCGCCTGAATGTACTTATCAAGCAACTGATCGGCAGTTGGACCAGTGCTTTCCTGGGGGTCTGATGTCTTCCTATCGTTTTCGGCACGGTGAGGCTCGCCCATCGCTTCTCTTGGTTCCTCGACCATCACAGCCGGAATCGCAACCGGTTGCACACTGCCGCGATGACAGGAATAGCAGGTCACGGCGCGGTGCCGGTCGAAGTTGTCCGCATTGATGGCGAACATCATTTCCATCATCTTGCGAGCGGTGGCCTTCGGTTTCTTATCGTCTTTCTCAAAGGCGTCGCGGACGTGACAGAAA
>Ga0126378_10002618_pt1 | contig 13362 bp, 13 predicted proteins | sample PanSoiMetPlot_23_FD_92587 | JGI IMG/M metagenome (GOLD analysis project Ga0126378, IMG submission 92587) | Tropical forest soil microbial communities from Panama - MetaG Plot_23 | ecosystem: Environmental > Terrestrial > Soil > Tropical forest > Bulk soil | place: Panama | collected 2016-02-17
CCGTTATCTCCCTTCTGCGCGACCTCGTACCCCGACTTCGTGAGCACCTTGATAGTAGCTCGGCCCGAAATGTTTGCGGGGGCCGCGCTCTTGGCCAAGGCAATTTCGTTGGCTTGAGGCATCAGATACTCCTCAATTGGAGGGTATTTGAGACTCTGTGCGCAGACACTCCCGAGCCACGTGGATGCGAATAACACTGCGTATCTCCGTTTTGCTTTCATCATGGCGAATAGATCTCCTCTCTCGAATCTCTCTTCACCAGCACCATGTGTGAGATGCCTCCCCAGACGAACATTGTGGCCGCGCCCGTCAGTATGGCAGGCCATTTGCGCACGAATTGCATTCGGTCCTCAGAGTAGATCACACATTTGTGTAAAAGGTGCGACCAAGCCGTTCATAACCTTGCATTCTCCATTGCCAAAGCCGGGCAAGTCTTGAACAAACTGGCGGTGACATTCGGGCTTCGATACCTGATTGATTGGCGATAACATTGCGAGGACTCATTCGCGCCCGAGTCACTAAAGGCGATGGCTTCCAGCTGCAAGCGCCAGGACAGCCAGATTGTTCAAGACGCTATTGCAGGTCAGTAGCTAGTCTGTACGCGGCCCGAAATGCAGGGCCGAATCCGATTGCAAATTCACGAGGAGCAAGGCATGGCTACGAAAATCTTTGTCAATCTTCCCGTAAGTGATCTCAAAAGATCCAAGGCCTTCTTTAGCAGTCTCGGATACACCTTCAATGCTCAATTTCACTGATGAAACCGCGGCTTGCATGGTCGTGTCAGACGACATCTTCGTGATGCTCTTGACCAATCCGAAATTCAAATCCTTCACTCCGAAGGAGATCTGTGACGCGACGAAAAGCACCGAGGTGCTCGTATGCTTGACGGCTGAGGGCCGGCAAAAAGTCGATGCGCTCGTTCGCAAAGCAATAGCCGCCGGTGGCAAGGCCCATCAGGAACCGCAACATCACGGCTTTATGTACGGACATGGATTTCAGGACCTGGATGGCCATATCTGGGAACTGGTCTATATGGAGCCCAGCGCAATCAAGCAATCCTGAAGCGTATCTGGCAAGTACCGGCAGGTCGTCTTGAACCGCGTCTCGTCTAAGGGCGTCGGGCTCGAGATGTATGCTTTGCCGGAGAGATGGGAGAATAAGATGACAAGATGAGTGGCAAGTGGGCATTGATAACGGGCGCCTCGAGTGGGTTTGGGGTTGAGTTCGCGAAGCTTTTGGCGGATCAGAATGCGAATCTCGTGTTGGCTGCCCGTCGCAGAGAACCGATGAAAAGATTGGCTGAGCGGCTCCAGCAAAAGCACCGCGTGGACGTCGTGGTTGAAGGACTGGATCTTTCGCTCCCCGGCGCTGGGTCTGATCTAAAGTCTCGCCTTGATGGGCGTGGCATAGCTGTGGACGTTCTCGTGAACAATGCCGGTATCGGCCTCTTTGGAAACTTCGTCGATCAGTCCCTTCAGACGACTCTAGGGATGCTGCAGCTGAATATGCTCAGCGTGACCGAACTCCGCACCTTTTCGCAAAAGAGATGGTGCAACGCCGAACGGGTCATATCCTGCTTATCGCTAGTCTTCTCGGATATCAGTCGACTCCAGGTTACGCAGCTTATGCCGCGACCAAGGGTTACGTCCTTCTGTTAGGCGAGGCGCTGCACGCTGAACTCAAGGCCTAACGGTGTGACCGTGACGGTTTTGTGCCCGGGCGCGACCGCCACTTCCTTCGCTGAGGTGGCCGGCCAGAAGAACACACTAGCCCTGCGCATGCTGACGATGAAGCCCGAGCCGGTCGCAAAAGCTGGCATTATGGCGATGTTGAAACGCTGATCGAGCAACCGGCTCCTGCCCCGCCAGACGCAACGCATGTTGATGCAAAAAGTGATGTCAGGCTGAGACATGACCAAAGAACAACTGCTTAAAAACGACTCAACGACGCATGGTTAGCGCTCAAACAGTCCTAAGCCTACCCGATTACGTGCAACGAGCACCCGAGGAGCGATTCACGGGAGCGACGCGCATCCGGCGCGGGCTCCGGTTCGACACGTGCAGCCATTACCCGAAACACGCAAATGCGATACAAAAGTGGCGGGAAGGGGGGATCGTCCGCTAGTGGCGACGACGGTCCCGATCCGTCGCGAAATATTTCGCTGCTCCATCGGCGGCCTTACAGTCGGGATGAGCTTTCCCAACTAATAAAAATAGCATCCCAATTGCTAAGCCGTCTTGAATATACTGACTGACGTGAGCAGCCCGCTGTTCGGGTATGAGCGAATGCTCATTCATCCAAATCCTGGCTCGCTTGTTTGGCCTGCTGCGATGATCGTGTGGGGGCCGGGCTTCAGGACTGCTGGTCATAGCCATCACAGTTTTCAGCTGGTTATGGTGATGCACGGAACCCTGCTGGCCCGAGGCGGATCCAAAGATGCATGGATGAAATGCGGCGCCGTATTGGTGCGACCAGAGGTCGCACATGAAATCGATGCGCGAGAATCCACGGTCCTAATCGTTTTTGTTGATCCGGAGAGCGAACTGGGCACAGCACTCGGGGAGCGAATCGGTGGCGACATCTCTCGCATTTCAGACGGCCAGGTTGCATGCTGGCGCGCGGCTTTGGGGAGGACGCCGAGTGAGGCACGGGTCGAGCGGTGGGTGAGAACAGAACTGCTGTATGGGCGCCGCCCAGTGAAGATTCATCCGCGAGTCAATCGTGTGCTCAAGTATCTCCGCAAGAAGCTCGGGATTTCGGATGATTTCTCTCTAAAGAAACTGGCGGACATATCCGGCCTGTCCCAATCGCATTTCATGCACATTTTCACTGAGTCGGTTGGCGTTCCCCTGCGGCCGTATATTCTCTGGCTCCGGCTGCAACGTGCAGCCTGCGACTTGGTCGACGGCGCCACTGTTACGTCCGCTGCTCATAGCGCCGGGTTTTCCGATGGAGCGCATTTGACCCGAACCTTTCGCCGGATGCTTGGACTGACACCCACCGATCTTGCCCTGCGCAAGCGAAGGAGCCATGGCGTATCACTGGGATCAGGCTGATTCCCCTTGCAGGCGTCACTGTGGCGCGGACGTCGCTGGACCGGAGTCACTTTGCTGGAGATCTTCCCGACAGTCTTCCGGTCGAAACCAGGTCACCCTAGACAGAATCCAAGAAACCAAGCACTAGGAAACGGGAGCCGACTGGATTTCACTAAGATCGGCTTCTCGCTTCGTCAGGAACGGTGAGTCAGGGCATCCGATCACCATGGGTCGGAATCTTAGGAGGTTGTGATGTCGTCGAAACCATCTCCAGCACCCAAAGCAGCAATTCTGATGACCGGCGTCGCCATGGGTGAATCGCCACGATGGCACGAGAACCGTCTTTGGTTCTCGGACTGGGGCGCACAAGAGATTCTTGCCGTCGATTCCAACGGCAAGAGCGAAGTCGCAGTCCGGGTTCCGTTTGGTCTTCCCTTTTGCATCGATTGGCTGCTAGACGGCCGCCTGCTCGTCGTTTCGGGGTACGCGGGGCTTCTTCTGCGCCGCGAGCGCGACGGCTCGCTCGTAACCCACGCTGACTTGCACGGTCCTGCTGGCATGGGCTGGAACGAAATTGTCGTGGACGGGCGCGGCAACGTTTATATCAACGGCGGCGCGGGAATCACTGTGCTGACGTCCGATGGCTTGCTTCGGCAAGTGGCCGACGGCATCGCCTTCCCCAACGGCATGGCCATAACGCCCGACAATTCGACCTTGATCATCGCGGAGTCCTACGGCAAGAAGCTGACCGCTTTCGACATCGCCGCCGACGGAAGCCTGTCGAACCGACGAGTGTGGGCCGACCTTGGAGACGGCGTTCCTGATGGCATCTGCATCGATGCCGATGCTGCCGTCTGGTACGCCGATGTTCCCAATAAGCGCTGCGTGCGCGTCCGCGAAGGTGGTGAGGTGCTGCAGACTGTAACGGTCGACCGCGGCTGCTTCGCTTGCATGCTCGGCGGCGCAGAGAAGAAAACATTATTCATCATCGCCACTGAGTGGCGCGGCATGGATAAAATTGCAGAAGTGGCGCAAGCGCGAACTGGACAGGTGCTCACCCTTGACGCACCCTCACCCCACGCGGGCTGGCCATAGAAGCTAAACATTTGCTGTATTGGCCTCTCACCCGAGCCACACCCCTCGTGGTCAGCAGGCTCCAGTCGTTAAACGCCTGGATGGTCGGCAATCGGGATTTGGATCGCTCTTTTTCTCAATTTCAGCTTTGCCCGTGATCCGCCCATTGTCCCGTCCCCGGTTCTTAGTGTAATCGCCTGATTACAATAATTGGCGCAGGTATTTGCGGCGTTCTGCCTGACGCGGATCGTATGGCGGGGAGTCGCATGGTATTTAACGAAAGGAATCACACGCGAGAACCACTCGAATCGTGACGGTGGCAGTGCTGATGGTCGCAAGCGCATTTGCGCTGCACCTGCTGTGGGCGGAGCAGGCAGGGAACAGGCCAGCCAATGAAAATCGAGAGGAGCAGTCCAATATGACGAACGAAAAAGTGATCATGCTGATCGAAGCAAAAATTCAGCCGCAGCGCCGCACGGAGCTTGTCGAGGCCGCACGCCAATACCTGCCGTTGGTGCAGGCGGAGCCGGGTGTGGAAGCGTTTTACATCGCCGCGCGAAAAGACGATCCCAATACATTTATTTTCTACGAGACTTACAGGTCGCAAGCAGCACAGGATTTCCATTTGCAGCAGGACTTCACTAAGAAATTCCTGGCGACGCTAAAGAGCGCGCAGGTCGGAGACCGAGTGCGGACAAATCTCGTCGAGCTGGCCCCGGAAGGACAGACGCACTCCAATTAGGGGGATCTTTATTGGTTAGGACTGGGGGTTGGGCAAGTCAATAAAGCGGAGGAAGTTGGCGATATTTCACAGGAGTCACTTAGCGAAAAATTCTGATTACACTCACGACACCGGCGTTTTGTGGTTCATTGGTGGATGGCCGGCTATTCTTACCTAAAACGGCAAATGGAAGAACTCGCTCCGTCATCCGCCACAAGAACAGGTAGGCGCGCGAGACATTTAGATATCGCGAAAGAAGCGACTACTCGGCCCTTAACGTCTGCGCGGGTTCTGTGGCCGCGGCGATCCTGGCCGGGATGACGCCCGCCAGCAAGGATGCCAGCGCCAAGAGCAAAATGGCGACCAGCATCACCGCGACGTTCACGCTTTTGATCTCATAGAGTTGGCTCTGCGCAAATCGCGCGCACAGCAGCGCTCCCGGAATCCCGATGGCCAATCCGAGGACCGTCTGGCCCATGGCGCCGCGCACTACCATGGCAATAACACCGACAGGCCTCGCGCCCAAGGCCATCCGGATTCCAATTTCCGAAGTGCGCCGGGCCACGGTATAGGCCGTGACCCCGTAAAGGCCGATCGTTGCGAGGAGCAGCGCCAAACCGCCAAACAATGCCGTCAATCGAGCGATCAGGCGGTCATGGTTGAAACGGTCGGCGATCTGTTGATCGAAGGTCTGGAATTTAACGACAGCCAAATTGGGATTGATCTCCGCCAGCGTTTTCCCGGTTAGCTGTTCCATATTGTTGACGGGCCACTGCGTTTCCAGCACGAGCGCCCCGGCGTACAGACTAAGGTCCTGCCCGATCGGACTTTTGACGCTGGGCGGCCGCTGGGTAATCGGAACAAAATACATGCCGTGGTCTTTCCACCGCACAGTGGTATACACAGTGTCTTCCACCACGCCGGCAATCTCGTAATCTCCGCTGGCCTCGGGCGGAGCCGGCGAACCGAAGTGGCGGCCAATTGGATTTTCTCCCTTTGGGAAGAAATCTTTCACGAACGTCTGGTTGACCACGGCGATCGTCTGCGCTGCCGACACATCCTGTGGCCCGATTCCACGGCCCATAAGCACGTGCGTGCCTACGGAGTCGAAGTATTCGGCGTTCGCTTTGATGAAAGAAGCGCTCTTATCGGTGTACGGCTGCCCCTGTACCTGCACCGCATTGCTCCAGTTGTTTTCCTCCATAGGCGTGTAGTTGCAAATCCCTACCTTACTGATGCCCGGTAGTTCGTGAAAGCGTTGTTCCATCGTGCGGTAGAACGCCTCCAGCTCGCTCGGCGTGTACCCGGCTCCTTGCGGATTGATGTGCGCGATGTAGCGGTTCTTGGAGTTCAGCTTCAGGTCCGTGGCTTGCAATTTCATCAAGCTCTGAGCAAACAGTCCAGCTCCCACGAGCAAAACCAGCGAGAGCGCCGCCTGCAGCACCACCAAGCCTCGCTGCAAAAGAGAAGCGCCGGTGGTTGTTCCGCGGCCTCCGCCTTTTAATGTGCCTGCCGGGTTGGCTTGGGAAGCCATCCACGCAGGCGCCAAGCCAAACAAAATGCCGGTCAGCAGGGAGAGGCCGCACGCAAACCCGAGGACGGTGATCGAGGGGCGAGCGTCGACGGTAATCGCGTCGGCGCCCGGAAACGCCAGCTTGAGGAGCATTTGCGCTCCCAAATAAGCAACCGCAAGACCGGCGATTCCTCCGAGCCCCGCCAAGACCATGCTTTCCGTGAGAAGCTGGCGAACGATTCGGTTTCGCGCCGCGCCCAGCGTGGCGCGTAGGGATATCTCCACCTTGCGCTGCATCCCTCGCACCAGCAGCAGGTTGGCAATGTTGGCGCAAGCAATGAGGAGGACGAGCACCGACGCTCCCATCAATAACTGCAGATTCGATTCATACTGCTCACGAAGGTCCTGAATGCCCGCGCCACCCGGCGTCAAGACCACGTGCGTTTTTTCCGGCAGGCTCTTGTCCGGCTCGGTGGCAAAGACATTGGTTTCTTTCATCCAATTCCTCACCAATCCGCTTACTTTTTCCTGGAGCGGCGCGAGTTGGGTTCCCGGCGCCACGCGGCCAATCATATAGAGCCAGCTGGTATCTGGGTTATGGACATAGGCTGCGTTGGAAATGACCGCATGAGTCTCGATGGGAAAATAGAAGTCCGGGGGTGTGGTGGACAAACGATCGCCGAAAAATCGGTCTGGCGCGACGCCGACAAGGGACACCGCCTTGGTGTTGATCCAGAAGGTGCTTCCGATGACCGTTTGGTCGGCCGCGTAGTCGCGTTGCCAGGCCGCGTAGCTCATGACGGCAACCATCGGAGCGCCCTTCACGTCATCGGAGCCACTGAGCAACCTCCCTGCTGCCGGTTTCAGCCCAAGTGTTTCAAAATAGTTGCCGGAGACAAATTCGCCTATCACCGAGCGCGCGTTCTCTTGATCCCCAGCGCGCCGCGCAATCACCGGCCGGTACGGGAAACCTGCCTGCATCGCGGCGAGTTGCTCAAACTCCGGCGCGTATTTCTTCAGTCGTTCATAGATTTCCGTGGAAAACAGGCTGTAGTCCCCATTTTCGACCGTCCCCCCGTTCACGCAACAATCGCTTGTATCGCCGAGGCGCACGAGGGTTTTTGGATCGGTGACCGGCAGATTTCTCATCATGAAAGCGTCCACCAGGGTAAAGATGGCGGCATTGGCGCCGATGCCCAAGGCGAGCGTCAGCACCGCGGTCGCAGTGAATCCCGGGGTTTTTCTGAGTTGACGGAGGGCATACCGCACGTCCTGAAGGAGTTGCTCGAGCCAGGTCCAGCCCCACGCTTCGCGAGTTTCTTCTTTGAGGGCCGTGGCGTTGCCGAAGGTTCGCAGCGCGGCGGACCTTGCCTGCTCCGGGCTGATGCCGACCCCGATCTTCTCGGCAATCAGCTCGTCGAGGTGGAACTGCATCTCCTCGTCGAGTTGTTGAGCCAAGCCCTTGCGACGGAATAAGTTTTGCACCCGAAGCCACACTCTATGAACCCACGCCATGACAGCCCCCTATGAGGTTTGCACCACGAGGTTTATCGCCGAAGACAAGCGATCCCAATTCGCGGCTTCCTTTTCCAACTGTTTGCGGCCGGCAGCCGTCAGTGAATAGAACTTGGCTTGTCTGCCCATCCCGGTGGCCCAGCCGTGTTTCGGTTCGAGGGCGATGGTTTTCAGAATCAATAAGTCGAGAGTTCCCTGGACGAGATCGCTCGGTTTTCCCATACTATGATTATCTACACCGGGCATTGTAGATAGTCAAGGAGTGCACAACGCTTTAGCGCTGTGATCCGACCCACGTTTACGGTAGACAATCTACAAAATAAAGAGTAGATTGTCTACACAATGAAAGAGAAAACGCCGCCGCGCATAGAACTTCTGCAGGGAACACTGGATCTGTTGATTCTGCGCACTTTGTTGACCGGCCGTGCGCACGGGCACGCCATCGCGAAACACATCCAACGGACATCGGAAGAGTTGTTGCAAGTGGAGACGGGATCGTTGTATCCCGCGCTCCACCGCCTCGAAGCCCAGGGATGGATTGAGGCGTCGTGGGAGACGTCGGACAAAGGAAGGCGAGCGAAATACTACCAGCTGACGACGCGCGGGCGAAAACAATTGGCGAGCGAGCATTCCAAGTGGAAGGCGTTCTCGCGCGCGATGGGACTGGTTTTGAGTCCAGGCGAGAAGGAGGCGCAATGAGTTCGTTCTTCAGAAAGCTCAGTTGGCTCGCGCGGCGCCGACAGAAGGAAGCGGAGTTGCGGGAAGAGTTGGAATTTCATTTGCAGGAAGAGGCCGAAGACCGGGGCGCGGATGGTTTGACCGAGGAAGAAGCGGGATACGCGGCGCGGCGAGACTTGGGCAACTACACGCTGGTACGGGAAGACACGCGGGCGGCTTGGGGTTGGACGCGGCTGGAGCAGTTTATTCAGGATGTGCGCTACGCGTTTCGCACGATGGCGGCGAACAAGACTTTTAGCGCGTTGGCGATCGTGTCGCTGGCGCTGGGCATCGGCGCAAACACGGCGATTTTCAGTTTTATGGATACGTTGCTGCTGAAGGCCTTGCCTGTGCCGGATCCGGAGTCGTTGGTGGTGCTGAAGTGGCACATGAATTTCGAGGCCCATGCGCGTAACTCCGTAATGCAGGGGATGCATGGAAGTACTTATAGTGACCGGCGGAGCGGAGAAATTGGGGGAATTTTCCCCTACCCGGCGTTTGAGTTGCTGCATCGAGATGGCCCTGTGTTTTCCAGTGTGTTCGGCAGATATGCGTGGCAGGATTTCAACCTGAGCGTGAAAGGCCAGGCGGAAGTGGCCCAAGGCGATTTCGTCACGGGCGACTTCTTCGATGGCCTCCGTGTTGCGCCTGCGGCGGGTCGGCTAATCCTTCCAGAGGACGACCGAGCAGGAGGGCCGGCCGTTGCAGTGGTTTCCTACGCATTGAGTCAAAGACGGTTTGGCGGTCCGGCGAACGCGGCAGGGCAAAGCGTGTTAATTAACAATGTGCCGTTCTCTATTGTTGGCGTAACACCGCCGGAATTTTTGGGGGTTGATCCGGGAACAAAGCCGGACTTTTACCTGCCGATGCACGCGGGCCTCTTGCTCCCGGATCCGCGCCCAGAAGCCGATTGGTTCATCGATCAAAACGAATACTGGGTTGAGATCCTGGCGAGGCTGCGGCCCGGCGTAAGCCGCGAACAAGCGCAGGAGGCGCTGGCGGGACCCTTTCGCCAGTGGGTGGAAACCACCGCAACAAAAGACGAGCAGCGGCGGAACCTTCCGACGTTTCTGGTCAGGGAAGGAGCGGGCGGGCTGGATGGGCTGCGGCAGCGTTACTCGAGGCCGCTGCAGATTCTGCTGGCACTCGTTGGGCTAGTGCTGGCGATGTCCTGCGCCAACATCGCGAATCTTTTGCTGGCGCGATGCACGACCCGAAGACGCGAGATGGCGGTGCGGATGAGCATCGGCGCCGGCAGCCTGCGCGTGATACGGCAGCTTTTGACGGAAAGCGTGCTGCTGGCGCTGTTGGGTGGAGCAGTGGGTGTATTGGTTGCGGTGTGGGGCATGCGCTTCCTGGGAGTGTTGCTCGCGAGCAGCGGACGCCGGTACACGCTGCAAGCCGAGTTGAACTGGCACGTGCTGGCGGCCGCGGGAGCACTGTCACTCGTGACGGGCCTACTATTCGGCCTGGCGCCGGCACTGCAATCGACGCGAGTGGATATTTTGTCGGCGCTAAAAGAATCGCGGACGGGCCATCCGGTCATGGGGACGAGGCGATCGCGGGTTCGCGTGAGTCTTAGCCAGGTGCTGATGGTCGCACAGATCGGCGTCACGCTCGTGATTCTCGTCGCGGCGGGGCTGTTTGTGCGCACACTATCGAATCTGCAATCCGTCGTGCTCGGATTCAATCGCGAGAATGTGTTGACGTTCCACTTGGATGCACGGAAGTCGGGGCACAAGGATCCGGAAATTGCGACGTATTACGACGGATTACGGCGCGAACTGAGCGCTTTGCCAGGGGTGCGCGGGGCGAGCCTATCGCGAGACCCTCTGATCGGGAATGGCACGTCGGGAACCACCGTCATGTTGGCGGGAGGTCCCGAGCCGAAGGAAACAGATATCTTGCCAGTGGGCGCTGATTTTTTCTCAACGATGCAGATTCCGATCCTCTCCGGGAGAGGAATCGAGGAGCGAGACCGGGGCGGAACGGCGCCGGTTGCGGTCGTAAACGAAAGGTTTGTCGAAGAGTATCTCGCTGGGAAGAATGCTCTCGGACAAACTCTGATGTGGGAACAACCGAGGACCAAGATTCGCGGAGTGGAAATTGTGGGGGTCTCTGGGAATTGGCATTTTGGACAGGTGCAGCGGGAGCTCAGACCAGTCGTGTACATACCATTTAGCCAGAGCTCGTACGTGGAGATAGGCGAGATGTTTTACGAGTTGCGAACGGCGGGGAATCCGCTCGGATATGTGAACGCCGTGAGGGAAATCGTGCGGCGGGCGGACCCGCGCGTGCCGGTTTCGAATATGGTCACGGAGAGTGCGGCGATTGACCGAAGCATGAATCAAGAGATTACGTTTGCGCGGCTGTGCACGGCTTTCGGCGTGCTCGCCCTTGTAATCGCATGCGTCGGGCTGTATGGAACGGTTGCGTATAACGCGACTCGGCGAACGAATGAGGTGGGGGTCCGCATGGCTCTGGGAGCGCAGCGCGCGGGCATCGTGTGGATGATCTTGCGGGACGTCCTGATGGTAGCGGGGATCGGGCTGGCGATCAGTGTTCCGGCGGTGCTGGCGACTTCCAAATTTGTCGAAGCGTTTCTTTTCGCGATGAAGCCGAATGATCCGATGGCGTTGCTCGTGGCCGTCGCGACTCTCGTAAGCGCCGCGGTCGTAGCAGCTTACATGCCTGCGCGAAAAGCGTCTCGAATCGATCCAATGATGGCACTGCGGCACGAGTAAGCCACCCCGGTTGGAGGTGCGGGCTGGCACTCTTATCGACCGTGTCCCTGCCGGCAGAAAGTGCCAGCGCCCGAGTCGTCGGCAACTCTGAAGTTGAGCTTTCGGTCGGCTCGCAATTCTCAGCTGACGAGTTTCTCGCCACTAGGGCGGAACTCCCGGTCACGCCTAGCCTCGATCGACTTACCTCCAGGCAATCACCCAAACGAGTCAGTCGATTCGTCAAGGCTTAGCGGGCAACGTTGTTGCGGGCGCAATGAGATCCGTCTTTGGGTGCTCAGGCAAGATTAGAGGAGGCAGCGGTCGACGCGCAAAATCAAAATCATTGACCAAATCGCCGAGCTGCGGAACATTTTCGCGCACAGTGGGACGTGGGTCCGGCCTGCCATCCGTTTTTGGGTCGAGTCGCATTCCTCCCAGGAAATCGTCCTCAATGAACTTGAGGTAGGCATCAAAACTCAGAATCTGCCGATCGATGAACTCCTTCTTAGCATACGGCGAAATTACCAATCCCGGTACTCGTAGGCCGTAACCATTCTCGTCGACCTTAGGCGGGACAACATGATCGTAGAAGCCGCCCCAGTCGTCCCAAGACAGAAAAATCGCGCAGTCTTTCCAATTTGGACCTTTCATGACCGCATTGATTAGGTCGGTCACAAATGCTTGTCCGGCGCTTACCAATGCCGGTGGATGTTCGCTGACCTCACCAGAAGGAACCACCCACACAACCGCAGGTAGTGTTCCCTCGCGCGCCTGTTCGTAAAAATTCTCGATTGGCTGGATTCGGTCCAGCTCGCCGTCTTCCTGAACCGTGTCGAAATACGGCAACGGATTCCAAATACCCGGTGTTCTGGCGTTTTGCTTCACGGGCGGACAGTTGACTTCGGAATCGTCTTCGCAATCCGGCTCTGTTCCCTTCACCACGTAATATCCCCAGCTCACGTGATGTTTGTGCAAAAGATAAGTGAGGTCGGTCCAAGCGTAGATTGGCCGCGCGCGAGGAGGGCCGTTTCGAGCTTCGCCTCCAAAAAGAGCCATTGTCCGAGGACGAAAATCGGGAGGTATCCCGGGCGCCTGGAGCTGGTTCGCGCAGCTTTCAGGGTGATCATGCTGTGTACAGAACGCCGACCAGGCGGAGACTTCGAACAGGTGCTCGGGCAAGCTCCACGAAGCGTTCGGCTCGAACATGTGATCCTGGAGCACGAAGGCTCGCGCATACGCCCAATAATTGGGAATCTCCCGCTCGTCGTGGTAACCCATTGCATCCTGAAGCGAGGAGTTCGTGCAAACAGGGCTGCTCCCGGCTAGACATCCTTTCTTCCCACTCTCCGCCTGCGCAAGAAAACCATCCATCTTGCCGCCATCGATGGCGGCGATGCTCGCCTCTTCACCGTGTGGCCCTCCACCGTTCTCATCCTGAGCATCGTGGTACGGCTTTACGCATCCCCCGTTTTTGGGATCAGGATTGCACACCGTCGGCACACCACCTTCCATGGGAATTCCGTCAGCCCCAGAGTAAGTCCCAAAATAGCTGTCGAACGAGCGGTTCTCCTGCATGATGATGATGATGTGCTTGATCTTATGAATTCCCCGTTGGTCCGCCTTCTTGCTGCCACCAAAAGCTGCGTGAAGCAAAAATGCCAGCAGCAAGACTAGGGTTGCGGAGTAGACATACATGTTGGCGTAGCGCCCCACCTCACTCTCCCGCCAGTTCGGTTGGACACGGAATGATCGCGGTGACAGTCTCATGCCTGTACTTCTTCTTGGGCGACGCTGTCGCCTTGCACTTCAGAGCGCAAGTGAAGTGTAACTCCGATTCCCGTGCGCTTGCTCCGAATTCACGTGGATTCTCATATGCCCGTACTTACGAATGGGATGGTTTGTCGTCTAGGTGACATTCTGATTTCGTGGACTTGTTCGGATCTTTCCTCTTCAACTTTGAGTAACTGTTGATGGGCTCCTCCGTCGAAAACCACTTTGTAAGCTGTTTAGAATCAATGAACGCGCGTCGGTTGCGTTTTTTCATTAGACTTTAGTTTACCAGTC
>Ga0126378_10002623_pt1 | contig 13351 bp, 19 predicted proteins | sample PanSoiMetPlot_23_FD_92587 | JGI IMG/M metagenome (GOLD analysis project Ga0126378, IMG submission 92587) | Tropical forest soil microbial communities from Panama - MetaG Plot_23 | ecosystem: Environmental > Terrestrial > Soil > Tropical forest > Bulk soil | place: Panama | collected 2016-02-17
CGCCCGGTAGAAAGGCTGGCCAAGAAAAGCATTTCCAATTTCAAGTTACGAAAAGGTCAAGCGATTGGTGCGAAGGTGACCTTGCGCGGAGAGCACATGTACGAATTCTTGGAGCGCTTTATCAAGGCCGCGTTGCCACGCATTCGCGACTTTCGCGGCGTGTCGCCGCGTTGTTTTGATAATCACGGCAACTATACCCTGGGAATTTCGGATCATTCGATTTTCCCCGAGATCGAACTCGATAAAATCAAGCGCAACGTCGGATTTGATGTTACAATCGTCACTACGGCACGAACGGACGAGGAAGCCAAATCGCTTTTGAGCGAAATGGGAATGCCGTTTAGCGACCGGGCAAGGAAGCCCGCCGCGCAAGCCGCCTGATTTTTTGATGAGCACTGTTACTGATCCCATCGCCGATTTTTTGACGCGTATCCGCAATGGCACGCTCGCGCAAAAACCGGAGGTGCTGGTTCCGTACTCGAAAGTCAAGGCTGAGATCGCGCGCGTCCTGAAAGACGAAGGTTACATTACTGATTACTCGATCGACACGAGTGCTGCGCATCCGCGCATCAAAATAACGAATAAGCTTTTGGATCGATCGAGCGCCATCGCAGGGTTGCGGAGGGTGAGCCGACCGGGATTGCGCCGTTATGTTGGCACGGATGAAATCCCGCGAGTACTGGGTGGAATGGGTGTGGTGATTCTTTCCACTTCGCGCGGCGTTTTGTCGGGCCGCGAAGCGAGAAAACACAAGGTGGGTGGTGAACTGCTAGCCTACGTTTGGTAAATTTTATGTCACGAATCGGAAATAAAGCGGTCGAAATTCCCGACAAGGTCAAGGTGAGCATCGGCAATGACGGAGCGGTCTCGGTGGAAGGGCCAAAGGGAAAACTCTGCTGGAAACTGCCGCGCGACATCCGTGCCAGCGTCGAGAAGAACCGGGTCTCCCTGGTGCGCGAAGCGGAAACGCGCAGCGCGAAAGCGTTGCACGGGCTTTCGCGCAGCCTCGTGCACAACATGGTGCAGGGAGTGAGCGAAGGTTTCACCAAACAACTCGAGATCGAAGGAGTCGGTTTCAGGGCTGCCGTGCAGGGATCTAATCTCAACTTAAGCCTCGGCTTCTCGCATCCGATTCAATTTTCAATTCCGAAGGACATTAAGATCACAGTCACGGACAACAGGAAGATCACAATTCAGGGCGCTGATAAGAAACTGGTTGGGCAGGTGGCGGCGGACATCCGCGGCTTTTACCCTCCTGAACCTTACAAGGGCAAAGGCGTTCGCTACGCGGGCGAGCAGATTCGTCGCAAGGTGGGCAAGACCGTTCAATAGCATGGCGACGACTCGTAAGGCAGCGCGACAGCGCGTTCATCAAAGGATCAGGAAAAAAGTCGTAGGGACGGCGCAACGCCCGCGGCTGGCAGTGCATTTCTCCGGCAAGCACATTTACGCTCAAGTGATCGATGACGATGCCGGGCGAACCCTCGCCGCTGCGGCAACCACTGAAAGCGCGTTGCTTGACAAAAATAAAGCGGGTGCAAACCGGGCTGCGGCAGAATTAATCGGCAAGACAATCGCGGAACGTTCGCTGGCGAAAAAACTCGAGCGCGTCGTTTTTGATCGCGGCGGATTTTTTTATCACGGAAAAGTGCAGGCGTTAGCAGAAGCAGCGCGCGCAACCGGCTTAAAGTTCTAAATCATGGCTCAAACAGCTTCAGGAAGGCGTCCAGACTCGCGCAAGACAGATAAAGCTCCGGCGGCAAAGGGTGATACGACCGAGAAAGTCGTTTTCATCAACCGCTGTGCCAAGGTCGTGAAGGGCGGTCGGCGTTTTAGCTTCAGCGCTTTGATCGTGGCTGGAGATCACGATGGACGAGTGGGATGCGGATTTGGCAAGGCGAACGAAGTCTCAGAGGCTATTCGAAAGGCTTCCGAGGCAGCGCGCAAATCGATGGAAAAAGTTTCGTTGAATGAAAACACGATACCGCACGAAGTGATCGGAGAATACGATGGAGCCCGAGTGCTGTTACGTCCAGCATCGCCGGGGACTGGGGTTATTGCCGGGGGAGGCGTGCGGGCAGTGGCTGAGGCAGCTGGTATTCGCGACGTGCTAGCCAAGTCGCTGGGATCGAGTAATCACGCTAACGTAGTGAAGGCGACGATTGCCGCGTTACGATCGCTTCGTCGGCGGGACGAAATTTTTAAAGCGCGCGGAATTCACTTTAGCGACGGAAAGGGTAATCAACATGATGCGTCTGCATAATTTGCGGCCGCGACCGGGATCGCGACATCGCGTTAAACGTCTGGGCTGCGGTGAAAGTTCAGGGCACGGAAAGACCAGCGGCAAAGGAACAAAAGGGCAAAAGGCGCGCTCAGGTGGGAGCATTCGGCTGGGGTTCGAGGGCGGGCAGATGCCGCTGATTCGACGATTGCCGAAGCGCGGGTTCAACAACGCCGCCTTTCACAAGCGTTATGCAATTGTGAACCTCAACGACCTCAATGATTTTGAGGCTGGAAGCGTTGTAAACGAACAAGTAATGCGTGACGCGAATCTCGTTCGCGGTCACTTCGAGGGAATAAAAATCCTTGGTGACGGCGAATTGAAACATGGCCTGAAGGTGGAAGCCGATAAAGTCAGTCCGGCAGCCCGCGAAAAAATCGAGAAGGCTGGGGGAACGATTACGCTGCGTGAGGGAGCGGCCCCGAAAGCAGATGTAATCCCTGCCGCCGGCGCGGTTGGAACCTCGGTGGGCGAAGAATCGGTTGAACTCGCCTCGCAGGCGGGCGAGAAAAAATCGAGGCGAACGTCGGCCAAAGTAAAAGCGCGAGCAAAGAAGAAAACATCTCAGGAGAGCTAGCGTCCAGGCGGGCAATAATCCAGATTTAGCGGATGGTTTCGGCGTTTCTAAACACAGTCAAGATACCGGAATTGCGCCGTCGCATTTTGTTTACGCTGGCGGTGGTGGTCATTGTGCGTTTGGGTGCTGCGATCACGACGCCGGGAGTCAATCAGGGCGTTTTGCAGGAATGGTTTAGCACTTCACTGTCCCAGCGGACGGGAGGCGGTCTGGCGGCGCTATTTAACTTGTTTAGTGGCGGCGCACTTGAAAATTGCGCAGTCTTTTCTCTGGGCATCATGCCTTACATCAGCGCATCGATCATGATGCAATTACTGACTGCTGTGATTCCGCAGCTGGGCAGGCTGGCGCGCGAAGATGGTGGCCGGCAAAAGATCATGCAGCTGACGCGCTACACGACAGTTGGGCTGTGTATTTTCCAAGGCTATCTGTTGGCGCTGTCGTTTCAGCACCCCGAGTCTTACCATACCATGCTACCAGGGATCACTGACACCATTAGGAACCTCGGAATTCCGTTAGTGAACGACCTTGGCTGGAGGTTTCGAATCGTAACCGTGATTTCCCTGACGACCGGCACGCTGTTGCTGATGTGGCTTGGGGATCAAATTACCGAGCGCGGGATTGGCAACGGAATATCGCTCATCATTACCATCGGCATTGTTGCGCGTCTGCCCGCTGCGCTGGCACAGGCTTGGAAGACGTTTGTGCCTTCGGCGCAAACCGGTTCGAGCCAGGTCAATCCGATGGTCCTTGTGTTGCTCGTGTTTCTGTTGATCGTTGTTATTGCTGCGGTAATTGCGATCACGCAAGGTGTGCGCAAAATCACTGTGCAGTATGCCAAGCGCGTGGTCGGCCGCAAAATGTACGGCGGCCAGACGCAGTACATGCCTTTAAAAGTGAATTACGCCGGCGTGATGCCGATCATTTTTGCGTGGGCGCTGCTTCTTTTTCCAGCAACCATTGTTCAGTACGGATTCAGAAACAGCCCGACAGCCGCGCGGATCGCCGCGGCGCTTTCCACCGGCTGGCTGCATTATGTCGTTCTTGCGGGGATGATTTTCTTTTTCAGTTACTTCTGGGTCGCCACGCAGTTTCAACCAACCCAAATCGCCGACGATCTTAAGAAATACGGCGGCTACATTCCCGGCGTGCGGCCAGGAAAGCCAACTGCCGACTTTCTTGATTTCACGATGACGCGACTCACGTTTGCCGGCGCGGTTTTCCTGACGCTGATCGCAGTCTTTCCAAGTCTCCTCAGCCAGTGGTTGAATGTGCCCGTGATCACAGCACAATTTTTCGGCGGCACCAGCTTGTTGATCATCGTGGGCGTGATGCTCGATACCATGCGTCAGGTGGAGACGCACCTGATCCAGCGGCATTACGACGGCTTTTTGCGCAAGGGGCGAATCCGAGGGCGAGCATTCGATCGTGCCACTTACGTTCGCGGCGAGGCGGCAGCGAGCGGCACTCTGATGTGGCTCTATGTGGGGATCGCCGTCCTCGTGATCGCTGGTGTCGCCTTTTTTCTTTACGGGCGATAGGTGAAAAGACGGCTCGTTCTTCTCGGCGCGCCTGGTTCCGGCAAAGGGACGCAGGCAGAAATGATTACGCGGCAGTTCGGCATTCCTGTCACTTCGACCGGCGCGATCCTGCGCCGTGAACGAGATCTCGGGACGCCTTTGGGGCAGGAGACTGCCGAAGTGCTCCAAAGCGGCGGCCTTGTCTCGGACAAAATCATTATTGAACTGATCGAGGACTGGCTCCGCTTACACGGCGGCCACGGCTTCGTGTTCGATGGTTTTCCCCGGACACTGCTGCAAGCCGAAAGTTTGATGTCAATTTTGGCAAGGTTACGCTCCGCCTTGGATTTGGTGATCTGGCTCGAGGTATCGGAGGAGACTGTGCTTGACCGAATCGCTGGCCGGCTTCAATGCGGCGAATGTGGTTTTACGACCAGCTCGTCGAGCGCGGAGTTTGCCAACCGTCCCGTATGTCCCTATTGCGATGGTCCATTGGAGCGCCGCAATGACGATGACCTGGGCGTGTTGCAAACCCGCTTACAAGAATTCCACACCAAGACCAAACCGCTCGCATCCTTTTATGAAAAGATGTCGATGTTGCATCGGATCGACGGTAATCGCGATCGCGAGACAGTCTTTAGTGACATCTCGCGACTGATTGGGGACCAGCGATGATTCCGATCAAAAACGCCCGGGAAATCGGGAAGATGCGGCAGGCTTGTCGCACCGCGAGCGACATTCTCGATCGGGTTAGCGATTTGATTCGGCCCGGAATTACGACCAAAGAGGTGGACGAAGCGGCAGCGGACTTCATGAACGAGGCGCGCGTGAAGAGTGCATTTCTTGGTTATCGGTTGGGGCACCGCGTTTTCCCGGGCAACATCTGCATCTCGCTCAATGACGAAGTTGTTCACGGCATCGGTAGTCAACGGCGCATTCAATATGGCGATATTGTGAAGCTGGACATCGGAATTATTCAGGATGGCTGGGTAGGCGATAACGCGACGACTGTTCCGGTTGGAATCGTTGACGAACGCACGGATCAACTTCTGCGTGTCACCGAAAACGCGCTCGCGTGTGCAATCGGCGTCGCCCGGGAAGGCCGGCGGGTAGGCGACATCTGCGCCGAAATCGAGGATGAAGCACGTCGCTTTGGTTTTTCCGTCGTGCGGGAATTTGTTGGGCACGGGGTGGGACGAAAAATGCACGAGGAACCGCAAATTCCGAACTACGGCAAACGCGGTAGCGGTCCGAAGCTAAAGGCAGGCATGACGCTGGCAATTGAGCCGATGATTAACATTGGCACTTCCGACGTAAGATTGCTCGACGATGGCTGGACGGTGCGCACAGCGGACGGAATGCCCTCAGCACACTTTGAGCACACCGTCCTGATCACAAAGGATGACCCGGAAATTCTGACATGGCGCGCAAAGACGCAATTGAAGTAGAAGGCACAGTCGTCGAGCTGCTGCCTAATACCATGTTTCGAGTTGAACTGGCCAACGGTCATCGTGTTCTGGCACATATCTCCGGGAAAATGCGTTTGCACTTCATTCGGATCTTGCCAGGCGACAAAGTTATGCTAGAGATTTCACCCTACGATTTGTCGAAAGGGCGAATTACTTATCGCCAAAAATGATGACGCGGCTGCCCGCGTTTTCCATTTCGCGGATTATGAAAGTACGACCATCAGTAAAAAGACTTTGTGCCAGTTGCAGGATCGTGAAGCGCAAGAATGTTGTGCGCGTGATCTGCAAAAACCCGCGCCACAAACAGCGCCAGGGATAACATTTTAACCTCTTACCATGCCAAGATTACTCGGAGTTGAAATTCCAGCGGACAAGCGAATCGAAGCGTCGCTTACCTACATTTACGGAATTGGCTTTAACACAGCCAGGCGCATACTCGAGCAGACGAACATCGATCCAAACATCCGCGCGAAAAATCTTACGCCGCAGCAGTTGAACGAAATCATCCACGCCATTACGAACAACAAGATCAAGATCGAAGGCGATCTTCGTCGCGAGGTGCAAAGCAACTTGAAACGTCTGCAGGCGATCAATTGTTATCGCGGCATCCGTCACCGCAAGGGTCTCCCCGTGCGCGGCCAGCGTACGTCGACGAATGCCCGGACACGCAAAGGGCCACGCAAAACGGTTGGCGTAGTGCGTAATCCAGAGGCCAAAGCCGGCAAAGTTTAACACTTATTAGAATTATGGCTGAGCCCGAGAGTCCAACTAACCCAAGTCCGGAGGGGCCGAAGGAAGAAGAGCCAAAATCGGCACCGGTGCTGTCCGATTCCAAGGAAAGCGAGAAGAAGGTATCAGCTTCAAAGGCCGACGCGCCAGCGAAGCCTGTCAAAAAATCCGCTAGACCAAAGAAAGAACAACCCGCCTCAGCCGCGGCAGCTCCGGACAGTCTTTCGCTTTCGGCTGACGAAGTCGAGAAGCCGAAGGTTGTCAAAGCTAAAGGCAGCAAAAACGTTCACTCAGGCATCGCGCACGTGCTGGCGACCTTCAACAACACCATCGTAACCATTACCGACATGAAAGGCAACGTGATTGGGTGGTCGAGCGCTGGCAAGGTGGGTTTCAAGGGTTCGCGCAAGAGCACGGCGTACGCGGCACAAATGGTCGCGCAGGACGCTTCCCGGCAGGCGATGGGCCACGGGCTGAAAGAAGTAGAAGTATTGGTCAGAGGGCCGGGAGCCGGACGCGAGTCCGCGGTGCGAGCCTTGCAGGCAATCGGGCTCGACCTCACGATTATTCGCGACGTCACGCCGGTGCCACACAACGGTTGTCGTCCACCGAAACAACGTCGCGTGTAAGGGTCAAGTTGAAAGGTTAAATGGTTAAAACGTTAAAACGTGACTCACCTATCGCTTCCGTGCTCGGCCCTTTTTAGCCTTCTAGTTTTTTTAACGATTTAACTTTCTATTATGGGCAGATACACCGGACCAAAAACCAAAGTAAGCCGGCGTTATGGTGTGCCGATTTTCGGTTCCTCAAAGGCGTTGGAGAGAAAGAATTATCCACCCGGCATGCACGGTCCGCGAGGTGCGCGGCGGAAACAATCCGATTATGCGATTGCGCTCGGCGAAAAACAGAAGCTGCGCTATCAATACGGACTCCTCGAGCGCCAGTTTCGTCGCATTTTCCAAAGCGCGCTAAGCAAGCGGGGCGTCACCGGCGAAACCCTGCTCCAGTTATTGGAAACGCGGCTCGATAATGTCGTTTATCGCCTTGGGCTTGCTAACACCCGCAGCGCTGCGCGCCAGCTTGTGTCACACGGCCATGTGCTGGTGAATGGGCGCCGTGTTAATATCGCTTCTTACAACGTGAAGGCAGGCGACGAGATCACCATTAAAGATAAACCGAAATCGCGTCAGTTGGTACTGCGCAATCTTGATCTCACGCAAATTGTTCCCGTGCCCGACTGGTTGACAGTCGATCGGGACGCGCTCAGCGGCAAAGTTGCGCGCATCCCGTCTCGGGAAGAAATGCAGCCAATCGTGAACGAACAGCTCATTGTCGAGCTGTATTCGAGATAATGGGTAGCGGCGCTTTAGCGCCGAATTTTGGACGCAGCGGTCGGCGGTTACAGACTGCCGCCACAGTTTGTCTCCAAATATTCGAGTGCTTTATCGTAACTTTTGCGCTGGAGATAATGCGCTAACCTAGCATCGACTGGCTGCGGCAAGGCTTCCTGTAGGTTGTCAATCTTCTCTGAAATAGCGCGCAACCGCGCGATGTGTTTTACCTCGTCGCAGCGGCTTTGCTGATCCCGAATCACTACTAGGCGTTCTCGCAAAGCCTGAGCCAAATCGGCAAGTAATTCCTTCTTCATCTCAACCACGAATAAACACTAATCGGCGCGAATCATTTGCCGAATTTTCTCTGAATTAGTGTCCGCTCGCCGTTATTACTTTCAGTGCCAACCGGCGTCGGACAGCAACTGCCGCTTTGCCTCAAGCCAATCCGACTCCGCGTCACCCGGCAGTGCGAACCGGCGGCGTCGCTCGGAAATGAAATACGCACGCAAACGAATTTGTTCGTCCGGTGGCTCCCCCGGTCGCCCGGTGTCGGACAACATTGCAATTTTCTCTCGCTGCGGAGCCGCAATCTTTTTACCACGCGACACCGATTTCCTTTGGTTCGTTGCTCCACGACGTGGCCGAGGCGATTTGGCGGGCTTTACTTCGAGAGTCGATCCATCAGCTCCTGCTGGCGCTTGATTTTTGCTTTGGACAATTTTGGTCTTTTTCGGCACAGATTGAAGATTGTTAATGATTTCAATTCGTTTAACGCGCTTCGACTGGTTGGCAAGTGCTTTCTCGCCGTTCGTTGAGACAGAAACAAATTAAGGGAACGTATTAGCATGAGACACTTCGTTTTCCGCTGGGCAGCCACAACGATCGCCGTGATGGTGGCCTCGTCGATCATCCATGGAATTCGTTATGACACAGTCGCAGCGCTGATCGGCGCCTCGCTTTTACTCGGTATTCTCAACGCGTTTGTTCGCCCGATCCTGTTAATCCTCAGCGCACCACTGATTCTGGTGACGCTTGGTTTTTTCATTCTTATCCTGAATGGCCTGTTGTTGCTTGTCGTGCCGAGTGTGGTGGTTGGATTTCATGTGGACGGCTTTTGGAGCGCGTTCTGGGGTGCGATTGTCATCAGCATCGTTAGCTGGATTTTGAGCGCATTTTTCCGCGGTAGCGATGGGCACGTGCATGTGTTGACCCATCACACTCAGATCCGGCGCGTTCGGGGCCGAGTTATTGAAGAGGATGAGCGCTACCGGAGCTGACGAATTTGGTTTCATTAGGTCAGATACTTGCTTAGCCGCGAGCGAAGTTCTGAGCGCGCGCGAAAGAGTACGCTTTTCACAGCAGGAACGGAGAGCTCGAGAACCTCGGCGATCTGTTCGTAGCTAAGCTGTTCGTACCTGCGCAACACCAGTGCCAGCCGCTGGGCGTCTGGTAGCTGCAAAATCGCTTCCTCAATCGTTCGCTGAAGTTCCACCTCCAAAAGCGACGCATCTGGCGCGAGATTTATCTCGTCCTTCAGAGGCGGATCTTCTGTGCCCGGTTCCGACTGAAGTGGGACATGCGCGTGACGCTTTGTACGGCGCAGCTCGTTGAAAACCAGGTTGCGCGTAATTTTCAACAGCCAGGTGGTGAATTTGGCGCGGGGCACATATCGACGCGCGCTTTTCCAGACCCGAATAAAAACCTGCTGCGCGATATCTTCCACGTCCGAATTGCTACCCAGCATCCGCGCCACCGTGCCCGCCACCAAGGCCTTATGCCTTTCGATCAGTTCCTTGAAGGCGCTGGTATAGCCCCGGCTCACCAGCCGCATCAGCCGCACATCTTCCGCGTCTTCCTCCGATCTCCCTTGGTTTCCTGGATCGCTAGCAGCCATCGCTTAATTAGACGGTAGCATCGGGCGGGCATTGAGAAAATTTGACTATTCTTCGCCAATTCGCCGCCACGGTTTTTGTTGCAAGCCGGAAGCGGCCTGTGCATGCTTGGCGAGCGATTATCCTCAGTGTGCATGAATTACCAGCTCATCCCTAAGGACCTCAGGCCTGTCGCCGAAAAGGTTGACGCCGGCCAGCGAATTTCAGAGGCCGATGCGGTGGCGCTTTACCGCTCGAGCGATCTCAACGCGCTGGGGATGATTGCCAACGTTTTGCGCGAGCGAAAAAACGGCAACTACGCGACCTACATCCACAATCGTTACATCAATTACTCCAACGTCTGCATCCTTTCCTGCCAGTTCTGCGCTTTTGCGGCGAAAAAGCGGGATGCGCATGCCTTCGAATACGCGATTGATGAAATTATCAGCGCAGTGCGGGAGGCGCTGCCTCTTGGGATCACCGAAGTCCACATGGTCGGCGGGCTGCATCCGACCTTGAAGAAAGAGTGGTATCTCGATCTTTTGCGGCGTCTGCGCACACTCGATCCCGATCTTCACATCAAAGCCTTCACAGCGATTGAGGTGCGGCATTTTGCTGAGCGGATCTTTCGCATGCCGATCCGCGATACGCTGGAGACTCTGCGCGAAGCCGGCCTTAACTCGATCACCGGCGGCGGCTCTGAGATTTTCGATCCGATTGTGCGCGACCAAATCTGTCGCGGCAAAGAAACAGCGGCCGAATGGCTTGATGTGCATCGGACCTGGCATCGGATGGGTGGCCGCAGCACTTGCACGATGCTCTATGGTCACATCGAGACATTCACTCAACGCGTCGATCATTTACGCCAACTTCGCGAGTTGCAGGATGAGACCGGCGGTTTCACGGGTTTCATTCCCTTTGCCTTCGAGCCATCCCAGTCCCACGGTGTCCTTGCCAACATCAAACGGGCTTCCGCATTCGAACAGCTGCGCAATCTTGCGGTGAGTCGAATTTACCTGGATAACATCGACCATCTTACCGCTTACTGGGTCAGCCTCGGATTGCCTGTCGCGCAGGTCTCGCTCAGCTACGGGGTGGACGATCTGCATGGCACAATTTTGGAGGAAAAGATTTTCCACATGGCGGGAGCGACAACACCGCAGCAGCAAACGGTGGCTGCGCTCGAGCACGCGATTCGCGAAGCCGGCCGCGTACCAGTGCAGCGGGATAGCTATTACCGGCACATATCGCCGCGCCCAACCGCCACGGGCTCCGTACCCGCTGAGCTCGCCTGCGCGTGAGGCGGAATGTGAAAGTGATCAGTGAACAGTAATCAGAGCGAATCGCTCATCGTAGTTCACTGATCACAGATCGCCCATCACTTGAAATCGCTCCGCATCGGCTGCGTGAAATATCTAAACGCGCGTCCGCTCATTCGCGGCTGGGCTGGCGAAGTGGAGTTCGATCATCCGTCGGCGCTGTGCAAACGATTGGCCAACGGCGAGCTCGCTGTGGCGCTTGTTTCCAGTTTCGAATTTCTGCGCAACCCGATTTATCGAATCGTTAATGGGGTTTCCATTTCATCCGACGGCCCGGTTTACAGCGTCGTTGTCGCGCATCGCGGCGATATTTCCGAACTCAAAGAAATCGAACTCGACCCTGCATCGCAAACTGCCGTCAATCTGCTGAGGTGTCTTCTAAAAGGACTCGGATTGAATCCGCGTTTCGTTCGAACTGTTGAGGGGAGCACAGGCTGCCAGCCTGTCGTGCCCCGCAGCCTGCCGGACACGAAAGCTCGTCTCCTGATCGGCGATCAAGCCATTCGCTTGCGGCAAGAGTACGCGAAGGAATTTCATTTCTGGGATCTCGGCCAGCAGTGGAAACAACGTTTCGGGCTTCCGTTCGTGTATGCGCTCTGGCTCGTTCGCCCCAAAGTGGCTGATGTAAAAACTATCGCGAATCGCCTGCGCGCATTGCGCAACGAAAACCTTATGAATCTCGACGGGTTGATTGCGGACGAAAAAGATTTCAATCACCAATTCTGTGCCCGTTATTACCGCGAATATCTTCGGTTCAACTTTGGAGAGAAAGAAAGGAAGGGTTTGCGAACTTTCGCAGACCTCTGTGTAAAGCATGGTCTGCTTGAAAAATGTCATCTTGCGCTCGATCTCGTGTAGCGCAATCGATCTCCTTAATGCGGCCGGGCTGATTAGGTTGCTGTCCCACTCAGCCCAAGGTCGATATCGTTCAGCCGCCATCCCAAGCCAATGAAGCGGAATCGAAGCTTGAGTCCCTCGCGATCGACCACAAAGGAGCGTGGACCGGTGAAAAATGCGTATTTTACTTTTAACCAGTTTGCATTTTTGCCCGTATTGAACCGGAATTCGTTCAGTGCGTGGACGTTCCTTAGCGCGTCTGGATTGGAGAGGATCGCAGCGATACCGTCCGGCGTTGCATAAGCATCAACGATCGCATCGATCAGCGTAGGACCGATTTTACCCCATCGCTTGTGGCCGGGCGCGGAATGAGCGAACCGCGCGATGAGTTGTTTCTTCAGCGATGTTCGAATCGCTGGAAAATCAACTCGTGAACTGATTGCCGCGCGATCGCCGGATCGCAGCGCCACAGTGAACCGCCAGAACGAAAAGTACGGCGATGCGCCATAGAGCAGCAGAAGAAGAACGCAAGGGAGCGCAAGCCTGCCGATCAGTTTCATTGATGATCGCATAGCACAAAGATGACGCAAAAGCGACGCGAGGACGCATGCGCCCGAGTCTTTTGCCTTGTTGCGATTGGGCAACTACAGGCGGGCCCTTGAGGAATATGAGATACGTTGGCAGCAGCGTACACCGAGAGGGGCGATTTCGATTCAGCAATTCGGTTCGAACAACAAGCGATTGCCGCTATGGACAAGAGCGAGCTAAACAGGTCGATCAAAGACCCCGAGCGAAGGCGCGCCGTCTCCCAGAGCGCTGTCGCTTCATACCAGCGTCATCTCGCCGCCTACCAGCGTCGCCAGCCATGGCGCTTGAATTTAGATTAAGCAGGCGATTCGCAGCGTCTTGTCAGGAGGTTCCGCGCGAATAAACTGATCGGTGCAACACCGATGGATTTTGGCCCCGCGTGAGGAGTTGAATGGCGGCGCGATTTCGTGGGGCGAAATTTGCGGGTCAGAATGCATCGCGCGGTTGCTTTCCCGGAAAGGATTTCATTCCGCGGAGGAAGTTGAAAATTTCCTGCGACCGCGTCTTAGCTCGCTGAGCGATCCGTTTCTGCTCCCACAGATGAATGCGGCGGTTGCTCGTATTCTCGCTGCGCTTGATCGATGTGAACGCATCGTGCTGTTCGGGGATTACGATGTGGATGGGGTGACTTCGCTGGCGCTGCTCAATGAAATGTTGCGTGCGTACGGCGGCGCGCCGGAATTGTTTTTGCCGCTGCGCATGGAAGAGGGCTACGGATTGAGCCGCGAAAGCGTAGAACGTTGTCTCGAACAACATCGCCCTCAATTGCTCATTGCAGTTGATTGCGGCACAGCGTCAGTGACTGAGATCGCCGAGCTCAAGAGAC
>Ga0126378_10002624_pt1 | contig 13350 bp, 10 predicted proteins | sample PanSoiMetPlot_23_FD_92587 | JGI IMG/M metagenome (GOLD analysis project Ga0126378, IMG submission 92587) | Tropical forest soil microbial communities from Panama - MetaG Plot_23 | ecosystem: Environmental > Terrestrial > Soil > Tropical forest > Bulk soil | place: Panama | collected 2016-02-17
ACGATCACTCACGACCAGTTTCTCTCCTCATTTGGCCAGCGAAATGACTCCATCCTTCCCCAATGGCTGGGCGCCGCGGCGACTCCCGAGCGCATGGAGAAGATCGGGAACGCCAAAGAGGAGCTGTATCGTCATTTAATTCGCAGGGACGGCATCTCACCGCTGCCCGGGGTTGCAGATTGGATTCAGCGGCTTCACCAGCAGGGCTGGCTTCAGGCGGTTGCTTCGGCAGCACCACGCGCAAATATCGACGCGGTCCTAGAGGCTCTGTCGGCCACGCACATCTTTCAGGCCATTGTCTCGGCTGAAGATGTACACCGAGGCAAGCCGGATCCTGAAGTGTACTTGGTAGCTGCTTCGCGAGTCAGCGTGCCACCTGAGAGGTGTATTGTTGTCGAGGATGCCGTTGCCGGCATTGAAGGAGCGCGCCGCGCTGGCATGCTGGGTATCGGCGTGAGTCGCAACGGTCATCAATTGTTTGCTGATGTAGTTGTGCAGTCTCTTGATCTTCTGGATTCTGATGCGTTTGAAGTACTTCTTGAGGCTAGACGTTCGCCCGAATCAGAACCAGAAATGCTTGCTTCAAAACAGATGAAGTAAACAAGAACTTGAGGAGAAGGAAGAGATGAAGTTCAAGTTGAGTTTCGGATTGGCATTTGCATTGTGCCTGGCATCAGTCGCCTGGGCGGATTCTTTGGAGTTGAGAAACGGCAGCCTGATTAAGGGCAAGTTTGTAGGCGGCACGGAGAGTGAGATCTCGTTCCAGGTCGGTTCCTCGATTCAGAAGTACAACCTTGCTGACGTCGTTTCGGTTAAGTTCGATTCCGAATCAGAAGGAAACGACACTCTGCATCGGCGAAGGAGTTCGTACTCGAGCGAAAAGGAATACTCCAGCCCTTCAAGCTTGAGGCCACCGGCGTACATCACGATCCCGGCAGGAACGCGTGTTTCGGTTCGGATGATTGATGGCGTGGATTCCACTAAGAATCGCCCGGGAGATCGCTTCCAGGCTTCTCTCCAGGAACCGCTGACGGCAGACGGTAACGTCGTCGTCCCAAAAGGGACCGATGTTTATGGCCGGTTGGCGGAATCGAAGGAGTCAGGAAAGTTCTCCGGAAGATCGCAACTGCAGCTGGAGTTAACTGGCATTGTTGTGAATGGCCAGACTGTGCCCGTCGTGACAGGAGAATATGAGTTGACCGGAAAGTCGCGCGGAGCGAGCACTGCGAAAAGGACAGTCGGCGGAGCTGCGGTGGGATCTATCATCGGCGCTATCGCTGGCGGCGGTAAAGGAGCGGCGATCGGCGCAGGTGTCGGCGGGGCCGCTGGTGCTGGGTCGGAGATCATCACCAAGGGAGACCAGGTGAAGATCCCCAGTGAGACGCTGCTCGATTTCACGCTCCAGCAGGATCTATCGATCCCGAGCACAGGACGCAATTCGGGAAACTAACCGATTGCGTTGGTCGGAGAAGCCTGACAAGTGCGCTCTCCGATTTCAGCGAACCTTGTTTTCGAGTACTATTAGTGCGCCTTTGAGGAGATTCCCATGGCAGAACAGTCTCCTATCGATGTGGTGCGACATGCTTCGACCTGGTCGATCATGTGGGGCGTCTTACTAATCATCGCGGGCATGCTGGCTATCAGTGCGCCGATGATCGCTGCCATCGCAGTCAGCATCCTGCTGGCCTGGCTCATTGTCTTTGCCGGCGTAATCCACCTTGTGGTGGCGTTCCACGGTCATCGCGCCGGTAGCATCATCTGGAAGCTGCTAGTAGGTGTCGCCTATTTATGCTTTGGCGCTTACCTTCTCTGGCATCCTGTCCTGGGTGTGGCATCGCTTACTCTGGTGCTCGCATGTCTGTTTCTGATTGAAGGCGTTTTGAACATCGTTCTGTTCTTCAGAATGCGATCCGTACGCGGGTCAAGCTGGGTGCTGATTGATGGGATCGTTACCCTGCTTTTGGGATTGATGATTTACTTGCAATGGCCATCAAGTTCCGCCTGGGTGATCGGCACGCTGGTCGGCATAAGCTTGATCATCAGCGGAGTGACTCGGGTAATGCTTTCGTTCGCAGTACGCAGGGCGGCAACTGCATTGGCTTAAGACGCTGCGGAAAACGCCGCCGGTTGGAGCGAGTTCTCTGCTGGTTCCCTGTTAATTTTCTGAATCACACAAGAAGCAGTACTAAGTGCTTCGCTGACCAAGGCTCAGGCAGAAATCCACACAATTGCCTGTTAATACGCTGGGTTTGAACGAAATTTGCAAATTTTGGGCAGAATTCAACGATTCTTCAGATCGAATTCAAAAACTCCCCTGTTTATTTCCTTGTTCCGGGCATTTGGGTCAGCGTCGAGTTCATCCGACTTTTGCTTCCGGCGTGATTTTCTGAGAGGCAATCTCTTTATCAAAGTTGAAGTCCGAGGACGCGGAGCCAGTGATCAATCGAGATCCACGGCTGAAAGTTATGTCCTGAATTGCCCACTTCATGAAGACGACGAGCCGACTTTGAAATTCGACTATATACATGAGGTGAATGAATACCCAGACCAACCAGGCTGGCAGACCCGAAAGGTGCAGCCCGAAGACGTTGGCAACCGCAGCCGCGCGTCCGATTACAGCAAGATTCCCTTTATCGAAATATTCAAACGGCTCCTGCTTGGGTTGCCCGCACACCCTTCTCATGATCGCCTTCGCAGCATACGTTCCTTGCTGCATGGCTACTTGCGCGACGCCTGCGAGCGGCTTCCCGTTCTTGTCTTCAGAGAATGCGAGATCTCCGATGACATAGATGTCCGGAAAATTCGTGAGTGTGAGGTCAGGGCCGACCTTGATTCTTCCTCCACGGTCCGTTTCGGCACGCGTGCGATTCGCCAGTGTCTTTCCCAATGAGGCAACAGTGACGCCGCCAGCCCATATAACGGTCCTTGACGAGAGCCACTCAGTGACGCCGTTGGTCTGAAGGCAGACTCGGTCTCGATCAACCTCCTTCACCATCGTGTTCATCCTCGCCTTTACGCCCAGCTTCGCGAGAGATCGCTCGGCCTTGAGCGCCAGGTCTTCAGGAAATGACGCAAGCAACCGCGGCCCCCCATCCAGGAGAATAATCTGCGCGTCTTCGGGACATATAGAACGAAAGTCATTTTTGAGAGTCTCTCGCGCGATTTCCCCGATGGCTCCCGCGAGTTCGACTCCGGTGGGACCTGCCCCTACGATTACGAAGGTGAGCCAAGCGCGCCTCTCAGCGGGATCGGAAAGCCTTTCTGCAACTTCAAAAGCGTAGAGAATCTTGTGGCGAATGTTGGTCGCTTCCTCAACGCTTTTCAGTCCGGGAGCCCATTGTTGCCAGACGTCGTTGCCATAGTAGGAAGTTTGCGAACCGGCCGCGACGATCAAAGAGTCATACTCAACGCTGGCCCCATCCGCAAGCAACACGTGTTTCGAAACGGGATCGATGTCCCGCACGTCGCCCAGCAACACTCGCGTATTCTTCTGACGGCTCAAGACGCCACGTAATGGCGCTGCGATCTCGCCAGGAGAAAGCGAGCCCGTAGCAACTTGATACAACAGAGGTTGAAACAGGTGATAGTTGCGGCGATCGATCAGCGTTACATCGACAGGCGCAGACTTCAGGGCCTGAGCTGCGCTTAGACCTCCGAATCCGCCCCCTATAATAATGACCTTTGATTGTTTACTCATAAGCCTTATCGCATTCCTCCTTATTTATTACTGTTATCCGAGTTGCATAATCGAACTGTCGGCCGCACGACTTTCACCATTTCACAATCGTCGCGAATGACTTAGCATCCAAACTGGCGCTGCCGACTAATGCTCCGTCGATTTCGTCTTGTGACATGAGTTCGGTTGCATTTTCCGAATTGACACTGCCGCCGTAAATGATTCTCAGTTTTGGTCTTGCGCCATTGCCTAGGATTTTCGTGGCTTCCCGGCGAATGAAAGCGTGTCCGTCCGCAGCCATCTCTGGAGTGGCAGCCCTCCCGGTACCAATTGCCCAAATGGGCTCGTAGGCAAAACAGAAGTTGTCGACGTCCGTACTGGAGATCTTGGTGAGGATCGTGGCCACTTGCCGGGACAAAACGCGCTCCGTCAATCCTGATTCGCGCTCTTCGAGCAGTTCGCCGATGCAGACAATAGGTTTCAGCTTGGAGTCTAGAGCGCTTCGCAGCTTGCGATTTACGTCGACGTCGGTCTCGCCAAAATAGCGGCGACGTTCGGAGTGTCCGATGATCACATGTTGGCAGCCGATCGCAGCAAGCATCGTTGCACATATCTCTCCAGTGAACGCGCCCTCTTTTTGCCAGTACATGTTTTGTGCTCCGACTCCGATCTGACTGCCTCGAACGGCTTCGAGCGTGGCGGATAGACTGATGAATGGCGGCACGATCACGATCTCATCGCGGTCCAGTTTCGGTATCAGCGCAGTGAAGTCACGAACGAAGGCAACGGCTTCCTCGGGAGTCTTGTGCATCTTCCAATTGGCCGCTATAAGCTTTTTTCGCATGCGATGACTCGCTCAGGAGGGTGAAGATGACGAAAACCGCAAAGGCTTATCGGGATTCCGCCGTCGAAGTAGAACAACAACGGATCTCGGAGCCACTGTGTAGGTCGTACTTCGCAACGGCACGCCTTGTTCGGAAAAGGTATCGGGACTGTGAAGATTTGTATCCACAATTCGCATCCACTCACTTGCCGCGCCTTCCTGAATCTGGAAGTCCAGTTTTTCCCAATAAGCGTTGATCATCACGTAAATATCGTCATCATTTTGAGAAGCGCCGTGCAGGCAGAAGGCCAGGCTGTGCGAATCATTTGACAAGTCGGCCATTGGGCCAGTTCCGTACCAGTCGACGTCTTCGCGCCAGAACCTGCTGCGGCTCAGGGAAGGATGGGTCTTTCGAAATGCGATCATGCTCTTGAAGAAACGGAAGATGTCCTGATTTGTCTGAAGCTGGCTCCAGTCGAGCCATCCCGTTTCGTTGTCCTGGTTGTACGGATTGTTGTTACCGAACTGCGTGTTCAGGAATTCATCGCCGGCTCGGAACATCGGAGTTCCGTTCGACAACATGACAAAGCAAAAGAAATTTTTCACCTGCTTGCGGCGCAGTGTCAATACGTCACTTGGAACACCTTCGTCACCCTCGTGTCCGCAGTTCCAGCTGTAGTTTTGGTCCATGCCATCCTGGTTGTTGTTGCCATTCGCCCAGTTGCGTTTTTGGTTGTAAGAGACGAGATCGTACAAGGTGAAGCCATCATGCGAAGTCACGTAGTTCACGCTCTGATAGGCGTGATATGCGTCGGCGCGATTGTCCGGAAACAAGTCGTCACTGCCGTAGATGCGTCGCATCAAATCGGGAACCATCCCCGCATCGCCCTTGACAAAGCGCCGAATATCGTCCCGGAACCGTCCATTCCACTGGAGCCACGTTATGCCGGGAAATCCTCGGCCGAGCTGAAAAGCGCCTGTATCCCACGGCTCAGCGATGAGCCGCAACTTTCCCAATTCCGGATCGCCCGCGATTTCAGCGAAGATAGGAGCGTGTCCCCAGTTAAGAGATCCATCTGCATTGCGGCTGAAGACCGATGCCAGGTCAAAGCGGAATCCGTCGATGTGCATCTCCCGTTTCCAGTAGCGCAAGCTGTCCATGACCATCTTGCGGACGTGGCCTTTGCCAAAATTCAAGGTATTGCCCGTGCCGGAGTAGTTCGCATACGGGTTTGATGGATCGGACGACATCATGTAATAGCTGGCGCTGTCGAAACCCTTATAGCTGTAAATGGGGCCTCTGCGGTCTCCTTCGCAGGTGTGGTTGTACACGACGTCAAGTACCACTCCGATGCCAGCCTCGTGAAACGCCTTCACCATATTTCTGAACTCGAGATGCTGTCCATCATCGTCGCGAGTACTGGCATATTGAGCATGGGGCGCGAAGAAGTTCAGCGGCATGTAGCCCCAGTAGTCGCCCTCTTGCGGGTCCCGCTGGAAGATCGGCATTAGCTCGACAACAGTGATTCCAAGTTCTTTCAGATAGGGGATCTTCTCCACGAGGCCTGCGTAGGTTCCGGCGCGCGAAGAAGCTACGCCTGAATTCGGGTTCTTAGTAAACCCCTTTACGTGAAGTTCATAGATGATTGCATCCGATTCGTGATGCGGCCGCTGCTGCTCGCCCGTCCAATCAAATCTTTGAAGATGAGCGTTGAGCACGCCTAGTGGTGCCCGGCCCGCGTTCGATCCTTCTCTCATTGCCAATTCGCGATCGAAATCGGGCGGAAAGAAAGCGGACTTCGCGTAGGGGTCGAGCAGAACCTTCTGTGGATCGAAACTGTGAATGTTGGAAACAGCCTGTCCCGAAACGGAATATCCGTAGTAGCGACACTCACGAATGTCCTTGATTGGGACGCGGCAATGCCAAATCCGTCCGGACTTGTTGCGCAGAAAATCGAAGCGGTAGGTGCAGAGCGGGTTCACCAAATCGCTCGGAGCATAGAGCAATAGCGTCACGCTCTCCGCATGCTCTGCATGAACGGCGAAGTTGAATGCCTGCTCGTCTTCAATCCATTTGACGCCAAGCGGCAGAGGACTGCCTTCTGCCTGCTCCCAGGTCGGATGCTGCTTGCGTTCCCAATGGGCGGCGGGCCGGTTCGTGTGTTCTGCACCGCCCTCATCGGCAAGCAGCACTTGGGTTGAGTCTTTCATGCTTCTTTCACCATGGGGCTGCGTGTCCCCTTTACTCCCGTAATTGCTGGCCCTTCTAGGACACTGCTTTATCGACGAGAGTCCCCGACGCTGCTTCGCGACCGTCAGTCGCCGCGCGATCCGCAAAAATCACAGCCTGAGGCCGAGAAATTCCTCCTGCCGGAATGAATGGGTCGCCCTGGCGAAGGCGAAGAAGCACACCTGATTTCTCGCTGCCCGTCGCTAACCAAAGAATCCGTCTGGCCCGATTGATGAGTGGATACGTCAATGTCATTCGTCGGTGTCCCTGGTAGACTCCGGTAATAGCTACATCTGCGTCGCGAATCGTAAGAACCGGATCCTTAGGGACCAAAGACGCAGTGTGTCCGTCTGGCCCGAGACCCAGATGAACAAGATCTAGTTTCGCTGGTGAGCCAGCGATTTCAGAGAGCAGCGCAGCGTACTCGTTAGCTGCAGCTTCCAGGTTTGACGATTCCACTGGCATCGCGTGGATCTGTTCAGGAGGAATCGCGGAATGATCGAGAAGGCTCTCTCTGAGATGAGTGAGATTTCTCTCCGCATCGCCCGGCGGCGCGACGCGTTCGTCAACTTGCACTACGTGAATGCTCTGCCATGGGAGATCCTCTCCTGCCAATGCGCGCAGCATGATCCAGGGCGAATGCCCACCGCTTACAGCCATAACGAAACGACCGCGTGCGGCGACGGCGGACCGAGCTTCCTCGGCAATCGCTTTCGCCGCCGCATGTGCAGTTGTCTTCTCATCTGCAAAGACTTCAATCTTCATCGCTGCTTCTTCCCTCACGGATTGGTTTCTCACGCAGCCTGACTGGCAATTGATGAGTGTGCAGGCGCGACGATTGGGTTTTGCCATCCTCCTGGCGGTGTGACACGTTCAACTTCACTCGGTCCCCAATTCCCCGGCTCATATGGGTAGACTTCTGTATCCCGCTTCAACAGCGGGTCAACAATTCGCCAGGCTTCTTCTACATAGTCTTGGCGGGCAAACAGGGTCGCGTCGCCCGCCATGGCATCGCCCAGTACGCGCTCGTAGGCATCCATTTCCTCCGGGTCTTTTTGCCTGCTTGCAACCATCTCCGCCGACTGCCCGACCATGATCTCACCCGGAGCCATCACCGTCATGCCCATGGCGATTCCCACATCAGGACTGATTCTGAATCGGAGATAGTTAGAATGCACAACATCTGCTGGGATAAATGTTGGCGGTTTTCGCAGTCGGACAACAATTTCCGTACAGGTAACCGGCAAAGACTTCCCTGCCCGGATGTAGAAAGGTACTCCTTGCCAGCGCCACGAGTTGATATCCAATCGCAGCGCTGCAAACGTCTCTACTTTTGAGTCTGCCGCAACTCCCTTTTCATCGAGGTAGCCACGAAACTGTCCGCGAACGACATTTCGTTGTTCCAGATCAGGAATTGCCTTGAGCACCTTGACCTTCTCGTCGCGGATCGACTCGCTGTCCATTCTTACAGGAGCCTCCATCGCGAGATTGCAGAGTACCTGAAACAGATGGTTTTGGATGACGTCGCGAATCGTGCCGGTTTGGTCGTAAAAGCCGCCGCGGCCTTGGACCCCGAAATCCTCCGCCATAGTAATCTGTACGCTCTCAACGTAGTTGCGATTCCAAAACGCCTCCATGAAGGCGTTGGCGAACCGAAAGACGACCATGTTGTGCACCGGCCGCTTCCCGAGGTAATGATCGATCCGAAAAATTGCCCCCTCATCGAAATCTCGCAGAAGTACCCGATTCAAATGCTGCGCGGATTGCAGGTCGTTTCCGAAGGGTTTCTCGACGATGATGCGTGCGTCAGTAGTACAGCCGCAATGCTGCAGTTGCCCGAGCACAGGCTCAAACATGGTTGGCGGGATGGCGAGGTAGTGCGCCGGCCGCTCTGCGGTCTTCAGTTCCCCGCCGAGAGCCTTGAAGGTTTCAGGATCCTGATAATCTCCATCAACATAACGAAGCAGGCTTGATAGTTTTTCGAATACTGCGTGATCGACACCGCCACCATGCTTTTCGAGGCTATCGTGTGCTCGCACCTTCAGTTGGTCGAGCGTCCAGCCCGCTTTGGCAACGCCGACGACGGGCACATCGAGGTGACCACGCTTGATCATTGCCTGCAATGCAGGAAATATCTTCTTGTAAGCAAGGTCCCCGGTTGCACCGAAGAAGACCAGTGCATCAGAATGGGAATTCGTCATTGTGCCTCCTTAGGCGATCTTTGCTGTACTCTCAGACTTTTCCAGGTGTCCACCAAATTCATAACGCATTGCCGACAGCAGCTTGTTGGCGTAGTCGGCCTCTCCACGCGAACTGAATCGCTCGTAGAGAGCGGTGGTTAGAACCGGCGCCGGTACCGCCTCGTCGATGGCCGCTTTAATCGTCCACCGGCCCTCGCCGGAGTCAGAGACGTGTCCGGCAAACTGCGAAAGATTCTGATCCTGTAAGAGCGCACTGGCGGTAAGGTCGAGCAGCCAGGAAGCAATCACACTTCCCCGGCGCCACACCTCGGAGATATCGCGCAGATTCATCTCGTACTGGTACTCCTCTGGATTACGCAAAGGCGTGGTCTCGGCATCGACAACGCTGCCTCGTTTTCCGACATTGGCCGAACGCAGAATGCTCAGTCCTTCCGCGTACGCCGCCATGACGCCGTACTCGATTCCGTTGTGAACCATCTTGACGAAATGGCCCGCACCGTTCGCCCCACAATGCAGGTAACCCTGCTCGGCGGTGCCGCCAATCTTCTCTCGACCGGCAGTGCGGGGGACATCTCCCATTCCGGGAGCAAGGGCAGCGAAGATTGGATCGAGCCGCTGGACGACGTCCTTTTCGCCGCCAATCATCATGCAGTAGCCACGCTCGAGACCCCAGACACCTCCGCTTGTGCCAACGTCGACGTAGTGGATCCGTTTTGGGGCCAGTTCCTTTGCGCGGCGGATGTCGTCAACGTAGTACGAATTGCCCCCGTCGATTAGGACGTCTCCTTGTTCAAGATGAAGCACGAGATCGGCGATAGTCTGATCGACTGCCGCTGCCGGCACCATCAGCCAGATGTTGCGCGGTTTCTCAAGTTTCTTCACGAGATCGGCAAGCGAGGTAGCGCCAATTGCCTTGTCCTTGACTAAGTCGCCCACCGCCTGCGGCGACCGATCAAACACGACGCAATCGTGTCCTTGCTTGATGAGCCGTCGCACCATGTTGGCGCCCATTCTGCCCAGTCCAATCATTCCAATTTGCATAAGCTCTCCTGTATTGAAAATTGCCGGTTTGTGCTTGCTATTACTCGACGCCAACGCGCTTTCCACCAGAGTGGATTTAGCGCACACGCCCTGAGGAATCGCCGTCTATCTGCTGTTACGAAGCTGCTAATGGCATCACGGTACTCACTTGCTGTGCAGTAAACAGTTTCAAGCGCGAAGCTACAACTTGCTTCACAGAATCAAGTACGGGCGGCAGAACCTTGTATGGCACAACTTCGTTCGGCTGCCGCTTCAGGCTCTCTTCCAGGGATTGTCGCCATGCGACTCGGAGTTCGGTATTGATGTGAATGATGTTGATCCCCGCAGCGATAGCATTGCGGAAATCGGCATCATAGGTTCCCGATCCGCCGTGCAGAGTGAGAAATACTCCGGCGGCCTTCTTGATCTCGGCAATCCTCTCGATATTGAGTCGTTTCTTTGCTTTTCCTTGCACCATACTCTTCAGCATGCCGTGCATGTTCCCGACCGCTGGAGCGAGGACATCGACGCCGGTAGCAGCGACGAATTCTCGAGCTTCCCCGGGCGTTGTGAGATTCCGGAACTCGCTCCGCATTGTGTCGTGGATTTCAGAGCCAGTACCGATGTCGCCTATCTCTCCTTCCACGAGCACGGATGGGTTGATGGCCTTGATTGCTTCAACGGCCTCTTTCGTGCGCGAAACATTTTCTGCGAACGGCAACGCGGAGAAATCTGCAACCACAGCATCAAAACCTGCTTTCACCGCCTCCACGGCCTTCGTCAACGAGTGCGTGTGGTCTGCGTTGAGAAAAATGGGCAGACCCGATTCTTCGCGCAGGCTTTTCACGAGAACTGCAAGCTGGCGAGTGCCAAGAAAATCCCGCTCACCTTCCGACGCGCCAACGACGACCGGGACCTGTATTTCAGCAGCGGCTGCGACAACAGCTTTCAACAAGACGAGATCGGAAACGTTGAAGTGCCCGATGGCTACGCCTTGCCTTTCCGAACGAGTTAAAACAGTTTGTAATGTCTCCACAGTCATGCGGTCTCCTTGGATTTTCGGTAATAAGCGATCAAATTATTGGTTGAGCTGTCATGAGCGAGCTTTGGTTGATCCTTGCTTTCAAGCTCAGGGATTATTCGTTGCGCGAGTACCTTCCCCAGCTCGACTCCCCACTGGTCGAACGAATCGATGTTCCAGATGACGCCCTGCGTAAAGACGGAGTGTTCGTAAAGGGCGACAAGCTTTCCTAGCCCTTCTGGAGTCAGCCGGTTGACGAGAATCGTGTTAGATGGACGATTGCCCTCAAAGACCCGATGTGGGACAAGCAAGTCCGGCGTACCCTCAGCCTTCACTTGATCGGGCGTCTTGCCGAATGCAAGCGCCTCGGTTTGAGCGAAGACATTTGCCAGCAACATGTCGTGATGCCGGCCAATTTTGTTCAGCGGCTCGGCAAAGGCAATGAAGTCGCAAGGAATGATCCGCGTTCCCTGATGGATCAGTTGGTAAAACGAATGTTGGCCGTTCGTTCCCGGCTCGCCCCAGTAAATCGGTCCCGTATCGCGAGTGACTGGTTTCCCGTCGAGTGTGACGTGCTTTCCGTTGCTCTCCATGGTCAGCTGCTGCAGATATGCCGGAAAGCGTTTCAAGTATTGCTCATAAGGCAACACCGCTACAGTCTGCGCGCCGAAGAAGTCGTTGTACCAAAGAGCCAGCAGTCCCATGAGCACCGGCAGATTCGCCTCGAATGGCGCTGTACGGAAATGTTCGTCCATCTGATGGAACCCGTCGAGCATTGCGCGGAAGTTATCCGGCCCAATCGCGACCATGGTTGAAAGACCGATCGCGGAATCCATCGAGTAGCGGCCTCCGACCCAGTCCCAGAATCCGAACATGTTGGCGGTGTCGATACCGAATTTCGACACTTCATCCGCGTTCGTTGAAACAGCTACGAAATGCTTGGCGACCGATTTTTTGTCATTCCCCAGGCCAGCAAGCGACCAGGCGCGCGCTGTCTGGGCATTGGTCATCGTCTCCAGAGTTGTGAAGGTTTTTGACGAGATGATGAAGAGCGTTTCTGCCGGATCAAGATCGAGAACAGCCTCCGCGAAATCGGTACTGTCTATGTTCGACACAAAGCGAAATGTCATAGCTCGATCGGTGTAATACTTCAGAGCCTCATAAGCCATCACCGGCCCCAAATCGGAGCCGCCGATTCCGACGTTGATCACATTGCGAATGCGTTTGCCGCTGTGCCCCTTCCACTCACCACTCCGGATCCGGTTTGCGAAATCCGCCATGCGGTCGAGCACCGCGTGCACCTTGGGCATGACATTCTCGTCATCAACGACAATCGAGGCGTTACGCGGCGCGCGCAGCGCCGTATGCAACACCGCTCGCTTCTCCGTTACGTTAATTTTCTCGCCACGAAACATTGCCTCGATCTTTTCCCGCAAACCAGATTCTTCAGCGAGTTGAATCAGCAGCTTGAGCGTTTGATCCGTGATGCGATTTTTTGAATAGTCGAGATAGAGACCGACCGCTTCCGCTGTCAAACGTGTGCCGCGCTTGGGATCATCTGCGAAGAGTTTTCGCAGGTGTAGTTTCGAGACGGTCTCGTAATGTGACGCCAATGCTTTCCATCCCGACTGCTTGGTCGTGCTCTTTTTCGTCAACGGTTGAGGATTCGTTGCCACTCTGATGCTCCTTTCGTTTCAACGTGTCTATTTCACGCTGTCACGCGTATCGGTTCAAGACAGCTGATGTTCACAGCCGCCGTTTGTGACGCTCTTTGTCAATCTCAGTCAATTTTTCTACGCTGTGGCGTAGCGCTCTCTGTTCGGCCTCGATCCACTCAGGCCGTAGAACAAGATGTACACGTAGCAAATCACCGGCAAGAGAAACGCGTGGTGAATGCCAATGTGGTCCGCGATGATTCCCTGGATCACGGGCAGAATGGCTCCGCCCACAATTGCCATGTTCATTAGGCCGGAGCCAGTCCCTGTCAGTGGTCCGAGCTCTGCTACTCCCAAACTGAAGATCGTCGGAAACATAATCGAGTTGAAGCAGCCGACGGCCAGGATCGTCCACATTGAAGCGTGCCCGCTTAACAGCATCGATGCACTCACCAGCACCGCGGCGCAAACCGCGAATAGGGCCAGGAGACGTCCGGGTTTGAACCGGCGCAGTAGCGGAGCTCCAAGAAAACGGCCGATCATCGCGCCGCCCCAGTAGAACGAGACAAAACCTGCGGCGGTCTTGGCCGAGAATCCCGCAATTTCGGGTAAGCCAAAATAATTCACAAGAAAGCTTCCGATGGATACCTCAGCGCCTACGTACGCGAAAATTCCAAGCGCGCCGAAAAAGAGATTTGGATGCTTCCAGATCGAATCATCGACC
>Ga0126378_10002625_pt1 | contig 13349 bp, 9 predicted proteins | sample PanSoiMetPlot_23_FD_92587 | JGI IMG/M metagenome (GOLD analysis project Ga0126378, IMG submission 92587) | Tropical forest soil microbial communities from Panama - MetaG Plot_23 | ecosystem: Environmental > Terrestrial > Soil > Tropical forest > Bulk soil | place: Panama | collected 2016-02-17
CATCGCCCATGAAGCAGACCTCGGCAAGGCTGACGCCTGCAGCCGACGCGAAATCGCGCAAGGCAGTAGCTTTGTCCCGACATCCTTTCACGACGTGTTTGATGAGCATCTTCTCAGCGTAGCGGTCAACCAGCGGGCTGTTTTCGCCTGAGATGAGAGCCAGCGTGAACCCGGCACGGCGCGCGAGAGAAACTCCCATAATGTCGGAGAAGCTAAAACGCTTCCATTCTTCGCCATCCGGTCCCCACCACACTCCGCCGTCACTTAGAACTCCGTCCACATCTATGGCAACCGCCCGAATCGTCTTGAGGCGCGCGGTTCGAGAGTTGCGTGGTCCCATGGAGCTAGACCATTGCTCCCACTCGCCGGAGTTTCTTGATAATGGGAACCTCACGCTCATACACCCGCTTGATCCCGTCACCCTTCGACTGCTCCCAGAGGCGTATGTCGCGGACCAACCGGGATATGCCGTTCGGCTCCAACGAAGCTGCATGGTCGGAGCCCCACATCGCTCGGTCCATCGTGATATGTCGCTCTACGCTGCAAGCGCCGAGTGCTGCAGCGCAAACGCTGGTCGGTATTCCTGTCTCATGGCCGGAGTACCCGACGGGGACACCGTAACGAGCCGCCATCGTGGGGATGGCACGTAGATTCAGTTCGGAATATGTTGCGGGATAGGTACTTGTAGCGTGCATCAAAACGAGATCTTCTTTGCCAAGAACCTCGACGGCGTGGTCGATCTCTGCGTAAGTGCTCATACCCGTTGAGAGAATGATAGGCCTCCTGGTGGCCCGGATGTGTCGCAGCAGATTGTCGTCGGTAAGGGAGGCAGAAGCTACTTTGTATACCGGGACTCTGAATTGCTCCAGAAAGTCGACGGACTTCTCATCCCATGGCGAAGCAAACCACATCATCTTCACGGACTTGCAGAAAGCATCAATCTCCTCATATTCTTCCTGCTCAAATTCGAGGCCGTATTTAAGGTCGCCATTGGTCGGACCAAAGGGGCTCTCTCGCGGCTTTGCCAGTTCTTCAGGCGTATAAACCACGTCGACTGTCCGTTTCTGGAATTTGACCGCATCGCAGCCAGCAGCCAACGCAACGCTGATTAATCTCTTCGCCAGATCGACATCGCCGTTATGGTTGATTCCGATCTCCGCTATGACAAAACAAGGCTGATCATCGCCCACTAGCTTGGTGCCGATTCTCACGGTGCCCATCTCAAACCCCTTTGGTTAACCACAACTCTTGCAACTCCGCCCAGAATTCCGCCGCCAGACGAAGCGCCCATTATATATGCATTGCCGATTATTCGTCCCGTCCGCATGTTGGCGGTTAAGGTCCGCTAACCGATCGAAACGGCTGCCGGTTCGAATTGCTGTGCAAAGACGCATTGCTCGATCCAATCACAAATCATGTGTCCACAAAAGATATGCGCCTCCTGGATACGAGCCGTGTCCCTCGACGGAATGCGCAGGGTAAGATGTGCGATTCCAGCCATTTCTCCACCGCTTTCACCTGTAAACGCCACAGTGAATGCTCCCAACTTTTTCGCGGCTTCGAGTGCAGCGAGCACGTTTTTGCTTGAACCTGATGTCGAGATGCCTACCAGCACATCTCCTTTGACGCAGAGCGCCTCCACTTGACGCTGGAAGACTCTTTCATATCCATAGTCATTTGCCACAGCGGTCAGGATCGATGTGTCGGTCGTAAGAGCAATTGAAGGAAGACCGCACCGTTCCCGTCGGAAACGCCCCATCAATTCCGCAGCCAAGTGTTGAGAGTCGGCCGCACTACCGCCGTTCCCGCACCAGAGCACCTTACGGTGAGACAGAATCGCGCGGGTCATTTCTCCGGCAATTCGCTGGAGTAACGCCTCCTGTTGGCGAAGAGACGTTACGACGTCGAGATGCTCGGCTATGGCTCGGTTGAAAATTAGGGATGTGTCAAGAGCGGGCGACATGGCTTCTCCTGGAGTCTAAAGCGGATCACTAGATTGCGTCGATCGGTGATGTGATCATAAGCATACACAATATTTTCACGGGCAGTGCACTGTATTGACGCGTGCTAGAACGCACAAGCAGCTAAATTCAGTCGGGAAGGGACCACTGAAAGCAATGATTCTAGCGGGTAGCCAGGGAACGCGGCTCAGTGAAGAGACGAGCACGCGACCGAAGCCAACGGTGGAAATCGGCCGTCCCATCCAATGGCACATCCTCAAGATCTATTCGCACCATGGCATTAACGATTTTGCCTCGGATATAAGGGCTATCTCATCAAGGAATACTTCGCGAACTGCTTTCTGCATATGGCCGACGTGACTTTCGACATGAAAGAGAACAGAATGCAGTTGTTGTGGATTTAAGATGGAAGAATGCCGTTGCCTATCGCCAGACATCCTATCATTCAGGCAGATCTAGGGAGGATCGTCTCCGATCCCCTCCCTTGGGACGAACTGTTTGGAAAGACAATCCTGATTTCCGGTGCGAACGGCTTGGTGCCGTCTTACATTCTCGAAACTCTCCTCTATTTGAACGAGACTGAGTCTGCTGACATTCATACCGTTGCCTTGGTTCGAAATCGCGACACGGCAATGCGCAGATTGGGCCATCTCGTCAACCGTTCCGACATGACTCTTCTTGTGCAAGATGTGCGGGATGTTTACAGCGGACCAAGGGCAGTTGACTTCGTTATTCATGCTGCGGGTCAAGCCAGTCCGAAGTTCTACGGAGCAGACCCAGCCGGCACCTTTTCAGTTAATGTTTTTGGCACTTGGCGCATGTTGGAATTGGCAAGAGATGCACGGAGCACGGCATTCTTATTTCTCAGCAGTGGGGAGGTCTATGGACGAGTCCAGGATCCATCGATACCCGTGCCGGAAACACTCTTCGGAGCGCTCGATCCACTTTTGCTCCGATCATGCTACGCAGAGGGAAAGCGTGCGGGTGAGACACTTTGCGCTTGCTGGCATTCTCAGTACGGAGTACCCACCAAGATCGTTCGGCTTGCGCACACATACGGCCCTCGTATGGATCTGGACGACGGGCGAGTGTTCGCGGATTTCGTGGCAGACCTGGTTGCACGGCGTGACATTGTCCTGAAGAGCGATGGCAGCGCACGACGACCGTTCTGCTATCTCGCCGATTCAACGGCGGGGATCTTCACCGTTTTGCTTCGAGGAAGCAAAGGGGAGGCCTACAACCTAGGAGCAGATTCAGAGATCTCTATTCTGGAATTAGCAAATAGGCTTTGTAGAATTTTCCCGGAGCGCCGCTGCAAAGTTGTTCGGCGGGAGCGAGATCCTGGTGATCCATACATCCCGAGTCCGGTCTCAGGCGGCTGTTTCGATCTATCGAAAATCAGAGCCCTTGGGTGGCAGCCAACTACTGGGATTGAGGAAGGTTTTCGAAGAACCGTTAACAGTTACGAATAGCTGTTCTTACCGCGAAAGAGACTGTCTTCGGCGCGCCGAACTCGTTTCTAGCCTTCTAGCTTCTGGGCTCAATCTTGAACCGCGCCCATGGCGAGATCGGACTCAGTCTCCGCCTTGGGGATGAGTGATTTGAATCAGGCCTTCCGAGCGTTTGGGGGATGCCGGCGCGGGTTTGTCGTGCTGGCTGCCGCGCAGAAGATATTTCGATAGGGTGATAAAGCCCTTCACATTTCGCTGCAACTCACGGCGGTCCCGCATTGACTGTTTCAGCTTGTAGTAAAGATACTTGGGGCTCAGATAAAAGCTGCGACGCGCCCGGTCGCAGAAGCTCACCAACTGCTCGTGCGTGATGTTGGGAAGATTGACGACGCTGTTGTGGAGCCCGTCCTTCGTTAACCAGCCGCCCCAATCCTCAATCTGGATGTAATCACGCCGCTTTGCTTCCTCGTAGGCGGTCGTCCCCGGGTAGACCATGATAGGGAAGAATTGCGCCGTGTCGGGCTGGAGCTTCTTCGCGAACTTGAGCGTCTTTTCCATGCTGCCCGGCGTCTCATTCAAGTTGCCAACCATGAAGCACCCGTGCACCATGATGCCGGACTCCTGACAGCGACGCACAAAACGGTGAGCCTCTTCGTGATACTTGGCGTCGCGGCGGTCGTCGTTGTTCTTTTTCATGCCATGGATGACTTCAACGTCCCCGCTTTCGAAGCCGACGCAGAAGAGCCGCGCTCCGGCCTTGTGCAAGGTTGAAAGTAATTCTGTTTCAGCACCGATGTCGGCGCGGCAGTTCGCATCAAATGGCAGCTTGTTGCCTCGGCGGATCAATTCCTTTGCCAAGTCGAGCGTGCGCGGCTTGCTGATGATGAAGGTGTCATCCTCAAGCATGACCGTCTTGATCTCCGGCATCTCGCGGGATACAAAGTCAAATTCGTCTGCGACGTTCCCTACGGAACGGTAGCGCATTTTGTGCCCGGAAAACGTCTGTGGGTATACACAAAACGAGCAATGATACGGGCATCCGCGGCTGGTATCGAAGACTACGAGCGGCCATAAGGAATGGCCATAGAAGTAATCCGGCGTATGCAGAAAGCGCTTGTAGATCTCCGAGACGAAGGGCAACTCGTCGAGATTCTGGATCGGCTCGCGGGGCGCATTGGTAACAATTTCGCCATTCGGACGCCGCCATACCAGACCTTCAATAGCGGAGAGATCGGCTCCGCAGGCTTTCGCCGCCAGCCAGTCCCGCACGGTGTATTCGTACTCGCGGATCGCAACGGCCTCAAGCGCCGGCGACATGGCCAGCGTCTCCTTCGGTAGGGCTGAGACGTGGCGCCCCACCATTAAGACGTGAAGCGAGGGATGTGCAGCAACCAAAGCTTCGATGACACTGACGTCATTGAGAATGCTTGGCGTGGATGTATCGCAGACCACCGCCTCAACGTTTTTCGCTGCGATACGGTCGATAACGGCCTGAATTGAATATCCTGCCGCAGGAGAATCGACCAAGTCGACATCGTGTCCGTTCTGGATCGCGACTCCCGCCGCCGTAGCTAACCATTTTGGGTAGTAGAGGGTTCCGCTCTTGGTGACGGCCGGGCTGCGTTGCTCACGAGAAAAACGTGGGTGAAAAGGCGGATTCAGAAACAAAACACGCATTCGATCGATCATATCATACCCCAATCTGGGCACCCGAAAGGCATGAAGGGCCACAAACCCCGGCCGATTCGCAGTCCGAAGCCAAAAACTGACGTTGCCTTGATGTTCCGAATTCTGTACCAGTTGCGTGCGACTGATTCAGTGGAGCCGATTGCCCGTAAAACAGGCCAACAGTTCTACCCCAGGGTGAACCCCACGCTTCCTAAGAAGTTCCGATTGGGCATAAAGATACTACAGCGTGCAGTTCGGCACCAGTTACCTATCGACTTCGTGATTCCCGCGTTCCTCTAAACAAGCAGAGATGGTTATCGACATCATGTTGCAGATGCGAACCATCGACGTCTTGAGAGGGCCAGTATGAGCGTGAAATAGCCTATCGGTGACGGGTACGCGGAGGAGTCAGTGTGACCCCATCACGTCCGGCTTCTTCGTCCAATGTGCCTTTATCTCGGCCAGTTTTCGGCGATTCTCGGGAAGTTCAAAACTCCGATTCAGTCCCTGCCGAAGAACGACCCACAACGCAGAAGCAAAGAAGGCCAGAAGTGTCGTTCCGATCACAATGAGAGTGCGGGGCGGGAACGATTTTCGGTCGGGGACGACCGCCGAATCTACAACCTGCACAATCTCTCCTTCGCGTGCTTCGTCGAGTTTGGCGATTTCCAGTTCTTTGGCAAGTAATTCGAAGACGGTCTCACGGTATTTCAGTTCACGCAACCGGCGAAGATACTCAATCCCCGACTGAGTCACCCTGCCCTTAGAGAGGACGATATCCGATCCTGTATCATGCTGCGATCCCGCTATCTGATCGAGCTGAGATTGCAGGGCGGCCAGTTGCTGCTTCGCCAGTTGAAGCTGGGGATTGTCGTCGGCCGCAAAGTACTTCATGCCCTGAATTTGCACTTCCTTGGCTACAACCTGAGCGCGCAAGAGGGCCGCGGATTCGATTAGCGCTCGCGCTTGACTGTCAATCTGCAAGACACCCGTGGCCTCCTGCGTTTTCCGCATCGCCTCTTCCGCCCCGCTGAGGTCATTCTTGGCTTGTTCCAATTCCTGCTGGAAGAACAACCGGCGTCGCGCCGCTTCGGTGATGGCCAACGAGGCAGACAGTCGGCGAAACTCGTCCACGTAACCATTGGCAAGTTGAGCAGCACGCTTCGGATCGGAATCTTCGAGCGTGATTCGAATCAGTCCGTCTTTACTGTTAGCCACCACGCTGGTTCGGTGCTCAAGTTCCTTGCGCGCGTCCGAAATTCGCTTATCGCGATACTCGGCCATCAGTCCGAAATTTTGAACCATCGCATCTTGGACCGTGCGACTGGTCAAAAGAGAAACATACATATCGGCCGGAGTCTTGAAACCGAGGCTACCCCCCGCGAGTTCGGCGAGCGATCCCATGCTTCCCATCTGCCCTAGTAGTGCGGAAGTAAGCGATGAATGCTGCGCCGGTGGCATCAGCGTGACCTTCGCTTCATATCGGACCGGCAAAATGAGGGCAACGAGTACGGCTAGAACAGTGGCACCCACTACAAACCGTGCGATGAAGCGCTTATGTTGGACCAAAAGGACTGTGAGGTCTAGCAGTGAAACTTCCGTTTCCTGACGACGCACGCTCGCCGTCTCTTCAACGGCAATTGTTTCGGCTTCCATCATTGTATGGATGTGAGGTGTCACGGTACGATTATGACACTCTGCGGCGAGTGATTCTAGCAGGGCCTGTTTAAATTGACATGTGATTTCGAATCTATCTTCCGCGGGCGGTGTTCCTAGGACTTGTGCTACCTTGGTCCATTCCACCTGCCACCCAGCGGATGCGGGGTACGTCCCGGGACCTCAGTTTCCATGGGACTGCAGATACGAGACAATCAAAGCTTCGTTGTGCGTCAGTCGTCGAGAGGACCAGGGATGAAGTTTGGTGAAGTCGCAGTGTGTGGGCCGAAAAAAAGACAGCAGCTTGCAACTGTTTTCAGGTCACGGGTATTGATTCTAGTCCTGGTCGCGCTCGGTGGGAGGGTGCTCGGGCAAATGCCCGAAGCATCGAATGATTCGTCGACCGTAACCCCCAAGCCGGAGGAGGCTCGCCGATTGTTGTCTCCTCCTCCAGTGGACATAAAGTCACTCCCCAAAAACCTGTTTGTGGACCAAGAGAACCTCTGGACAGGCCCTCTCCATATGAGTCAGAAACAGTGGGAGTGGGCGCCAGCCGCACTCCTTGTCGGGGGCTTGTTCATTAAGGCCGACCAAACTATCGAGAATCACGTGCCCACCAATAAGACGACGGTCTCGCGCGCTGTCACCGCTTCCAATGCGGGTGTCGGCGCTTTAGCGGCTACCGGGGCCGGACTGTTTCTGCTGGGGCACCTGCAGAGTGACGATCAGAAACGCGAAACTGGAATTCTCGCTGGAGAGGCAGCGATTGGCGCACTCGCCGATACCGAAATCTTCAAATACGCTGCCGGACGCGAGCGTCCATTTACCGGCACGAGCCCGGGGCGCTTTTTTGTTGGCGGAGACTCGTTCCCTTCCACTCATTCTTCCGTCAGTTGGGCGATCGCTAGCGTCATTGCCCATGAGTATCCCGGGCCGCTGACTCAGTTGCTAGCCTACGGGACTGCGGGCGGGGTAAGCGCCACCCGATGGGCGGGGCAGAAGCACTTCTTTTCAGACGTGGCCATTGGCGCCGCGCTCGGCTGGTATATGGGGCGTGAAGTCTATCGTTCCCACTCTCATTACAGGGACGCCGATATGGCGAAATACGGGACATTCATCAGAGCTGAGGAGACCGACACCGAGGCCCCGCGAGTCGAGAGGACGCGGATCATGGGCTCCAGCTACCTTCCTCTGGATAGCTGGGCTTACCCAGCGCTGGAGCGATTAGCAGCGCTTGGGTACATCCACAGTGCCTCCCTGAGCCTGCGTCCTTGGACGCGGATCGAGTGCGCACGGCTCATTCTCGAAGCCGCAAACCACGGTGCAGCCTCCGACGCTCCGCCTGAAGTCCGTGAACTCTACGGCTCCCTTTCGGAGGAGTTCGCATACGAGTCTCAACTGATGAACGGGGAGCGCAATTTGAACGCTCAAGAGGAATCTGCTTACTCGCGTTTTCTCGGGATATCCGGCTCGCCCCTCACAGACAACTATCATTTCGGTCAGACTCTGCTGAACGACGACGGGCGACCTTATGAAAAGGGTTTCAATGCTGTGGACGGCGCGTCCGGTTATGCCACGGCAGGCCCGTTCGTTCTTTACGTTCGCGGAGAATATCAGTCCGCTCCTTCCGCTCCAGCTCCAACTCAAGCGATGCTCGATTTTTTCCACCAAACCGACCTTTGGCCGACCGGACCTGCGGTGCTGGTCAACTCGATCAGTCGCTTCCAGTTGCTCGATACGTATTTAGGTTTGAATCTGGGTAACTGGCAGTTCACGTTTGGCAAAAACAGCTTATGGTGGGGCCCGAGCGAGGGTGGAACGATGATGTTCACCAATAATGCCGCCCCGCTAAACAACATGTTCACCGTCGATCGCGTGAGCCCGTTTCGATTGCCTTGGCTTTTTCGCTACCTCGGCGACATACGCGTCGCAGGATTCATCGGGCATATGACAGGTATCCAGTTTCAGTCTACAACTTTCAGCGGCGCAACTGGTCTCGCCGTCTTTGGACAATACGGGAAGAATCTGCATCCAGAGCCTTTCTTGAGCGGTGGGAAAATCAGCCTCCAATTGACCCCTAATTTCGAGCTTGGAATGGCGAAAACTACGGTTTATGGGGGCCCAGGAATTCCGCTTACCATCACGAGTTTTTTAGATAGCACTTTCGGAAAACATGCGCCGAATCATGGGGATGTGCTCGGTGACGGGCGCACCTCTGCAGATTTTTCCTACCGCATTCCGGGACTTCGCAATTGGTTGACCCTCTACGGGGAGACGCTCAGTGAAGACGAACCGTCACCCCTCCCTTATATGCGGAGGAACGCCTCCCAGGGAGGACTCTACCTCGCAAAATTCCCGGGAGTTTCGAAGCTGGACTTGCGACTTGAAGGCGGATACACCAATCCTCCCGCCTTTTGTGGTGATTGCATTTATACCAACGCGCAATACATTAGCGGATACACCAACGGTGGCCGTCTGATCGGAACATGGATCGGACGAGCCGCGCAAGGCGAACAAATTCAAACTAGCTATTGGCTCAGCCCGCGCAAGAAGTTCGGACTCGAACTCCGGCACCGCACTCTCGACCCCGGTTATGTTCCCCAGGGAGGAAACCAGAATGACGTAGCAGTGAATGCAGATATCTTCGCCGGACCGGGCTTCCGTTTTACAGGCAGTGTGCAATACGAACGATGGCTGATCCCACTTTTGGCGGCAAATCGACAGTCCGATGTCGCTGCCTCCTTCGAGTTCAGTTTCTGGCCAACTCCACGCAAACATTGAGCTTTATAAAAATTTGCCAACTCTCAGGGATGTCTGGGGTTTGCAGAACAGTACCCACGCCGGGCGCGCGATTATTACGTTGAGTGTGATATAAAGTTCGGACTTTTTGGAAGGAGATGTATGCGAAGGGCGTTTCGGCCTTCCCATCGTTGCGACAAGTATCAGCCTCGCGGGAGAAACCTTGTTCGAGAGCCGAAACTCATAGTGTTTCTGGTTGTCCTGCTGATACCATCTGCACTGCGCGCCCAATCAGAAGGAACCTCGATTTCAGCTCCTACGGCACCTATCTCGACTGGCGACCTGTCACAAAGCTACCTTCCCGCCACCGGTGATCTCCAGTTCAGTTGGGACCGGGGCGCAGCGGGCGGGCTGGCGATCGCGGAGCCCTCGCGGCCCGAGTCTTTAACAAACTTCGAGGGAGTCTGCGGTGGCTTAGCAGAATGTGCTTGCTCTGCCACTCAGCAGCCAAGTTCTGCCCTGCAGTTACAACAAGGAGTCCGGGGTACCGGGAGCAACCCATCGGATGGTGGTGTAAAAGCTTCAGGTCTTATCGCCGAGGCTAGCAAGCGCCCTGACCGCAACCTCGACATCTACTATAGGAACCGCCGAGAGTTCAGCCTCGATGTCGGATGGCATCCAGTCAACATTCCATTCATTTACGACTTTGCCGTCGGCGATAGCTACAACGAGACGCCGTTGAAATATACACTGGTGCCGATTATCGCTTCTTTGCGTTGGCACGTAACCAACGTCGGTTGGCGATGGATTTTCCGTGGGAACATGGATTTCACTTTCAGCGGGTCAATCACCGCCATCCCTCGGGGGCCTGAAACTCATTATTATTCCTTTGATTTTGGTATCCGCCGAAATTTCGTGTACCGCAATTGGAAAGTCGTGCCCTTTTTCGAACAGCGAGGCGGTGCAGGCATCATTAACGCAAAGGAACCACTCGGTGTTCTTTGGGCCCAGGGACAAAACCTGACTTTCACGTACAACATGGGTGTCGGCGCACGATACAATATCGACTCCAAGTATTCATTTTCTGCTGGGATGAACTACATGCACATATCCAACGGATATTTGTCCGAGCCGCAGTTTACGAATTACGGCATTAATGTTTATGGGCCTATGTTTGGCATCGATGTCCGGTTGGGTAAGCCTCACCACGCCTCCGAATAAACGCCGGGACTGAGGTTCCGCAATTGAAACCGCCGCGTCAAAGTCGCCCAGCACGGGTTGAATGATGATCAGAGGAAAGGATGGGAAGTGAGTTTAAGAGACGGGTTCGTGCGCTCAAATATTGGGCCCAGTTACAAATTTGACAGTATGGCACACCAGAATAAGCGCTCCGCGGTTCCACGGTGGGGCTTGTGTGTGGCTCTGACCGCGTGGATGATGGCAGGCTGCGGCACCACCCCTCATGCGACCCTTCAATTCACCGCTCCCGGGAACGTAACCGCTGGTAAACCATTCACCGTCACCGTCACTGTGTTATACGAGGGCAAGGCAGATACCGTTGTCAACAGCCCCGTCCACTTCACCAGCTCCGATCCAGCGGCTATCCTTCCTCCCAACTATTCCTTCACCCCGTCCGATGCGGGCTCTCATATATGGACGAACGGATTTGTTTTGGCGACACCCGGCAGTCAAACCATATCCGGATACATCTTTCTCACTTCGAACCCTAACGAGGAGAGCGGAATAAATGGAAGCACTACAATCACAGTCTCGCCCTGAGCGTCTCGCTGATTCCCAACGTAGCCGCTGAAGCATCTAACCCTTCCCCGTGCTGCCTAGCAATCCGATCCGTCAGCCACTCAATGCGAGATCACCGCGATGGAAGCACCCGTGAGTGCTAGTTGCGAAGCAATCTGAGACCACTGGGTCAGGCCACGCACAAAAGCGCCAGTAGGAACTTTGAAGGGGACGACGATCTCGTCCCCAGGATATAACCTCAGGTGATCGAATCTGTTTCCAGTGAAGGCCCCATTGACATTGTTCGCAGCGACCACGACCCCGTTGGCCCGCAGCACAAAAGCGTGGTGCAAGTCCGAATGAGGTTTACCTTTGCCAGCCATATCCAGATACGCTCCGAGGGTGTTTCGAGCTTCGAAAATGAACGAACCGGGACTGTAAACGTTTCCCACCACCGAAACGGTTGAGGAACTCTGCGGGATCATCAACTGGTCACCGTCTTCCATCTCGATGTCAGGAAAATCGTTGACGTTCTTGTCGGATGGCCTGAGGGGGATTGCTACGCGTCCGTTGGCGCGTGCGTTGCGTAACTGGTCCACAATGCCCTGCTCTGCCGCCTGCAATTGGGCTACGTCTCCGGGAGCGGCAGAAGCTGCGACTGCCATCGCCGTCTGGCGAACTTGTAGCTCCATCTCGGTGGCCAGTTGGTCCAGACTCTTCTGCTGTTCCACTCGTGCCGATTCCCGCGTGAACTGCGCCCCATAAACATAGGCATTAAGAGTGAGACCACCGGCCCGTTCCAGAACTGAGTGGAGCCTTTCATTTATCCCCAGTTTGTAGACACCCGGACGCTTCACCTCACCTTCAATGACGACATACTGGGAGCGCTCCGTTCGCGGCACGCTGATGTCCTTCTGAGAGAAGATGGTAACGATATCGCCCGGCTGTAGTTCAAGGTTGCTGGCTTCGTCGTGTTCGAGAATCGCCTTCCGTGGGCTAATCCAAAGCAGTTTGGAAGTAAGATCCTGAAGACTGACCCTCTGGATAATGGCATAGTCCCAATTGATCTCGGGAGCGGAGCGCCGCAAATCCTCGGCAACTTTTCTGACCCGATTCGGATAAAGCGGATTCTCCGGTGATGTTTGTGACCGCTGCTGATTGCCCGGCGATGTCTGATCGGTACCTTGCGACAATAACTGGTTTGACGTCCTGTCATTGGAGGTTAGACCATTCGGGATGCAGGGAACCTCAGACCCAGTCCAGTAATCGGCGGAATTGGCCTGATTGTCCTCCTCATAGGAATAATTCCCACTCAGGTCAACCGCACCGGGAGGCATGTTCGGGTTTGGCATTGCGCCGCCGGGGGCTGTCCCACTCGGATTCGCGCCACTTGTTGACGCGCCGTTGGGCGTCGTTCCGTTAGGTGCCGCCGCGCCGTTCGGCTGCTCGTTAGGTCCACATGGACGCGCAGGCTGCTTGCGAACGGGATACTCAGTCGCTTTGCCATTGACGATCGCTGCACGATCCAGCCAGTAGCGGCGCGTAAGCAGAGCTTCGGCGTTCGGAATCAAATCCCTGACGCGCATGCCTGGTTTCCACGGATATCGACCTGGGTTAGCGACGTTTCCGCGTAACGTAACCGTGTCTTCAAAACGTGAAACGATCGAAAACACCCGGATGATATCGCCATCCTGAAGGGGCAATGCGCGGGATTGATCATCGTAGGGAAACTCCAGCGTCTTTCTCGCCTGGTGGTCGACCAAACGATCCACTGTAATCTTGCTGGAATCGGCAAGGGTGCTCAAACCGCCGGCTATTTCGATCAACTCATTCAAGCTGGAGTTGTCCTTAATTTCGTAGATGGCGGGCGAGTTCACCGAGCCGGAGATCCCGACCAAGGGTCCAACTGGTGGAATGTAGATAACATCGCCCGGCATGAGGCGGACATCTTTTGACTTGTCACCCCTGATCAGCAAATCGTAGAAGTCGAAATCGGTAACGGTAGCACCATCTCGGCGAACCTGGATGTGCCGCAGCGATCCCTGCGGAGTTGGGCCGCCCGACGCGAAAATCGCATTGACCAAGGTACTCAACGAACTGATCGTATACCTTCCAGGATATTGTGCATTCCCGACTA
>Ga0126378_10002626_pt1 | contig 13347 bp, 12 predicted proteins | sample PanSoiMetPlot_23_FD_92587 | JGI IMG/M metagenome (GOLD analysis project Ga0126378, IMG submission 92587) | Tropical forest soil microbial communities from Panama - MetaG Plot_23 | ecosystem: Environmental > Terrestrial > Soil > Tropical forest > Bulk soil | place: Panama | collected 2016-02-17
ACGACAGTTTCGGGCCCAGGCTCGGCGGCCATTGCTGGCCCGCCGCAGGATGCCAGCACCAGAAGGAGTGCGTAGCACGCTTTCACGTCAGTTCCTTTTCCTAGCCGGTGCCTTGGATGACGGAGCCGTCGGGGGTACGCATTTCGTTGGGGCGCTCGTCGGTGATAGGGTGCTTGGCGGCGAGCGCTTCATCGACTTCGATTCCCCAGCCCGGCTTTTCACTGACCCAGGCGTAGCCGTCCTTGATTTCCGCGCAGCCGTGAAAAATGTCCTGGACGAGCGGCGGGTAATCGAAATGTTCGTGAATGCCGAAATTCTGGTTGGTGAGATCGAGCGTCAGATTGGTCATGTGGCCGACGGGCGAATTGGGAATGCCGTGCCATGCAAACCTCACTTCGTAATTTTCGGCGTAGGAGGCGATCTTGCGCGCGGCAGTAAAGCCTCCGACGTGCGAGACGTGATGACGGATGTAATCGATCAGGCGCTCTTCGATTAGCGGCTGCCATTCGTGCGGATTGTTCCAGAGCTCGCCAACGGCGAGCGGCGTCGCGCATTGCTGTCGAACGATCTTGTAATGCCCGGCCTCCTCGGGCGCGAATAAGTCCTCACAGTAAAACAGCCGAAACTTCTCGACATCCTTGGCGAATTGCGTGGCGCGAATGGGATCGAGCAGCGAGTGGACGTCGACACCCAGGCCGATTTCCGGGGGCATCTTTTTGCGGAACGTCTCGAACGCGGAAAGAATCTTGCGCGTTTCTTTATCGCGATCGAAGGGGATCGTGCCATCGTCGAATTTCGGCTGGCCGTAGAGATTTTTCACCGCGCCGTCGCTGACGAACATGGCGACGAGCAAATACCGGCAGCCCTTCTCCACCAGCCCCATCGAGTCTTCGACGAGCCGCTTGCCTGAATCCTGGTCCGGGTTTCCCAATCCCACATGCAAATAAATGTCCGCTGCGTCACGCACTTTGCCGCCAACGAGCTGATACACGGGCATGCCGGCCTGGCGGCCCTTGATGTCCCAGAGGGCGTCGCAGACGCCGCCAATCGCGCAATTCAGGACCGCGTCGTTTTTGTAATACGAACTCATGTAGCAGACTTGCCAGATGTGCTCGATGCGGTCGGTGGTGCGACCGGTCACCAACGGCTTGAGATAATCCTCAACGGCGGCGCGAACGAGTTTCGAGCGCCCGCCGGGAAAGGAGTTCGTCGCGCAGCCGTAGCCGTACAGGCCAGCCTGATCGGTCGTGACTTTGACGACCATCGAGTCGTTTGCGCCGCCAGCGCCGACTTCGATCACGGTGACGTCCTTGATGCGCGGAGCGGGCATCCCACGCGTGGCGCGCTCGGCCGCGGCTTGCGCCTCCTGTTCTTTCTTTGTGGCGGCGCCTTCGGCAATTGGGCTGCTGAATAGGTGCGCAAGTGTCGCTCCGCCGCTCAGTATCGCCCATTTCAACAGTTGACGCCGACCGCAGTGGTCGTTCGCGGAGGATTCATCGCCCTTAGCGCGGAATTTTCGAGTGTTCATGTCACACCTCAACTGCAGCCGCGGCGATTGTATCTGGAACTGAAATGGACGTCTCAGGTTTTTCGTCTGAGATCGCGCGCAGGAATCGAAAAGACTTCACGGGCTGTAAAAGCCCCGCCTCCAGCTGTGCCGCCCCTGAAGGGGCTCACGATTCCGTTTCATTCCGCGTTCCCACGGCTTACGCATACGAAAAGCTCGGACCCCTCCGACAGGTTGCGGAAAATGGCTCGGGATTGTGACAATGCCCGGTTCTTACGCGCCGCCGTATTGGCCTTCCGAGGTTTGGCAGAATGCCGGCCTTCCCGGTCTGACAACGACCGGAAGCACAAACCGCGAAAAGGCCGCCCCTCAGCTCCGCGGGACAAGCCGCTACATCTATCTTCCGCGACCTGCTAAAACCATCTCGCTTGGATCGGTTGTGCGGCTGGCGTATCGTTATTGCGGAAGGAAAACTGCAGATGAGAATTATCCGGTTGCGCGTGGCGCAGATCTTGCTGGCAGCTGCCGCCGGTCTAGCCGTTTGCAGCCCAGCTTTTGCTGGCAACGAGCAGGAAGTCCCCACCGTGAATGGCGATCTCGGCGGTTGCAGCGCCAATTTCACAGTGCACGATGGGTCGGGCAAGCCAATTTACGGGGCGAAGATCGACGTCACGATTCACTATGGCTTCATGAATAAGCGGCAAACGGAGTTGCAGGTCGGCACGAACAGCGAGGGCAAAGCGCGCTTCACGGGCCTGCCGAATTTCACGAAGAAGGCGCTCGAATTCCAGATTACAGGCCGCGATGCGTCCAGGACGATCACCTACGACCCTTCGACAAATTGCAGCGCGAAGTTCGACCTCACGCTCTCAGCGCGCTAAGAGTTCGGAGCGCTTTCCGCGCGTGCGTCCCAGCCGGTGCTGGCGCCATAAGGAAGCGCGATAGAGATTCCTTCGATCTGGCGAATCTTGCCGCCTTCGATTTTGAAGAATTCGCCCATTTCGACGCTCGACGGCCGCTGCGTGACGGGCGGCATCGGAACGGTTCCCACTCCCTTCACCTCGATCGATTTGACATTTCCGGGATGATTGAACATGAACACGCCGAAGACGATTCCGATCTTCTCGTCGACTACTAGATAGCGCTGCGGATCAATGGACTGGATGTACGTCCAAATCCCGGTGTTCATGTTTTCGCGGATTCCCATCGAATCGGGCTTGAATGAGTCCTTATCGAACCAGCCCTTCGCCGTGGGATTGTTCGTATCCTGATATCCATCGAGGATGCGATTGCACCTGGGGTCGAAAGGCACGCTGTCGCCTGCGGAATGCAGGATGCCCTGAAAATACGATTTGGCAGCCTTGAGCATTTCCTCACGCGATGTTTGCTTCGAACCTTCGGCCGGCTGGAGCCACACTTCATTGGGGCGCCCAAATTTTTCCAGCGCTTCGGCGTCTTGGGCATTGCGATGCACGAGCGTTTCAATTTCGCTGATCTTGCGATTCACAACACGTAGGCGGAGCAGCAAGATCGCGGGCGTGCCGTTCTCTCGAATCGTCCCTTCGAATCCGACCTGCACTGTCTGGGGATCGGCGAAGTAAAGTTTGTAAGTTCCCATTCCGCTGATCGTCCGCCAGAGTCCGGAGGGGAACTTTAGCGGGATAGTGTTCTCGGTGAATTTCGCGCGCTCCGCCAGTGGAATTTGCTTGGGGTCGTGCCCGACAAGCGCTTTCAGGTACAGATCCATCATTCCAGTCAGGCACGTGTAATCGCATGAGCCTTCCGACGCTGTCGCCTGTTGCCTTCCCGCAGGGAGCGCCGCAGTGACGTACGTCGCGAAACTCCAGAGCAGCAGTGCCGCCATACTCGCGAACATTGCAAACCGGCTCTTCATGTCCACCCCCTGGCGAAATGAATGGGCAGATTGTATCTGGAATCGAAACGGAAGGTTCAGGTTTATGATTTCTTCAGGACGCGCACGCCGTCGCGGCCGCCGACGATGACTTCTTTTGCGAGGCCGAGAAACAGCCCGTGCTCGATCTCGCCCACGACGTGATCGAGATGATGCGCGACTTCCTTGACATTCGCGATCGGCCCGAAGGCGCAGTCCATGATGTAGTTCCCGCCGTCCGTGACGAACGGCTTCTTGTCGGCGCCAAGCCGCAGGGAAGGATTGCCGCCAAGCTTCGTCAGCTGCCTGCCGGTTGCCTGCCAGCCGAAGCGCACGATTTCCACAGGCACGGCCACCAGCGAGCCGAGACGTTCGACTAGCTTCGATTCATCCGCGATGATGACGAGGCGCTTCGACGCCGCAGCCACAATTTTTTCCCGGAGCAGCGCACCGCCGTGGCCCTTGATTAGCGCGAGCGTCCCGAGCTCGATTTCATCGGCGCCGTCCACGGTGAGGTCCACTTGCGTGCGCTCGGCAAAGCTCGTCAGCGGAATGCCGGCGTTGCGCGCTTGCGTGGCGGTTTGCTCGGACGTAGGAATTCCGGCGATGCGCAAGCCATCTTCGGCAAGTCTCCGCCCCACCGCGCTGATGAAATACGCCGCTGTCGAGCCTGTGCCCAGGCCAACGACCATGCCGTCTTCGACTAGACTCGTAGCAGCTTCGGCCGCCGCTTTCTTGTATTGGTTCTGTTCGGACTGATCCATTCGCTCGCCTGGTTAATTCGCTCGATTTTTGACGGATCGCGCGCTGCCATCATAGCCAGCCGGCAATTGGTTGCCAAGTTGCGATTGCTATTTCGCGTCAGGCAGCTTGCCGGAGGATTCGAGGACTTGCCGCGCCAGATAGTTCGTGACGTGCGCCTCGTCGCGCGCCTCGACGAGATACGCCGACCGCAGCAACTGTTCCTTGCGGGTGCGGAGACCGTCCCGGATGGCCTGCTGAACCTGTGCGTCCGCCAACTCGCGCTGCCCGGCGGTTTCCTTGGCGATTAGCTTTAGAATCACATAGCCGCCATCCCGCGTGTGGATTGGCTGGCTCTGCTGGCCTGCTTTCAGGGAAAGGACGGCTTTCTTCAGCACGGGATCGGACTTGTTGAACGCGGATTCAGGCTCGAATCCCAAATCGCCTCCGGTTGATGCGCTCGGATCTTCCGAGTAATCCATGGCCGTCTGCGCGAAGTCGGCTCCGGCGTCGAGTTTTTGCGCGAGCAGCGCCGCCTTGCGTCCTGCTTCAGCCTCATTTTGCGCCTTGTCATTCTTGCGGTTATAAACCGTGGGATCGGGGCGCGCCGTAATCACGATTTCCGCAATGTGATACCGCGGCTCGACCACATTGAATTGCGCGCGATTCTTGTTGTAGAAGTCCGTTACATCCTGCTCAGTGATGGAGATTTTCGAAACGACTTCGCGGTTCAGCAATTTTTGGATGGAGAGTTGGCGGCGGATATCGTTGCGCAGGTCGTCGACTGTGAGACCAGTTTCCTGCAATTTCTTCTGGAATTCCTCTTCCGTGTAGGGGCTTTTCGACTCGGTGAATTTTTCGTCGACTTCGGCATCGCTGGCAACGAGATTCATCTTGTTGGCGCGCTCGAGCAGGATTTCGCTGTTGATCAGTTCGTCGAGGATGCCGAGCTTGAGGGAAAGCGCCTCTTCCTGCGAGGGCGCGGGCGCGTCGGCGTTCACGCGCGAGCGGAAAATTTTCTCGACGTCCTGCCGCATGATCTGCTTGCCGTCAACAACCGCCCAGACGTCCGGGCCCGGCGCGATTTGCTGCTTGCATGCGGCCAGTGCGCACACCCCAAGTGCGGCGATGACAAGGGGTTTGCGTCTCAACAGGTCTCCTTCCGAAAGGGGGACGAGCCGCCGGGAACTGGAGCGGGCCGTCAGGCGGCTTTCTTTACGCGACCGGAACGAATGCACGCGGTGCAGGCGCGCACCTGCTTGCGTACTCCGCCGATTACCGCATGGACGCGGCGCAAATTGGGATTCCAGCGGCGACGCGTCACATTGTGCGCGTGGCTGATGGTGTTTCCATAGCGCGGCTTCTTCCCGCAAATATCACACGCCAATGCCATTTCTATTGACTCCAAACCGAAAAATTTCCCGCCCACGGGCCCCCGGCGCGCCGACTCCGCGTGCTGGAGTGGAGTGTGAAGGGATTAATTGACTTCACATCGTATCAAATTTCGGTATGCGCCGCTGGGCAAATTTGGCTTGCCACTCAGCTTGACAATGTAGCCTCATGAAGCTACATTGTCATCATGAGAAGCGTAGGCCTCAGGGAACTGAAAAATCGACTCAGCGAATACGTTCGAGAAGTCCGCTCCGGCGAGCCGGTACTTGTAACCGATCGCGGGCAAGTGGTCGCCGAGTTGATCCCGCCGGGGCCCGCAGCCGCTGAAGGACGCGTGCCTGCAACCCTTGTCGCACTTGCAAGGAAGGGACAATTGACACTGGGTTTTCTGAACGACCCGGCAGCCTACCCTGAGTTGCCGCCTCTTCTCAAGCATCATCGCGCAGCCGAACTCCTGAATGAGGAACGCGGCACGCGATGATCCTCTATGCGGAATCCAGCGCCGTTCTAGCATGGCTGCTGGGCGAAAAAGCCGGAAACTCCGCGCGCCAGTTGCTCAGTCAAGCTGAACTCGTAGTGGCTTCCGATCTCACAACAATTGAATGTGATCGCGTACTGATCCGGGGCGTAACGATCGGGGAAATCGACGAAGCTATAGCAGCCGATCGGCGAGCGAACCTGAACACCGCAATGGTGCGCTGGCACTTGTGGCGGATCAGTCCCGATATCGTTGAACGCGCGAGGCGGCCATTTCCCGGTGAGCCACTCCGGACGCTAGATGCCATTCACCTGGCGTCGGCTCTGGCTGCCCGTTCGGCTGTTCCCGGCGTAGAACTTCTGAGTCTGGATGACCGCATTCGCCGCGCTGGAAGCCAACTAGGATTCCGAGTCCAACCTGCATGAATCGTGCTGGACCCACGCGCGCTACCTGGGTGAGCCTCTCTAAACGCTCGCGCTGCCGAGTCCCGGCCGAACTGTCCGTGGCGATGCAGCCCAAAAACCACCCCATTCTTGCCCGCGGCAAGAATGGGGCGGGCTGAATCGCTGCAGCTCGCCTCGAACTAGAACAGGAGCTTTATGGCGAACTGCATAATGCGCGGCGGTACCGCGCTATTTTGAACCTGACCGAATGTCGAATCAGCCAGGTTGTTCACCGGTGGATTGAACTGTGCGTGATTCCAAACGTTATAGAACTCGGCGCGGAATTCCGTGTTCAGCTTCTCCGTGATCTTCGTGTGCTTGATGATCGAGATGTCCCAGTTGTGCTGGCCCGGCCCCTCGATCGCCCCGACCATCGAATTGCCGAAGCCCGTGCCGGCACCCGGGAACAAGGAACCTTCGCCGAAGAAAGGCGGACCGGGCGGCAAGAATGGGATGGGAAACGCACCGCACGGAGCCGCCGCATTGCCACCGGGATTCGGGATGCCGCCGATGCACGGCGCGCTGCTAAAGGCCGCCGGGTTGATCCAGCCTCCGATCCGGGCGTGATTGCTACCGGGCGTAGCGAGGGGAATCGCCGAGTGACACACACCCAAACTGTTGCACCCCGTCGGGTCTGCCAACTCTCCTCTGACGCCACCCCCGCCAAATCCGCCGGCTCCATAAATCGTGCCCGCATTTCCGTCGATTACGGTGAAGGGCTGACCGTTCTGAAGAGTCGTGATACCTGATACAGTCCAGCCACCGAGGATATGGCCAGCAACGCCTTCCGTATGGCGATAGGGGAGGTCATAGCTGTATGCCACGATGAGGCGTTGCGACCGGTTGAACGCCGCGAGACCGTATTGCTGCCTGAAATCTAGGGGATCGTTGCTAGACGCACCGCCTGAGAGCACGTTGCCCGGAGCCGCAATGCCGCCACCGGCTTCGGGCGCGTTGATGTTCGTTATGAGCTTGCTCCAAGTGTACGCAGCCTGCAGCAAGAAGCCGCGGGAGAACTGGTGCCTTAGCTGAAGCTGCAGGCTGTTGTAAAGTGAGTCTCCTTGCGTGGTCGTATTCGACAGACCTGTTGTTGCAAAGCCGAGATACGAGTTGCGACCAAGCTGATTGCCTGGGTAGGCTGCCGTGTTTCCGGTGTTGTAGATCACCTGAGTCGCGGCATTCGTGTTTGCCACGTCATTGAACGGCAGTGAATTCGGCGTGCCCTGAGCGCCTGATCCGAGAATCATGCGCGCGTTCTGGTTGTTGCTGTGATCGGCGGGAGCCGCCGGCTCGTTAGGGGCGCCCGGAACGAGAAACGCGTAGTTCACGGTGTGTGCCCAATCGTAGAGATGGGTACCGTGGGAGCCAACGTAACCGATGTCTGCAACCCAGCCACGAGCTATCTCGTATTGAAGGTCAAGGTTGTATTGCTGCACGAGAGGGACACTAATGAATTCGTTGATTGATGTCGGTCCGATTCCCGTGCCACCGGCATTATCGAGGATCAGAGTGGCGCCGGTTGTCGGGTCGCCTTGGACAACCTGAAGAGTTCGGGGCGTCCACCCGAGGATTCCGCCAGTCGCTGCACCAGCGGCCGGACTATAGATCCCCTGCGGTACGAGAGGAAGATCCGTTGAGTTTAGAGGGAAAGCGCCGTTCGCGAAGGCGTTGTATGGCGGGTTGCCACCGTTATTGTTGGCAAGCAGGTTTGCATAGACGGCATCGTAAAAGATCCCGTAGCCTGCGCGAACAACGAGTTTTTCGCCCAAAGGCTGCCAGGCCAAGCCAATGCGCGGGCCGAAGTCGTTGATGGGAGCTCCGTGGACCAGCGTCTTATTCGTATTGAAGTAAACGCCAGTTGCCCCGCCAGGATAGCCCGGGAAAATGCCGGTTGGTGCTGTGAGGCCGCAGGCGCTAGGTGCGAGCGGGTCGCCGCACTGCGCAATATTTGGGTTGTAATTGGATTGGACAACCAGACCAGCAAGGCTACCAATCTGGTTGCTCACGCAACCGGCAGCGCCAAAAGCTGTACCATTCCCGCACGCGGCGTTGCTGGCCTGCTGCCCGAGGAAGAAAGAACCTGTATTTGTCAAGGCAGCTTGACTGGCCCACCCATTGGTGAACAGCCCAGTAGCGTCCGAAGGATACCCGAAATATTCCCAGCGGAGCCCGAGATTCAAGGTGAGCTTCCGCGAGACTTTAATGTCGTCTTCCAGATATGCGCCAAACTGGTTGGCTCGCTGGTTGTGCTTGTTGCCATTCGTGGTCGTAATCCCGTAGAAATCAACCAGAATGCCGTTTGGCGTTGCGCTCGGCGGATTGGTGCACGCCGGCGTTCCCGCAACGCCACAATCGCTGCCGGGCAAGCCGCTCGCGCTGGTTAAGAAATCAGCTACAGTCGGGTAGATCAGCCCGCCTCGGCCAGGGAGAGTCCAGTTGTACTGAATGCGTTGTACGTCAAACCCGGCGCGAATTGTTTGCTTGCCGTGATTCCAAGAAACGTTGTCTTTCCCCTGGAAGGTGTTGAAGTAGTTTGTCGCAGAGGAGAAGAAGTTACCGCCGGTGTTAAGGGCACCGGTTCCATACCCGACTGGCACACCCGGCGGATTGAAAATCGAGACCAGAGGGATACCCGCGATGGAAAGGGTCGGGATCTCCAGTTGGATCGGATTGATCTTATTCTGAGCCGGAATGTTCGAACAGTTCCCATTGGCAAGTGGCGGAATGATCCCAACGGAGCATGCCGTTAGGTAGTTACCCGGTACTGCGACCGTGGTTGTCCGGACAAAAGAGAACAGCGCTTCATTGACAAGATTGCTTGTCACCACAGTTGTCAGTTTGATCGTTTCGTTGAGGGAATTGTAAAGGACGTTTTCGGGCGCGCCTGGAGCGCAACTGTTAATCAAGTTTCCGATGCCGTCCAGGCAGGTGAACGATTGGATTTGTGGATCCTTGGAATAGAAGAACTTCTGATAAACGGTGTTCTTGGAGTTGACGATGTACTGGACGTTGCCGAGATACTGATCCTCGTTCGCCTGCGATGGCACAGCAGCGACCGCGCTCGACGTATTCACAGGCAGCCCATTGCTCATGAACGGTGCCCCAGGGAAATAAAAGCCCTGGCTCAGTCCGCCTTTCGGACCGGGCAGTTGCAGTGTGTTGATGGCGACTTGGTTGATGTTTGACCCGTCGATGGCAACCGGCACGTGAGTTCCCAGAGGTATAAATGGAAGAATGAATGTTCCTCCGAATGCGCAACCAAGGTATTGACGGTAGGTAGCGTAGTTACAAGCGGGGTTCCCCGGAGTGTAATCCAAAGGAATCGAGCCGCTGACGTTGTTTCCGCGACCTCCATTTGGTCCTGGGGCCGTAAATGGGTACAGCGTGATGCCGGTGCTTAGTCCTGTTGCGAAGCCATTGGTACCCAGAGCATTCTTCTGGCGAAACCCCTGATAAGAAAAGAAGAAGAAGAGCTTGTCCTTCTTAATGGGGCCGCCGATCGTGCCGCCAAACATGTTCTCATCGAGTGGTTGAGGTTTGTTCGGCTCACCGAGAGTTTGCTGGCTGATCCTGTTAAAGAAATCGTTGGCGTTCAACGCGGTGTTGCGGAAAAACTCCCACGCGGCGCCGTGGAATTGATTCGTACCGTCCTTGGTGGTGACATTGACGCTGGCACCGGGGTTGCGGCCATATTCGGCGTCGTACTGCGAGGTTTGAATTTTGAATTCCTGGATCGAATCGGGATTGGGGATGGCGATTCCGGGAAAGTTTCCGGATTGCGCGGCGCCGCCGCTGCCGTAATTGGTCAGCGTCGCCCCGTCCATCATGTAGTTGTTCTGGTCGGAGCCCATGCCATTGACGTTGATGTCCTGCGTGCCGTTACCCACCGCAGCGGCGCTGGCGACATTGACAACAACGCCCGGCGAAAGGTTGATAATGTTTGTGTAGTTGCGCGAGCTTAGAGGCAGAGTCGTAACCGTCTCCGAGCCTACAAGGCTTCCTACGGTCGCGTTCTGCGTCTGAACGGTCTCGACCGTGGATTCTACGGTCAGCGTCGTCGACGTCGCGCCCACTTCCAGCTTCTGATTCAGAACCGCCGTTTCAGTCACGTTGATCGTAACGGACTCAACCGTCGATGTCTGAAAACCGCTCGCTGAGAATTTCACGGAGTAGTTGCCGGGAGGCACTAACGAAAATTTGAACACGCCGGAGGCATCTGTTGTCGCAGTGCGCTCCTGGCCGGTGGCTTTGCTACTAACGGCGACACTGGCGCCAGAGATGACACCCCCAGATGGGTCGGTGACAGTGCCGGTCAGCGCGCCTGTTGTAGCGGATTGTGCCCATGCTGGCGCTGCGCATACAAAGAGGACTGCGAAGCAGAGAACCACCGAAAGGAAAAACTGCGGACGAGTAAAATTCTTCATCACCCACCCCCGTGAAGTGAAGCCACCCTAAACTTGTTGTCCCGAGCCGGCGGGTCTGCTTCCACCCGATGCGGCGCTGAATCACGCGCGCTGCAACCAACCCTTCCACCCGGCCGAACTCAGAACCGCTAACGCCGGAATCCACCCAGGTTAGTTGTGCGGGAAATATCACATTGAAAAGAACGATGTCAAGAATTCATTTGCAAACGAATTGTTGACACCCACACCGATTCGTTCCCGAGGGACCAGCTTTGCTAAGAACGGCCAGCGATGCCGGCCGTTTCAAACACATTGTCGCGGTGGTCTGAATAGAGGCGCGCTGCTCACGACGCTCGTTTCTGCGTGACGAGGCCAGCGATCGTATCCATCAAATCGAATTTCGTGAGCACTTCGAGCTCGCCCGACTCCGTCTCGACGAATACCGCGGGGCTCTCGTGGCTCAGCAGGTGTGTAACGCGCTCGACGGGCGCATTCGATGGAACTTGAGGCAGGGGAGGGCCCATCACTTCGCGCACGATCAGTTTGCGGAGATCTTTGCCTTGTAGCGCAAGATTCAAAATGCGGTCTTCGAAAATCGAGCCGACCGATTTGCCATCCTCGAAAATCGGGAGCTGCGAAATGTCCTGCTGTTGCATCGTCTGCAGCGCCTGAAAAACCGTGCGATTCGGGCCGATTTTGACAAGTTCGCGTGTTTTTCCGTTCTGGCGCTTCACGCGAATCACGTCCGCAGCGGTGAGGGTCACCTCGGCATCGGCGTAGCCGAGTTCGCGCATCCAACTGTCGTTGTAAATCTTGCTGAGGTAGCGCGCGCCGGCATCCGGCATCAGCGCGACGACCAGATCGCCCTTCTTGCAATTTTTCGCCACGCGCAGAGCTGCTGAGACGCAACCGCCGCCCGAACCTCCCGTGAAAATACCTTCGCGTTTCGCCAGACGGCGCGCCCAGATGAAACATTCCTCGTCATTCACCTGCACAATGTCGTCGAGAACAGAAAAATCCAGCGCGCCGGGCAAAATTGCTTCACCGATTCCTTCGACCACATAGGTGCGCGCCTTGCCGATGTTGCCCGTTTTCCAGTACTCGTGAAAAAGCGAGCCGTAGGGGTCGACGCCGATTACTTTGAGATTCGGATTCTTCTCCTTCAAATAGCGCCCCGCGCCGCTGGCCGTGCCGCCAGTAGCGAGTCCGCAGACGAAATGCGTGATTTTCCCCTCGCTGTCTTTCCAAATTTCTGGACCGGTGGTGCGGTAATGCGCCTCGGCGTTCGCTGGATTGTCATATTGATTCGCGCGGTACGCGTTGGGAATTTCGCGCGCGAGTTTCTTCGCCACCGAGTAGTAGCTGCGCGAATCTTCCGGCTCGACCGCCGTCGGGCAGACGATCACTTCCGCGCCAAACGCCTTCAGCTGATCGATTTTTTCGCGCGACTGCTTGTCGTTGATCGTGAAGACCACTTTGTATCCGCGCACGGCTGCGAGAATCGCGAGCGACATTCCCGTGTTGCCGGACGTCGCTTCGACGATCGTCCCGCCGGGCCGCAGCAGGCCCTTGCGCTCGGCGTCGTCGATCATGGTGACCGCGATGCGGTCCTTCATCGAGCCGCCCGGATTCAGATACTCCGCCTTCACATACACTTCGGCGGGAACATCTTTGGCCACGCGGTTCAGCCGGATTAGCGGCGTGTTGCCAATCGCGTCGAGAATGCTGTTGCACTTCATGCAGAGCAAACTCCATCAATTCCGATGCGAGGTAGATTAGAGAGTTCGCCATGCGCTGTCCAGCAGCACTTTGCGGCTCCACTTACGTCATGCTGAGGGAAGCCGCGCGCGTCCCGACTTTCCCCGCTTCTTAGGGGCGCGCTGCGCAGTCTAGGAATCCCTCCGCCGGTAAGCGCCGCAAGCAGCGTGTTATGCTCGATAGCGTGTCCGCTGCGCCGAAGCCAGAACTACTCTTCTACGACGGGCACTGCGCTCTGTGCCACGGCGCCGTGAAGTTTGTGCTGAAGCGTGACCGCGCAGGCAACGCATTCCGCTTCGCACCGCTGCAGGGTTCAACGTTTCAGTCGCGTATTGCTCCCGAATATCGCGCCAGCCTGCCCGATAGCATCGTCGTGCTCACGAGGGAAGGCTCGCTGCTGGTGCGCTCCGATGCGTTCCTTCATATTCTGCGGCGCTTGGACGGAGGCTGGCGATTCTGGGCGGGGCTGTTTGCTGCGGTTCCGCGCCCTGTGCGCGATCTGAGCTACGACTTTATCGCGCGGATTCGCTATCGCGTCTTTGGCACCCGCGACGATCTCTGCCCGGTAATTCCGCCAGAGTTGCGGGCGCGTTTCGATCCGTGAGGTAGGTTTTTTATCAAGCTTGGGAGGGAACATGGAACGAAAGAATATCGCGACCGGCACTCCCTGGGAACCGATCGTCGGCTACTCGCGCGCGGTCCGCGTGGGTGCGAACGTGTACGTCGCGGGAACC
>Ga0126378_10002627_pt1 | contig 13342 bp, 2 predicted proteins | sample PanSoiMetPlot_23_FD_92587 | JGI IMG/M metagenome (GOLD analysis project Ga0126378, IMG submission 92587) | Tropical forest soil microbial communities from Panama - MetaG Plot_23 | ecosystem: Environmental > Terrestrial > Soil > Tropical forest > Bulk soil | place: Panama | collected 2016-02-17
AGTGTTCGTTCTGCGCTGAGACGGTTTTCTGGAAGGGCTTCCGATCGATGGGCCAGTCTCGTAACCAATACGCCCGAGGGACCGTAGTCGGCGATCCGGTCGGCGACGCTGATTAGATAGCAGTTGCCGGTGCGCAGGATTGCATCAACTTCTTCAGCAGGCAGCGTTGGATTCTCGCCGATCAGGGAGAATGAGGCGGCAGTCCGCAAAATCCTGGCCACATGTTCATGATCGTCAGACATTGCCGGAAAAACCTTCACTTTCACATGTAGCCCCGCCAGAAACGCGACGAGTTCCGACGATCCGGAAGCCGCTATCGTTGCATTGGTATCGCCTGCAGTAACAGAGTCCTTCACCTGACGAGCGATATCGGTAGCTAACGGTTGGAAAAATTGCTGAGCCAACGGAGCCTGGCTTGTCCTGTCGGATTCCAGGTCAAGGCATTCTCCGTCAGCGAATTGCCGCGGCCAGCTGATCACGGTAACCTGCGCCAGGTTCGGGATACGGATGGCGAACAGGCTTGTTATCGTGCGGCACAGGGTGGCAAGTTTGTATTCTTGGGCGACCCATCCCAGCGACGGACAGGTCAAAGAGCCACACTGGACGTCCGCGGAGCCCGAGCACGGCCAAGTGAGTCAGGAACTCGTCCATTTGGGTGCGCAATGCCTGGCGTGCACCAGCATTGGTAATTCCTGACGCCGAGCCGACATACGGGCGAAGCCAATCCTCGAGGCGAACCACCACAATTGTGCCTATTGTGTCTTCCGAGTCAATTGAGGGAGCGAGCACGTGCCGGCTTACTTCGGAAGGTAGTGCGACCCGAACCTGCTCGGCAAGATTGGCATTTTGGGCTGCCTGAGTAAAGGAATCGGCCAAAGGCGAGCAGTCGAAAGTTGCGACAAGCTGGACGGCTGCGGCGCTGGTTTCCATGAGTCAACGCGTACCGGGAAAAGGTGAAGTAATTCGTGATTTTACAGAATCTTACTGCGATCCAGAAAAGCTGGAATCCAGACCTGCAACGAAATTTTCAAGTTCTGAACGCGAATTCAGTGGGGATGCCGCCCAGAAACCCGTAAAATGTGTTGACCGGCAACTCAAAGGTATTCAAAGATAAGCCAATTGACGCGATCCGCGCGCCGGATTTGAGCGAGTCAGATGCCGCCAGCTTCGTGCTGTTCGATCCCCCAGTCCAGCACTAAATCTGTGAAGAAGCAGTAATTGCTTGCCATGGAGGCATTGTCTTTTTGTATAACAGCGCCGTAATCGTGCGGTGACCTCGACATGGAGTTCTGGAAGGTTCAACATCCCGGCGATGCGCCAGCCGCGATTGAGGCCCGGAGCGGGCGCGTGTGGACGCACGAGGAACTGCATCGCGACGTGGCGCGGGTTCACGAGGCCTTTTCAAGATTGGGGCGCAAGTCGCTGGGATTGTTGATGTCCCGGAATCGGTACGAGTCTTTGGTGGCTTACCTGGCTGCGCTAAACGATGGCTGCGCGTTAATTCTTGGCGATGCTGGCCTCAATTCCGAACTCCTCGCCGAATTGGTGGGAACCTACGAGCCGGACTGGGTGATGGCCGAGCAGGCCTCTCCTTCTTTCGATGGATACCGGCAGAGCAGTTGTGGAATACCCGGATTGTTGGAGCGGGAGCGGAAACAGGAGTTGGAAATTCATCCTGATCTTGCTCTGCTGCTGACTACTTCCGGGTCGACGGGAAGTCCCAAGCTGGTGCGGCTGACGCGGGGGAACTTGGCTGCGAATGCGAGGTCGATTGTCGAATATCTGCAACTCACCTCTGAGGAGCGTCCAATTACTTCGCTGCCGATGTCCTACTCGTATGGGCTCTCGGTGATCAATAGCCATTTGGCAGTGGGCGCACCGCTTGTGCTTACCGAAGACGGCGTGCTGCAGCGCGAGTTTTGGGACACCTTGGACCGCCATGGTTGCACTTCGTTTGCGGGAGTGCCTTACACCTACCAGATGCTGTTGCAGACAGGCTTGCTAGGCAAGAGAGGCTCGAAGCTCAAGACGCTGACGCAGGCGGGAGGCAGGCTAGACGAGCGGTGCATCCGGCAGATGTATGAGCTGGCGGTGAGGCGCGGATGGAGGTTCTTCGTGATGTACGGGCAGACCGAGGCGACAGCGCGCATTTCGTATGTGCCATTCGATAGGCTTGTTGACAAGATCGGATCCGTGGGTGTGGCGATTCCGGGCGGGGCAGTCTCGATCGATGAGGTTACGGACGAGCTGGTATATCGCGGGCCGAACGTGATGATGGGGTATGCAGAGTGTCAGGCCGATTTGGCCAAGGGCGATGAGCAGAATGGCGTGCTGTGGACAGGTGATTTGGCGCGGGTGGATGAAGATGGGTTCTTTTACATCACCGGCAGGTTGAAACGATTCCTGAAGATGTTCGGGAAGCGGTTCAACCTCGACGACGTGGAGAAGGTGATTGCGCGCCATTGTAACGTCACCATCGCGTGCTGTGGCCGCGATGATCTGCTGATGGCGGCACTGGAGTCGGCGACGAACTGCGATGCAGTGCAGCGGGCGATCTGCGAGACGTTCGATTTGCCGCGCCCGGCTGTGAAGGTGGTGGTGGTGCCGGAATTGCCGCGCACTCCCAATGGGAAGCTCGATTACAAACGGTTGGCAGAAGGCATGTGGCAGCCCACGGTGGCAGCCAGCTAAGGGGCAAATGGGGAACGAAATCGTAAATTCGCAGGTAAAAACAGCCATCAGCAGCAACGGGCGACGGAAGTCCATCGAAGAAGCGCTCACGAACATTTGGAGCGCCGTGCTGGGGCAGGCTCGCATCGAGAAGCACGCGAACTTCTTCGAGATCGGTGGCGACTCGTTGAAAGCCATGGAAGTGATTTCACGCGTGCGCGAGTTGCTTCAGGCTGATCTGCCGCTCATCAGCTTCTTTGAAGAACCGACGATTGAGCATCTGGCAGGTGTTCTGTTGGGTGGGCGAACCGCGCTGGAAGACGCTATAGCCGGCATCTGGGCTGACGTGCTTGGTGTACCGTACGTCGATAAAGGAGCGAATTTTTTTGAGATTGGCGGCGACTCGCTGAAGGCGATGGAGGTCATCGCCAAGGTCAGCGACCTGCTGCATGTCGATCTGCCGCTGATCGCGTTCTTTGAAGAGCCGACGGTGCGACATCTTGCGGATGTGCTCTCGAGTGGGCAAGAGAGTACTGCAGAGCAGCTCGCAGAAATCTGGAAAGCGGTTCTGGGCGTGTCGCAAGTGGAGATGGACGCCAGTTTCTTCGATATCGGCGGCGACTCACTGAAGGTCATGGATGCCATTGTTCGGGTCAGCGAGGTCATGAACGTTGACCTGCCGCTGATCGCTTTTTTTGAGGAGCCTACCCTTGCGCATCTGGCCGACGTGGTTGATTCGTTGAAGTCAGCCGGCACGACCCCGCCGATTACGCGAGCAGCAGATGGCAGTGAGTTTCCGCTCTCGTTTTCGCAGCGAGTGTTCTGGCTTCTGGAGCAGCAGAACCCAGGCACGGGTCTATACAACAAGCCGCGCGTATTCCGGATCCATGGCAAAGTCGATCGTGGAGTGATGGAGCGCAGCCTGCAGGAACTGCGGCGGCGCCATGAAGTGTTGCGCGTGAAGTTTGTATCCGGCGTCAACGGCCCCGTCCAGATTGTCGAGCAAGACGGAAACATGGAATTTACGTTTACCGACCTGTCGATGATGGAGCCGGTGAGGCGCGAGCAGTTGGCGATGAAGCTCGCATTGGAAACGGTGCGCAAGCCGCTGGACCTAGCAAACGCCCAAGTGCAGCGAGCGCGACTAATGCAATTCTCGGATGACGAATTTTTGCTCTGTATTTCTGAGCATCACGTGGTTAACGATGGATTTACCGGGAGCATCCTGCTGGATGAGTTGGGCGCGATCTATGACGCATTTGCCGCGGGTGAGCCAAATCCGCTGCCCCCGCCCAAACTGCATTACACCGACTTTGCCGCGTGGGAGCAGCAATGGATGCAAGGTGAGCGGCTAGCGGAGGAAGTGGAATACTGGCGCGCGCTGCTTCAAACAGCACCGACGCACCTCAGCGTGCCTACGGACTTTTCCCCCAATACCGAACCAGACCGGCGCGGCAATCTACGTTCCCTAACGCTGTCTCCTCAGTTGTTCCAACGGATGCAGCTCTTCGCCCAGACCAATGGAACGACGCAGTTCGTGGTAATGGCTACTGTGCTGCGATTGCTTCTTTATCGTTGGTCCGGACAGCAGGAGTTTCTGCTCGGCACTACAGCCAGCAACCGCAGCCGCAGCGGGACGGAGCGCATGCCTGGTCCCTTCGTCAATCCGCTGCCATTGCGCAATGCGGTGCATCCTAGTGAGACAGCTGCGCAGTTACTGAATCGAGAGAAGAGGACGATCTTAGAGGCCTTCGCGCATCAGGACTGTCCGTTCGCAAAGATTGTTGAGGCCGTAAACCCGGAACGCACTAGCAACGATAATCCGCTCTTCAATGTTGGGCTGGTGATGGAAAACTTTCCGGAAATCGGGCTCAAAGGACAACACTTTGAAGCGGATTATCTGAACTTTGATCCTGAGGTCTCGCTGCTCGATTTGCGATTCATCGCCGTGGAGAAAGACGGCGGCTTACGGCTCTCATGCGAGTACCGCAGTGGATTATTCCTGCCGGAGACTGTGGACGCACTTTTGCAAGGTTGTGCAGACGTGCTCACAGGAATGATGGATTCTCCGCAGAAGGCGCTGGCCGAATTCGAATTGCCCCGGGCGCTGACACGGCATGCGGAAGCAACCGCGATCGCACGCCAGTATGCTGTTGCGATTGCCGCCACTTACACGGCAGAGCCGATTCAGGAGCCGTTACAGTTCTGGCTGAGGCAACTGGGCCTGCCGGACAGAATCGAGTTTGCTCCATTCAGCCAGGTGTTTCAGCAACTGCTCGATCCTTCGAGCCTCTTCGCGAAGAATGCCCATGGTGTGAATGTAGCTCTGCTGCGCATAGAAGACTTAGGGCAGGAGGCCGAAAGCATCGAAACCGGCGTCGCTGAGCTGGTGGAGGGTCTGCGATCTTTTGGCGCGACCACGCGTACGCCCCTGCTCGTCGTAATCGGACCGGCTTCGAAGGCAGTACAGGCCAGATCTGACGTCGCGCAAGCTATCGAGAAAGCTGAACAGAAGTTAGAAACAGCGGCAAAGCTCGACCGGGTGGCAATCGTCACTGCACGCGAATTGCTCGAACACTATCCGGTCCTAGATTACGACGACGAATACGGATACAAGATCAGCCACGTCCCGTATAAGCCGGCGCTGTTTACCGCTCTGGCAACCATGGTTGCCCGCAGCCTCTACTCGGTCGCCAGAGGAGCACCGGAACTGATTGTTCTCGACAGTGCGACGCTGTTCAGCGAACGCGATCGCGACTCACTGGAGCCGTCGCACACAGTACTACAGGAGTTCATGTTCGAGCAGCAAAACGGCGGAGCCCTCCTGGCTCTGTGCGGCAGCGAATCTGAGAACGAGGTTTCGACCAAATTTGCCAGTGCTCCGAAAGAGTCACTTGGCTGGCAAGACTTTGCAGCGTCGCGGTTCGGGGTGACGGCAAAGTCGGTGGCGCTGAAGGAGCTGGCGGAAGAGATCGGTCTGAGCCCGGAGCACTGTATCTACGTTACAGCCGATGGAATCGATGCGCGTGAGGTGCGAACCAATTGTCCGGCAGTAACGGTTGCCGAGTTGCCCCAGAGTATGGGTGATATTCGCGGATATCTACGAAACTTCTGGGGGTTTGATCGAAGTGTGTCTGCGGGCGTCATACGTGAGATTCCTCTGCGTTGCGAACTGCTGAACCGTATAGCCTCCGATCTCGCATCAGTAGAGTCCATTACGCGCGCATTCGAGTCGACCAGGACAAAGCGGGCACGATTCTCCGATGTGTATGAAGCTCCCCGCTCGGCGGAAGAGGAGTTTCTTGCCGACGTCTGGTCACGGCTGCTGCGGGTTGAGCGTCCGAGCATTCACGACAACTTCTTCGCTCTGGGTGGCCACTCACTTGTAGCGGCGCAGGTGATCGCGCGTGTACGGCAGGCGCTTGGAGTCGAGTTGGCGCTGAGGGCAATGTTCGAAGCGCCTACGATTGCTGGTTTTGCTGAGTTGATTGAAGCGGAGAGGCGGGCTCGCACGGGCGTGGTCGTTCCGCCGATAACCAGGGTTCCGCGCGGACCCCAGCTCCCGCTTTCCTACGCGCAGCAGCGCCTGTGGTTCATCGACCAACTGGAACCGGGAAGTCCTGCTTACAACATCTCGGCTATGTACCGAATGCGTGGCCAGCTCAAGGTTGAAGCGCTGGAACGGACAATCAACGAAATCGTTCGACGGCATGAGTCGCTGCGCACTACTTTTCACAACGTGGACGGTCATCCGGTTGCCGTGATAGCACCCGAGATATCGATCTCTCTGGCACCACGACAATTATCAGAAATCGATCAGGAGGCCGAGCTCCGACGACGCGCGCATAAAGAGGCCACCGCTCCTTTTGATCTTTCCGTCGGTCCGCTGGTGCGCGCACGTCTCCTGCGGATCAGCGAGGGCGACCACGTATTGCTCATCATCGTGCACCACATTGTGGGAGATGGATGGTCAGGCAGTTTGATCGCCGGAGAGTTAGCGGCGTTGTATGAGGCGTTTGCGCACTACCGTCCATCGCCCTTGCCCGAGTTGGCGATTCAGTACACCGACTTCGCAGTGTGGCAACGCCAATGGTTGGAAGGCGAGGTTCACAACCGGCAGGTGGACTACTGGCGCAAGCAACTGACAGGTGCTCCGGCGGTTCTGGAATTGCCGACGGACCGGCCGCGGCCTGCCGTGCAGAGCCATCGCGGAGATGTCTGCCTGCATGTCATTCCCTCGGAATTGATTGAGCGGCTCACATTCATGAGCCAAAACGATGGCGCAACGCTGTTCATGACGATGTTCGCAGCTTTTCAGGTGCTGCTGTCGCGGTACTCCGGGCAAGAAGACATCGTGGTTGGGTCAACGATCGCCGGGCGCGGCTTCGCTGAGATCGAACCGCTGATCGGCTTCTTTGTGAATACGCTCGCCATGCGCGCAAGTGTCTCGGGCAATCCGACATTTCGCGAGTTCCTGACGCAGGTAAGGCAAGTTGCCCTGGATGCTTATGCGCACCAGGATTTGCCCTTCGAAAAACTAGTGGAGGAACTCCAACCACAACGCAGCCTCAGCTACAACCCTGTTTTCCAGGTGCTGTTTGGCTTGCAGAACATGCCCCGGCGCTACTTCGAGGCATCGGGCCTGAACGTAGAACGCTCCTCGATTCACCAGTCAACTTCGATTCTAGATATGTCGTGGTTTGCATTCCCGGTTGCGGACGGCATGCTGCTGCGCGTTGAGTACGACACCGATCTATTTGACGCTTCCACGATCGAGCGCATGATTGGCCATTACCAAACGCTGCTCGAAGGTATCGCATCGCGGCCAGATAGCCGCATCGCTGATCTGCCGATATTGAGCGCAGAGGAAGAGCGACAGCTCCTGGTGGAGTTCAATCAGACGTCGCGGGACTATCCGCAGAGCGACCTCTTGCAGGCCTTTGTTGCGCAACAGGCAGAGGCCACACCGGACGCCGTAGCTTTAATCGTGGGCAACGAACGGCTGTCGTACCGCGAATTGAATGCGCGCGCGAATCAGTTGGCCCATTATCTACAGAAGCAAGGCGCAGGGCCGGAGACCCTGGTCGGAATTTATTGCGAGCGCTCAGCGGAGATGCTGGTTGGGATTCTCGGTGCCCTAAAGGCAGGCAGCGCTTATGTTCCGCTCGATCCGAATTATCCGAAAGAACGCATCCGGGCCATTCTCGAGGATGCGAAATTGCATCTGGTGCTCACGCAAAGTGCGATTGCCCGGGATTTACCGGATTTCGATGGACAGCGAATTTGTCTGGACACGGAGTGGCCGCTAATTTCGCAGGGGCCGACCGGGAACCCGGAAGTCAAAACAACGCGCGACAACCTTGCCTACGTCCTGTTCACCTCGGGTTCGACGGGTCGCCCAAAGGGCGTGGCCATCGAGCACCGCAGTGTCGCGACGTTTGTTCACTGGGCGAGAGAGGCATTCGAGCGCAGCGAATTGGCTGGAGTTCTGTTCTCCACCTCGATGTGCTTCGACCTATCGGTATTCGAGATGTTTGCAACGCTGAGCGTGGGTGGCGCGATCATTGTCGCCGAAAATGCACTCTATTTGCCGACGCTGCCCGCCCAAAATGAAGTGACGCTCATCAATACGGTACCGTCGGCAATCGCCGAGCTGGTGCGGATGGGCGGAATTCCGGATTCAGTGCGCACCGTGAACCTGGCTGGTGAAGCTCTGCCGGAATCATTAGTGGCGCAGATCTACGAAAACACCAATGTCGAACGTGTCTACAACCTTTATGGACCTACCGAAGACACCACGTATTCCACATACACGCTGGTGCCGCGACGCGGGCGTGTAACGATTGGTCGCCCGCTGCCGAATTCGCAAGCGTACGTTCTGGATGCGTGCAGACGGCCAGTGCCGATTGGCGTTCCCGGTGAACTCTATCTTGCGGGCGAGGGGCTGGCCCGCGGGTATTACGGCCGTGACGATTTCACCCGCGAACGGTTTGTGCGGAATCCGTTCAGCAACGAATCGGGAGCGCGGATGTATGGTACGGGCGACGTCTGTCGCTATCTGCCGGATGGACAGATCGAATATCTCGGTCGCATCGACCACCAGGTCAAAGTTCGCGGCTTCCGCATTGAGTTGGGCGAGATCGAGGCGGCAATCGCCGACTGCGTCCGGCAATGCGTTGTGATGGCGCGGGAAGATGTACCCGGCGACAAGCGGCTGGTCGCTTATGTGGTTCCGCGCGCCGATGCTCAAGCCAGAGCCGAGCTCATAACTGAGATGCGGCGGCGCATTGCTGAGAAGCTGCCGGAGTTCATGATGCCGTCAGCGTTCGTGGTGCTGGAGGAGATGCCACTCTCACCAAACGGCAAGATCAATCGGAGCTTGCTGCCGGTTCCCGAGCTTTCACGCGACGAGAAGGAAGCATACATTGCGCCTCGCAATCCGGTGGAAGAGAAGCTGGCGGAGATATGGCGTGAGGTACTGCGCATTTCCAAGGTAGGAGTGCAAGACAACTTTTTCGCCTTGGGCGGACACTCACTACTGGCGACCCAGGTGGTGGCGCGGATCCGCCGGGCGATGGGTGTGGATCTTCCCCTCCGCGAATTGTTCGAACGGCCAACGATTGCTGAACTGGCGTCAAGAATCGCCCGAAGCAAGACTTCGGAAAGCGCAACGCGGAGATCCATCGAACGTGTACCACGCGACGGCGCATTGCCGCTTTCATTTGCCCAACAGCGTTTGTGGTTTCTTAATCAACTTGAACCGAATAATCCGATCTACAACATTCCGTTGGCGATACGCCTGAAGGGCGTGCTCCACATCCCGCAGCTCAACGATGCGCTGGACGAGATTATCCGGCGGCACGAGGTATTGCGTACTCGATATGTGGTGGTCGACGACCGGCCGGTTCAGGTGATTAGCGAAGAGTGGGGAGTCGACCTTCCTCTGGTGGACATTTGCGGGTTGCCGGCCGAAACGCAAAATTCCGAAATCCAGCGAATGGCGATCGAAAACGGCCGTCATGTCTTCAACCTCCAGACCGGGCCAGTGTTTCGCGCCAGTTTGCTAAGACTTGAGGAGCACGACCACATATTGCTGCTCAACATGCACCATATCGTCAGCGATGGATGGTCGATTTGGAGATTCGTCGAAGAGCTTGCAATTCTTTACGGAGCTTTCATCGAGGGGAAGCCCTCGCCACTTGTCGAGCTGCCCATCCAGTATGCAGACTTCGCAGTTTGGCAGCGCAGTTGGCTGCAAACCGAAATCCTGGCTGAGCAACTCGCGTACTGGAAGAAGAAGCTGGATGGCGTTCCAAGCTCTTTGGACATACCCACGGCTCATACTCGTCCGGCTGTGCCCAGCTACCGTGGGTCTACCTGCACGGTCATGTTTCCCCATGCACTAGTTGGGAAACTCAATGAATTGGGGCGCCGCGAGGGCGTCACGCTTTTTATGACATTGCTGACCGCCCATCAGGCGCTGCTCTTCCGCTATAGCAGGCAGGATGACTTTACGGTCGGCTCTCCAATCGCCAACCGCGTGAATCCGGAAATTGAAGAACTCATAGGGTTCTTCGTAAATACGGTGGTCATGCGTGCGGATATGTCAGGGGATCCGACCTTTCGCGAGTTGCTGAAACGGGTACGCAACACTGCCTTAGAAGCCTACTCCAACCAGGATGTCCCCTTTGAAAGATTGGTTGAGGAGCTTCGCCCCGAGCGTGATTTGGGCCGTACGCCGCTCTTTCAGGTCTTGTTTGTGGTGCAGAATGCTCCGAAGATCGCGTTCCGGCTTTCGGGGCTCGATATGTCCGCTATGGATGTACATAACGGGACTTCCAAGTTCGACATGGCGATATTCATCGTCGAGAGGCACGAGGGTTTGCAGTGCAAAGTTGAGTACTCCAGCGAACTCTTCGACGCCAGTACCATCGAACGGATGCTGCGCCACTATCAGTGCTTACTCGAAGCAGCGATGGCCAATCCGGATGCACCTATCTCGCAACTGCCGCTCCTGACTAACGATGAACGGCAGCAGCTTCTGATGAAGTGGAATGAGACCGAATCGACGTATCCGCGTGACCTGTGCATGCATGAACTATTCGCCATCCAGGCTCACAACAGCCCCGATCGAATAGCAGTGGTGTGTGGCGACCAGCAACTGTCTTATGGAGAGTTGAACGCGCTTTCCAATCAGCTTGCCCGCTATCTGCAGGGCCGGGGTGTCGGTCGAGAAACCCTGGTCGGGCTGATGATCGAACGTTCGACCCAGATGTTGGTCGCATTGTTGGGAATCATGAAGGCCGGAGGAATATACCTTCCACTCGATCCCAATCTTCCGAAAGACCGCATCGAATTTATTCTGAACGATGCCGAAGTTGCCATACTACTTACGCAAAAACACCTTGCGGTCTCGTTGCCCGCAACCGGGACCGAGCAAGTTCACCTTGATGTCATCTGGCCTTCGCTTGCAGCTCAGAGCAAAGATGACTTGCCCGTGACAACAGGTCCGGAAAACCGGGTGTACGTGCTGTACACATCAGGCTCAACAGGGAAGCCAAAGGGTGTAGAGGTCGAGCACCGCAATCTGACGAACTTTCTCGCCAGCATGCAAGTGAAGCCGGGCTTGGCGCCGGACGACACACTGCTTGCGGTGACGACCCTCTCCTTTGATATTGCGGGTCTCGAGTTGTACCTGCCGTTAATCTACGGAGCGAAGGTCGCTTTAGCGACACGTGAACAGGCTGCCAATGGCGAAGAGTTGGGCCAACTTGTAACTAGTTCGGGGGCAACCGTCATGCAAGCGACGCCGGCGACGTGGCGCATGCTGCTTGAGGCCGGCTGGCCTGGAAACTCTAAGCTCAAGATTCTGTGCGGCGGCGAGGCCTTCCCCCCAGACTTGGCTAATCAGTTGCTCCCGGTTTGCTCTGAGCTTTGGAATATGTATGGGCCGACGGAGACCACGATCTGGTCTTCGGTTTACAAGATCGATCGAGAACTGACGCAAGTGGCTTCGATTGGCCGCCCGATAGCCAACACCACTATGTATGTTCTCGACTCGCATGGTCAGCCTACCCCGATAGGTGTTCCGGGTGAACTTTACATCGGGGGCGTTGGGGTCGCGCGCGGTTATCTGAATCGTCCCGAACTGACTGATGAGCGCTTCCTGCCTGACCCATTCCGGCCAGGGGGACGAGTCTATCGAACTGGGGACCTGGCGTTTTTCCTGCCCGACGGCAATATTCAGTTCCTGGGGCGAGCGGACTTCCAGGTAAAGCTCCGCGGCTTCCGTGTCGAACTGGGCGAAATCGAGACCGCGCTGGACAGTCATCCGGGAGTGCGGCAAAACGTGGTCGTGGCGCGCGAGGACAATCCCGGCGACACGCGTCTGGTGGCTTACGTCGTTCCCAATCCTGAGTATCGCGGACCGGAGCAGCGGGAACCGGAAGCAGTGCTGGGCAGCGAGCAAATCGCTCAGTGGGCCGAAGCCTGGGACGAGGCCTATCGCGAAGGCGGCGGTGTTGAGGACGCCACCTTCAACATCAAGGGCTGGAACAGCAGCTATACCGGCGAGCCTATCCCGAGTGAAGAGATGCGCGTATGGGTGGAAACTACCGTCGAGCGCATCAAGTCGCTGCGGGCGAAGAGCGTGTGGGAAATCGGTTGCGGAACTGGATTATTGCTGTTCCGGGTGGCGCCGGCAAGCGAGCTCTATTACGGTACCGATATCTCGCAGACTGCCCTGAGCTTCCTCGAACAGCAGTTGCAACGGCCGGAATCGCGGCTGCCGCAAGTCAGGCTGGAGCGCAAGCCAGCACACGAATTCGACGGACCAAAGACTCGCGGGCAGTTTGATGCCGTGATCATGAACTCGGTCATTCAGTATTTCCCCGACCTCCACTACCTGATGACGGTTTTGCAGGGCGCTGTGGAATCGGTACGACCCGGTGGGGCAGTTTTCATCGGTGACGTCCGCAGCTTGCCCTTACTGGGGACGTTCCACACGTCGGTCGAAGTCTTCAGAGCCGACGACTGCACGAGTCGCCAAGATCTCGCGCGACGCGTGCAAAAGGGCATCCGGCAGGAAGGCGAGCTGGTGGTAGATCCTGAGTTCTTCAACGCCATCCGGAACCGTTGGCCGCGGATCACGCACCTGGAGATTCAGCTCAAGCGCGGCCGCGCACACAACGAGTTGACGCGCTTCCGTTATGACGTGGTGCTGCACATCGGTGAGCAGGCGCCCCCCCGGGTTGGATGCCCCTGGCTCGACTGGAAGAAGCAGGGCCTTACGTGTGCGTTGCTGGCGGAGATCCTGCGAAAGACCCAGCCGGAGATGCTCGGCGTCACCGGCGTTCCCAATGCGCGGTTGCGCGCCGAAGCTGTTGCTGTCGAGTGGCTGGCTGCCGAAGAGGGAACCAGCACGGTCGGCGACCGGCGCCCCCAGATCGCGGAGGACGCTTTCGCGGCCGCGATCGAGCCCGAAGATTTGTGGAGCCTGGAGCAGGAATTGCCGTATCAGCTCGAGGTGCGGGCGTCAAAGGCGGCGGTGGACGGCTGCTGCGATGTGGTGCTGCGCAGGCGCAACGCTGAGGGCGAGGTAGCCGATTATGCAGTAACCCGCTTTCCGGGAGAGACCGACGCGATACGGCCGTGGGCGACCTACGCCAACAAT
>Ga0126378_10002631_pt1 | contig 13336 bp, 11 predicted proteins | sample PanSoiMetPlot_23_FD_92587 | JGI IMG/M metagenome (GOLD analysis project Ga0126378, IMG submission 92587) | Tropical forest soil microbial communities from Panama - MetaG Plot_23 | ecosystem: Environmental > Terrestrial > Soil > Tropical forest > Bulk soil | place: Panama | collected 2016-02-17
AAATTGAATCAACACTTGCCCTCGGAAGAGTTTAGAGAGCTATTCCAGCATCAATGTCGCGCTGACAAGCTCTTCTTCTTCAAAGTTCGACAAGCGGAACCCCTGCTTTTGAAAAACCGCACGCATGCCCGTATTTTCAATCATGGTCTCGGCAACCGCCCCGCGCAATCCTTCATCGCGTGCATAGTCCACTAGCCTGCGAATGAGTTCCTTACCATTATTCATTTTCGAACTTGCTCGCTCACCTGCATTCGTTTCTCGCCGCATTCCTTCGTTTTGACCCACACCATACCGGCCAACGCCCACACCGCCAGCAGCGGCAGCAGGCTCGCCAGCCCGTGAAGCCCCATGAGTTGTCCAAGATTAAACGCGCCGGGAGCGTCGTCCGCATCGGCATCGAACGGTGCGAGCATGGAGCTTTGATTCAATGCGAGGTTTCCGCTCCAGAATGACGGCCAAAGCAGTTGTATCATGGGCGAGCGGTACTGAGACGCTGGCTGAGGCGTCGTTGACACTGCAATCAGTGAGAACAGCACGCTCACCACCAGCAGCCCCAGTAATATTCGCCTACCATTTTTGCGGAAATGATCCCACGCCGGAGCCAGTCCTACGCATAGCAAGGCAATCCCCGCCGCCATGTAACGCGGCCCGTACGACCACCCTGCCGACCATTCGCAATAAGAAGCATTGAATAGCAGGTAGTAAACAAAAATCGCCGCTGCGGTGTAGCCGGGCGCACGCGTTGCCGGCCGCTTCTGCAACCGTCGCAACCCAGCGACTGCAACCATGGCCACTGGCGCAGAAACAAACAGGCCGCGTTCGAGTCCAAAGAGAAGTTTGAATGCGACATAGAGTCGCGGTAGCTTGATCCCAAGAAAACCCTGGCTGGTACACGGGAAATCCCCAACTTCGTATTCGTAGGCGTAGCCGGTATGCAGTGCAGATCCAAAGGTCGCGCGCTGGTAGAGCATCAGCACGGCAATACAGATGAGCGCACCCGCCGCGACTCCGCTCGCGATACGCACCCGTCGCGACCAGCCGCCGGTCCAAACTCGCGCGACGGCAAACAGCGCAATAATCGCAGACGCCGGCGCCGCGGGATATTCCGTCACCGTCGCCCATCCGGCCATCAGTCCCGCAACGAATCCCCACAGCACTTCCCCGCCTGCTGCCTCACCGTTCAACCTGAGAACCGCAGCAAACGCAAAGAGCAGGCACGCCCCTGCGAGCGCGTGCGCCCAGAAAAGCGTGGCATACGCCCACATCGGAGATCCGAGCCCCATGCCGAGCGCGCCGAAGGCCGCAGCATTGGTACTTGCCCCTAAGCGCAACGCGATCCAGTATAGGTACGCACACGCCACGGCCGTGGGCAGCGCCACAGAGAACAACGTGCAGATATAGGAAAGCGTCACCAAGCTGCTTGCCGAGAGCGGATCGACTCCGCTGGCTCGCATCGCAGAGCGCGCAAACATCGCGACGGGGACTGCCAGCAGCGGCTGTCCCGGCGCCTTGTCGCAGTAATAGTGCCCATCCTTGAAAGCCTTGTCGCCGGTATTCTCCTGATAGGCGTCGATGGACAGCGTGCCACGTTCCACAATCGCACGCACCAAGTCGAAGCGCGTGTTCTGGTTATAGCCTCCGCCCCCGTAGAAATAGGCGTACGAAACGAATGCCGCGAAGCCAATGATCAGCGCATGCTTTATAGCTCTCTCAGTAACAGTGCGATCACTTGGGGAGTCATAATTCATGCCGGGCCGGGCGGCGTGTTGAATGGAAAGGTCGCGGTTATTCTGTGCGATGTCCGCTCATGGATGCAGTGAGCGCCACGCGCACAAGTATAAAGACGCCACTCGTGCTACACAAGCGCCCACCATTCCTAGGATCGATCGTGCCAGTGCCAAATGCCGGACTGTGCCCGTCGGGTGTGCCGAAGAAGTCCCATCCGCCGCGCCGTGTCCAGCACAGAATCCACAATCGGCGAGATGGCGTTGACATCGGCCTTGAGGGTGATATCGAGGCAGATGAGGAGGTCGTCGGCCTGGAAATTGCAGGATTTGGGCATAGGTTAAGTTTTAAGTGACTCCCGAGGTTTTGGAAACCGCCGGCAGCCAAAGCAGTTCGGCGCAAATTCCGGCTTATAATGCTGCCTTGCGCCATGTCCATTGCACCCGGAGAAAAACTCGGGCCTTACGAAGTTGTGTCGCAGCTCGGCGGGGGCGGCATGGGCGAAGTGTATCGCGCGAACGACAGCCGGCTGCATCGCCTGGTTGCCATCAAGGTGATCGGCCTGACCGGCGACCGCGATCACCTGCGCCGCTTCGAGCAGGAGGCGCGCAGCATCGCCGCCCTGAACCATCCTAATATCGTCGCCATCTACGACGTAGGTACGCACAAAGACTCGCCATTCCTGGTAACCGAGCTTTTGGAAGGCGAGACCCTGCGCGAGCGGGTAAATCGCGGTCCGCTAGCGGTGCGCAAGGCGATTGAAATCGCCACGCACATTGCGCAGGCGCTGTCTGCCGCGCATCAGCGAGGAATCGTTCACCGCGACCTGAAGCCGGAAAACATCTTCTTGACACGGGACGGACACACCAAGCTGCTGGACTTCGGCCTTTCCAAGGAGCAGGCATTCGGCGCGGGCGGCGAGGTAGCAGCCACCCTCACTGGCAGCGCCACCACCCCGGGAACCGTGATGGGTACCGTGGGCTACATGTCGCCAGAGCAGGTGCGAGGACAGGCGGTCGATCATCGTTCCGACATCTTCAGCCTTGGCACCGTGCTGTACGAGATGCTTTCGGGAAGAAAGGCATTCGCCGGGCCATCGTCGGTCGAAACCATGAACGCGATACTCACGACGGAGCCGGCCGAGATCGACACTACGGCAACTCGCATTCCGCCCGGGCTGGACCGCATCGTCCGCCACTGCCTGGAAAAGGACCCGGCAGACCGCTTCCAGTCGGCGCGCGATCTGACGTTTGCCCTGGGAGCGCTCTCTGGGTCGGAGACTTCGCTTGCCCTGCCGGCCCCGCTCGGCACGCAAGGCAAGAAGCGCTGGTGGCTCCTGGGCGCAGCTATGTTCGTGCTAGGAATGTTGACAGCCCTTCCGCTCTTCTATTATCTGCGTTCTGGCCCAACGCAGGTCCGCATGGAGTTCTCCATTCCCACCGCAGGCGAGGTAAGCCATCTGGCGCTCTCCCCTGATGGCGTCTTGCTGGCCTATGTGTCGCCGGCGGAGACGGGAGAATATGCCATCTTCGTGCAGAAGGTCGGATCATCGGAGTCGATGAAGCTCGTCGGCACCGAAGGCGCCTCATATCCCTTCTTCTCTCCGGACCACCAGTTCATTGCTTTTTTTGCCGCCGGCAGACTGAAGAAGATTCCGTCCGGTGGCGGAACACCCACGGTGCTCGGCAGTGTGCTGAATGCTCGCGGAGGAAGCTGGGGAAGAAGGAATGTGATTATTTACGCGCCGGATGCCGCCGGGCCTTTATGGCGAATCGATGCTGATGGCGCGAACGCACGTCCCCTTACGCAAGGGGTCTTTGATACAGGTTGTGACACTCATCGCTGGCCCGCCTTCCTGCCCGATGGAGAACACTTCCTGTTTGTGCAGGATAGTTATAAGGATGTTGCTTATCCCCATCGAGGTATTTACCTCAGCGACCTTCAGGCAAAACAAAAAAGCCTGCTTGTCCACAGCCAGTCCACCGTTAGCTATGCCAACAGCGAAGTCTTCTACCTTGATGACAAAGGGGCACTGGTCGCGGTCAGCTACAAACCGTATGACGATCGAGTTAGCGGTAAGCCACGAATCATTGCCGAACGCGTGGGAATGAACCCCTCCACCTCCTGGGCCGCGTTCACAGTTTCCGAAAACGGGACGCTGATCTTTCACAGCGGAGCAGGCGCTCCGCTTTCCCAGTTGATCTGGGTGGATCGTGCCGGCAAGGAGCTTGGAAAAGTGGGAGAGCCGGGTATCATCGCTAACCCCTTCATCTCTCCTGACCAAACCCGGATAACTTTCGACCTGGCGGACCGCCGCGAAAACAACGTTGACGTGTGGACTTACAATCTGCAAAACGGCACGTCTGCTCGCTTCACCTTCGACCCAGCTGAAGAAACGACCGGCGTGTGGTCGCGTGATGGCAAGATAATCGCGTTTCGAAACAATAGTACCCTTGAGAGCTTACGTCTAAAGAACTCCAATGGGCTGGAAAGAGACATTGGACTCGCCAAGAATCCGCCCGGCACGACCGACCTGCTGCCCAATTCGTGGTCCCCGGATAACAAGTACATCTTGGCGAACCTGGAGGCTTCTAATGGAGGCTTTTCGCTGGTGCTGGTTTCTGTTCCGGACGGCAAAATTACGCCCCTATTAGAAGGCAAAGGTAGCGCCCTGCAAGGCGGGGGCAAGGCCACCGGGCAAATCTCCCCAGATGGAAAGTGGGTAGCGTATGAGTCGAACGAAACCGGCGAATGGGAAGTCTTCATCACCACTTTTCCGACTGCAGGGGGACAGCTACAAGTTTCGCGTGCTGGCGGAAGACAGCCCCGCTGGCGCGGCGACGGGAAGGAGATTTACTATCTCGATCCACACGGCACTCTGATCGCCGTTCCAGTGACGACCGATCCAGGACTTTCGACGGGGCCGGCTAGTCTGTTATTCGCCACGTATTCGCGGCCCTATGTTTCGTCCACAGACCTTTTTACGTACGATGTCAGTAACGACGGCAAGCGCTTTCTGGTCGACCGCTACTACCGCCCTGCCGCCATCCCGCCGCTGAATATTGTTCTAAACGCTACGGCCGAACCGAAGTAAGGATCTTATAGGCCTGGCACCTTGGACTGATCGATTGAATATCCGCGTATGTACAAGGGTTGAGGCCCGCGCTAGACGCGGGATGATTCGAATCCTCGAACAGCCAATGTTCGCCCAATCACGTAGTCAGTTGGTGGGCTCGGCTCGCAAGTGCCTGCGTAGCTGTTTCGCATTTTGCATGGTCAATGGACGTGGGCAATGTTGGCAGAACACCGCAACTTGTTGGCGGGAACATCAAGCCAATCTGAGGATTCCCTGACAGTAGTCGGTGAGAATCCAAGCGTTCGGCGAGCTGGGCAATCACCAGCACTGGAGCCTTGCTTTTCCTGGTTTTCGGCTCCAACTGGTGACTTCGCCAGGTACGACCGCGAGATTCAGATCTGCTCGCCGTCGTAATCCTCCCAACGGAATCTCCGCACCTCGCCTTTTCGTGCGGCGGTGAAGGAAAACGCAGCGACGATGGTAACTGCCGGCTCCGGTAGGATGTTGAGCATCTGCTGTATCTCTTCAAGCGAGTAAGCGTAGGTATCACCTGCCGTCCTCGCGTCTAATCGCTGGAGCTGCTTAAAACTTCCAGTGCATGGATGGAGGGCGAGAAAAAGTAGCCGCCGCCTGTCGGAATCACCCAGTCTTTTTTTAGGCGGATCGTCTGCTTCTCACCGTTGGCAAGCTTGATGGAAAAAAAGCGCTCGCGGTTTCCGTTCTTGTCAGACTGTCCAAGGATTGGGTCGTGGCCTGAACCGGGATCTTTAAAGTCAGGATTGTTCACACAGTTTTTGGTTACGAACTCGAATTGATCTTCGATAGAGGTTTGGTAAGCGAGGAAAAGAAGTCCACGATTTCCATCGTCAGGAACAATGGTCGGATCGAACGGATCGCCAAACGGAATTCCGCGGCGCATAAGCCGGTGCGTCTCAGTATCAGCTTCATTTGGAAAACGTTGTTTCAGATCAAAGGATTCGTCGTCTCTAGGATAAGCCTTGCGGATGTGTCCGGCGAATGGGCAAACCAGCCCGTCCTTGTCCTCATGCGCAAGTGATTTGGGGAAATTGTCCTTGCACTGACCCGAGCCAGTACTGGCGATTTCGGAACCGTGGCTTCTTGAAAATTGAATGCATTGTTGGCGCAATCATCGCGTGACATCTCCAAATTATCAGCATTCGTTGCACGCTCAATCGGAGCACCGCTGGCCCAGCGACCCACGCACTTCGCCCCAAAAAGTTCAGGTCCAAGTTTCAGGCGGTCGCCTTCGCCTTTGAGGAATTCACGAAAGCCAAGAACGTCCTGACGGAGCCGCCGAAACACTAGGAATGATCCGTTCTTACTCCATGACGGACCTTCCGTTTTGACTTTTCCTTTCTTGTCAGCGTCTTTGGGATCCTGGCCGGGGTATCCGAAAACAAATTCTCCTGGCCACAAACGGTCTTGGCCAGGCTTTCCCTGGTTAGGATCAGCGGGGTTCTGCCTCGGAGTGATCAGTTCCTGGGTCGTACCTGCTGTTCCACGGATGCCCGGTTGCGATACTCCGTCCAGAAAACCAAAATGCTCGTGGCCAGTCAATGGGCTGGGCAGCGTCGCTCCCTTTTGTTTGAAGATAACGGCGGCCCCACTGGGGACCAATTCTCCATTCAGGGCTGCTCCCTCATATATCCAGCTCTCTACGCGACGAATCGCGAAAGCCATTTCTTCCACGGAGTCGCTAGCGAGAATCAACAAAGCGTCCGCCTCGTTATCTTCGCCACCAATCAACCACCGCTTCTGCCAGCCAAGCCCTTGGACAGGATCGTTCAGACTTCGCGATCGTTTCGCCAGTCCTTCTTTAAATGCTTTATCCCGAAACTTGTCAGCTTCCTTATCGAGCGCCTTGAGCCCTTTGAAGGAAAAGGCGACGTTAAGCCATGTGGAGAGAACCGCGCGTGATTCCACCTTACGCCGTGACCTGATCAATTTGAAAAGCCGGTTGAATTGAAGCACTTCCTCGGTTGTGGCGACGAAGGGGGTGATTGCGCGCAGCCAGAGTTTGAATTTCTTAGGATCATGGATGTCGAGAAAAATTCATGTCTGATTGTCTTTGTTAAACCCCGCCAGAATGTTTCCCTGAATCTGGTCGACCTCGAGTTCAGGCTCTTCAATCTCCTTACCTTGTTTGCTGGCAGGTACCTGCACGAGGTCGAAAGTGCTAGGGAACGGAGTCTCACGGGCTGGAATATTGGTTGTCATATTTCCTCCGGGTAGGCTAAAGAAATTGAATCAGTTTAGACGCGGCTAAGGTCTAGTTAGAACGCACCATGCGTCAAAAGCCGCGCGATGACTACGCGAACACATATCTCTTGGTTATACGCTGTGAGCGTAGTTATTCTTCCGACCACTTGCGAATTAGCTCACCGTGCGCAACCAGGACATTCAGCAGGAAGGCGATTCCTCCCTTCTCGGGATCGAACCAGCTTTCACTGTGGACTCGTCGTTCTCCCAAATCCTCGCTCATAGAGCTGAACCGGGATCTCCTGCACCAGTCCAAGAGGATACCCCGAAAGGACACGATACGGTCAACATGGGGTCCAATTAGCTCTGAGGCGAGCAGCACCATGGCTGCCTGGAAGGTGTGGCTGTCCTCGGCCCGAGTGGCGTCCATCTTCCAGACATCTTCCTTCATGCTTTGCGGGGCAAATTGCCTGATCGGTCTATGCCCCTCTCCCAAGCCGTTCCCCAGTTTGTTTCATCATTGACTATGACTCGAAAATCACTTCTGTCGACAGTTATGCAAACGCGAAACGGCACACGCTGGATCGAACTCAATGCATCGGTTGGAGACTCGCAGGAACAACTCAACCTCATTTGAAACTCGATGTTACTCTGGCCGTGAGACGGGTGATGATCTCGTGCAACTGCTCTCCTATTCCTCGTTTCCAATTTTGGAATGAGCAGAGCCCCCCTGCTATCCTCGAAGTAGCCGACTGAAGGGCGTTGTTCACTTGCCACCGATTCTCAACGACAAAACGTTTCGCAGAGCTATGGTGCCACACCGCTCTTCCGCAGCATCAGCTTCACCATTGAAGAAAGCGATCGCATCGGAGTAATTGGTCCGAACGGATCGGGCAAATCGACCCTGCTACGGATTCTCTCCGGTACGATTGAGCCCGACTCAGGGGAACTGGCCGTGCGCAAGCACGTCCGCCTGAGTCTGGTGCAGCAGGAATCGCATTTCGCTGCCGGGCTGACGGTGCGCTCTGTGATTGAGTATGCGCTGGAGCGCTCTTCCGTCCCGGCGGATGAGTGGCAAGCACGTATGGCTGAAACGCTGAGTCGCGCAGGATTGGAAAACGTCGACGCTCCCGCAGAATCGCTATCGGGCGGATGGCGTAAGCGGCTCGCCATCTCCGAAGCGCTGGTGCAGCAGCCCGACATTCTGCTTCTTGATGAACCCACCAATCATCTTGATCTCGCCGCCATCGAGTGGCTGGAAGAGTTGTTGCAGTCGGCATCGTTTGCCTCGGTTGTGGTCAGCCACGATCGGTATTTCCTCGAGAATGTTGCGACCACAATGGTCGAGTTAAATCGCGTCTACCCCGACGGTCTGTTACGCGTCGCCGGGAACTACAGCAAGCTGCTGGAGGAGAAAGAAGCTTTTCGGCACGCCCAGGCGAAGCATCAGGAGGCACTGGAAAACCGCGTACACCGCGAGATCGAATGGCTGCGGCGCGGCCCCAAGGCGCGCACTACGAAATCAAAGGCCCGCATGGACAAGGCGAACCAACTCATCGGCGAATTGGCCGACCTCAATGCTCGCACCCGGACAGCCAGCGCAAACATAGATTTCTCGGCAACCGAGCGTAAGACCAAACGGTTGATCGAGTTGCAGGAGGTCAGCTTCGAAGCCGGCGGGCGCACTTTATTTCGCGACCTCAGCTTTGTACTCACTGCCGGCGTGCGCATCGGGTTGGTCGGTCCGAACGGCAGCGGCAAGACCACGTTGTTGCGCCTGCTCTCGCGAGAACTGGCGCCGGATGCAGGCGAGATTAAGACTGCGGACGCGTTGCAGATCGTCCATTTCGATCAGAACCGTGTGCTCGATCCGGATGTCACGCTGCGTCGCGCTCTTGCGCCCGACAGCGACTCCATCGTCTATCAGGACCGCGTCGTCCACGTGGCCTCATGGGCATCACGTTTCTTGTTTACCGGCGAGCAGCTGAATCAGCCAGTAGGACGCCTTTCGGGGGGCGAGCGCGCCCGCGTGTTGATTGCCAAGCTCATGCTGCAGCCTGCCGATGTGCTGCTGCTCGATGAACCGACAAACGATCTGGATATTCCGACGTTAGAGGTGCTGGAAGAAAACCTGCTGGAATTTCGCGGCGCCCTCGTACTGGTCACACACGACCGCTACCTGCTCGACTGCGTTTCGACCACGGTGATTGGACTCGACGGTTTGGGCAACGCCGGCAGCTTCGCCGACTATTCGCAGTGGGAGTCCTGGCAGGAAGAACGCCAGTGTCGCGGCTCGAAAACGACCGCGAAGAGCAGCGATCGTGGCAGTGCTTCCGAAACTGCCGCAACAACAGCAGCAACCAAGAAGAAGCTGTCGTATCTCGAAGCTCGCGACTACGCGACGCTGGAGCAAAGAATCGCCGAAGCCGAGGCAAAGCTGAAATCTGCGCGCGCGTCCTACGAAGACCCCGCCATCGCGAGTGACGCCGAACGACTCATAGCAGCGCAAACCGAACTCGACCGCTCTCAAACGGTTGTCGATGAGCTATACGCACGCTGGGAAGAACTCGAAAACAAGATCAGCTAGCTCGCACTGCACGGCGAACAAGCTGTTCCAAGAAGCAGACCACATCCGAGGCCGCATCACCTTGTAGCCGGCCATGGGATCAAGGTCTCTGAACTCGAAAGGCAAGTACAGCTCGGATCGCACGCCTGTAGCAGGGGATTATTCTGGTCTCCTCTGCCCGGTCAGCAAGTCGGCAGATATTTCGTGTTCCGATTGCGGGCTGACCGGGCGTTCGCTGAATTCGTATGTCTTCGTACACGGGGCTGGCCCCGCCCGTGGCGCGTGACTGTACTCGTGGCAGAGCGCAAAAACCGACCTTTATTCAGCCCTGCGATTTCCTTTGATCGGAATCAGACAGTGCTTTTTAGTGGGATGACACTCGCGGTTCTGTGCACCGCCGCGAAGCCCTACTTCACCACGCTATTGCCGCCACCGTTTGGACTGTTCGGACCCCAGCCAACCGTCATCCCGTTCGGTAGGGTGACGAAACAGCGGGCCGTGAAATCGCCCTTCTGCTGCAACGGAAGAGGCGGAGCTGCGCTGGTGATGACATAAATTGGGTTGTTGTTGACGTCAAGAAACGGCGATCCGTTGTCCAGAAAGGTGATGATCACCGGGCCGTGCTTACTGCTGTAGTGGACCATGTCTCCGACCTTCATCTCCGACGGGTTGTGCAGCGTCGTATCCTTGCCGTCATAGGTCACATTGATTTCATGCGAGGTTGGCATATCGATCTCCTTAATTGGAATTTTGAGCTACCAATTTTCTAAAGCGAGGGTCCTGGCGAAACTCCGCCAGGTCGGGTTGACGGTCGAGTTCACGGAGCAATTGGAGGGGAGCGCCATCGAGGACCTGGATGGCGCGGTCACGTTCACCCAAAGTCTCGTAGGTCAGCACGGCGTTACGAATCACCTTGGTCTCGCTTGGGGACAACTGTAACGCCTGAGCAATTTCGTCTTCTGCGCGCTGCCGGTCGCCCAACCGGGCCGAAATGTAGCCTACAAATCCGCGGACGTAACCCAGCCGCGGATTCTGCTTGAGCACAGCGAGCGCCAAATCCATTGCCTTTTTATAAGCTGCGCTCGCCTCCTCCAAACGACGGAGGCGGCGGTAAGAATCGGCGAGGTTTTCGAGGTACACGTATTCGGACGGATCAAGTGTTGTGGCACGTGCGTAGTAGGTAATCGCCTCGTCATCCCGCTTTTGATAAGCGCGCATGGCTCCCAAGTTATTCAGAGCGCGCGGCGTCTCTCGTAAATTCAGAGATCTCAGGAAAGCTCGTTCTGCTTCGTCATATCGCCCCAGTTCATCAAAGGCGGCGCCGAGGTTGGTGTACTCGTCATAGAGACCGGGTGCACGGTCAATGGACTTCTGAAACTGTTCGGCAGCCTCCTGATAGTTACCGTGGTAGTAATAGAAGACACCCAGTCCGTGATAGCCGGCGTAGTATCCCGGGTCTAGCGCAATCGCATTTTGATACTGCGCGATGGCATCTGACGGCATCTGCAGCTTGTCGTAGACTGCCGCCATGCGTCGAAAGACTTCCTCGTTTCGCGGCTCGAATTCGAGCACTCTGCGGTAGTCGGCCAGCGCGCCTTCGTATTGGCTGGTGGTCTCCTTGAGCCATCCAGCAGCCAGTCGCACTTTTGGAGAGTCGGGATTAAGATTTTCCGCGCTGCGCAACGCCTTGCGTGCTTCGTCAAGGCAATGCTGTTGCGCAGTCTGCTCGAATTTCATGATGTGCGCTTCTGCCAGGGCTGCGGCTGGGAGCGGAGAACGGGGATCGAGACGTGCAGCTTCTTCGAAGGCCGCGATGGCATCGTCAAAACTCTGCTGGTCGCGTCGCAGCAGATAAAGACCGCGGTCGTAAGCTGGCGTTGCCGCCGTCGAAACAGTTTCAGGAGTCCGAGGCCCACCCAAGCGCAGCGCTGCCGAAACCGTACCTGTAAGAGCTGCTGGAAAGGACCCAATCGTCGCAGGCGAGTAGCGTCCCGAGAACTCTCGCAACGGGGTCTTGGTCGCGAGGTCAATCACTGCTCCTTCGGCGACGAGATCGTCGCCCTCGTTCTTCACGATGATATCCAGGGCATCAGTGGCGTGAAGGGCTGCGCGCGCCTCGTCGGCTGTCTTTACACCCCGGTCAACGACCTCCGAAGGAGGAATCACCACCACGGTGCGGCCTCCACTGCGCATACGCCGAACGCGTTCGGTCACGTCCTGCAGGACGCCTTCTGCCATCGCCAGGCTTTTACTGTCTCCGGCAAGCGGAAGGATCGCCAAGCGGACATTGGGCGGCGGCCACACGTGGTCAATCACCCATTCGCGTACTTGAGGAATTGCCAGCGAAGCCAGCAGGAGCAGAGCCAGAGCCGCGAGCGATTTCTTTGGAAGCGGTCTCTTCTCCAGGCTAGCGATTACTTGCCTAGCATCGGACGGCCGAAGCTCGGGTGAGGCATTTAGGCAAGACAGAATCGTCCGGTCCCAGCGTGGATCCAGTCCTTTGGCCAGTTTGCTCGGTGCGACGAAGGGCTCAGCCTCGCTGGTTGCATCCTCGCTCTCGCGAACCGGCATACGGTCAGTCACGATTTCATGCAGGATGACACCCAGCGCGTAAATATCGGAGCTAAACGATGCTTTCGCTCCGTCCAACAGCTCGGGGGCCATGTATCCGGGAGTGCCACCCTCAGCGCCGTCAGTCCCCAAAGCACCTGCGAGCCCGAAGTCCATGATCACGACACGCAGTCCACTACTTACGGTTGAGGCAAGCATAATATTGCCGCTCTTCAGGTCACGATGGATGATGCCGCTACGGTGCGCTTCCGCAACCCCGGCGCAGAGCTGCCGGGCAATTTCGAGAGCCTCTTTCTGCGGCCGCTTGCCATCTTCCTCTAAGCTCCGCGCCAGAGTCACGCCCTCGACATACTCCATCGTCAGGAAATCAAGCTCACAATCATCGATCAGCGTGGTATGAATCTCATTCACCAAGCAGATGTTGGGATGTCGTACCCTGAGAGCGCCCTCGAGTTCAGGCGACAGGAGGCGCTGAAATCCCGCCTTGGCGAATTTCAGAGCAACTCGCTGGTGGCGCTTACGGTCGAAAGCCTCGTACACGATACCCATGCCGCCTTCGCCGATAAGCCGAGTGATTACGAAGCGGTCGGCAATAACCTGGCCGGCCTGGAGAGTTCGATCCGGTTCCTTCATTGCCAGTACGGGATGCCGGAGAAAGCCACCCATGCGCAATTCCCACGTGACGGTTTCGGTTACTTCGCGACGGAGCGAATCGTCGTCTCCACAGGCCTCGCGCACAAAAGTGTCGCGCTCGTCTAGTGGCTGCTGGAGGGCCGCCTGGACAATCTCCATTATTCGGTCATCTTGTTCGGAACTGCTGGGCATGGCTCTGCACTCAATCTCTCAAACAGCCAACGGCGGGCCCTATACCACTCTCGCTGCAAAGTATGAAGCGACAAATGCAACTCTTTTGCAGCCTCTGCGTCGGTCATTCCAAGGAAGAATTTCAGCTCGACCACGACTCGCTGTTGGTGTGACTCGGTTTCCAGTTCATCGAGCAGTGCATCCATGGTAATGGCGAACTCCAATGGCGTACGGCTCGCCGGGACCCGATCGGGAAGTCCTTCCATCGAAAGGAGTCGGACGCTTGGCCGGGCACGGGCATAATCGATCAGGTAGCGACGCATCACCCTAGCAGCAACAGCGAGAAAATGGCCGCGATCCTGCCACTCGATGTC
>Ga0126378_10002632_pt1 | contig 13334 bp, 17 predicted proteins | sample PanSoiMetPlot_23_FD_92587 | JGI IMG/M metagenome (GOLD analysis project Ga0126378, IMG submission 92587) | Tropical forest soil microbial communities from Panama - MetaG Plot_23 | ecosystem: Environmental > Terrestrial > Soil > Tropical forest > Bulk soil | place: Panama | collected 2016-02-17
AGCAGCGGCTGGAAGAGATGGTAGTTGTGCCGGTCGACGAGGATGACATCGAAATCGGCCCCCGCGAGCTTCTGCGCCGCCGTCAACCCGGCGAAGCCCGCTCCCAGGATCACCACCCGGGGCCGCGCGGGGTGGCCCTCGGTGGTGGGTGCGGTCATGGTCAGCCCGCCTTGAAGAGCCAACGCGTCAGCAGATGATCGAGAGAGATCGGCCCGGGCCCACGGGTCAGAAGGAAGACCAGCATGGCGGCCCAGGTCAGATGCTCGACCCAGTTCTCCGGATAGACGAAGGTCTGGATCACGAAGACGAGCCCCAGCAGCGGCAATGTGGCAAGGCGCGTCAGCAAGCCGAGAAGGATCAGGGCGGAGCAGCCGAGCTCGCAGCTCGCAGCCAGGACCGCCGCCGTCTCGGGGCTCAGCACCGGCACGCGATATTCATTGGCGAAGAGCAGAATTGTGGTGTCCCAGCTCAGGATCTTGCTATAGCCGGATTTGTAAAAAACGCTGGCAATGCTGAAGCGGAAGATCAGCTGGAGGAGAGCGAGGGGGAAGCGGCCGAGGCGGTCCGTCACCCCCTCGACCAGTCCCTTCAGGGATCGAGTCTGCAAATCGGACTCGTCGAGAGTCATCATCACGGAAGTCTTCTCCTAGAAAGAGGTCTGGGAATCGTCGGGAGCGAGCGAAAAGCCGGTCACGAGCTCTTCGCCCAGCAGGCGCTTCAGCGCCATGGCCAGGTCGAAATGCGGATCGGCGGCAAGGGCTCCCGCCACCGCGCTCTCCAGCCTTTCACCGGCGAGAAGCGCCCGGCGCAGGACGAATTGAGGCTTGTCGAGGCGGGCGAAGACCACCTCCTCGCCGCGCTGGCGGATCTCGAGGCGGCAGCCGCCTTCGCCCAGATCCACCGCCTCCTCCCGGCCCGACCAGATACGGTCGATGGGCCAGGGCGATTCGAGATAGCCGAGGGAGGGCAATAGCCGGAAGACGAGGCGCGGGTAGTCGCCGATCGCGACATCGCGGAAGGCATCGGCCGCCAGCGGCGGCTCCGACGGTGCATGGAGCGATGCGTTGATCCGCCATTCCATGCGCGCCACGTCGGCAAGATAGGCAAGTGTGCGGCAGGGCGGGAAGCTCGCCAGGAAGTCCGCGAAGCTCTCGCCATACTCATGCAGGCAAGGCCGGCGCGGCGGATGTGCTTTGATGTATTCATGCGCCGCATAACCGAAGAAGCGCTCATCCACCAGCCGGCAGATCGCGGGATAGATCGCCTTCAGCGCCTCGGTCAGCGAGATCTCGTAGTGATGGCGATAGATCCGAAGGCGCGACTCCGGCGCGATACCGTCTCCGACGATCGCATCGGCGAGGGACGTCTCGTCATGGCCGAGCACGGAACGGCCCATGGCGAGCTGCAGGTCACGCAGCGCGAGCACTGCTCGTCTCCTCGCCAATCGCGGCATCGGCCTTTACGGACTCACCCAGAAGCACGGGCAGCGCGGGCAGGCGGTTATCCCATTCGATGAGGGTGGGCCGCGGCCCGAAGCGGCGCAGCGCCGCGCGATAGAGGGCCCAGACCGGCGCTGCCACTTCCGAACCATGGTCGTCGATCAGAATTTCCTGCCCGTCGACATCGTTGATGCTGTGGCCCGCGAGATGGAATTCGCCGATCGCCTCGGCCGGCAGCGCCGCCAGATAGGCCTCGCCGTCGAAGCCAAGATTGCGGCCGCTCACATGGATGTTGTTGATATCGCAAAGCAGGCCGCAGCCGGTGCGCGCCGCGAGCGCGGCCAGGAAGGCGGGCTCCTCGATGGTGGAGTGGCGGTAGCTCAGATAGCTCGAGGGATTCTCCACCAGGATCTGGCGGCGGAGCCGGGTCTGAACGTGGTCAATATGCGCGGCGAGGAGATCGAGAGCTTCCTCCGTATAGGGCAGCGGCAGAAGGTCGTTCAGATAGACGCCTTCGACGATGCTCCAGGAGAGATGCTCGGAGATAAGTGCGGGCTCCAGCCGTTCCACCAGCCCCGCGAGCCGCTCCAGATGCGCCGCGGCGATGCCGTCGGTGCCACCGAGGGAGAGCCCCACGCCATGCAGGCTGATCGGCCCCTCGCGGCGGAGTCGCTCGAGCGCGCCGAGCGCGGGCCCGCCGCCCATGTAGTTCTCGGGATGGACCTCGAGGAAGCCGACAGCCGGGGGTGCCGCCACCACCGCCGCCAGATGCGGCCCACGCAGGCCGATCCCAGTGGAAGATATCGCGGTCATGGCGTGCCCCCGGGGTCTCGTCGGCGCCCGGATCAGGCCGGCTGGTTGCTGCCGCCGGCGATCTTCGCGCAGGTCCCGGCCGGGACATAGATCCACGACGCCGGATCCATGTTCTTGGTCGAGGTGCCGGCGCAGGAATGGGTCGCCGTCTGGCAGTCGTTGAGGCCCGCCTTGGCGATCCCGTAGCACTTCTCCGCCTGGAAGTTCGGCACCGCCGCCGGCCCGGCGAAGGCCGCGATCGGCGTGGCGAGGGCGGCGAGCATGGCAGAAGCGGCGATCAACTGGGTCTTCATGAGTCTCTCCTGTCGTGGTGGGTTGAGGTCGTGACCTGAGATAGTCTGTGCTCGACGGCGGCGTAGCGGAAATACCGTCCTTTCATCAATTCGATGGCGTCTGTGCGTCGAGGCATCACAAGTATGTGACCTCGATGTCGATGGTCGAACGCAGTCCCAGCGCATCGAAATGATCCCCGATCCAGGCCTCCGCCGTCGCCCGACCGACCTCCTTGAGCTCGGTCAAGAAGGCCCAGTCGGCCGAGAGCTTGCTGGCGACACTGAGGCCGGCCATCTCCGTCTCGGCCGAGACGCCATGAATCAGCATGTGCTTCAGCTGATGCAGGCACTCCACGCTGCTCTCGATCAGCCCGGTGACGAAATGGATCGCGCGCATCTCGCGCATCAGCGAGGAGTTGAAGCTGATCTCGTTGATCCGGTTCAGAATCTCGGCCGCCGTCACCGGCATCTCGCGCCGCTCCAGCGGGTTGATATGGACGATCGCGACATCCCGGCTCTCGCAACCATAGATCAGAGGGAAGATAGCGGGATTGCCCATATAGCCGCCGTCCCAGTAGGACTCGCCCTCGATCTCCACTGCCCGGAACAGGAAGGGCAGGCAGCTCGAGGCCAGTACCGCATCGGCATTGATCTCGTCATTGCCGAAGACCTTGACCTTGCCGGTGCGGACATTGGTGGCCGACAGGAACAGCTTCACCGGGCAGGCGTGACGGCTGAGGGCGGCGAAATCAACGACCTGGGTCAGCACCTCGCGCAGCGGGTTGTAGTTCACCGGGTTGAACTGATAAGGCGAGAGCAGCCGGGTCATCATGTCGAAGGCGACATAGGCGGGTGAGTTCTCGAGGTGCCGGTTTCCCATGAACCGGTCGATCAGGCTCGGCTGCAGTGGACTGAAATCGCCGAGATGGCTGACCCGACGCCAGAAGTTCGCGAGCGCCTGACGCGCGCCTTCGCGGCCGCCGGTCGCGAGGCCGAAGGCCGCGACAGCGGCATTCATCGCGCCCGCACTCGTGGCGCTGATGCCCTCGAAGGCTATGCGCTCGTCTTCGAGGAGCCGGTCCAGCACGCCCCAGGTAAAGGCGCCATGAGCACCGCCGCCCTGGAGCGCGAGGTTGATCGTCTTGACCTCCGCCATCGGCGAGGCCTTTGCTCCCGCCCGCGTCTTGGCGGCGGGCTCCCGAATCAAGGTCGTCACGGTCATCTCAGCCTCCCCTCGCCCTCAGATCAATGGGCGGTCCAGCCGCCGTCCATGGGCAGAGCGGTGCCGGTGATCGAGGCTGCCCCTTCACTGCAAAGGAAGACGGCGAGCGTCCCCAGCTCCTCCACCATCGCGAAGCGCTTGGAGGGCTGCTGGGCCAGGAGGACCTCGCGGATCACCCGCTCGCGGGGAATGCCATGGCTTTTCGCCTGGTCGTCGATCTGCTTTTCCACCAGCGGCGTCCAGACATAACCGGGGCAGATGGCGTTGCAGGTGACGCTGCTCTCCGCGGCCTCCAGCGCGATCACCTTGGTCAGCCCGACCAGGCCGTGCTTGGCGGCGACATAGGCGGCCTTGAAAGGCGAGGCGATGAGGCCGTGAGCGGAGGCCATGTTGACGATGCGTCCCCAGCCGCGGCTCTTCATGCCGGCCAGGACCAGACGGCTGGCGTGGAACGCGGCGGAGAGATTGATGGCCAGGATCTGGTCCCACTTCTCCACCGGGAAGCTCTCCAGCGGGGCCACGAACTGGATGCCCGCGTTATTCACGAGAATGTCGATATTGCCGAAGGCGGCCTTGGCCGAGTCCACCATGGCGGTGATGGCCTCGGGCCTGCTCATATCGGCTGCGTCGTAGCGCACCCGCGTCCCGTGCGCCTCGGCGAGAGAGCTGCGCAACGCCTCGACCTCCCACGGATCGCCCAGGCCATTGAGCATGACATCGGCGCCGGCGGCGGCGAGCGCGCGGGCGATCCCGAGGCCGATACCGCTGGTGGAGCCGGTAACGATAGCGGCGCGGCCCTCGAGCGGCCGGGCGGTCCCGGGGCGGGCAGCGGTTTCGGTCGCGGTCATCAGCATGTTGCGTCTCCTTGTCTTCCGTGGCTCAGGATCGCGCAAGGCATGGTCGAGGGGAAATGCCGATAGGATATGGAGACGATTACCAGGGGCTATGGCGGCCGCTTTCCTCCTGGCCGCTTTCCTCCTGGCCGCTTTCCCCCCTGGCCGCTTTCCGCTATCTCTGCCTGAAGCCGCCGGCCGCGGGGGTCCCGATCCTGAAGACGGGAAGGCCATGGAGCTGTTTCAAGTGCGCTATTTCCTGGCGCTGGCCAGGACGTTGAACTTCACCCGGGCGGCGGAAGCCTGCAATGTTTCTCAGCCGGCCTTGACCCGCGCCATTCAGCGGCTCGAGGAGGAGCTGGGCGGCCCCCTGCTGCACCGTGAGCGCAACCTGACTCAGCTCACCGAGCTGGGCCGCGCCATGCTGCCCCATTTGGAGGCGGCGCACACCGCGGCGGAGGCGGCAGCCGCCCAGGCTGCCGCCTTCCGGCGCCGCGAGGGTGAACCCTTGCGGCTGGGCATCGACGGCACCCTCTCGGCGCAGATCCTGGCACCGGTCGTGAGGGAGCTGCAGTCACGCATCGAGAGCTTCGAGCTCGGGCTGACGGAAGCCACCTCCCCCGATCTCCTGGAACGGATGATGGCAGGCGCGCTGGACAGTGCCATTCTCGTCGACGCCGAGAAACCACCGGAACGGCTCGACAGGTGGCATCTGTTCCGCGAGCGATGCGTCGTCCTCTGTCCCGAGGGCCACCCGCTCGCCGCCCTCGAGGCCGTCCCGATCGAGGCGCTGGCAAAGGAGAACCTCATCGTGCGGGAAGCGCCCCGCTGTGATCTCGATCGGATATTGATGCGGCTGTCCGCTGCCGCCGGCATCGATCCCAAGCTACGCCACCGCTGCGCCGGCGAGGACCAACTCCGCCGGATGGTGGCCGCGGGTCTTGGTCTTGCGCTCGCCGGCGAACGCTACGGCGCGGGCCCCGGCATCGCAGCCCGCCCGCTGGCGGCGCCTGCAGCCATCCGCCAGATCACTCTCGCCGCCGTGGCGGGCCGGCCCCACGGCCCGGTCCTCGCTGCCTTCCTGAAGCTGATGCGGGCCCGGGACTGGCAGCTATCGAAACCATAATCAGACGGTATTGGCCTCTTCTGCCGCCATCATCGATTCTTTTCTGCCGAGGACCGGAACAGCGAATGTCCCTAGAAGACGAACTGAGCCAGATCCGGGCAGCCGCCAGGAACGATGCGCCCCTTCAGGCCGCCTATCAGGACCTTCTTCTCCGCCTCGACCGGGCCGAGACCGGCGAGCGGGCTTTGAAGCCCGGCGATGCGATGCCCGCCTTCCTGCTGCCGGATGCCGAGGGCCAGCTCATCGCCTCGGACGATCTCCTGGCCCGGGGCTCCTTGGTGATCAATTTCTTCCGCGGCAACTGGTGTCCTTATTGCCGCCAGACCTTGAAGGCGCTGGAGGCTGCCCTGCCGGAGATCGAGGCGGCCGGCGGCCAGCTCGTCGCGTTGACCCCCGATACCGGGCACCACCTCGCAGACACCAAGCGGGTCCAGCGCCTCAGCTACGAGATCCTCTCCGACGTCGACGGCACGGTGGGCCTGCAGTTCGGCGTGCTTTTCCGAGCGCCAGCGGCCTACCGCGAGGTCCTTGCGAGCTACGGCATCGACCTCGCTGAGCGCCATGGCAATGACGGCGGATTCATCCCGCTGCCCGCGACCTATGTCGTGGACCACGAGGGCATCGTGCGCTACGCCTTCGTCGATATCGACTTTACCCGCCGGGCCGAGCCCGCGGCCGTCGTCGCAGCCCTCAAGCAGATCCACAGCGATTCCGATTGAGGAGCCCGGGCCATGGAGATGCATCAGATCCGCTATTTCCTGGCCGTCTGCGAGACCCTGAACTTCACCCGCGCCGCCGAGAGCTGCAACGTCACCCAGCCGGCGCTCACCCGCGCGGTGCAGAAGCTCGAGGAGGAGATGGGCGGCCTGCTGCTGCGCCGCGAGCGCAGCCGCACCCATCTGACCGAGTTCGGCCAGGCGATGCGCCCGCATCTGGAGGAAGTCCTGCGCAACACCGAGGCGGCCGGCACCACGGCGAAGAGCTTCCTCACGCTCGATGAAGGGGCGCTGCGTCTGGCGTCATGTGCACCGTCGGCCCCTTGCGCTGCGTCGGCCTCATGACCCGCTTCAACCACGAGCATCCCGGCATCGCCGTCAATCTCAGAGAAGGTGTGCCAGAGCATCTCGCCATGCTGCTGGCGGAAGGCGAGCTCGATATCGCCATCATGGCCGTGCCCGAGAGCTTTCGCGAGCGGCTGCAGGTGAAATCTCTCTACCGCGAGCGCTTCGTCGTTGCCTTTCCACCCGGCCACCGCTTTCAGGGTCAGGAGGCCGTGCGCACCGAGGACTGCGACGGCGAATCCTACCTCATGCGCCTGAACTGCGAATACGCCACTTGCTGGGACGATTTCCTGGAGGAGCATGGCATCGAGCTGAAGGAGGTTTATCGCAGCGAGCGCGAGGACTGGATCCAGACCATGGTCATGGCCGGACTCGGTATTTGCTTCATGCCCGAGTTCTCGCCCCTGCTCCCCGGCCTTTCGACCAGGCCGCTGGTCGAGCCGGAGGTGCACCGCGAGGTCGCCCTCGTCACCATGCCCGGCCGGCGCTTCTCCCCGGCAGTGGCTGCCTTCGTCAGGACGGTGACGCAGCACCGCTGGCAGGCATCGCCGCATTGATTCGGCAGGAAGCGGTGCCGCGCTGGGCCCGCTCGGCGAATACTTCCTTCGCGGCCGCAAAGCCGTTCAGCGCCGCCGGGAATCCAGCATAGACCGCCATCTGCATGATGATCTCGACGATTTCCTCGCGCGAGCAACCCGACTCCAATGCGAAATGGATATGCACCTTCAGCTGTGGCAGTGCCCCCAGCGCCGTCAGCGCCGCCATCGTCGCGATCTGCCGCGATTTCAGGTCGAGTCCGAGCCGCGAATAGATGTCGCCGAAGGCGAACTCCACGAGATATTGGGCGAAGTCGGGGGCGATATCCGCCAGCCCGGAGATGATGCGCTCTGCCTGGCTGCGATCGATCTCCGCAATCAGGGCAAGACCTTTCTCGTAGCGCGATTGCACGGAAGTCTCCCTCACTTCTTTAAGAGTGCTGCCAGCATCGCCGCCAAAGCGAGCGCAATCCCGAGCCCAAGTACGCAGGCCGTCCAGCCGAGGCGGTCGAAGACCTGGCCCAGCAGGGCGCTGCCCACGAGCCCGCCCATGAAATAACAGGCGAGATAGATGCCGCCGGCAGCGCCACGGTCACCCATGGCGGCTCGGCTCACGAAGCCCGTGGCCGTGGCCTGGGCGAAGAAGGTCCCCACGCCGATGAAAGCGAGACCCGTCAGCACAGCGCCCAGCACCGGCAGCAGAAGCAGCGGCAGGCCGAGGCCCGCCAGCCCCAACGATCCCCAGAACACCGGCCGCGTGCCGAAGCGCGCCGCAGCTTGGCCGGCAAAAGGCGTGGTCAGGATCGAGGGCAGGAAGACGAAATTGACGAAGCCGAGCTGCATCGGACCCAGCCCGAGCGGGCTTCCGACCAGCACGAAGTTCACATAAGTGAAGGTGCCGACGAATACGAACAGGATGAGGAAGCCGATGGCGAAGCTCGCCCGCAGCAGGGGATTGCCCAGATGCATCGCCAGGGCGGCCCATGGCGCACGCGGCACGCCACCCGCCGCCGGCATAGGCGGAGTCCTCTTCAGTGCGAAATGGACCAGCAGCGCGCCCGAGAGATTGAGAAGCGCGAAGACGAGGAAGTTCCCGGCAAGGCCCAGATGGTCGGCGAGCGCCGCCGACATCAATCGCCCGAACAGATTGCTCGCGACATTGCCGGTGATATAGGCGGCAAAGGCGCTGGCGGTCGCGCCGGCGCTGCAGCGCTCCGCGAGATAGGCGAGTGTCGGGGTGAAGGCGGCCGACATGAGGAGGCCTTGCGTCACCCGCAAGGCGGTGAAAGCTCGCGAGATTCGGCGCTATCGAAAGAAGCGCCGTCGGGACCGAGAGAAGTGCCAAGCTGATCAGCACGCCCGAGCGTCGCTCGATGTGCCGGCTGAAAAGCGCAACCAGAAGGCCAGAGGCGGCCATGCCGAAAGTGCTGGCATTGACCGCGGTGCTCATGGCGCCGGGGCTGACATCGTAGTGGCGCGTGAGCGTCGGCAGGATCGCCTGGGTCGCGAAGAGATCGACGACGGTGAGGAAAGCCGTCAGCGCGATCACAATGGTTCGCAGCATGCCGGCGAGCGCGCTGTCGGTGCGGCTCGCCGACTGCAGGGCCTCGAGCGACATCGGTCGGGTCATGGCTCGATGCTTTTCCTGGATTCGGCGCGGACCATCCGCGCCGGGGGGGTTACATGTTGCGGTCAGTCTGGTCGTGGAAGACGTCGACGGAGATCAGCACCGCCGGCGTCTTGCCGAAGTTCTTCCACCAGTGAGCGATGTCGGCGTCTCGCGACCAGTCACCTGCCTTGTGGAGGATGGGCACGGCGCAGTCGCTGGCATATTCCGTCACCTGGCCCTGCACGATGTAGATCAGCGCTGGCCGGTCGCCGTGGCTGTGCCAGGCCACGACACCGCCGGGCTGAATCACCAGACGGCGCATGCGCAGAGCGTGATCGGCAAGCGCGACCTTCTCCTTCGCGAGATCGATGGATGTAAGAATCGTATCGGTGACGCCGACCGGCTTGGTTGCGCCAGGCTGCTGGCCCTGGCCATCGGCAACCTTCTTGCCCGCGGGACAACCATTGGCGAAGGCGGCCGAGGCCGCGACGGTCACGACCAGCGCCGCCGCCGTGGCGAGCGCGAAACGACACAGCTTCACTGGGGTGCTCATGATTTTCTCTCCTGGATATGCCGGATCTATCGATGGATCGCCTCTCGGACACCGCTGTTCCTTTGAGCGATGTCCGGGGGCGAGCCGCTCAATTGCCCGTCGAATCCTCGCGGGTTCTGCCGCTGTTGAAGATGAAGGGATTGGTCGTCCCGTAGCCTTGCGGTTTCCCGGATGAGGTGGTGCCGAGCACGACATCGTCGCTGTAGGCCCTCACGGCCGAGGTGCTCCCGGCGTTGAAAGGATAGGGATTGGTCGTGCCATAGCCCTGCGGCTTGGTCCCGGCCGTGCTGTTACTCGCCATCGCCGCGCCGCTGTAGCTGCCGGCCGCAGCGCAGTTGCTGCTGTTCGGGATATGCGGGTTGCTCGTGCCATAGCCCTGGGGCTTGCCGCAGTTCGGGGAATCCGCCATGGCGAGCGGCGCACCGAGGGTGGCGAGCATCAGGGACGCGGCGATCAAAGTGGCTTTCATGATCGATTTTCTCCTGTGGTCAGGGTTGCCGGCTCCGGCGCCGTTCCTCCGCTGAGGGCGTCGGGACCAGAGCCATGGCGGCAAATCTGCGGCCTCTCGACCGCTAGCGGAAATGCCGAAGCCCTATGGATTCAATGAGAGCCGTGCATGAGCTCGAAGCAGGCGAGAGCGTCGCGCGCGGCTGCGATCATCGCCTCCTGGCCGCACCGCGAATGAGGATCGAGGCGATGGGTGATGCGCCGTCGCGTCTTCTCGAACCACGCGCGAAACAATGTGAGGGTCGGGGCATTCATTTCGGGTCTCCTGCAAAGGCGATTTCTACAGGGACCCAGGCTGGCGCCTGCGCGCCCGCGGCGGAAATGCCGCCTCTCTATGAAGTCGATGACGGCAGGTAATTGCGCGCCAGCGCGTGATAGACGCCCACCGGCGAGATCAGGCGCGAGACGGCGGTCCCAATGATGGCCGCCAGCATCAGCGCCACCAGCATGTGATGGTTGTCCGTCATCTCCGTAACGATGACGAAGGCGGTGATGGGAGACTGCACCACGCCGGCGAAATAGGCGACCACGCCGAGGAGGACGACGGCGCCGAGCGCGACGCCGGGGAAGAGCGGCGCCAGATTGGCGCCGAGGCCGGCGCCGACCGCGAGCGATGGCGAGAAGATGCCCCCGGGGATGCCGCAAATGGCGGACAGCACATTGGCGAGGAATTTCAGGATGCCGAAGCTCTCGGGTGGTGGTGTGCTGCCGTCCAGGAGACTATGCGCCTGGGCGTAGCCGGTGCCGAAAGTGCTGCCCCCGGCCGCGATCCCGCAGAGCGCCACCAGCAAGCCGCAGAGCGCGGCGAAGACGACAGGATAGCGCTTGATCCAGCGCCCCAACGCACCCGGCATTCCACCCAGCGCAAAAATCAGGATGCGGCTGAAGAGACCGCCCAGCAGACCGCCCACCACGCCGCAGACCGGCACCGCCAGCCAGCCGGCGAGGCTCCCGATCGCGACATGCGTCGTGCCGAAATAGGTATAGTCGCCGAGAATGGCCTGCGAGGTCAGGCCGGCGGCGATGACGGTGGCGATGATCAGGCCGCTGGTGCGGACCTCGAAAGATTTCGCCAGCTCCTCGATGCCGAAGACGACGCCCGCCAGCGGCGCGTTGAAGGCGGCTGCAACGCCGGCCGAGGCACCGGCGACGATCAGCCCCGGCTGACGCGAGGGCGACAGGCGGCCGGTGAAGAACATGACAGACGCGCCCACCTGCACCGTTGGCCCTTCGCGGCCGATCGAGGCCCCGCAGAGGAGGCCCAGCGCGGTCAGCGCGATCTTGCCCACGGCGATCCGGATCGAGACCAGGGCAGCACGCCGCCGCTGGTCGTCGATCTCCCGGGCCGCGATCGCCTGTGGAATGCCACTGCCCTGGGCGTTGGGGAAGACCCGGGTCGTGAGATAGATCGAGGCGGCGAAACCCGCCGGCGTCAGGAGCAGCGGGGCGTACTGCCAAGCCTCCTCGATGCGGGTGAATCCCCGTGTCGCCAGATTGGCGAGCACGGCGAACCCCGCCGCCACCACGCCGGTCAAGAGCCCGCCTAGTATGAAGATGATCTCCCGGCGCCAGCGCGCCATCTGGATGAGGATCCATCCCCTGGCGCCGTCCCACTGAATCACAATTCCAAACCTCCCATCGCGGCCGCGAGATCATGCGACAACTAAATAGGTCGTCACCACCCAGTGTGAGATTGTTCTTGATTTGTTCTCTGTTGAATGTCATTCTTTCCGCCGACGGCGACGGAAGGGAGGAGTCCGGTGGAGGACGCGGCCAGAGAGCTCATCCACAACTACCTCGAGAGGCATGACCTGGCGGTGATCGCCACGGCCTCCCCTTCCGGTTCGCCGGCCGCCGCTTTGATCGGCATCGCTCTCATGGGCCAAGCCCAGGAAATCCGCGTGATCTTCGACACGCTGACCACCACCCGCAAATATGCGCGCCTCAAGGCCAATCCCAGGGTCGCCCTGGTGATCGGCCTGGGCGAGGAGACCACGCTGCAGCTCGACGGCGAGGCGGAGGAGCTGGCGGGCGAGGCCCTGGCGGAGGCCAAGGCGGCCTATTTCCGCAAATGGCCCGACGGCCGCGAGCGGGAAGCCTGGCCGAACATCACCTATTTCATGGTCCGGCCCAGCTGGATCCGGCACAGCGATTTCGGCCTGCAACCGCCGAAGATCGTCGAGCTCCACAGCTTCGAGGCCGGCGGCTTCAAATGACCCGTCCGGTGACGCGGGAGAGCCGGGAACGGAAGCCCCGGGACATGCCCATTGACGGCAGCGGAAGCACCTCGCCGGATGAAGGTCTGCCCGATCTGGCGCTCAAGGGACGCGGCGCCGTCTCCAACCGGCCCGGCCGCTACGAGCCCGGCAATCGGCCGCTGGAGGATGACGGCTGGGGCCATGACCCCGGCGAGGATGACGAGCTGCCGCCGCTTCGCACCACCGTTACGATCGATGCCACCCGCAGCGCCATCGCCTGGAATGAATCCCCCGATCTCGGTTTCGATCGCTCCCTCAATCCCTATCGGGGCTGCGAGCATGGCTGCATCTATTGCTTCGCCCGGCCGACCCATGCCTATCTCGGCCTCTCTCCGGGGCTCGATTTCGAGACCAAGCTGCTCGCAAAGCCCGGGGCCCCACGCCTTTTGGCCGAGGAGCTGTCGCGCCTCAGTTACAAGCCAGCGCCGATCGGGCTCGGCACCAACACCGACCCCTACCAGCCCATCGAGCGCGAGATGCGCATCACCCGCGGCGTTCTGGAGGTGCTGGCCGCCTTCAATCATCCGGTGACCATCGTCACCAAATCGGCCCTGGTGACCCGCGACATCGACATCCTCGCGGAGATGGCGAAGAAATCCCTGGCCCATGTCAGCATCTCCGTGACCACCCTGGACAAACATCTCGCGCGCAAGATGGAACCGCGTGCGCCGACCCCGCCGCGCCGGCTCGACGCGATGCGCCGGCTTGCCGAGGCTGGAATCCCGGTGGGGGTGATGGCGGCCCCGATGATCCCGGCCCTCAACGACATGGAGCTCGAGGCGATTCTCTCCGCCGCGGCGAAGGCCGGGGCCAGCGGTGCCGGCTACGTGCTGCTCCGCCTGCCGCTGGAGATCAAGGACCTGTTCGCGGAGTGGCTGGAGGCTCATGCGCCGGGCAAGGCGCGCCATGTGCAGAGCCTCATCGCCGGCGCCCGCCGTGGCAGCCATTACGTCGACGAGTTCGGCGAGCGCATGCGGGGCCACGGCCCCTATGCCGAGCTCCTGGCCAAGCGCTTCCGCCTTGCCGTCAAGCTCTATGGCCTCGAGCGCCGCGGCTGGCATCTCCGCGCCGATCTCTTTCAGGTTCCGCCGAAGAAGGGCGACCA
>Ga0126378_10002633_pt1 | contig 13332 bp, 12 predicted proteins | sample PanSoiMetPlot_23_FD_92587 | JGI IMG/M metagenome (GOLD analysis project Ga0126378, IMG submission 92587) | Tropical forest soil microbial communities from Panama - MetaG Plot_23 | ecosystem: Environmental > Terrestrial > Soil > Tropical forest > Bulk soil | place: Panama | collected 2016-02-17
CTCGATGCCATCGCTCGCACGCATCAGCGGATCAGGACACGAGTCCCCTCGCGGGATCAATCGCGTTCCTCCCAACCGCCTTCATTCCGTCATCATTCTCCGGCACAAGACGCTCGGACGCGCACGTTGTTGTCGAGGCACCGGAGTCAGCATGAACCTGCCCTTTCTCGATACCGAAGGCCGGGTCGTGGTTCCGCCGCCCAAGCGGCGCCTGTTGCGGGAATTCCGCTCGGTCCTGACGCCGCGACCGCGGCTGTTCCGGCATCCGTTGCTGCGGCACGCACTGCAGGGCGACGGGCACCCGGTGTTCGTGCTGCCGGGGTTCCTCACCAACGACGGCCGCACGCGGCACTTGCGACGGCTTCTCGTCTCGCTGGGCTATGCGACCTACGGCTGGGGCGAGGGGGTCAACTGGGGACCGACGGACCACGCCATGGCGGCGATCGAGCGCCGGCTCCGGGAAATCCGCAAGCGCCACGGGCGCAGGGTCACGCTGATCGGCCACAGCCTCGGCGGTTTGCTCGCGCGCGAGCTAGCGAAGAGATTTCCCGACGACGTCCGCGGCGTCGTGATGCTGGGTGCGCCGATCAGATTGCCGACCGCGACCAGCCTCGCGGTGTTCTTCCGGTTGCTCGCGCACTTTCATCGCACGGCGCGCGGCATGGAGATCGACGAGCTCAACCTTCCGCCGCCGCCGTCCATCCCCGTGGCGGCGATCTATACGCGCGAGGACGGCATCGTCGCCTGGGAGAGCTGCCTCGAACTCGCGGGCGACCGCCGCGAGAACATCGAGGTGCGCGGCACCCACAGTACCCTGCCTAGCAATCCGATGGCGCTCGCCATCGTCGCGAACCGGCTCGCGCAGCCTGAGGATACCTGGCAGGCCTATCAGCAGCCCGCATCGGCCGTCTCCGATGGCGCCGTGAAACCGCGGGCGCGTTTTCGCCGCCGGCGGATGAGCGCTTAAGGGATAAGTAGGAGTCCTTAGGTAGTCTTCCGAATTATTTTGCTCTTCTGGAGCCGTTAGATCCTCAGACGTGGGCGGGTTTGGAAGGCCCACGAGGAGAGATCGGCGGTGATGACGATGACGCGGCTTAAAGTGACAACCGGCAAGACCAGCCTTCGGCGCTCGGCGCCCCATCCCAGGACGCGGGCCGCTCGCGACCTCGTCGCCGATTGGAAGCGCTGGACGCTCGCCGAGCGGATCATCGTGGCGGCGCTCGTGCCACTCGTGGCGCTCACCGTGCTGGCGATCTCGACTGCGCTCGCTTCGGGAGGGCATTGAGCCCGGCCGCCCGACTGACAGGGAGCCGCCATGGCGCTCTCTGTCACCCGTGCGCTCCAGGCGTTCAAGCGTTACGCGGTCTCGCCCGAGCAGATCGATTACGCCATGCTTTCGGCCATCAATGTGACGTTATTCCTGACCTCCGGCGGCGATGACCGCGTGTCCGACGGGTTCAACAGGGATCTCGCGGGGCCGAGACTTCGGCCGTTGGGTGAAGGAGCCGGCGCCGATTTCACCGGAGCTGGCTTCTGCTCAGAGCAAGCTCAGCTGATCGCCCGGCCTAGGCGGCCGGCGGAACAGCGTCGTGTCGAGGCGCCAGAGTCCGCGGCGCTCGTTGAGCTTCAGGCGATGGCAGGCGCGTTCGAAGCGGATACGCAGCATCTCGGCGTAGGGGCCCGTGCCGCGCATGCGTGTCCCCCATTCCGAGACATAGGGCTTGCCGCCGTGGGTCTCGCGCAGCAGGGACATCACATGCTTCGCCTTGTTGGGGGCGTGTGCGGCGAGCCAATCCTCGAATAGATCCTTGATCTCGAGCGGCACGCGCAAGAGCGTGTAGCCGGCGCCTTTGGCGCCGCGCTCCGCCCCGGCTTCGAGCAGGCGCTCCATCTCCATGTCGTTGAGCGCGGGGATCATCGGTGAGGTCAGGATGCTCACGGGGATGCCCGCCCCGCTCAGCGCCGCGATGGTCTCGAGCCGCCGCTCGGGCGTGGCGGCCCGCGGCTCCATCTTCCGGGCCAAGGCGCGATCGAGCGTGGTCACCGACACCGACACCATCGCGAGCCGGTCGCGCGCCATCTCCGAGAGAATGTCGATGTCGCGCTGTACCAGGGCCGACTTGGTCACGATCCCAACGGGATGGCGGAATTCGCGGAGCACCTCGAGGATGCGCCGGGTAATCTCGAGCTTGCGCTCGATCGGCTGGTAGGGGTCGGTGTTGGCGCCGAGCGCGATCGTATCGCAGGTGTAAGCGGGCTTCGAGAGCTCGGCACGCAGGAGCGCGGCCGCATCTTCCTTGACGAAGATCCGGCTCTCGAAATCGAGCCCCGGCGAGAGGCCGAGATAGGCGTGGGTCGGCCGCGCGAAGCAATAGACGCAGCCGTGCTCGCAGCCCCGATAGGGATTGATCGAGCTGTTGAACGGGATGTCGGGAGAGTCGTTGTGCGCGATGATGCTGCGCGCGCTGTCGCGCGTGTAGGTGGTGTCGAGCGGCAGCGGATCTTCGTCGAGGCTGCCCCAGCCGTCGTCGAAGGCGACCCGCACCTCGGTCTCATAGCGGCCCGTCGCGTTGCCAACGGCACCGCGGCCCTTGCGGGGACGGAGGGGTTGGCTCGATGCCTCGCTCATGGAGCGAGCCTAGCGTATCGGATGGAACAGATCAAGAACAGCGGTGTAAAAACACACTCGGGACAGGCTATTGCCAAGCCGCCTCGCGGCTATTGGGACCCCCATGTTACTCTAGAATTTGGGGTTGGACTGGGCGCAAAGGGGGTCTGATGAACAGATTTCGTGAGCGGAGGCCTTGCGGCCTCGCGGGGACGTTGCTGCTCGGCATGCTCATCCTGATACACGCGTCCCTCCCAGCGTCCGCGCGTCCGTGGAAACCGACACCGCAGGCGCTCGCGCTAGACTACGCTGAGATCATTCATCAGCGCGGCACGCGCGATTTAGTAATCATCATTTGGCTGGTACCGCAGATGCTGGGCATTGCGTCCGAGGAGGCGCGAGAGCTCCTGGATCAGTATGCTCTGATCGGCGCTCTCCACGGACACATGCTCATTGGGGGAACGATGAGCTACGATGCGAACAGCCAGCTGCAAGCAGCCGATGATCGCGGGGACGCCCTGATTCCTGTAACGGGTGACAGTGTTCCACCGACGGTGCAGGGCGCACTCACCACATGGCAAGGCGTCTTGAAGAAGATGATCGGTCCGATGGGCGAGGGCGTTCAATGGTTCGTGTTCGAAGCCGGCCGAGTCCATTCTTGCGAGAAAGGTGGGCTCTCCATTTCCTTTGAGGGCGAGACCTATACCTACGAGACACCGGTCCCCGGCTGCCCCGTGAATTAGGTCCGCGGTCCTTAAGTCAATGCGGATGATGGCGCCAGCCATCCCTGGCGCACCCGCGCCACGGTGGCAGGGGCGAAGAAATCGCTGAGCCGATTGGCGACGTGGCGCGCAAGGGCGGGTGCGAGAGCGAGCTCGCCCCGCTCGGTGAGCGCGCGCAATCTGACCGCCCACATCATCGTGCGGAGCCAGGTGAGGCGACGCGCCGGCAGCAGCCAAGGGCGTAGCGCGGTCGCGCGCTCGGGTCCGACTAACGCGAGGTACTCGCGGTAGAAGTCTGCGACATCGTCTGGCGTGAGCACCGCCTGCACCTCAAGATCCCAGGTGGTGGAGGTGTAAAGTGTCGCGTGCGCGAGATCGATAGCGGGCGAGCCGTAGCAGACGCGCTCGAGGTCGACGAGCACCGCATCCCGATCGCGCATGACGAAATTGCCGGGATGCGTGTCGGTGCCGACCAGCGCCAATGGCTGCTCCAACGGCGTGATCCGAGCCGCGTAGCGCTCCGCCTCTGTGAACTCATCCTCGAGCGCCGCGCGGGTCGCCGGAGCAAGGTCGACCTGGGAGAGGAAGTCCCGCTGCTGCGCGATCATCGCGAGGGTCGCGGCCCAAGGGCCCTCGATGCCGTGGTCGGGAAGCGGCGCGCGCGCGCTGGGCGGCGGCACGGGGAGCGCGTGCAGCCGTGCCAGCGCTTGCGCGATGGTCGGCAGATCGGCAGGCAGGTGCACAAGGCGCCCGACGATCTCCTCGACCACGAGCGCCCCACGCGGCAGGGCCGGCGAGGGCGGGAGCGCTGCCGTCAAGCGGGGTGTGATACCCGCGGGCTGCGCGCGCTCGAACGCGGCGGCCTCGTTTGCGAGCTGCGCCGCCGCATCGCCGGCCCAGGGTGTCGCTCGTGGCACGCGTGCGACCAGGCCCGTGTGTCCCAGTCGATAATGATCGTGGTTGACGCCCTTCGCGGTCATGGGCACGACTTCGTCCGCCCCTAGGGTTCGCGTACCGGGGAGACGGCGCAGGGCATCGATGAAAGCGCGATCGACCAAGGCTGCGTGGTCCATTGCCGAGGCCGGCGGTTTGTCGGCGTGCCGGCGCGGCGGTAAATTTGGGGGCAAAGCCACTGCCACGCAATGAGCCCTGTCGCGCCCCTCTCGGTCATCATCCCGGCGCTCGATGCGGCCGAGAGCCTCCCTGCGACCTTGGGGGCGCTCGCGGAAGCGCATGAGCTTATAAGCGAGATCATCGTTGCCGACGCTAGCTCGCGCGACAATACGACGGCGATCGCCGAAGCGGCGGGGGCGCGCGTGGTGCCCGCACCGCGAGGGCGCGGCGCGCAGCTCGCGGCCGGTGCTGCCGCAGCCTCCGGTGAGTGGCTCTTTTTTCTCCACGCCGACACGCGGCCTGAGTCCGGCTGGTCGGCTGACGCATTGCGCTTCATGACCGATCCCGCGAACCGGGAGCGGGCGGCCTATTTCGTCTATCGGCTCGACGACGGCTCGCCGGCGGCGCGGCGCCTAGAGCGAATCGTCGCCTGGCGGTCGCGCGTCCTGGGCCTGCCCTATGGCGACCAAGGCTTGATCCTGGCGCGTGCGTTCTATCGCGCGCTCGGCGGCTTTCCCCCGCTTGCGCTGATGGAAGATGTTGCTTTCGTTCGCCGGATCGGATGGAGGCGATTGGTCGCTTTGCAGGCCAGTGCGCTCACCTCTGCCGCGCGTTATCGCCGCGAGGGCTACGTCTTGCGGCCGCTGCGCAATCTCGGCTGCCTGGCGCTCTATCTGATGGGCTTGCCACCGCGGCTCATCGTGCGGCTCTACGGATGAGCCCGCGGCCGGCGCGGCACGTCGTGGTCTTCGTCAAGGCGCCGCGCCTCGGCCAGGTGAAGTCGCGGCTCGCAGCCGGGGTCGGGGCGCTGCAGGCGTTGCGGTTCTACCGCGAGACCACCGAGCGCCTCCTTGTGGCGTTGGCGCGGGATGTGCGCTGGCGCACGCTGGTCGCGACCACGCCCCACCGCGCGCGATACGGCCGGTTCTGGGGTCCAGGCTTTCCGCGCCTTGATCAAGGCCCGGGCGATCTCGGACGCCGCATGGCGCGTGCCTTCCGCGCTTTGCCGCCGGGTCCCGCCGTCATCGTGGGCTCGGACATTCCAGCCCTCTCGCGCCGCCATATTTGGGCCGCTCTCCAAGCGCTGGGCGGTCGTGACGCCGTCATCGGCCCGGCGCGCGACGGCGGATATTGGCTGATCGGGCTCAAGCGCTCTCGGCCTCTGCCCTCGGACCTGTTCGACCACGTCCGATGGTCGAGCCACCACGCGCTCGCTGATACCCGAGCGAGCCTGCCGAAGCGCTACACGGTCGCGCTACTCGACACGCTCGAGGATGTCGATGATCGCGACAGCTACGATCGCTGGCGCGCGGCCGAAGCGCTCAGGAGGCGACGGCGGGCTTCTTCAGGTGCTCCCTCAAGCGGGGCATGAGCTCCACCAGGTTGCAAGGCCGGTGCCGGTTGTCGAGCTGCGGCTCCAGGATCTCCCAGCCGTCGCGACAGGCCCCGGGCGAGCCGGGCAGCGCGAAGAGATAGGTACCGCTGGCGACGCCGCCGGTGGCGCGGCTCTGTATGGTCGAAGTCCCAACCTTCTGGTAGCTGAGCCAGCGGAAGAGCTCGCCGAAGCCGGCGATCTCCTTCTCGTAGACCTGCGTGAAGGCCTCGGGCGTCACGTCCCGGCCGGTGACGCCGGTGCCGCCGGTGGAGATGACCACGTCGATGCTCGCGTCCCCGACCCAGGTCCGGAGCTGCTGGATGATCGCGGCCTGGTCGTCCTTGACGATGCGGCGCGCCACGACGCGGTGGCCGGCCTTGGCCGCGAGCTCGGCGAGCGTTGCACCCGACTTGTCATCGGCCTCGGTCCGCGTGTCGGAGACCGTCAGGATCGCGATGTTGACGGGAAGGAAGGGTCGGGTTTCGTCAATTCGAGGCATAGGAGCCACCCGGACCACCCGGAGGATCGAAAGCGGTATAGGTGGGCCAGTTGCCGGCCGCAAGCGCGTCGAGGTCAGGCGTCGGCTGCCCCAGGCGCATGCGGTAGATCCAGTAATTCGCAAGCACGCGCTGCACGTAGCCGTGCGTCTCCTGGTAGGGGATGCTCTCGATGAAGAGCAGCGGGTCGTCGCGAATGTCGTCGCCTGAGAGCCACTTGGGGATCGGACCTGGCCCGGCGTTGTACGCGGCCGTGAGCAGCAGCAGGCTGTTGCCGATCCGGTCCGTGCCGAGCAGGTGATTGATGTACTCCTGGGCGAGCGTCAGGCTCGTCACGGGATCGGTGAGATCGTCGCGGTCGGGCGCTGGCAGGCCGGCCCGAATCGCCATCGATTTTGCGGTCGCAGGCATGAGCTGCATGATGCCCATGGCGCCCGCCGAGCTGCGCACCTGCGGCATGAATTGGGATTCCTGGCGCATCATCGCGAAGAGGAGCGCCCGGTCCACCGTGAACCCGCCCTTGGGCTGCCAGCGCGGCACCGGATAAAGCGCGCGATCGTGATTGCGCCCGTCGGTGTGGGACAGGAACGCTGCGAGCCGGAAGCTCAGAGCCGGCATGTTGGCCCGATCCGCCAGGGCCTCGATCGCCGGCATCACGGTGGCATCGCTCGCCGAGGCCACGGCGCGGAGCTCGGCCTCGGCCCGCTGGCTGTCGCCGAGCTGGATCAGCGCCAAGACACGCCGGCCTGACGTGGTCGCGAGGAGCGTCCGCACGTCGGCGCTGCTGAACGTGCCCGAATCGAAATCGAAATAGCTGTCGACGCCGAGCGTCCGGCGCGCCAGCAGACCGTAGAAGGTGTAAGGCTCCTGCGCGGCGATGCCGAGCCAATAGTTAACGAGTTCGGGCCGGTGGTTGCGCAGCTCGGCGCGCGCGGTCCAGAAGGCGGCCGTGGCGACCAGACCGGGCGTTCCATCGGGCGACTTGGCCGCCGCCTCGAAGTGCTGGCGCGCCTCTGGATAGTGCTTCGCACGCCACTCCGCCAGCCCCGCATTCCAATCGGCGAGTGGCTTCGCTGCGACTTTTCGGGTGGCGTTGATGGCGAGCGCCCGTTTGGTCTCGCCCGCGGCGGTGTAGGCATCCGCGATGGCGGCGCGCACCTCGTCGAGGTCGGCATCATCCAGCAAGTGCCTGGCGTCCATCGCATTGAGCAAGGCCTCGGCCTTGGCGGGGTTGGTCTTGGCGATGCGCTTGAGCTCGTCCTTCGGCTGGTAGCTGTTGCTCAGGTCGGTCGAAGCGCGGCTGCCGTCGGCTGCCACCAGGGCATCAAGGTCTCCGTCGCCGCCATAGCGCAACGCGGGCGCCCAGGTTCCCGGCTTGGTTGGAGCGGGCGCGCCGGCGGACTTGCGCTGAACGGCGAGCGCATGGACCGCCGCCGCGTCGCCTTCGTCGCCGTACTTCTGCAGCCAATCCGCCAGCTCTTTGTAGGACGCCTTATACGTCTTGCTTAGATAGCGTTGCGCCAGGACATGGCCCACCAGCAGCCGGTCCTTCAGCAGCTTCATCTCGTAGTCGGCGGCCGACCAGTTGCCGGCCTCCTGGACCTGGAAGATCCAGTGGTAACGCTGGACGTCGTCGATGGTGAGGACGCTCGGAAGCGCCGCCTCGCGGGCGCCGTTGGGGGGTGGCAGTGCCGCCGTACGCTGGCTCTCGGTTGCCGACCCCCCGAGCGGCGCGAGCAGCGACGCGCTGATCAGGGCGTAAAGATGAAACCTCCGCCAGGTCCCCGAAGACCCGGCCCCTAATTCCCAATGGCGCATAAGAGCCCATTAGACGATAGAGGCCGGAAGGGCAAGGCAAAATTCTATCAAAGAATGTGACGATTTGAGGCAAGCATGTGGATTTCTTGTAGAGGTCCCTGATTTACAACGAATCTCCCGAGATCGACTGCGAGGTTCATAGGCTCGGCCTTCGCCTTGATTTGCGGTTGTGACCGTGGTCACACAGATTTTCGGGCGATGCTTGGCTCCCGGGGCTCAAACCCCGCCGCCCTTGCTCTCGAGCCGTGCCCGAAGGCTGAGCAAGTCGGCCCAGGACTCGCCCTTCCGCGCGGGACTGCGCAGCAGGAAGGACGGGTGATATGTGGCGAGGGCCGAGATTGGAGCGCCCAGGCTGGGCACGGGCAGGTCGAACCATCGTCCCCGCAAGCGCGTGATTCCCTCGGTTCGGCCAAGCAACGTGCTTGCCGAGGTGCCTCCGGCCATGACGAGCACTCTTGGGTGCACGAGCGCGATGTGCCGCCACAGGAACGGCAGACATGCCGCGATCTCATCCGGCGTCGGCTTGCGGTTGCCGGGCGGTCGCCAGAAGAGCACGTTGGTGATGTAGGCGCCGGTGCGGTCGATGCCGATCGCCGCCAGCATCCGGTCGAGCAGCTGCCCCGCCCGCCCGACGAAGGGCCGGCCGATCCGGTCCTCGTCGCCGCCGGGCGCCTCGCCCACGATCATAAGGGACGCCGCAGGATTGCCGTCGGCGAACACGGTATTGGTGGCGGTGCGCTTGAGCGCGCAGCCATGAAAGGCCCGAACCGTGGCTTCTAGCTCGGCCAAGGTCTTGGCGCCCTCGGCGAGCGCGCGGGCGCTCGCCGCGGCGGTACTGGGGGCGACCAAGGGTGCCGGAGGCGGAGGCGCCACGGCCGGGCGCGGGACGGTAGCGACGGCTCGGGGCCTCGGCTCAGCGGGCGCGGTGCAGTCGTGCGGCTCGACATCGATCGCCTCGTCGGCGCCCATCGCCACATACCAGCCGAGCAGATCCGCGAGCGGATTAACGGTGTTCGCCATCGGGGCCGATCTTAGCGGCAGCGCCGGCCCTCGTGGCGAGCCGAATCGCTTGAGCCATTATTCGCATATGCGATACTTCGACTCGAGCGGGTACCAGGACTGGGGTGGGACTGGGAATGGCCGCGTCGGGGAGGACTTTTTCGCTGATTCTGATCAAGCCGTCGCATTACGACGACGACGGCTACGTCATCCAGTGGTTCCGCTCCGCGATCCCCTCCAACAGCTTGGCCGTGCTCTATGGGCTGGCGCTCGATTGTATCGAGCGGCAGGTGCTCGGACCCGATGTCGAGATCGAGCTGACGGCGCTCGACGAGACCAACACGCGCATCCGCCCCGAGCGTATCGCGCGCCGGATCGGCGCGGGCGGCGGCCTCGTTTGCCTGGTCGGTGTGCAGTCAAACCAATTTCCGCGCGCCATGGACATCGCCCGCCCGCTGCGTGCCGCGGGCGCACAAGTTTGCATCGGCGGCTTTCACGTCTCGGGCTGTCTCTCGATGCTGCCGGGGTTTCCCGCCGAGCTCAGGGAGGCGATGGATCTCGGGATCTCCCTGTTCGCCGGCGAGGCCGAGGGACGCTTCGAGGAGGTGCTGCGCGACGCGCGGGCGGGCATGCTCAAGCCGCTCTACAACTACATGGCGGAGCTGCCGAACCTCGCGGGCGTGCCGGCGCCGGTGCTGCCGGCGACCCGCATCAAGCGCACCAGCGGCCACCACACCAGTTTCGACGCCGGCCGCGGCTGCCCGTTCCAGTGCTCGTTCTGCACGATCATCAATGTGCAGGGCCGGCAGTCGCGGCGCCGCTCCGCCGATGACGTCGAGCAGATCATCCGGCGTAACCTCGCCCAGGGCATCAACCGCTTCTTCATCACCGACGACAATTTCGCGCGTAACAAGGACTGGGAGAACATCTTCGACCGGCTGATCCAGCTCCGCGAGGGCGAGAAGGCCAACATCAAGTTCATCATCCAGGTGGACACCATGTGCCACCGGATCCCGAATTTCATCGAGAAGGCCGGGCGTGCCGGCGTGACGCGCGTCTTCATCGGCCTCGAGAGCATCAACCCCGACAGCCTGCTCGGCGCCAAGAAGCGGCAGAACAAGATCACCGAGTACCGCAAGATGCTGCTGCAGTGGAAAGCGGCCGGTGCGACGACCTATGCGGGCTTCATCACGGGCTTCCCGACGGATACGCGCGCGACCATCCTCCGCGACATCCGCATCATCCAGCGGGAATTACCGATCGACCTGCTGGAGTTCTTCTGCCTGACGCCGCTGCCGGGGTCGGAGGATCACAAGCGGCTCTTCATGGCGGGCGCCCCGCTCGACCCCGATCTCAACAAGTACGACCTCGAGCACGTCTGCACGACGCATGCCCGCATGAGCGAGGCGGAGTGGGGCCAGATCTACCGCGAGGCCTGGGACACCTTTTACTCGCCGGAGCACATGGAGACGGTGATGCGCCGGGCGGCCGCAACCGGGATAGGCGCCGGCAAGATGCTGTTCCTGCTGCTGTGGTTCTACGGCTGCATCAGCGTCGAGCGGATCCACCCGCTCGAAGGCGGCTTCATCCGCCGAAAGTACCGTCGGGACCGCCGCCCGGCGCTGGCGAGGGAAAATCCGTTGGTGTTCTATCCCCGCTACGCCGCCGAGTTCGTCGGCAAGCACATCCGGCTCGCGCACATGATCTGGCGCTTCGGCCGGATCCGGCGTCGGCTCAAGCGCGATCCGATGGCGCGCGCCTACACCGATCAGGCGCTGACGCCCGTGAGCGAGACCGAGCTCGACGCGCTCGAGATGTTCACCACCACCGACGCCGCCAAGACCGCCGCCGAGAAGGTCCGCAAGGAAACCAAGGCCCGCGCCGCTGCTGCGGACTGACGCGACGGGCCTTGGCTCTGGCTCTTTGGGGCCCATCCACTATAGTGGCGCCGAGCCCCGATTCTGCGGATTCTCCAGCCAAGGCCGATCGATGCCATGACGCGCGATACCATGGAATACGACGTCGTGATCGTGGGCGCGGGTCCCTCGGGGCTTGCGGCTGCGATCCGGCTCAAGCAGCTCGCGGCCGAGCAGGAGAAGGAGCTCTCGGTCTGCGTGCTCGAGAAAAGCTCGGAGGTCGGCGCGCATATCCTCTCGGGCGCGGTGGTCGAGCCGCGGGCGATCAACGAGCTCTTCCCCGACTGGCGCGAGCGCGGCGCGCCGCTCATCACGCCCGCGCGGAACGACCGGTTCCTGTTTCTGACGGAGCGCCGGGCGTTCCGGCTCCCCACGCCGCCACAGATGCACAATCACGGCAACTACGTCGTGAGCCTTGGCAATGTCTGCCGTTGGCTCGGGCGCGAGGCCGAGGCGGTCGGCGTCGAGATCTATCCGGGCTTCGCCGCGGCGGAAATGCTGTTCGACGAGGCCGGCGCGGTCGCGGGCGTCGCCACGGGCAGCATGGGCATCGGGCGCGACGGCAAGCACACCGAGAACTTCCAGGAAGGCGTCGAGCTGCGCGGCAAGCGGACGCTCTTCGCCGAGGGCTGCCGCGGCTCGCTCACGAAGGAACTGACGCAGCGCTTCGGCCTCAGCGAGGGCATCGATCCGCAGACCTACGGCATCGGCATCAAGGAGCTCTGGGAGGTAAAGCCTGAGCAACATCGGCCCGGCGAGGTGGTCCACACCGTCGGCTGGCCCATGGACCGCAAGACCTACGGTGGTTCGTTCCTCTACCACCTCGAGAATAGCCAGGTGGCCGTGGGGTTCGTCGTCGGACTCGATTACGAGAATCCGTTCCTGAGCCCGTTCGAGGAGTTCCAGCGCTTCAAGACTCATCCGGCGATCCGGCCGACCTTCGAGGGCGGGCGCCGCATCGCCTACGGCGCGCGCGCCCTCAATGAGGGCGGCTTCCAAGCGATCCCGAAACTGTCCTTCCCGGGCGGTCTGGTGATCGGCTGCGCCGCGGGCTTCCTCAATGTGCCCAAGATCAAGGGCAGCCACACCGCGATGAAGTCCGGCATGGTTGCAGCGGAGACGGTGTTTCGACAGCTGCAGGGCGACACAGGGGCCGACTATCGCGCGGCGCTCGAGGTGAGCTGGATCTGGGATGAGCTCTATCGCGTGCGCAACATCCGACCCGGTTTCCGCTGGGGCCTGCTGCCGGGGCTCGCTTATGCGGCGCTCGATACCTACGTGCTGCGCGGCCGGGCGCCCTGGACGTTTCACCACACGCCCGACCACCTCCATCTCAAGAAGGCGGCGGAGTGCAAGCCGATCGCCTATCCGAAGCCCGACGGCCAGGTGAGCTTCGACCGGCTCTCCTCGGTGTTCATCTCGAACACAAACCACGAGGAGAACCAGCCGATCCACCTTCAGCTGAAGAAGCCGGAGGTCGCGGTCGACGTGAATTATGCGCTCTACGGTGGGCCCGAGCAGCGCTATTGCCCCGCTGGCGTCTACGAGTTTGTGAAATCGGAGACCGGCGCCGAGCGCCTGCAGATCAACGCGCCCAACTGCGTCCACTGCAAGACCTGCGACATCAAGGATCCCACGCAGAATATCAACTGGGTGGTGCCGGAGGGGGGAGGCGGCCCCAACTATCCGAACATGTGATCGCGCCGGCGCTCCGGGCCTATATTATGCTCTCCTCGGCCGGAGTCGGGCGGCGGACAGGATACGCAGAACCAATGCTGGATAGGGCAAGGATGACCGGACGTGTAGCGGTGTTTGCAGTTGCGGCGGTATTGGCGGCGTGCGGGCAGGCGCCGTCCCAGGGCGCCACGACGGCGCGCGCGGCGCCGCCGGCGATCGATGACCCGATCGCGACCGAGAGCGCGCTCGGCAGCTATCTCGCGGGCAGCCTGGCCCAACAGGAGCATGCCTATGGCGCCGCCGCAGAGTACCTCGAGCGCGCGCTCAAGCACGATCCGGACAATGCCGACCTGCTGCGCAGGGCGTTTCTGTTGCGACTGAGCGGAGGCGACGACGCGCGTGCGGTCGCGCTGGCCAAGCGCGTCGTCGCGGCCGATCCGCACGCGGGCCTCGCCGCGCTGGTGCTCCTGGTCGAGCAGGTGAAGGAGGGAGACGATGCCGGTGCGGCGCGCGCGGCCGATAGCCTTCCGGTCGATGGTCTCCTGCGCTTCTCCGCTCCGCTGGTGACCGCCTGGCTCAAGGCGGGTCAGCACGATCAGAAGGCGGC
>Ga0126378_10002634_pt1 | contig 13331 bp, 10 predicted proteins | sample PanSoiMetPlot_23_FD_92587 | JGI IMG/M metagenome (GOLD analysis project Ga0126378, IMG submission 92587) | Tropical forest soil microbial communities from Panama - MetaG Plot_23 | ecosystem: Environmental > Terrestrial > Soil > Tropical forest > Bulk soil | place: Panama | collected 2016-02-17
CAGCCGGTGCTGGCGATGATCGCCGAGCGGCTGCCCAACACCCTGTACCTGATGACCACGGTCTACGTGGTCACCCTTCTGCTCGCCATCCCGGTCGGCGTGGTCACGGCCATCCGTCAGTACTCCTGGTTCGACCACCTCTTCACCGGGCTGAGCTTTGCGGGCTTGTCGATGCCGACGTTCTGGCTAGGCCTCCTGCTGATAATCGTGCTCGGTCTGACGCTTCGCCTTTTCCCGCTGGGTGGCATGGCCACGCCTGGAGCCGACTTCAACCTGGTCGACCGTCTCTGGCACCTGGTCCTACCGGTGGCGACGCTCAGCTTCGTCGGCATTGCCCACTACTCCCGGTATCTGCGTGCCAGCATGCTGGAGACCCTGCATCAGGACTACATGCGCACCGCGAGGGCCAAAGGCCTGTCCTACCGCACGGCCGTGTTCCGCCACGCGCTTAAGAACGCGGCGCTGCCGCTGGTCACCATCGCCGCCCTCGATTTGCCCGAGCTGTTCGTCGGAGCCCTGGTGACGGAGCAGATCTTCGGCTGGCCCGGGATGGGCCGCCTCTTCTGGGACTCCGCGACCCGCTCCGACTACCCGGTGCTGATGGGCATTCTGGCCGTCTCTTCAGCGCTGATCGTGCTCGCAAACCTGGCGGCGGACCTCGTATATGGCTACCTGGACCCGCGCATCCGCTACGCCTGAGGCGACGCCCGTCGACCTCGGGCTGCCCGGCCACGCCAGTCACTGGCGGCTGGCGCTGGAACGCTTTCTTGCCCACCGGCTGGCTGTCGCCAGCCTGGCGGTGCTCCTGCTGCTGGTGCTTCTGGTCCTCGTCGGCCCCATCCTGTCGCCGTACAACCCGGAGCACACCAATCTGAACCTGCGCTACGAGCCACCCTCGGCAACGCACGTCATGGGCACCGACAGCCTGGGCCGGGACCTGCTGACCCGAATCATGTTCGGGGGCAGGGTTTCGCTCACGATCGGGGTGCTGGCGATGGCCGTAGCGATCACCCTGGGCGTCGTGCTCGGTGGGCTGGCAGGCTTTTACGGCGGTGTGGCGGACGCGGTGCTGATGCGCTTCGTCGACATGATGCTGTCGTTCCCCCGCCTGTTCCTGCTCATCCTTTTCTCGGTGTTCTTCGGGGGGCACTTCCTGACAGTTGTGCTCCTGCTCGGCGCGCTGTCATGGATGGGCGTGTCGAGGCTGATTCGCGCCAGCTTCCTCTCGCTCAAGGAGCGCCAGTTCGTCGAGGCGGCCAGGGCGCTGGCCGTGCCGAACCGGTCGATAATGGTGCGCCACCTTCTGCCCAACGCCCTGGCGCCCATCATCGTCGCGGCCACGCTGGGCATTGCTACGGCCATCATCGCCGAGAGCACGCTCTCGTTCCTCGGACTCGGGATTCAGCCGCCCACCCCGAGCTGGGGGAACATGCTGAAGGACGCTCAGACAGACCTGGCCATAGCACCCTGGACGGCGGTATTCCCGGGTCTCGCGATCTTCGTGACCGTCGTCGCAATCAACTTCGTCGGTGACGGCCTGCGAGACGCTCTCGACCCGCAGCACGTCATCAGATCGGCGCGACGTTAGGGAGGAAAACGATGTCAAGAGCTCGAAGTCTGGTCATCGCCATAGCCGCCGTGCTGGGCCTCGGCGCCTGTGGGGCCGGCGGCGGCGGCGGTCCGGCGGCGCAGACGCCGGTCAAGGGCGGAACGATGACCGTCGCCATCTGGCAGGAGCCGAATACCCTGTACCCGTACTACGCGACCCAGACGGTCGCACAGCTCGTGTTCGAAACCGCCCTGGAAGGCCTGGTGCAGGTTCTGCCGGATGGCTCCTACAACGCTGTCCTGGCAAAGGAAGTCCCCACCACAGGCAACGGTGGCGTCAAGCTCTCGCCAGACGGCAAGCGGATGGACGTCACCTACCACCTGAAGCCCGGTCTGAAGTGGGCCGACGGGCAGCCGGTGACGAGCGACGACGTCCGGTTCACGTGGCAGGCCATCATGAAGGACCCCAAGGTCACCAGCCGCGGTGGCTATGACCAGATCGAAAGTGTGGACACGCCCGAGCCGCTGACGGTGGTGCTCCACTACGGATCGATCTACGCCGCCTACGCCAGCCGGTTCTCGACGTCCGTTGGCAACCCGATCCTGCCCAAGCACGTGCTCGAGAAGGACGCGGACATCTCGAAGACCGATTTCGTCCGTACGCCCTTCGGCACCGGCCCGTTCAAGATCACCGAGTTCAAGTCGGCCGACCACATCACCGCCGAGCGAAACCCCAACTATCGCCAGGCGGGAAAGCCCTACCTCGACCGCATCATCTTCCGAAGCGTCCCCTCCCGCGAGGTTGCCCTGGCGCAGCTCAAGGCGGGCGAGGTCGACGCGATGTGGAACCTGCTCGAGGCCCAGCTGCCCGATGTCGAGAAGCAGACGGACATCAAGGTCCACGCCGTGCCCTCGCCAAGCGTCGAGCGGCTGGAGTTCAACCTGGCGAAGCCTGGCAACCCCGCAGACCCGAACGTCGCGCACCCGGTGCTGGGCGACATAAACGTGCGGCACGCCCTGGTGCTCGCCACGCCCAAGAAACAGCTCGTCGACAAGCTTCTCTTCGGGAAGGCAACGGTCGCCCAGTCGACCCTCTCGATCGGGTGGGCCGCGCCCAAGGACGTGCATCAGGACGACTACAACCCGACCAAGGCAAAGCAGCTCCTGGACCAGGCGGGCTGGGTCCCCGGTTCTGACGGCATCCGGGTCAAAAACGGTGTGCGCGCCAGCCTCAGGATCACCACGACCACGGGCGACAAGATCCGCGAAGAGATCGAGCAGGTCTTGATCGATGACTGGAGGCAGATCGGCGTCGCGCTCGAGGTCAGCAACATTCCGTCGAGCGTGCTGTTCGGGTCATGGAGCGCGAACGCCCCACGCAAGAAGGGCAACTTCGACGTCAACATGTACGCCTCGTCCCCGGACATCGACCCGCAGGAAACGGTCGCGCAGCGCTTCGGCTGCGACAACATTCCACGCCCTGAGAACAACGGGGCTGGATTCAACTACTACCGCTACTGTGATCCCCAGACGGATCAGCTCATCAAGCAGGCCGGCTCGATCGTCGACCAGGACAAGCGCAAGCAGCTGTACTCGACGATCCTGAAGCGCCTCAATGACGCGCAGATCTCGGTCTGGCTGTACAACCGCTCCAACATCGACGCGTACCGCTCAAACGTTGGCGGTTACAAGGACGATGGCTGGGACAACCTCACCTGGAACACCCAGGACTGGTTCGTGAACAAGAAGTAAACCCGGCGCACCACGCAGCGTCGGTCTGACGCCCGGCGCTGCACGCCTCTCCGGCAGGTTCCACTACCGCGGCGGGGAGCGCTCGTCCTGGCCAGGGCCCCAGGGACGAAGCCGTGGCCGCGAGTCACCACGTCACCGGGAGCTCGGCCAGGCCGCCTGTCAGCAGATCGCGGCGCGTCCGCAGCTGTTCGATCGGCACCGCCAGGCGCAAGGTCGGAAAGCGAGGCGCGAGCCTCTCGAACACGGCCTGCAGCTCGAGACGGGCCAGCGGCGCACCGATGCAGAACCGCGGACCGTGGCCGAACGCGAGGTGCGCGTTGGGCTGGCGAGAGACGTCGAAGCTGCCGGGATCCTTGAAGGTGCGCTCGTCGTGGTTCGCTGCGCCGATGTCAAGGAGCACGGCATCGCCCGCCCTCAACGTCACCCCGCCGACGTCGATGTCCGCTCTTGGATAGCGCGGCAGGCCGCCGCCCCCGGTGGTCGAGGCCCGCAGGATCTCTTCGACCGCGCTTGTGATCAGGGACGGGTCGCGCAGCAAGGCCACGCGCTGGTCGGGATTGCTGAGGAGCAACAGGGTCCCCACGTCGATTCGGACAACGGTCGTCTCGTGACCGGCGAACAGCAGCACCGCCCCCAGGAAGGAGACGTAGTCGTCGGCAATGGTTCCACCCTCGGCGGCGCACAGCCCGGAGATCACGTCATCGCCAGGTTGCGCACGCTTACGGCTCACGAGCTTGCCCATGTAAGCGATCAGACTGGTCAGGGCCGCGTCCGCCCGCTGCCGGTCGTGCAGGTCGGCCATGCCCTGCGACCACACGCGGAACTGGGCACGATCCTCGTAGGGCACACCCAGGAGCTCACAGATCACCAGCACCGGGAGGGGGAAAGACAGGGCCTCGTGCAGGTCAACCGGGGGCGTCATGGCAGCCAGCTCTGCCAGCAACTCGTCGACCAGCACCTCTACACGAGGCCGCAGCGCCTCCATCCGCCTGGCTGAAAAGTACGGGGTGAGCAGGGCGCGCATCCGCGCGTGATCCGCGTCTTCGGTCTCGTAGTTCTCGGCAGGACCGCCGAACAGAACGGAGTCGCTGATCCTGGGCGCGTGCTCGGGGTCCGGATGCGACCGGCCCACGCGACTGTCTCCGAGAAGCTGCTTCAGTTCCGAGTAGCGAGCGACGTGCCAGGCCTCGTCTCCAGTCGGCGTGCGCACTCGCGTGATCGGACGCTCGGCTTGCAGCCTGCGGAGCATTGGCGGCATCGCCAGGAGGTCGGGCTGCTCGAAGGGCAGTGAGGGCAGGGTGCGAGACGCAGACATAGCTTTCTCCATAGGTTTATCGCGTTATGTACACGTTACCATAAACAAATTCAGGTGTACAATCTAAACCCCGTGGCAACGGTGACTGCCAACAGCCAGCCCGCCGGCGAACAGGCACCCGCGGCACCTGGCCGAAGGCTGCGCCGTGCCCAGCGCCGTGAGCAGATTCTTGCTGCCGCCACCCAGGCGTTCGCCCGCAACGGGTTCGCCGCTACCAGCCTGGACGACATTGCTACCGAAGCCGGAATCAGCCGGGTCATCCTCTACCGGCACTTCGAGTCGAAGACCGACCTGTACCGCGCGGCGCTCGATCGAGCCTGCGAGCGGCTGGTCGCGGCGGTCGGCGAAGGCCAGTACACGCGGGCGAGCCTTGACGCCCTCGTCGGGGCTGCCGCCGCTGACCCAGCCGGCTTTCGCCTCCTGTTCCGGCATGCCGCCAGGGAGCCAGAGTTTCGCGATGAGATGGATCAGTTCCGCATCAACATGGTGGCCGTCGCCCACCGCGAGCTCGCCGCGACCATCCCTGACGGACCCTGGGCGAGTTGGGCGGCGCAGCTGGCTCCCACAGTGGCGGTCGAAGCCGTGATGGCCTGGCTCGACGTGGGCCAGCCCGACCCCGACGACGCTCCTGAGAGGATCCGTCAGGCCCTGGCGGGCTTCATCCCGGCAGCCCGGTCTTAAGAACGGCCCTGAGGCGCGTCAGGAGCCAACTCCTCAAAGTCAGTTGCTAGCATCACGCAAGTGACCTTGATGAAGTGGACGCAGGAATGAACGACCTCCGTGGACAGACAGTCCTCCTGACCGGTGCCTCCGGCGGGCTTGGGCCGTACATAGCGGCTCGGCTACACGCGGAGGGCGCATCCCTTGTTCTCACGGGGCGCAACGAGTACGCGCTCCGCCAGGTCGCGACAAGCGTCGGCGCCGATCGCGTCGTCGTTGCCGACTTGAGCCGCCGGGAGGAGGTGGCATCGCTCACCGAACGGGCCGGCCACGTCGACATCCTCGTCGCGAATGCAGCTCTCCCATCCATGGGCGAGCTGGCGGGCTTCAACGTCGAACAGATCGACCGTGCGCTGGACGTCAACCTGCGGTCGGCGATCGTGCTGGCCAACCGCCTCCTCCCCAGCATGCTGTCGCGGCGGTCCGGGCACATCGTCCTGATGGCGTCGATGCACGGCAAGCTCCCGGCCGCCCTCGTCTCGGTCTACAACGCGACCAAGTTCGGGCTGCGTGGGTTCGGGCTTGCGCTCGCCCAGGAGCTGAAGGGAACTGGAGTCGGCGTTTCGGTCATCAACCCCACCTTCGTTGCCATTGCCGGGATGTGGGCGGAGACCGGCACGACCGTTCATCCACTGGCCGGCCAGGCGACGCCCGAGCAGGTTGCCGAGGCGGTGATCAGCGGAATCAGGGACAACAGAGTCGAACTCGACGTCGCGCCACTCGGAGCCCGTCTCGCTGCAGCCTCACCGCGTTTAGTCGGAGCCGTCGCCAGGCGCCTTGGCGCGACGACGGTCCCCTCGGCGGCCGTTCAACACCACCTCACCAAGCGATGATCGGTGTCATCTGAGACCGGTATCCGCCCCGGCCAAGCTGCGACAATCCGATCGGCCGATGCCCAGCACCTCACCGCGCCCGTTCACGATCGCTGTACCCGAGCACGTGCTCCAGGACCTGCGTGAGCGTCTCGGGCGGACGCGCTTTCCGGGGCCGATCGTAGGCGGCGACTGGGACTACGGCACTGATCTCGCCTACATGCGCGACGTGGTCAGCTACTGGAAGGAGTGCTACGACTGGCGTTACGCCGAGACGGCGCTCAACCGGCTGCCCCAGTTCATGGCCAATGTGGAGGGCGTGGACCTGCACTTCGTTCACGCCAAGGCCAAGGGTCCCCGACCGCTGCCCCTGCTCTTCAGTCATGGCTGGCCCGGCTCGTTCTGGGAAGTGCATCGGATTCTCGGGCCTCTGACCGACCCGGAAGGGTATGGAGGCGATCCCGCCGATGCCTTCGACGTCGTGGCCCCCAGCCTGCCGGGGTACGGATTCTCGGAGGACCCGGGGCGGCGTGGCATGAGTCCCCGGACGATCGCCAGGCTATTTGCCGCACTGATGACTCAGGTGCTGGGGTACTCCCGCTTCGGCGCCCAGGGCGGCGACTGGGGCGCGACCATCACGAGCTGGCTCGGCCGTGAACATGCCGGCGCGGTCGCTGGAATTCACCTGAACCTGATTGGAGCTCGGCCTCACACCGGTGAGGGCGCGCCACCGCTCACCGATGCCGAGCAGACCTTCATCGCCGATGTGCGCGAATGGCTTCAGGCGGAGGGAGGCTATCAGCACATCCAGGGCACGAAGCCCCAGACTCTCGCCTTCTCCCTCAACGACTCCCCGGCGGGCCTGGCCGCATGGGTCATCGAAAAGTTCCGCGCCTGGAGCGATTGCGGTGGCGACGTCGAGAGCCGATTCAGCAAAGACGATCTGCTGACGAATGTGATGATCTACTGGGTCACCCGCTCAATCGGCAGCTCGGTTCGTCTCTACGCGGAGGCGCGGCGAGAGTTCGGTCCACAACTGGGGCCGGCGGAGCGGATCGAGGTTCCGACCGCCTTCGCACGCTTTCCCGCGGAGGTGACGAAGGCGCCGCGGGAGTGGGTCGAGCGCGCGTACAACCTCCAGCGGTGGAGCGAGTTTCCGCGCGGCGGTCACTTCGCGGCCCTCGAGGAGCCTGAACTGCTGGTAGACGACATCCGCGCCTTCTTCAGGCCGCTCCGAAGGTGAGCATCTGTCTTGACAGTTGAGCAGCCCGACCTTACGTTGACGTCGGCTTGAGGCTGCACAGTTGATCACAGGTCAGGCCCGGACCCATCCGGGGGCAATGGGCACCGACTACTACCGGCTCGACGATCTCCTGACCGACGAGGAGCGGGAGATCCGCGACCGGGTGCGCGCCTTCACCGACGACGAGGTCATCCCGGTGATCAACGACTACTGGGCCCGGGAGGAGTTCCCCTTCGAGCTCGTGCCCAAGCTCGCCGCGCTAAATGTGATGGGGGGCACGATCAAGGGCTACGGATGCCCCGGGATGAGCGCTGTGGCCACAGGACTGGTCGGGATGGAACTGGCCCGGGGGGACTCCAGCTTCAACACCTTCTTCGGCGTCCACTCCGCGCTGGCCATGACGACAGTAGGCATGCTGGGATCAGAGGACCAGAAGCAACGCTGGCTGCCGGGCATGGCCCGGCTGGATCTGATCGGCGCCTTCGGCTTGACCGAGCCGCTGCACGGCTCGGACGCCGTGGCGCTGGAGACGTCGGCCCACCGGCAGGGTGACCACTACCTGCTCAACGGCACCAAGCGCTGGATCGGCAACGCCTCCTTCGCGGACGTCGTCATCATCTGGGCGCGCGACGACGACGGCAACGTGGGCGGCTTCGTGGTCGAGAAGGGGACGCCTGGCTTCGAAGCCGTCGTCATGAAGGGCAAGACAGCCAAGCGCGCGGTCTGGCAGGCAGAGATCAACCTGCGAGACGTCCGGATACCCGTCGAGAACCGCCTGGCCGGCGCGCGCACCTTCAGGGACACCGCGGAGGTCCTCAGGGCCAGCCGCTATGTGGTGGCCTGGGAGGCCGTGGGCCACGCCCTGGCTGGCTACGAGATCGCGCTCGCCTATGCGAAGGAGCGCACGCAGTTCGGCAAGCCCATCGCCAGCTACCAGCTGGTCCAGAACAAGCTCACGCGGATGCTGGCCGAGCTGACCTCCATGCAGTGCCTATGCTTCCGTCTCAGCCAGCTCCAGGCCGAGGCCAAGCTGACCGACGGCATGGCCTCCCTGGCCAAGATGAACAACGCAATCAAGGCCCGCCAGATCCTGGCCGAGGCCCGGGACATCCTGGGCGGAAACGGCATCCTGCTCGACTACCACGTCGCCCGCCACCAGGTCGACATCGAGGCGGTGGTCACGTACGAGGGCACCGACTCGATCCAGTCCCTGATCGTGGGCCGCGAGATCACCGGGATCTCCGCAATCTCCAGATAGGCGGTGCCTGACACGAACACATCATCGATAGCTGAGTCGCGCAAAGTGGAGCGAGCGTCATAGTGACCGCAGAGGCGGCACCCGACGGGCGAAAGAAGACCAGGTCTGGGCGGCGGACTGGGCCTGGGCAGCCGCCTGTGGACGAGCAGGAGGGTGTAGGTGCTCAGGCGGTGAACTCAATCCTGGGTGCCAACCCCTTCGTCGGCATCGATCCAGTCAGCATCCTCACCGACGCCACCTCCTGGTTGCGCATCATAGCCGCGAGGCCCGATCGCGTCGTGGCTCAGAGCCGCAGGGTCGCGCGCGAGCTGGCAGAGATCGCCCTCGGCCGGTCGGAGATCGCACCGGCCCGCAGCGACCGCCGGTTCACAGATCAGGCCTGGGCTGAGCATCCCGTCTACCGCCGCCTGATGCAGGCGTACCTGCTCGCCGCGGCAAGCATGCACGAGCTGGTCGACCAGGCCGATCTGGACTGGAAGAACGCCCAGCGCGCCCACTTCGCCGTCACCCTACTCAGCGACGCCCTCGCGCCCACCAACACGCTCTGGGGCAACCCGGCGGCGATCAAGCGGGCGTTCGACACGGCAGGGGTGAGCCTGATCCGTGGGACGAGGAATTTGATCGGCGACCTGAGCCGCAACGGCGGCATGCCCGCCATGGTGGACACGCGGCCCTTCCAGCTCGGCCGCAACGTCGCCGTCAGTAAGGGTTCGATAGTGCACCGGGATGAGGTCTTCGAGCTGATTCAGTACGCGCCCACCGCCGAGACCGTCCGCCCGCGGCCGCTCGTGATGATTCCGCCGCAGATCAACAAGTACTACGTGATGGACCTGGCACCGGGGCGCAGCTTCACCGGGTACGCCGTGGAGCAGGGCCTGCAGTACTTCACGATCAGCTGGCGCAACCCGGTCGCCGCTCAACGCGACTGGGCCCTGGACACCTACGTTCAGGCCTGTCTCGACGCCATCGACGTGGCTTGCGAGATCACCGGCAGCGAGCAGGCCAACCTGCTCGGGCTCTGCGCCGGCGGGGTGACCATGTCCCTGGTCCTGGGTCATCTGGCCGCACAGGGCTCGCCCAAGGCACGCTCGGCGACCTTTGCGGTGGCCGTGCTGGATACCGAGGCCCCGTCGATGATGGGCATGTTCGCGTCGGAGGCCACGATCGCCGCTGCCACCCGGCGGTCGCGACGGAAGGGCGTGCTCGACGGGAGAGAAATGGCCAGGGTGTTCGCCTGGCTGCGGCCCAACGATCTGGTCTGGAACTACTGGGTCAACAACTACCTGTTGGGCAACGACCCGCCCGCCTTCGACATCCTGTTCTGGAACGCCGACAACACCAGGCTCCCGGCGGCGCTGCACGCCGACTTCCTGGACCTCTTCGTGCGGAACCCGCTGAAGAGGCCTGGAGAGGTGGAGGTTCTCGGTACTCCGATCGACCTGAAGCGGGTTGCAGCCCCGGCCTACGTGGTGTCCGGGATCACCGATCACATCGCGCCGTGGACAGCCGGGTACGAGACGACCGGGATGCTGGGCGGCCCGGTTGAGTTCGTGCTCAGCTCCAGCGGCCACATCCAGAGCATCGTCAACCCGCCGGGCAACCCCAAGGCGAGCTACTACGTTGGCGGGCCTCACGTGGACGATCCGCAGAGCTGGCTCAAGGCCGCGACCGAGGTCAGGGGCTCATGGTGGGAGCACTGGGCCCGGTGGGTTGCCGAGCACTCAGGCGAAAGAGTGCCCGCTCCTCGCCGTCTTGGCAGCCGGAGGCACCCGGTCCTGGAGCCCGCTCCAGGGCGCTACGTGTTCGAGCGGTAGGCTTCCCCACACGTGGACACAGTGGGGGCACGAACCGTCACAGTCGACGGGCTGCGCCTGCGCGTGACCGTGCAGGGCAGGGGGCAGCCGCTTCTGCTGGTCATGGGTATCGGCGGCAGCATCGAGATGTGGGAGCCGTTGGTGGACGCCCTGACCGGCTTCCAGACGATCGCCTTCGACGCGCCGGGCAGTGGAGAATCGGAGCGGCCCAGCAGGCCCTTGCGGATGCCCGGCCTGGCCCGGCTCACAGACGGCCTGCTGGCCGCCCTCGGCTATGGCAAGGTCGACGTGCTCGGGGTCTCCTATGGCGGAGCCATCGCTCAGCAGCTTGCGTATCAGCACCCGGACCGGGTCCGGCGGCTCGTGCTCGCCGCCACCACCTGCGGGCTGGGCGCGGTTCCTGGCAATCCCCTCACTCTGCTGCTCCTGGCAACTCCCTTCCGTTACTACTCACCCGCGCTCTTCAAGGCGGTCGCGCCCCGCCTGTACGGTGGCGCCACGCGGCGGCGGCCGGAGCTGGCGGAGGGACAGGCTGTGGCCCGCCTCCTCCGAGCGCCAAGCCTCCGCGGCTACCTGTTCCAGCTGACCGCCATCGCCGGCTGGTCGAGCCTGCGTTTCTTGCGCCACATCCGGCAGCCCACTCTGGTGATTACGGGAGGCGACGACCCGATCGTCCCCGCAGTCAACGGCCGCATTCTCGCCGGCCGGATCCCGGCTGCCAGGCTGCACCTGGTTCACGGCGGGGGTCATCTGTTCCTGCTTGACCAGGCTGACGAGGCGGCTGCAATCATCGGCGAATTCCTGAGATCAGGCGAATCCTGAAGCCACACCATCGCTCGGCTGCGCGATGGCGACCACCATCGGCGGCAGAACCGTGCAACCGACGAATGACAGATGCGCTGCTGGGATGTGATGCCTAGTCTGGCTCCACGACACAACCGGACATGCGAGCCCGCCGTCCGTGGACAGGCGAGGGCGGGTCCTATCACCGAGAGGTATTGAGAGATGGCAGATGTTGTTCGGAACGACTACGAAAAGTGGCTCGGCGAGATTGGCAGATCCTGGGGATGGCTCCTCGGCATGGGGATCATTTCGGCGGTCATCGGCTTACTGGTGATCTTCTTCCCGCAGCCCACGTTATTTCTTATCGCAATGCTGTTCGCGATCCAGCTCATTGCGGTCGGTGTCTTCCGCTTCGTAGGAGCGTTCACAGCGCCTGAGAGAAGCGGATGGCTGAGGGCCCTGAGTGCAGTGGTCGCCGTCCTCGCCTTCATCGTGGGCATCTATCTGTTCCGCCGCCCCCTGCTGAGCCTCCTCGTCCTGGCTGTCTTGCTCGGGATCTTCTGGATCGTGCACGGCGTCATCGATCTGTTTGCTGCCATCGGGGAAAGCACGCTGCCCGGCCGCGGTTGGGTTGCGTTCAGTGGCGTCCTCGGCATCGCCGCGGGCGCGCTCGTCCTGGCTTTTCCTGGCATGTCGGTGCTCATCCTGACGCTTATCCTCGGTATCTGGCTCGTCGTCTACGGCGTGATTCTGGGAGTCAGGGCCTTCCGCGTGCACTCGGCGATGCAGAAACTCACAGCCTTTCCGCGCGGGATGCCTACAGCCTAGGGAACTGCGCCCGCGCGGGGACACACCTGAACTAAACCGGCTTGCGGCCACACGAGGCGGCTGGAGTGCGCGACGGCGCACCTCCGAGCCTGATCAGCGAGACCGACATCTACCTCTTCAACGAGGGAAGCCACTTCCGCCTGTGGGAGAAGCTTGGCGCTCATCCAACCGCGGGAGGGACCCATTTCGCGGTCTGGGCGCCCAACGCTGAGTCGGTGTCGCTGATCGGTGACCACAACGGCTGGGACCCGCGCGTCAATCCGCTGCACTGGCGGGGCTCATCGGGCATCTGGGAGGGCTTCGTAGCGGGGGTTGGCCGTGGAGCCGTCTACAAGTACCACATCGTCTCCCGCGATGGCGGCCGCCGCGTGGACAGAGCCGACCCACTGGCCTTCACAGCCGAGGTTGCTCCAAAGACCGGATCCGTGGTCTGGGATCTGGAGTATGACTGGGGTGACCTGAAGTGGATGCAATCGCGCCACCGCTGCCCCGCAACCAATGCGCCGATGTCGATCTACGAGATGCACCTCGGCTCCTGGATGCGCGTGGCCGAAGAAAACAACCGCTCCCTGCACTACTGGGAGCTGTCAGGACGGCTGGCCGACTACTGCCAGGAGATGGGCTTCACGCACGTCGAGCTGCTGCCCGTCATGGAGCATCCATTCTTCGGCTCCTGGGGCTATCAGACAACGGGCTACTTCGCGCCCACCAGCCGGTACGGCACGCCGCAGGACTTCATGAGGCTGATCGACGAGCTGCACCAGCACGGCATCGGGGTGATCCTGGATTGGGTGCCCTCCCACTTTCCAACCGATGATCACGGCCTCGGCTACTTCGACGGGAGCCACCTCTACGAGCACGCTGACCCGCAGCGGGGCTTCCATCCGGAATGGAGCAGCTACATCTTCAATTACGGGCGCCATGAGGTCCGCAGCTTCCTCATCTCGAGCGCGCTGTTCTGGCTCGATCGCTACCACGCCGACGGACTCCGTGTGGACGGCGTCGCCTCCATGCTCTACCTCGACTACGCGCGACCCGATGGCCAGTGGATCCCGAACCAGTGGGGCGGTCGTGAGAACGTCGAGGCGATCGACTTCCTGCGCCGGCTGAACACCGAGGCCTATACCGCCCATCCAGGCGTCCAGATGATGGCTGAGGAGTCGACAGCCTGGCCGATGGTCTCCCGCCCTGCCTATGTCGGTGGGTTGGGCTTCGGCATGAAGTGGGACCTGGGCTGGATGCACGACTGTCTCGAATA
>Ga0126378_10002635_pt1 | contig 13329 bp, 11 predicted proteins | sample PanSoiMetPlot_23_FD_92587 | JGI IMG/M metagenome (GOLD analysis project Ga0126378, IMG submission 92587) | Tropical forest soil microbial communities from Panama - MetaG Plot_23 | ecosystem: Environmental > Terrestrial > Soil > Tropical forest > Bulk soil | place: Panama | collected 2016-02-17
CCGCCTCCCTCTTGCCTCAAATTGCCTTAAAGGCATCCTAGTGAGTTGGGGAAGGGGCCTCGGGCTCTGGCTAAGGGGAATTGAATGTCCGAGGTTTTTCATCATAGTTTCAATACGTTGAGCCATGGGCTCATCGGTTATGCGATTCCCTTCCTGTTCGTCCTGACCATTGTTGTTTTCTTCCATGAGCTCGGCCACTTCCTGGTCGCCCGCTGGGCCGGGGTGCGGGTGTTAATCTTTTCAGTCGGCTTCGGGCGGGAACTTGCCGGGTTCACCGACCGCCACGGCACGCGCTGGAAGATCTCGGCAATCCCGCTCGGCGGCTATGTGAAGTTTTTCGGGGACGACACCGAGGCGTCGACACCCTCCGCCGAATCACTTGCCGCCATGAGCGATGCGGAGCGTAGGGAGAGCTTCCACCACAAGAAGGTGGGCCCGCGCGCGGCGATCGTCGCCGCCGGCCCTGTCGCCAATTTTATCCTGGCGATCCTGATCTTTGCGGCCACGTTCCTTTATTACGGGAAACCGAATGCGATCGCTCGCGTCGACGTTGTCCAACCCGAAAGCGCGGCGGCGCAAGCGGGCTTTAAGGTCGGTGACATCGTCAAGTCGATCGACGGCAGCGAAATCGCGACGTTCAACGACATGCAGCAAATCGTGACAATGAGCGGCGGTTCGTCGCTGGTTTTCAAGGTTCAGCGCGAAGGTGGCATTGTTACTCTCACGGCGACTCCCGTTCTAAAAGATTCGAAAGACGCATTCGGCAATAACCACAAGGTCTGGCAATTGGGTATCCAATACAACGCCAATCCTGGCGACCCAAATTCCGCACCAGTCGGTTTCTTCGAAGCCTTCAAACTCGGGGCCGAACGCGTCTGGTTCATCATATCCAGCACGTTCAAAGTGGTGGCGTCTCTTTTCGTCGGGGCCGGCAACACGGACGAGCTTGGAGGACCCCTGCGGATAGCTCAGCTCTCAGGCCAGGCGGCAAGCCTCGGTTTTCCGTTTCTTATCCAGTTGTGTGCCTGGCTGTCCGTGTCGATCGGACTGCTGAACCTGTTTCCCATTCCGCTGCTCGATGGCGGTCACCTTATGTTCTATGCCTTCGAGGCAGCACGAGGACGTCCGCTTTCAGAAAGGGTTCAGGAGGTGAGTTTCCGAATCGGATTGGGCCTGGTTCTGACCTTGATGGTCTTTGTGACCTACAAGGACATCCTGCGTTGGGCGACGTCGTGAAAAGGGAGGCTTTTTTGTGACGTTGCCTATCGGCAACGTCTTGGAATGAAAATGGAATTAGCCAGCGATGTTAAGTTTGCGGCCCCCATGGAATTGGCTACAAGCGAGGCAGCAAATGGGATTCTGCCGGCCCGTTGGGGGTTTGCGGTCCGGCAGTCGGAATGACGAGGGCGCGTAGCGCATGAAGTTTGGAATGCGAGTCCGGGGGGGCTTGTTGGCCGCCCTGATGATTTCTGCGCTGCCGGTGGCTGCCTCGCTGGCGGCCGTGCTTTTGCCGTCCTCGGCCCGCGCTCAGACCCTCGGCTCCATTGAGGTGGTCGGGAACCGACGTGTCGAGATCGAGACGATCCGCTCCTATTTCCATCCGGGTCCCGGCGGGACGCTGAGCGGCCCTGCCATCGACGATGGCCTCAAGGCGCTGATCGAAACCGGGCTATTCCAGGACGTGCGGATCAGCCGCGCCGGCCCCCGCATCATCGTCACCGTGGTCGAGAACCCGGTGATTGGCCGTGTCGCCTTCGAGGGGAACAAGAAGGTCAAGGACGAACAGCTTTCGGCGGAAATCCAGTCCAAGCCGCGCGGCACCCTGTCGCGGCCGATGGTTCAGTCGGATGCCCAGCGCATCGCCGAAATCTACCGGCGGTCGGGCCGCTATGACGTACGGGTCACCCCGGAAATCATCGAGCAGCCCAACAATCGCGTCGATCTTGTCTTCACGATCGTCGAAGGCGTGAAGACCGGCGTCAGGTCGATCCAGTTTGTCGGCAACAGCTACTATTCGTCCTACCGGCTCAAGGACATCATCAAGACCCACGAATCGAACTTGCTGAGCTTCCTTGGCGGCAACGACGTCTACGATCCCGACCGCGTCGAGGCTGACCGTGACCTGATTCGCCGCTTCTATCTGAAGCATGGCTTTGCGGATGTGCAGGTCGTCGCAGCGCTGACCGAATACGACCCCGACCGCAAGGGTTTCCTCGTCACCTTCAAGATCGAGGAAGGTGCGCAATATCGCGTTGGATCGGTCCAGTTCGCCTCCAGCATCGCAACGCTCGATGGCAACGCGCTGCGTCCGTATTCGCGTGTCAGCGTCGGCTCGCTCTACAACGTTGAGGCGGTCGAGAAATCGGTCGAGGAAATGCAGATCGAGGCGTCGCGCCGCGGCTATGCTTTCGCGGTCGTGCGTCCGCGCGGCGACCGCAATTTCGACGCTCACACGGTCTCGGTCGTATTCGGAATTGATGAGGGACCGCGGACCTATATCGAGCGCATCAACATCCGCGGTAATTCGCGCACCCGTGACTACGTGATCCGACGCGAATTCGACATTTCCGAGGGCGACGCCTACAACCGCGCGCTGGTCGATCGCGCCGAGCGTCGCCTGAAGAATCTCGATTATTTCAAGACCGTGAAAATCAGCACGGAGCCCGGTTCCTCCAGCGATCGCGTCATCCTGGTGGTCAACCTCGAAGAGAAATCCACCGGTGACTTCTCGATCTCGGGCGGCTACTCGACCACGGACGGCGCGCTCGCCGAGGTCAGCATATCCGAACGCAACTTCCTCGGCCGTGGCCTGTTCGCCAAGGCTACGGTGACCTATGGTCAGTATGCGCGTGGCGGCTCGCTGTCGTTCGTCGAGCCCTATCTGCTGGACTATCGCGTCGCGCTCGGACTTGACCTTTACCATCGCGAGCAGCTTGCCAACTCCTTCATTTCCTACACCACCAAGACGACGGGATTCAGCCCGCGGCTTGGTTTCCAGTTGCGCGAGGACCTGGCGCTGCAATTGCGCTACTCGATCTATCAGTCCGAAATCTCGCTGCCCTCTTATCTCGCGAATTGTAACAACAATCCCAACAATCCGTTGTTGGCGTTCAATCCGTCGCCGGCCTTTGTGAATGCGACGACTGGAAGCGTTATGGCGGGCGGCACGGTCACGGCGGGCGGGCAAAGCGCCACCGATGTCAGCGGCGTCGGATTGTGGTGCTACAGCGACGGCGAGGCCTCGCTGCCGGTGCGCAAGGAATTGCAGAACGGCGCCGCGCTGACCTCGGCGCTCGGCTACTCCTTGAATTACAACACGCTGGACAACAACAAGAACCCGACCGACGGTCTCCTGGTCAACTTCGGGCAGGACTTTGCCGGCGTCGGCGGCGATGTGACCTTCCTGAAGAGCACGATCGACGCCAAATACTACAGCCCGCTGGTGTCGGACATCGTCGGTATCGTCCATCTTCAGGGTGGCATGTTGAATCAGATCGGCAACAACAACCTGCGCATGCTCGATCATTTTCAGATGGGCCCGAACCTGGTCCGCGGTTTTGCCCCGAACGGAATTGGCCCGCGCGATATCAATCCGTTCGGCACGATGGACGCGCTTGGCGGCACCAAATACTGGGGTGCGTCGTTCGAACTGCAGATGCCATTCTGGTTCTTGCCCAAGGAAGTGGGTCTGAAGGGCGCTGTCTATGCCGATGCCGGTGGCTTGTTCGATTACAAGGGGCCGACGGACTGGGTCGCCACGGGTGAAGTCAACGTGCCCGGATGTATCCGGCCGACCGTGAGCCCTCCAACCGCTGGAACCTGTCTCGGTTTGCAGTATGACAGCGGCAACGTGGTTCGCAGCTCGGTCGGCGTAGGCCTCGTTTGGGCGTCGCCATTCGGGCCGCTCCGCTTCGACTATGCAGTCCCGCTGACCAAGGGTCAGTTCGACCGCGTGCAGCAGTTCAAGTTCGGCGGCGGAACGTCGTTCTAGGTTGCTCTCAATGCGCGAAGCGAACCGTGCTTTGCGCTCAGACAGGGGTGTGGATCCGGTTCTGCTTCATCCCGATTGCGGATTTCAAACAAGCCGGACCCCGACGGGCGGAATGGCGCAGCCGACATTCTTTGCGAAGGCATCTGAGAAAACGCTGGCCGACATCGCTGCGTTGACGAAAACTCATCTCGCCGACCCCTCGCGGGCCGGTCGGCGGATCAGGGGCCTCGCCTCGCTCGACGAGGCCGGGCCAATGCACCTGACGTTTTTCGACAATCTGAAATATGCCGACCAGCTTGCAGCAACCCGCGCCGGCGCGTGCATTGTCGGCAAGCGCTTCGAGGCTGACGTTCCCGGCCATGTTGCCGTCTTGCGCGCAACCCAACCCTTTCGCGCCTTTGTGCAGGTCGCTCGCGAACTGCACCGGGAAGCGCTGCGACCGCAATCCTGGTTCGGCTGCGAGGGGATCGCGCCCTCCGCGATCATCGATCCCGGCGCACATCTGGAGGACGGCGTTGTCGTCGAGCCGCTCGCCGTCATCGGTGCAGACGTCGAAATCGGCTCAGGCACGATTGTAGGTGCAGGCGCCATGATAGGGGCGGGGGTCAAGATCGGCAGGGACTGCAATGTTGGCGCTCGCTCGGCCATCCAGTGCGCGTTGATCGGCAACAACGTGCTGATCCATCCCGGCTGCAGTATCGGCCAGGATGGCTACGGCTTCGTGTTCTTCGGGCCGGAAGGGCACCTCAAGGTCCCGCAAACCGGCCGGGTGCTGATCCAGAACGACGTCGAGATCGGGGCTGGCACCACGATCGACCGCGGCAGCCTGCGCGATACCGTCATTGGCGAAGGCACCAAAATCGACAATCAGGTCCAGATCGGCCACAATGTGACCATTGGCAGGCATTGCCTTCTCGCAGCCCAGATCGGGCTCGCCGGCAGCCTGACCATCGGTGACAATGTGGCGCTGGGAGCAAAAGTCGGCATCAACAACCACCTCAAGATCGGCGATGGCGCGCAAGTGACGGCGATGAGCGCCGTAAAGGATGATATTCCCGCCAACGGACGCTGGGGTGGGTATTTCGCAAAGCCAACCAGGCAGTGGTTCAGGGAGATCGTGGCGGTGGAGCGTTTGGCGCGCGAGAATGCGGCCGACCCGAAGGGCGAAGGGCAGGAGTGATGGAGGAGGCACCGGTCAGGTTTGCGGTCGTGGATATCAATGACATCCTCAAGACCCTCCCGCATCGCTACCCCATGCTGTTGATCGACAGGGTGATCAACATCCGGACCGACTACAGCGGCATCGGCATCAAGAACGTCACCATCAACGAACCGCAATTCGCCGGGCATTTTCCGGAGCGTCCCGTCTATCCGGGCGTGATGATGATCGAGGCGATGGCGCAGACTGCCGGCGTGATCGGGATCAAGTCGGTGGAAGGCACCGACAAGCCGCGCGCGGTGTACTTCCTCACCATCGACAAGTGCAAATTCCGCAAACCGGTGATGCCCGGCGACACCATCGAATATCACATGAAGAGCATCGGCCGCCGCAACGCCATGTGGTGGTTCCACGGTGATGCCAGGGTGAATGGCAAAACGGTCGCGGAAGCCGATGTCGGCGCGATGCTGACTGACTGACGGGACATCGATGACCAGAATCGATCCCACAGCGCGGGTTGAGGACGGCGCCGTGATCGGCGAGGGTGCGGCCATTGGTCCGTACTGCATCGTTGGTCCTCACGCCGTGATCGGCGCCAACTGCACGCTGATTTCGCATGTCCACGTGATGGGTCACACCTCGATCGGCGACGGCTGCGTGATCTCACCCTTCGTTGCGCTTGGCGGCAATCCGCAGGATCTCGGCTACCGTGGCGAGCCGACGCGGCTCGAGATCGGCGCCTCGTGCACGATCCGCGAGGGCGTGACCATGAACGTCGGCACGGCGAAGGGCGGCGCGCTCACCCGTGTCGGCGCGCGCGGCTTTTTCATGAACAACAGCCATGTCGGCCATGACTGCATCGTCGGCGACGACGTGATCTTCGCGACCTCGGCGACGCTTGGTGGTCATTGCGAGATCGGCGACTTCGTCTATATCGGCGGACTGTCGGCCGTGCATCAATTCACCCGCGTCGGTCCGCAGGTGATGATCGGCGGCGTCTGCGGCGTGCGTGGCGACGTCATCCCCTTCGGCCTCGCCAATGGCCAATACGCAGTTCTGGAAGGCCTCAATCTCGTCGGCATGAAGCGGCGCAAATTCACGCGCCAGCGGCTGGCGACCGTCCGCGCATTCTATCAAAAGCTGTTCCACGGGCCCGGCATTTTCGCGGAACGGCTTGAGCGCGTGCAACCGCTTGCGCAGGAAGACCCCGCGATCGCGGAAATTCTGACCTTCATCGGGGACGGCAAGCATCGTCCACTCTGCCTTCCGGATGATGGCGCTGGCCGGCACTGAACCATGGCCGCATCCGCTCCAGACATTTCCTCGCCGGTCGGCCTGATCGCCGCAGGCGGGGTCATGCCCTTTGTGGTCGCGGATTCGCTCGTCGCGCGTGGCGTGTCGCCGGTGCTGTTTGCGATCAGAGGCGTTTGCGACGCGCGAGAGGTCGAGCGTTTCCGCCATCACTGGATATCGATCGGACGGCTTGGGCAGGCAACAAGGTTGTTTCGCACCGAGGGTTGCCGCGATCTGGTCTTCATCGGCACGCTGGTGCGTCCAGCGCTGTCGGAAATCCGGCTGGATTTGGGTACCCTGCGGGTCATCAAGCAGGTATGGGCGGCATTCCGCGGTGGCGATGATCATCTGCTGTCCGGGATCGGTCGTATCCTGGAGCGAGACGGCTTTCGCATGGTCGGGATCAAGGACGTTGCACCCGATTTGCTGATGCCGACGGGCTGTCTCACCCACGCCACGCCGGATGCACGGGCGGAGGCCGATATTGCGAGAGGCTGCGAGGTGCTTCGCGCGCTGAGCGCGTTCGATATCGGCCAGGCGGTCGTGGTGATCGACGGGCACGTTGTCGGTGTCGAGGACATCGAGGGCACCGATGGCCTGTTGGCGCGCATTGCAGGCCTGCGCGAAGCTGGCCGCATCCGTGCCGCGGCCAATCGCGGCGTGCTGGTGAAGGCGCCCAAGATCGGTCAGGACTTGCGCTTCGACCTGCCGACTGTGGGAGCGCGAACCGTTGCGGGCGCGCGCGATGCCGCGCTCGCGGGGATCGCGGTTGCCGCCGGCAATACGCAGGTGGTCGATCCGCAGGCGGTCATCGCTGCCGCCGACGCGGCGGGCCTGTTTGTCACGGGCGTTGCTGCGTGACCCCGACGCGCCCAGGGGCCGCTATCGGGCGCAGGATATTCCTGATCGCCACTGAAGAATCCGGCGACCGACTCGGCGCCGGCCTGATGAAGGTGTTGCGCCAGCGTCTCGGCGATGCCGTTCAGTTCGACGGTGTGGGCGGCCGTGCGATGGCGCGCGAAGGTCTGACCTCGCTGTTTCCGATCGAGGAGCTGTCGATTGTCGGCCTGTCGGCGGTCGTGATGCAACTGCCGAAATTGCTGCGGCTGATCCGGCAAACCGCGGATGCGGTCATCAATGCCGCACCAGACATTCTCGTCATTATCGATAGCCCGGACTTCACCCATCGGGTGGCCCGCAAGGTGCGGGGCCGCAACGCCTCGATCCCGATCATCGACTATGTCTCGCCGACGGTCTGGGCGTGGCGCCCGGGCAGGGCGCGGGCCATGGTCGTCTATGTCGACCACGTGCTTGCGCTTCTGCCGTTCGAGCCGGAGGCCTATCGCCGGCTGCGAGGGCCGCCCTGCAGCTATGTCGGACACCCCCTGACCGAGCAGTTCGGCTCGCTTCGTCCCAATGCCGAGGAACAGGTGCGCCGCGACGCCGAACCTCCGGTCCTGTTGGTGCTGCCAGGCAGCCGCCGCAGCGAGGTCAGGCGCCATATGGCGGTCTTCGGCGAGACGCTGAGCCGCCTGCAGGGCGAAGGCGTCGCCTTCGAGGCGGTCCTGCCGACCATGCCGCATCTTCATGACGTCGTCCGCGACGGCGCCACGGGCTGGAAGGTCGAGCCGCGCATCGTCATCGGCGAGCAGGAGAAGCGCGCGGCGTTCAGGATTGCGCGCGCCGCACTCGCCAAATCCGGCACCGTGACGCTCGAGCTCGCGATTTCAGGCGTCCCCATGGTGACAGCCTATCGCATGGGCGCGGTGGAGGGCCCGATCCTCAAGCGGCTGATCAATGTGCAATCGGTCATTCTGGCCAATCTCGTGATCGGCGAGAACGTCGTGCCGGAGTTTTTGCAAAACGATTGCACCGCCGACAATCTTGCGCGGACCCTGCGTCCGCTGCTCGGCGGCGACACCGCGGAGCGCAGACGGCAGACCGAGGCGTTCGAAAAGATCGATGCGATCATGTCGACCGGCAGCGCTTCCCCGAGCATCGGCGCCTCCGAGATCGTGTTGGCCACCATGCGGAAAGGGCGGCGGACGGGCTAGCCGTCAGGCCGGCTTGGGCGGCGTTCCCTGCGGCCATTCCGGCAATTGCTGCCGCGGATCAAACCAGGAGGCGCATTCGGACCGCCAGATGTGCACCTTCGGCTGCTGCGTGATCGGTGTATCCAGGCAACCCATCCGAAGCATCATGGTGCCGGTGGCCGGGCGCTCCGCGACGATCTGGGAACCGCATCGGGAGCAGAAGAATCGCGTCTTGCCGGGCGAGGACTCAAAGCCCTTCAACAGGCTCTCGCCTCTGGTCCAGCGAAACCGATCGCGCGGAACGTTGGTCACCGTGGAGAACGCGGAACCGTGCGCCTTTCGGCAGGTCACGCAGTGGCAATGAGCGATGGGCCCCGGCTCGGCGTCCACCTCGTACGCCACGCCCCCACAGAGGCAGCTTCCGGCAAGCACAACAACCTCCGTAGAAAAACCGTCCAGGTCCGTGAAGCCCCGGGGTTCTTCGCGTTCACCGACGTGTGCGCTTATTTGCGCTTGTCGATCGAAACGTAGTCGCGGCGGCCGACGCCGGTGTAGAGCTGGCGCGGCCGGCCGATCTTCTGCTGCGGATCCTCGATCATCTCGCTCCACTGGCTGATCCAGCCGACGGTGCGGGCGACCGCAAACAGCACGGTGAACATCGACATCGGGAAGCCCATCGCCTTCAGCGTGATGCCCGAATAGAAGTCGACGTTCGGATAGAGCTTGCGGCTGATGAAATACTCGTCATGCAGCGCGATCTTCTCCAACTCGAGCGCGACCTTCAGCATCGGGTCATCGCCGTGACCGGTCTCCTTGAGCACCGCGTGACACATCTTCTGCATGATCTTGGCGCGTGGATCGTAATTCTTGTAGACGCGGTGGCCAAAACCCATCAGGCGGACTTCGCTGTTCTTGTCCTTCACCTTCTTGATGAAGTCCGGAATCTTGTCGGCCGTGCCGATGCCATAGAGCATGTTGAGCGCGGCCTCATTGGCGCCGCCATGCGCCGGGCCCCAGAGGCAGGCGATGCCGGCGGCGATGCAGGCGAACGGGTTGGCGCCGGAGGAGCCGGCGATGCGCACGGTCGAGGTCGAGGCGTTCTGCTCGTGGTCGGCGTGCAGGATGAAGATCTTCTCCAGCGCATCCGCCAGCACCGGGCTGACCTTGTAGTCCTCGCACGGCACCGCGAAGCACATGTGCAGGAAGTTCTCGGCGAACCCCAGCGAGTTCTTCGGATACATGAAAGGCTGGCCGATGGTGTACTTGTAGGCCATCGCCGCCAGCGTCGGGATCTTGGCGATCATCCGCATCGAGGCGATCATGCGCTGCTGCGGATCGTTGATGTCGGTGGAGTCGTGGTAGAAGGCTGCGAGCGCGCCGACGGAGGCCACCATCACGGCCATCGGGTGCGCGTCGCGGCGAAAACCCTGGAAGAAGCGGGCCATCTGCTCGTGGACCATGGTGTGGTGGATCACGCGATGGTCGAAATCCTTCTTCTGCGCGGCGGTCGGAAGCTCCCCGTAGAGGAGGAGGTAGCAGGTCTCCAGGAAATCGCCGTGCTCGGCGAGCTGCTCGATCGGATAGCCCCGGTATTCGAGCACGCCGGCGTCGCCGTCGATGTAGGTGATCTTGGACTGGCAACTTCCGGTCGAGGTGAAGCCGGGATCGTAGGTGAACATCCCGGACTGCGCGTACAGCTTGGCGATGTCGATGACGTCAGGCCCGACCGTGCCGCTCAGAATGGGGAAATCGTAGCTCTTGTTGCCAACGGTAAGGGTGGCGTTCTTGGCTGAAGATTTTGCGTCCATCGTGAAGTCCCCGATGAGATCGTTGGCGGCTTGCCTGGTGCCTCCTTGGAAGATGGCGAGGCAGGCCGGATTGTCCAGAAGGCGGCTCTTCGAATGGGTATCGTATTGCTGTGTGCGCTGCAAGATGGACGCAAGTAGCGGCTAGGCGGGCTTACGCGGTAGCCTGATCTCCCAGCCTTGCGAGGCATTCCTCGCGCCCCAACACCGAAAGCACGTCGAAAATCCCGGGCGAGGTGGTACGCCCCGTCAGGGCGACGCGGAGCGGCTGGGCGACCGCGCCGAGCTTGAGACCATGCGTTTCTGCAAAAGCGCGCATGGCGGCTTCGGTGGTCTGCCCACTCCAGGGCGCAACCTGTTCCAGGCTGGTGCGAAGCCGGCCGATCAAGGTGCGGGTTTCAGGCGTGAGCAGGGCTTGCGCCTTCGGCTCGATCTCCAGTGGCCGGTCGGCGAAGATGAAATAGGAGGCATCGATCAGCTCAATCAGCGTCTTGGCGCGCTCCTTCAGGTTCGGCATGGCCTGCAACAACTGGGAACGGGTCGCCGGGTTGAGCTTGGCCTTCACATCCGCACCATTGGGGACATAGTCGAGCACGCGCTCGAGCATGTTCACGAGGGATTGATCAGAGCTCGTGCGGATATAGTGTCCGTTGAGGTTCTCGAGCTTGGCGAAATCGAAGCGGGCGGCCGAGCGGCCGACGCCGGACAGGTCGAATGCCGCGATCATCTCTTCGGTGGAGAAGACCTCCTGGTCGCCGTGGCTCCAGCCCAGCCGGACCAGGTAATTGCGCAACGCGGCCGGCAGATAGCCCATGGCACGATAGGCGTCGACGCCGAGCGCGCCATGGCGCTTGGAGAGCTTTGAGCCGTCGGGACCATGGATCAGCGGAATGTGCGACATGTTCGGCACCGACCATTCCAGCGCATCGTAGATCTGCTTCTGACGCGCCGCGTTGATCAGATGATCGTCGCCCCGGATGACGTGGGTGATGGCCATGTCGTGGTCGTCGACCACCACCGCCAGCATGTAGGTCGGCGTGCCGTCGCCGCGCAAAAGCACGAGGTCGTCGAGGTTCTCGTTCTGCCAGACCACGCGGCCCTGGACCTGGTCCTCGATCACGGTTTCGCCGGTGAGCGGCGCCCGCAGCCGGATGGTCGGCTTGATACCGGAAGGCGCGCCGGCCGGATCGCGGTCGCGCCACATTCCGTCGTACAGCCGGGTTCGGCCCTCCGCGCGCGCCTTTTTTCGCATATCGTCCAACTGCTCGGGCGTGGCGTAGCAGTGGTAGGCCTTGCCCGCGGCCAAAAGCTGCTCGGCGACCTCGCGGTGGCGAGCCGCGCGACTGAACTGGTAGATGACGTCGCCGTCCCAATCGATCTCGAGCCACCTCAGCCCGTCCAGGATCGCATCGATCGCCTCCCTGGTCGAGCGCTGGCGGTCGGTGTCCTCGATCCGCAGCAGCATCTTTCCGCCCCGGCCGCGCGCATACAACCAGTTGAACAGCGCGGTGCGGGCGCCGCCGATGTGGAGGAAGCCGGTCGGTGAGGGGGCAAAGCGCGTGACGATGGAATCGGTCATGAGTGAGACGGGACGTATGCGGAAAGTGGCGGTGGTGTATAGCAGGAACGGGACATAACTAAAGCCTCACCTGCCGCAGAGCGGGCTTGGCGGGCGAGAGCGAATTTGGCAGAAGGGCCGCTGATTTCAGCCAGGATTTTGGGATGACCACGACGGACACGGCAGCGGCGGAGGCGGGGCGCGATTTCATTCGCGACATCGTCCAGGCCGATCTCGATGCGGGCAGGTACAAGGCGATCGTGACCCGGTTTCCGCCGGAGCCCAACGGCTACCTGCATATCGGCCACGCCAAGTCGATTGCGCTGAACTTCGGCATTGCCCAGGAATTTGCCGGCCACTGCAACCTGCGCTTCGACGACACCAATCCGACAAGGGAAGAGCAGGAATATATCGACTCCATCCAGGCCGACGTGCGCTGGCTCGGTTTCGACTGGGGCAAGAACCTGTTTTATGCCTCCGACTATTTCGACTGGCTGTACGAATGGGCGGAAGGCCTGATCAGACAGGGCCTCGCCTATGTCGACGACCAGAGCCAGGAGGAGATCCGTCTCTCGCGGGGAACACTGACCGAGCCCGGCAAGAATTCGCCGTTCCGCGACCGCCCGGTCGAGGAGAACCTCGACCTGTTCCGGCGGATGAAGGCGGGCGAGTTTCCGAACGGCGCGCGTGTGCTCCGGGCACGGATTGATATGTCCGCCGGCAACATCAATTTGCGCGATCCCGTGCTCTACCGCATCCTGCATGCGCACCATCCGCGCACCGGCGACAAATGGTCGATCTATCCGAGCTACGATTATGCGCATGGTCAGTCGGATGCGATCGAGGGCATCACGCACTCGATCTGCACGCTGGAGTTCGAGGATCACCGGCCGCTCTATGACTGGCTGCTCGACAAGCTGCCGGTGCCGTCGAAGCCGCACCAGTACGAGTTCGCGCGGCTCAATTTGACCTACACGCTCTTGTCCAAGCGCGTGCTGACACGCCTTGTCGCGGATGGTCACGTTGCAGGCTGGGACGATCCGCGCATGCCGACCATTGCCGGCCTGAAACGTCGCGGCGTTCCGCCGACGGCGGTCCGCGAATTCGTCAAGCGCATCGGCGTTGCCAAGGCCAACAGCGTGGTCGATGTCGGCATGCTCGAGTTCTGTATTCGCGAGGAGCTCAACCGCACGGCGCTGCGGCGCATGGCCGTGCTGCGGCCGCTCAGGATCGTGATCGAGAACTATCCGGAAGGCCAGGTCGAGGAGCTGGAGGCGATCAACCATCCCGACGATCCCAGCGCCGGGACGCGCAAGATCGCGTTCGGCCGCGAGCTGTATATTGAGCAGGACGACTTCATGGAGAACCCGCCAAAGAAGTTCTTCCGCCTGTCGCCGGGCAACGAGGTGCGGCTGCGCTACGCCTATTTCGTCAAGTGCACCGGCGTGATCAAGAACGATGCCGGCGAGGTGGTGGAGCTGCGCTGCACC
>Ga0126378_10002637_pt1 | contig 13324 bp, 16 predicted proteins | sample PanSoiMetPlot_23_FD_92587 | JGI IMG/M metagenome (GOLD analysis project Ga0126378, IMG submission 92587) | Tropical forest soil microbial communities from Panama - MetaG Plot_23 | ecosystem: Environmental > Terrestrial > Soil > Tropical forest > Bulk soil | place: Panama | collected 2016-02-17
CAGCGACGGTCTATCTGTATCTAACTCCACAGGCTATAACATTCGCATTCTCGATTCAGCTTGTTGGTGTGGCATATCGTCATTGGATCAGCAAAGCGAATCAGCATTATGGTGCGAGTATAGCGTACGGGCGTTAAAAGGCAATCGCACGGGATGTGAAGTATGCAGTTCTGGCTGCATATAGGCATACTAAAGCAAAGGTAAGCCATGCCTGAAGATATCTCGCTTCCTAGAGGAACTATAGAGAATATCGTTGTTGACGTTAAGGACAGTCTTGGTAATTTGACTGATCTGAGTACAGCAGCAGTGAAGTACGATATTCGCAAAGAGGATACAACGACATGGATCGTAAACCAAGCGAGTGCAACGGTTACTGGAATGCGTGTCTATTGTCTCGTAGATACGACTCTGACTGCCTATGCAACGTCTGGAACATTTGAATTGTTTATCTCGTTCACTAACCTACCAGAAAGACCGAGATTAGGACCATTTGATTTTGATGTAAATGTATGATCCAGACGAGATTCTCAAGAAGATGCGAGCTGATAAAGAATCAGATTGGCCCGATAAACTTCTTAAAGCACTTGCGGGCGCTAGACTCCTAACTGAAGAAAAGAGAATCTATCTCGCATCGAAGAGGGAAGTTCCACTTACACGAATTGAGCTTAACGTATTGCAATGTTCATCCGTTGGTTTAACAGCGCAAATGACAGCAGATTTGACTTATCGTTCTATTGAGACAATTAATCGGCATCGTCAAATGGCAATTTTCAAGCTTAGCGCAAAGAATGTAACACACGCCGTTGCTATTGCTCTACGCGAAGGATTAATCAATTGAGGGCTGAGCCAAATATCAGTAGGGAGCTGCTGTTCAAGCAGCTTGAATATGAGCCTCATGGGCAAGAACAATGGAATGCCCACAGGGCAACTCAACGATTTAGAACAATATGTGCGGGGAGGCGATTTGGAAAGTCTCAATGGGCAGGACACGAACTTACCTACAAGATGTTTGTCCCTGACTCCATTAATTGGGTTGTCGGACCTGATTACGGTCTTGGAGAAAAAGAGTTTAGAGTATGTTATCTTGATTTCCAGAAGCTTGGCTTACTTTCCCGGTGTAGCAAGTCATATAATGTTAAACAAGGAAATATGCGAGTTTATTTCAAAGACCTCAACAGCCTATTGGAAGTTAAATCTGCCGAACGGAAAGATAGCCTTGTTGGTGAGGGTCTAGATCATGTATGCATGAGTGAAGCTGCAAAGCATCAAATGAGTACATGGGATATGTACATTCAACCGGCTCTCACTGATAAGATTGGAAGTGCTGACTTTCCATCTACGCCTGATGGATTCAATTGGTTCAAGGGTATGTATGAGTTAGGTCAGAGTCCTAGAGAGGATTTGAATGATTACGTATCCTGGCGATTTCCTACATGGACCAACCGAAAGATGTATCCAGGAGGTTGGGACATTAGATGTCCTAACATTGTTGCCAACGATTCTGGACAATCATATCACAAATCAGGAGACGGAAGTTGTACCTGCAACGCTGAGCTTATTAGAGTCTTTAACAACTCAACTCCAACCTTCTGGCTCCAAGAATACTGCGCTGAATTCACTGCTTTCGAGGGAATGATTTATCCAGAATTCAATGAAATGCAGCATGTACGTGACTTCCCGTATAATCCTATGTGGAAAAACTGGCTAACAATTGACTTTGGATTCGTTGATCCGTTCGTCTGTCTTGACATTATGATCGACCCGGAGGACCGTGTATGGGTTTGGAGAGAATATTTTGTCACTACAAGAACAAACCAGGAGCATGCTGTCGTTCTTAAGAACAGGGAGCAGCCTAATGGTTACCACATTGATGCTGTTGCTGCTGATCCCCGCGATCCTGATGGTATTGCTACCGTATCATGGGGTGTTGGCGCTGTTACTGCTAACGCTATTGATCGGTCTGCTGGCTATGAGTCGGTACGGCGAGCATTAAAGGTACGCGAAGATGGATTGCCAGGATTAATCATTCATCCTCGCTGTTCTGAGCTTATTCGTCAGATGAAGATTTTGCGTTATGCTATGACTAGAGAGGGTCATAACTCAAAGCAAGTGCAGCACGATTATGATGACCACGGCCCGGATGCTCTCCGTTACTTCTTTAATGAGTATTTTGTGCTTGGGAGGAACATGAGTCTAGCTGACCTGTATACTCACCCAGGTAATAGAACTGAGGCAGATACATTCTTTACCTATCATGGTGGGATTAAACTCGAAGATTCAATCTCACGATGGTAGTTGTCTCAGATGGCATTACGCGATAGACTTAGCAAGGCTTTAAAGCCTAAGGATAGCACTCCTACGCGCCAGGTCACTGGCACGTCTTATTCTGCTACGGGTGCTGTCGATGCTCCTAAGCCTGCATCGATGCAGGAGCTTGGGTCGAATAAAGCTGTTCAGATCGTTGATCCTGTTCCGCAGTTAGCATCGCCATCAATCGCATTACGCACATATACATCAATGGTGCGTGATGATGCTTCTGTGCGCGTAAGTCTTAGAGCTGGTAAGGCTCCAGTATTAGGAGCAGAATGGTATCTTGATCCATATGGTAGTGACCCATTAGATGCGATAGTTTCTGAGTTCGTAGAGTTTAATCTATTTGGCGGAATGACGACACCGTGGATTAAAACTCTTGAACAAGTGCTCAAGATGTTTGAGTTCGGTTTCTCCGTCTTTGAGCCTGTGTGGGAACTGCGAGAATGGGCACCACGAAAGTCAGCTAGCGGAGCTAATCGCAAGACTTACACTATGCTCCGTAAACTTGCAAACAGGCCACCATCGACAATCATCAAATTCAATTACGATAACAATGGTGGCCCTGTCAGTGTCGATCATAACGCAGTTCAAGCAGATGGATCGTCAAGACAGGTTAATATCCCAATTGAGAAATTGCTGATTTTCACATTTGACCAAGACGGTGGCGATTTAACAGGTAACTCAATCCTGCGTAGCGCATACCGTAACTGGTACTATAAAGATCATCTCTATAAGATCGATGGCATCCAAAAAGAACGACACGGCATCGGGATTCCCGACATTGAAGTACAGCCTGGTGCTAGCGAAGACGACAAGAAGGCTGCCATCGAAATGGGTCAGAATCTCAGGACGAATGAGAAAGCGTATGTTGTTCGTCCGACGACAATCACAGTAAATTTCCTGAAATTAGAAGGCCACGTCGTAGAACCACTCCGTTCAGCCGAACATCACGATACCATGATTATGAAGAATATCATGGTACAGTTCCTTAACTTGGGTACGGGAGTAGAGAGTTCTGGCGGTGGCCGCGCGACAGGCGCAACGTCTATGGATATGTTTATGAAGGCGATGCGCCACATTGCAGGATCAATATGTGATAGCATCAATCTGTATTTGATTCCTAATCTTGTTGCCTACAACTTTCCCACGGATCGGTTCCCCCAACTGAAAGTCCGTGGTGTAGGTGAAGCAAAAGACCTACAGATGTGGGCTGCTGCGATGAGGAATCTATTACAGAGCGATGCTATCACTGTTGACGAGCCTACAGAGCAGTGGATTCGTACACAGATGGATATGCCACGTTTGACGACTCCGTACTTGCCTATTACTGAACGGCCTACACAAATACAAGAACAAGGTGCTCCTAGTGACTTTGAAATTGCAGCGCAAGCGGGTGGAAGAGGAACAACTACAGGACCAGCCGTTAGTTCATCGAACGGGGTAGTTCGAGATAGAAGTAATAACGGAGGTGCAGGAAACGTGGGGGTTTCCCCATCCAGCGGAATACCATAATGATCTGTACCTCCATAGAAGAAGTTGACGCTGCGTTACGCAACTACAGCACATTGCTGGTGGCAGATGGTATTACCGAAGAAGTGAGAACAAAATTACTTAGAAAGATTGATTATTACCTCGATACTCGACTTGATATGATGATCCTAGAGGGAAATACAACACCTGAACTGGAACTCATTAATGGCTAAAAATGCTCCCAAAGGTCTATACAAAATTGGGTATCGTCCTAACGATGCGCCGGACAAATCTAAACCCTGGTGTATCTATAACATTGAGACTGGGGATATCAATAAAAGGTGGCATTCGACTAAAGCGCAGGCGGACGACCAGTTAAAAGCCATGTACGCCAACATGGGCAGCAAGGCGGTGAAGATGAATAGTGAGAGAGCAATGCTCCTTGTTCCACTTAAGGAGTTTGCCGATGTAGGGAAGCTTAAGTGGATCAATGAAAACGAGATGTGGGTGCAGCAGTATCCGTTTGATACGTGGACGCATCCATACTTCTCAGATACAACAATTGGTCCTGATGAGGCTAAGAAGCTTAAGGCGAGCTTCGACGGTAACGTCAAAGGCCAGAAGATTTATGCTGATTACGAGCATGGACAAGATCCTGCTAAAGGAAAAAAGGCCAGCGGCGACATTCTTGAGCTTAAAGTCGTAGAAAATTCTTACGACATTTTCACGCAGCCTGGTCTATGGGCGCGTGTGAAGTTTACAGATGTTGCCAAGCATGAGATTGATGACGGTGAGTGGAACTATTGGTCTACATCTCATTGGGATAACTGGACTCATCCGCAGACTAATGAGACTCACGAGTTTGTCTATGATGGAGGTGGCTTAACGAATAGGCCGCACGTTAAGGGCATGATTCCTCTGAATTTTTCAGAGGAAGGTTACGAAGATGAGGAAGCTAAGCAGTTTGCAGTATGGACTACTGCTTATGTGAATAGTCTTCCAGACAGTTCATTCCTTTATATCGAGCCGGGTGGCAAGAAAGACGCGAGTGGTAAAACGATGCCTCGCTCGTTAAGGCATTTGCCTTACAAGGATGCAAATGGGAAGATTGATCTGCCTCATCTGCGTAATGCCATTGCAAGAGCACCACAGACAACTAGCATTCCTGAGTCTCTTCGTAAGAAGGCGCAAGCTAGGGCACAGCGATTGTTAGGCTCTAAGAACAATGCTGAGGCAGAAGCAATCTTGGAGGAACCGCTTGATTTGGAGGTTATCTCTATGAGTGAAACTGGAACAGAGGAACCGAATGAAGATAACGGTGCCGACACCGGAGAGTCAACTGAGGAGTCCAGTGAATCAGGCAGTGAAGAAGGTAGTGATGAAGACAGCGGCGAAGCATCGGAAGGTGGTGAAAGTGAGGTGGCTCTAGATAAGGAGCTTCGTGAAAAGCTTGGCCTAAGTGCTGATGCTGACCTCGTTGCTCATGTTACTCAGATGAATGACGAGTTAAAGCCGATGCGCGAAGCTCTTAGAGTGCATAGTGATAGGAAGGACTTTGCGGAGTTGTTCCCTCAGCAGTACGAAAAGATGGAGCGGCTCTTGGCAGAGTCTAGAGAGAACGCTGCAAAGAAGTTCTCTGAGTCCTTTAAAGACTCTCGCCTTGTAAGAAAAGAAGGCGAGAAAGACGAATCAACTACACTCGGATACAGTGGACTTGTTATTCAGAAGATCGAGGAAACTGCAAAGAAGTTCTCTGAAGATGAAGTGACCATTGATGACTTCAAGGATGTTCTCGACTCCATCACTAACAACGGTATTGTGGACTACGGTAACAAGGGTTCCTCTAAGGAAGATGAAAAGTTCTTTACTGACGTTGATGAAGTTCATCCTGGTAGTGTATCTGAGGTTCGGAAGCAGTTTGCAGAGAAAGTCACTAGCATCATGGAGCAGGACGAAGTTGATCGTATTACTGCAATCAGTCTTGCTGCTGATAAATACCCGAAGCTTGCAGAGGCATATCAGTCTGCTGGTATGGGTTAATGAGTAATCCTGAAAGGTACATGGAGTCCGGTTCTGGCAATGCGGTTGATTATCGCATTGGCAAAGATACATCTGGGCCTCCAAATAACTGGCGTAGGCCAACACCACCGCCAGGTGAAGACGGTAGTGTACCTGATCTAAGATTGACAATTATGGATCAGGTAGATGTAGCGACGGGTCCGGGTGTTCTATTGCCATTGTATCCGTCAACATTCGACATTCCCGATAGTCAATGGGGGTGAAATAAATAGATGCCTGCTAGCATGAACCCTGATATGGCGAAAGGCAAAAACGCTACTTCAGCAATTACGAAAAAGCGTTTTGTCAAGCTAGATCCTAACGCAGCCGATCAGGAATCTGTGCTCCAATGCAATACTGCTGGTGAAGCGGCTTATGGCGTTGCACTATTTAGTTGCTCACTCGCAGAAGCAACAAGAGGTAAAGGTGTTAGCGTTATCACCGACGGCCGTGCAGTTGTCGAGGCTGGTGGTACGGTCAATATCGGACAGTTAGTAACGACAGATGTAAACGGTAGGGCAGTTGTCGCCGCCGCTGGTAACTACATCATGGGTATGTGTGATGAAAACGGTGGTGGCGGAACTGGAACTGAGCTTGGTATCATGTTATTCGTCGCTGCTGGTAAGGCGTGATGGTGCATGTATGATCCTGGCGCACTTTATGTAGACCCAATCTTAACTCAGTTAAGTGTTGGGTTCCAAGATGAGCAAACTTATTGGAGTCAGCTTGCTCCAGAGACTCCAGTAAGAACGCAGTCAGGACGTTATCGTGTTTTTGATCGTTCTGATTGGGTAATTCATAGATCCCGTAGGGAGCCTGGTACGCAGGCTAACCGCGTTGGACAGAAGAAGTGGAGTGAGGATACGTTCCGCACTCAGGAGCATTCTCTTGAAGCTGAGATTTATGACGAAGAGCGGCAAGAGCTTGTTTCTCAGGGTGGACTTGCTGATCCGGTCTTTGGTGGAGGATTGCAAATTGATCCTGAAGCTGATGCAACTGAATATGTTACTCGTTCCATCGATCTTGAGCATGAGCAGAAAGTTGCTAACCTCTTCCGTAACACTGCAAACTATCCTGCCAACCACACTGTTACTCTTACTTCTGGTGCAACTGGTACTCAGTGGAGCAACTACGCATTAGCGACAGCAGGTGTTCCTTCGACCGCATACTCTAACCCGGTTAACGATCTTAAGCTCGCAATGCAGCGTACAAGGCTTGATACTGGTCGTTGGCCCAATACATTCCTGATTCCCTTCGACGCTGTGGGCATTATTGAAAACCACCCGATCATGGTTGCACGTTTCCAGTACACTGCGGTAACTGATCCTAACGCATGGAAAGCGATGTTGGGACTTCCAGCGGAAGCTACTGATAACCTCACTATCATTGTTGCCGACAGCAAGTACAACTCTGCTGATAACGTTGACCTTGTTGAAAACATCCAGTCGTTCTGGGGAACTGATTGTTGGCTCGGATTAGTTGATCCGCAGCCTGGTCAGAAGACTAAGACGTTTGCTAAGACTTTCGCGCAGGTTTATCCTTCTGGCGATACTGGCCCTGTAGACCGTTACAGGGAAGAGAATCGCAAGACGGATATCATCCGCAAGTCTTACAAATACGATATCAAGGTCATTTCTCCTACTGCTGGTTACCTGTTCAAGACTGCTGTAGCGGTGGTGTCATAATGGCTGATGGACCTTACTATGCATGGTCGTTCATTAAAGTAGCTGACAAGGATGGCAATGTTACAAGGATCAAGCCTGGTACAGAGGTCACTGCTGAGGACTTAGGTACAACTGATGAGCATTTCGATGAGTTACTTGAGTCTGGTGCAGTACGCTCAAGTGAGTGGCCTGGTGGCTTAAGTCCTGATAACCCCAATGCCTACTCTCCGAATGAATATCGTCTAATGAAATTGCGTCAAGAAAGAGAGAAGCTTGAAGCAGAGATGGCAGGTGTTGGCGGTGAGGAACCTGCTTCTACTACTAGTGTTTCTAGTGGTGAGCCTGCCACTACTACTAGCAGCAGTGGTAGTGCTAACGCAACGACGTAGTTATGGCGGATACAGAGCTACTAGCAAGTCTAAACGACGTAAACGGTTGGCTAACTAGCGATAAACTAGAAGCCACGCCTGCTAACTCCGCGCAACCTCAAATCGAGGCGTGGAGATTAATTCGTGGACAACTTGCTAGTAGCTTTACGCCAGTTACACTCGCTTCGTGGGTTGATCCAAATAGTACGCCTGATCTGATTAGAAGCATTGCTGGTAGACTGATTGCTGCCTACATTTATAGAAGTACCTATGCGGCAGAGAGTGACACCACAATTCCTGCATATGCACAGGAACTCTATAATGAAGCAGTCAGCATGTTAGCGGATATTCGTTCGGGTAATCTCACTGTCGTTGATGTGAGTGGTAACCCGATAACTGGCGGAACTGGATTCGCTAATACCGATTTTCTGCCAAACAATACAACAACTCCACCTTACTTCACAATGGATCAAGTTTTTGGCTGACGAATTCACAATTCTCGATAACGGCGAAACACTCATTACTGGCGAATGGATGCCACCGCCAGAAGATTTAGCTGCGCGATTAGTTGCACTAGCTAATTCGTATGACAATATATTGTCGTTAATGGAAGGTTTCAGAGAGATTGCAAGAGAATCAACAGCGTTGCATTTTGAAACTGAAAGTGATCCACAGGGACAGAAGTGGGTACCTCTAACTGCCGATTGGCTTGCAGATGCACGCAAACAAGGAAGTGCGTTTCCTACAGCTATTCTGAGAATGACGGGAGCAGGAGAGAAAGCTGCAACGAGTGAAGAGGCGTATATCATCACTGAGAATGAAATTTTCTTTAATCCAAGTGCCGTTCCGGAATACATGATTTATCATCAATTTGGAAGTGTAGATCCAGCAGTCGAAAGTGGACTACGTAAATTAGATGAAAAGCAACAACTTACACCGGAGGAAGCTAGAGCAGTAGCAGCGTACGGACGTGGTAGGGATCTTCCACAAAGAGAATGGTTAGGACTTACACTTGACGATATCGGTGAAATGGAAGCGTATGCAAACAGATGGTTTAAAGAGAATCTCGATACTGTCTTTCCACCTAGCGGTGGTGGCGTACTTGAAAGAATGGGTACGTACTCGGGTGGGACATTCCCAATTGTTGGTTATACGAAACGCGGTCAGCCACTTTTGAGAACTCCATCTGGCATACGATTCGGTAGAATGCAGTAATGCCAATTGTTACAACACCTACAACTATCACACGTCCTGAGGAATTGATTGAATTCCTTGCTGATTATTTAGATCAACCTAGCTTTGGATTTGCATATATCGCAAAGTATGATGAGAAGCTGATCCCTAATTATCCCGCTCTGCACATTCAGGCAGCGAACTTCGATAAAACGCTGCATACAACAAACCAGTTCCTTATCGGACTTCGCGCCATGATTCATGTAATGCATGGTAACATGAATCACGATAGACAGACGCGGAATTACGAGGATTTGGTGCTTGCTACATCGGTCGTGACTTACTTAGAACAAGATATGACTATTGGCGGGCATGTAATTCATGGCTTTGTAGAGAATGAGGTACCAGGTGTGTTACCGCCGAGAGTAACGAAGGGAGAAGCAATCATCAGTACTCAACTAAGTTGGATGGGAATTGCCCTACGGAGGTTCAAATAATGGGCTTTACCTTAACAGTAAATCACCCTGAGTTCCCGCCTGAAACTGTATTTTCTGTCAACTACCTTGGTGCCGCTCCGAACGGTAGTTCGTTTGATGTTGACGAAGAGCAGGAAAGGGCGTTTATTACGGCTTACGGAGTTCCAGTTGACCAAGCGTTTGCAAATAATCCTACCGTAACTTTGAGCGGTAGTAGTACGCTGACTCAGGCGGATATTGATAAATTGTTGCCAACAGTTGCTGCAGCAGAAGCACCAGCACCACAGGCAGAGGCAGCAACGGCAGTAATTCCTCCTACTGATACAGGAGGTGACCAATCAAGTGGCTAATGCCGATATTGGTGCCAACAATGCTGTATGGATCGGCCTAGAGACTACCTACGGTACTCCAGTTGATCCGACAGCAGCAGGAGTTGGCGTATGGATGCCGATTCTTGATGAAGCATTGATTTACACAGAAACGAAATACTACTCTCCACAGATTCGTCAACAGGCAATGCCATCAAGCGTAGTGCCTGCTCCGTATCATGTAGAGGGTCCGATCCATTTTGAAGTCGATGCGAACTATATGCCTTACTTGCTTTATCCGAGTCGGCATAGTGTAACGAAAACTGGCGCATCTGCACCATTCACCTATAGTGCAGTACCAGTGGGAAACGGTGCAACCTATCCAGGTGGCACAGCTAGAGGTATGACTGTAGTTGTGATTCGTAACGGTCAGCCGTTCATGTACAGCGGATGCGTCGTTACGCAATACAGTTTCAACTGGAATGCCGGTGTGTTGGAGTGTACTGCGACAATTATCGGCCTTGCAGAAGCGAATACGAGTGGTACGCCTTCTCCGACGTGGATCGATGCTGAGTTGTTTGGCGCAGACGCGCATCAGGTAGCGGTTGATGCTGCTGGATTAACACCTGCATTTAGCACGCCTAGCGTTAACTTCGATGGCTTCACCTTCGATATCAACCATAACGGAACGGCTGAAAATAGAATCGTGCCTAATCGTGCCGCTACTTTCGTTAAGTACGGTGAAACTGAAGTGACAACTACTACAACGCTCGATTTTCTTGATAAAACTGAATACAACAACTTCAAGAACTCCACGTTGCGCTCGTTACAGTTTACGAGTACTCGCCCTGGTGGTACTGGTGCTACGTTCACTGCTGCAACTGAAGCGATGCGATTCACGCAGTACCGCACGGCGTATGATACCTATACAGTCGATACGCGAGCCATCGCCGATCTAGTATCTGCCGCAGTTACTATGCGGGCGCTTTCTATCAGCGGTGGTAGTGGCTATAAGATCGAGTGCAAATCACCTGCTAACGTTACGTAATAAGATGTACCGTAAGGAGAGAGAATGCCTGTTGTTACTATTGATCCGGCAGCGGTTGAGCGGTTTGAATTAAAAACTGCTCCTGCTGATCCAAACGATCCCACAGATGAAAACGGTTGGGTGCAGCTTCGTGCGCTTCCATATGGCATGAAGCTCACCCGCCGCGATAAAGCTACTAAGATGAGTATGCGAACTGAACGGCAAGAGGGAAAAAGACCAACTGAGGGAGACGTCGTAACTGAATTACAGAATTATAGCGAATGGCTTGCACAATACGATTTTGCATACTGTATCGTTGACCATAACCTTACAGATCAGAATAAACAAAAGCTCAATTTCTCTAACGCAATGTCACTCAAGTTACTTGATCCAAAAGTTGGTTCGGAAATTGAGCGTCTAATCAACTCACTTAATGAGGAAGAAGACGAGTTGATGTTGGAGGATTTTCAACCATTGTTGAGTACATCATCTTCGAACGGACAGAGCGACTTGAACAAGGAAAAGTCATCAGAGACGGAAACGGAAACGTCTTAAGAAACGAAGTCGGTCAACCTCAATTAATTCCATACGATGAATCTCTTGTAACACTAGCTTATGAGTGGGTTAGGATAGCTTCTCTATGTTCACGCCTTAACGTCCTTCCGGCTGTGGGCGGTGTAAAAGACCAAGACCCGCGTGATTTAACTAAGTTGAGTATTGTGTTGAGTGCGATAGATAAGAAGCAAGACGCAGATATGGAAGCGAGCAGCAAGAAGAATGGCTAGCGCATACGAATTAATGCTCATTCTGCGTGGGCGTAACTATCTGTCTAATGATCTTAGACGGGCGAGTAGTGATTTAAGTCGTATGCAAGCTCGACAGCTAGCCGGCCAACGGTTAACTGTTGCTCAGCAGCAGAAACTTAGTCAAATTATACAGAAGAAGGATGACTTACGTGCTTTAGAAGCCAGAGCTATCGCTGTCGAGCATATAGGCCGTGCTTTTCAAACGGTTGGTTTCTTTGCTACGGCTGCATTTGGGGCTGCCGCTGCTGCCGCTGCTAAGTTTCAAACTGAATCTGCAATGGCTGCAACTCAGGCTATCACTGCTGGACATAGTAGTCTTGGTGAAGTCTTGCGGAGTGGTAACCAAATTAGTCAAAATATTACAAATTTGCTTGCTAGTGGTGGTGCTGTAGCATCTCCGACAGAATATCAAAAAGCAACATATGACGTTCTTTCAGGTATTCCACAGATTCAGGGCACTAGCCTGCAACGTGTTCGACAAGCTAGTAGTCTTATCAAAGAATTAAATCAGGTTGCAAAGGCTAACTATGGTCTTGTAGATTTCAATGGAGTTACTCAGGCTGCAATTACTCTCGTAGATACGTTTCATATTAGATTAAAAGATTTACCAGCCGCATTTGACAATGTACAAGCTGCTGTGAACCGTGGTCGTTTAACAATGGAACAGTACGTAACAGGGTTAAATACAGCCGCACCTGCTGCTAAACAAGCAGGATACAATCTTAGACAGATGGATGCAACTCTCTCGTTCCTATCAACGAAATTTCCTAATTATACTCGTGCGACAATTGGTTACGCTCGTTTGTTAGATGTTCTTGCTAATCCAAAATTTATTGCTGCTATGCGAGCCAATGGTGTACAGATAACCGATATTACTGGTAAACATTTACTTCCCTTTGAAACTATTATCGAAAGATTAGTCAAGCGTTGGCCTCAGTTAGCGCAAGGTGGTACTTTTGCTGCAAACTTTATTAAGGCAATGAGCGGAGCTACTGGAACTATTCAGGCTAGACGTGCCCTTACGGTTAGTGCTCAAGATGTACAAGGATTGACTAATTTCTCTAGAGAGCTTCCACGACTAGCACCCGGTCTAGTAAGTGCGCAAGCAAAAGTGGCAGATGCAACTACTCAAGTAAAATGGAAGGAGTTTGTAAACCAGCTTCATGCTGTTGTCCTTGAAATAGGAGTTAATGCAATTCCTGTGTTCAAAGCTTTAATTGGCCCTATTCAAAAAGCAGTTGAATGGTTTGATAAACTGTCTCCACATACAAGAAAGCTGATTGGTGAAATAGGCGCTATTAGCTCAGTTTCAGTACTCTTTATTGGTACTATAGGAGTTCTTATCGGCTCCTTTACTAGAATGTATGCGGTTTTTCGGCTGTTTACTTTGGGTCGGGGCGGTTTATTATCCGCTGAAAGTGGTTTTATTAGAGCTGGTACTGCAATGAGAGTCGGTTTAATCGGTGCGATTCTTGTTGTACTTCCGCTTCTTCTCAAGTATCACGATCAAATAAGTCGTGTAACTGGAGGTTTAATAGGATTTCAAGGTGCTTTAAGATTGATTTCTGCTATATTAGCAGTTATGACGATGCGCACGTTAATCAATAATATGGTAACATTAGGAGGCGCTGCTAGTACTACAGCCGGTGAATTAGGATTAG
>Ga0126378_10002638_pt1 | contig 13320 bp, 11 predicted proteins | sample PanSoiMetPlot_23_FD_92587 | JGI IMG/M metagenome (GOLD analysis project Ga0126378, IMG submission 92587) | Tropical forest soil microbial communities from Panama - MetaG Plot_23 | ecosystem: Environmental > Terrestrial > Soil > Tropical forest > Bulk soil | place: Panama | collected 2016-02-17
CTGGAGGCGGTGGACGACCTGGTCGCGGACCTGGCCCAGGCGCTCGGCTAGCGGGCAGTCGGGCGGCGACCGCCGGCGCCCAGGTAGGCCAGCAGGTCCTGGCGGGTGATGACGCCGCCGGGCTTGCCGTCCACGAGCACCATGGCGGCGCCGGCGTCGGTCAGCAGCGCCACCGCGTCGCCGACCGGCTGCCCGCCGCCGATCGTCGGCAGCGGCGGCGACATGTGGCGGCCGATCGGGTCGCGCAGCTGCGCCCGGCCGGCGAACAGCGCGTCGAGCAGGTCGCGTTCGACGACCGAGCCCACCACCTCGGCGGTGACCACCGGTGGCTCGGCCTTGACCACCGGCATCTGCGAGACGCCGTACTCCCGGAGGATGTCGATCGCGTCCCGAACCGGCTCGTTCGGATGCATGTGCACCAGCTGGGGGATGGTGTCGCCCTTCGCCGCCAGCACATCGGCCACGGTGACCTGGTCGCGGGTGGGGCGCAGGAAGCCGTAGTCCGTCATCCACCGGTCGTTGAAGATCCTGGACAGGTAGCCCCGACCCGAGTCGGGCAGGAGGACGACGACGACATCGTCCGGCCCGGCCTGGCGCCCGACCTGCAGCGCAGCCGCGACGGCCATGCCGCAGGAGCCGCCGACCAGCAGCCCCTCCTCACGGGCCAGCCTGCGCGTCAGCTCGAACGAGTCCCGGTCGCGCACGGAGACGATCTCGTCGCAGACGCTCCGGTCGAAGGTCCGGGGCCAGAAGTCCTCGCCGACCCCCTCGACCAGGTAGGGCCGGCCCGTGCCGCCCGAGTAGACGGAGCCCTCCGGGTCGGCGCCGATCACCCTGACCGCGCCGCCCGACACCTCCTTCAGGTAGCGCCCGGTGCCCGAGATCGTGCCCCCGGTGCCCACCCCGGCCACGAAGTGGGTGATCCGGCCGTCGGTCTGCTCCCACACCTCAGGGCCCGTCGTCTCGTAGTGGGAGCGCGGGTTGTTCGGGTTCGCGTACTGGTCGGGTTTCCAGCCACCGGGAGTCTCGGCCGCCAGCCGGTCAGACACCCGGTAGTACGACCTGGGGTCCTCCGGCGCCACCGCCGTGGGGCAGACGACGACCTCGGCCCCGTAGGCCTTCAGCACGTCGATCTTGTCGGGGCTGACCTTGTCCGGGCAGACGAAGATGCACCGGTACCCGCGCGTCTGCGCCACCAGGGCGAGGCCGATGCCGGTGTTGCCGCTGGTCGGCTCCACGATCGTGCCGCCGGGCCGGAGGAGCCCGGCCTGCTCGGCCGCCTCGACCATCCGGACGGCGATCCGGTCCTTGACGCTCCCGCCCGGGTTGAAGTACTCGACCTTGGCCAGGACGGTGGCCCGGATGCCCTCCGTCAGCCTGCGCAGCCTGACCAACGGCGTGTCGCCGATCAGGTCGACGACTGATTCGTGGTAGCGCACCAATTCGAGCCTAGTCGATCGGTCGGACAGGCGCCGGACGGGCGCGCCCGCGCTCCTGCAGCCAGCCCCTCTGCTCGGCGACGCCGGCACCCGGATCACGGCTCGGCCGCCGGCACCGAGACCGTCAGGGCGAAGCCGCGGGGGTTCCCGGTCGACGTCTGCAGGGACCCCCCCAGGGCCGCCGCACGCTCGGCGATGCCCCGGAGCCCGCTGCCCGCCGTGCCGGCCGTGCCGCCCACTCCATCGTCCTCGACGTGCAGCACGGCTCGACCGCCCTCGCGGCGCAGGGTGATCGAGAAGGTGGTCGCGCGGCTGTGCCTCAGCACGTTGGTCGTCGCCTCGCGAACGGCCCACGCGAGCACGCCGGCCGGGGCCTGCGCCATTGCCCCCAGCCGGTTCTCGACGACCAGGCGGATGCCGGCAGCGCGGAGCGCCTCCCCGGCACTGGCCAGCTCACCCTCGAGGCTCGGCTGGCGGTAGCCGGCGACGACCGAGCGGACGTCGTCGAGCGCGCGCCTGGTGGCCGCGGTGGCGTCCTCCAGGTCGCCCTTCAGCGCCGGGTCGGTCTCGGCCGGCAGCGAGGCCAGCACGAGCTCGGTCTTCAGGATGGCCACCGTCAGGTTCCGGCCGATCAGGTCGTGGAGGTCGCGCGCCAGCCTGAGCCTCTCCTCGTGCGTGGCCAGCAGCGCGACCCCGGCCCGCGCTCGCAGCAGCTCCCGGTTGGTCAGGAGCAGCAGCCGCCCGCCGATCGCGGCCACGCCGATGACCAGGTCGTTCACGACCGCGAACAGCACGACCGGCACGCCGGACCCGTGGGCGACCTGGAGGACGCCGGCCAGGACCGCGACGGCGACCGCCGCCGGCGCCGCACGCCGAGCCGGCAGCCCGGCTCCCGCCGCGAGCGCAGCGTAGAACATGGCGTCCCGGCCGGACGGGCTGACGAGCGTGAGCGGGGCGGCAAGAGCGGTCACGACTGCGATGGACGCCCCGGCGACGAGCGGACGGGGAGACGACACCCCGCGGGTCCAGAACCACGCCCAGACGGCCAGGAACGCGGCCACGGCGGCGATCACCCCTCCTCGGGCGGCCGCCGACCAGGAACTGGCCAGGAGCTCGGGCAGGAACATTACCGCGATGAGCGCCAGGCAGACGAGCAGCGCCCGTCCGGCCCAGATCCACCCGCGCGACAGCACCATGGCGAGCAAGAGCTTAGATGGCGACGCGGCGGCCCTCGCGGCGGCCCTCGAAGGCGGCGGGCGGCCGAGGGCAGGCCCTGGGCGGGCCTCAGCGCTCCGACGCGCCGGCCACGCCCGCCGGCCGCCGGCCGCTGACCAGGTGCAGGACGGGCAGGCCGTCCACGTGCCGCCGGCGCACCCGGTCCAGCGCCACCGGCGGCAGGACGTCCTGGTCGCCCTCGGCCAGCACGGTGTCCCGGGGATGCACCGCCTTCCACACGTCGCCCACGACCTCGCGGGAGAGGTTGCCGGGCACGTAGACGTACTGCCGGTCCCGGACCGAGCGGCGCGCGGCGCGCTCCGCCTGCGCGAACGCCGACTGCGCTCGCCGGTCCGAGAGGAACGGATCGGCCACCTCCATCAGCTCCGGCGTCCGCGCCGGGGGCGGCGCCCCGCGGTAGAGAAAGACAACGGGGTCGTCGCCGCAGGTCTGCAGCGCCGTCGTCACCACCGCTTCCGCCGACCGCAGGTCGTCCGGCAGCACCGCCAGCACCCTCGCCGGGCGCATGCGCCTGGCCATGGATATCGGCGTGACCGGGACGTTGGGCCGGTGCATGAACGGGAACACCACCGGCCGCCGGCGTGCATAGGTGGTCAGGCCGACCACCAGCCCGACGACGGTCAGGCCGCCGCCGAACGCGGTCGCCAGCGGCTTGTTGATCAGGTTCGTCACCCAGGCGACGGTCACCAGGACCGTCGTAACGACCCCGAGGCTGAAGGCGAGCATGCGACCAGCGGTCCAGCCGCCGGTCCACTCGTGCAGCCGGATCACGTCGAGCGACAGGCAGGTCAGGATGAAGGCGCCGAGCAGGCCGAACGCATACAGGTCGCCCAGCAGGGTGACGTCCCCTCGGGTGACTACCAGCACGGCCACGGGCACCGCTATGGCCAGCAGGATCGCCCAGTGAGGGGTGCGGCGCCACTGGTTCCGGCGCTGCAGCGAGCGGGGCAGGAAGCCCATGCGGGAGAGGGCCAGGAACACGTGATAGGCCCCGATCACGGCGGTGTTGCTGGCGAAGACCAGCAGCAGCGCCCCCGTGACGGCGACATAGGCGCCGACCATCTGGCCGGCGACGTGCGCGCCCAGGAGCGATATGAACTGGTTGGGGTCGGCCCGGCCGTCGAGCAGCGCCGTCGACCAGATCGTGAGAAGCGGGCTGGTGATGGCCATGGTCATCACCACGACACCCATCGCCTGGGCGGCGATGCGGCGGCGGGGTTCACGCATGCCGGGCGCGAGCTGGGCGATGGTCTCCAGGCCCGAGAAGGCCAGGAAAGCGCCCGCGAATCCCTGCAGCGCGAGGAGCCCCGTGAGGTGCGGTCCCCGGCCCAGCGCCTGGAAGCTGTGGACGATCCCGGACGGCCCGAGGAACAGGGCAGTGGCCGCCACGACGAGCAGCTGGCCGGCCGCGGCCAGGCAGGCCACGATGGCGGTGACGCGCGCGCTGTCCCGGATGCCGAGCAGGTTGAGCACGGCGAGGCCGACCAGTGCCACCACGGCGAGCTCCAGCACCGAGGGCGCCAGCGGCGGCGCCACGACGCTGAGGTAGATCAGGCCTGACAGCGCGCTGAGGGCCGCGGTCAGATAGTAGTCGACCAGGATGAAGAAGCCGCCGAGCAGGCCGACGAACGGGTGCAGTGCTCGGGCGCTGACGTTGACCACCCCGCCGCCCTCGGGAAACCGCCAGGTCACCTCGGTGTACTTGACGCTCAGCAGCACGAACGCCACCAGCGTCATCAGCACGAAGATGCCCGAGCGCGTGCCGTAGGGGCCGTACAGGATGCCCGGCACGTAGTAGATGGACGTGCCGATGTCCGCGAACACGACCGCCCAGCACAGGAACCAGCCGAGCGTGCCAGCCCGCACCTTCAGCCGGCGGTGCCGCGCCACCGTGGAGACCACGAGCGCTCAGTCCACCGTGCGCGGGCGAAGGAGCAGGTCGCGAACGGCGTGGACGTCCGCCCGCAGCGACTCGAGCGCCCGCCGCAGGTCGCGGTCGGCCAGCTCGAGCTGGGCCGCGGCGACGACGTACAGCTCCGCCCGCTCCAGCTGCTCGGCGGCGACGTATCGCTTCTCACGCTCGCGCTCGGCGCGGCGCCGGAACTCCTCCTCCGGGCCCTGGTCGAGCCGCAATGCCCGATGTGGCATGACTCCACGGTAGGCGCGGACGCGTGTGGACACCGTTTGGGGACGCCGCCGGCCCGTATGGATGTCGTATGGAACCGGGGTGTCCGACGGCGGCTCAGGCCTGCAGGCGGTAGCCGACGCCCGGTTCCGTCACGATGAACCGCGGGTTGGCCGGGTCGTCGCCCAGCTTGCGCCGGATCTGCGCCACCACGTAGCGCGTGTTGTAGGAATCGCCGAGCGCGTACTCACCCCACACGCGCCGGAGCAGCGTGCCGTGGGTCACCGGCCGGCCGGCATTGAGCGCGAGGTGGCGCAGAAGCTCGTACTCGGTCGGGGTCAGGCGCACCGCCCTGCCCTCGACCGTCACCCTCCGCCTGGCCAGATCGATGTCCAGCGCCCCGCAGCGGAGCACCGGCTCGCCCTGGGCGACCGCGGCCTGCCGGCGGAGCACGGCGCGGATCCGCGCCACCAGCTCGTCGACGCCGAACGGCTTGACCACGTAGTCGTCGGCCCCCAGGTCCAGGGCCCGCACCTTGTCCTGCTCGCCTGGCATCACGCTGACGACGATGACCGCGGAGCGGTCGTCCCCCTCGCGCAGCCGCCGGAGCACGTCGAAGCCGTCCAGGCCGGGCAGTCCCAGGTCGAGGAGGACCACATCCGGCCGCCAGGCGGCGGCCTGGCGGAGCGCCTCCTCGCCCGTGCCCACAGCCTGCACGTCGTAGTCGTGGTAGGTGAGGCCGGCACGGAGGGCCCGACGCATCTCGGCGTCGTCGTCGACCACGAGCACGCGGCCCCTCAACAGAGCCGGATCCCGCCCAGGACGCGGCCGTCCCCGTCCGGCTCGCCGGTCGCCTGCGGAACCCGGCTGGGCGCCCCCACCGGGCTCAGGGGCAGGACCAGCGTGAAGCGGGGGCCGCGGCGGAGGTTCTCGGCTCGCACCGTGCCTCCGTGCGCCTCCGCGACACGCTTGCAGATGGCCAGGCCGAGGCCGCTGCCGCCCTTCCGGCGGGTCCAGAACTTGTCGAAGACGCGGTCCAGGTCGCCGGGCGTGATCGGCGGCCCGTCGTTGGCGACCGACAGCTCGACCGCCCCGTCCACCGCCCTGGCCCCGATCGTGATCGTGCGGCCGGGCGGCGTCCATTCCCTGGCGTTCTCCAGCAGGTTGGTGAGGGCGCGTCCGAGCTGCTGCTCGTCGAGCGGGACCGGGGGCAGGTCGACCGGCACCCTGACCTCGAGCGCGAACGCGGCCAGCTCGGGGCGCAGCCGGTGCAGGACGCCGCCGACCACGTCGTCCAGCGCCTCCGGCCGGGGGTGGACGGCTCCCCCCGCCTCGAGCCGGGCCATGTCCAGCAGGTCGCCGACCAGGTGGTCGAGGTGCGAGGCGTTCCGATCGAGGCCCTCCACCAGCTCGCGCTGGTCCCGTGTGAGCTGGGCGGCCGGCGCCAAGAGCGCCGTCAGCCCGGCCCGCAGCGAGGCGATCGGGCTCTTCAGCTCGTGGGAGATCGACGAGAGGATCGCAGCCTTGAGCTGGTCGGACGCGGCCAGCGACGCCGCCCGCTCCGCCTCGTGCCCGGCCCGGCGCCGGTCGAGGAGGAGCCCCGCGAGGCTGAGCAGCGCGGCCAGGAGCCTCAGGCCTGACGCAGGCACCTCCTCGTCGGTCACGGTCAGCAGCAGCACGCCGCTGGCCATCGGCAGCACGCAGCGGTTCAGCTGCCGGCCGGTCGGGCGCAGGAGGCGCAGCCGCTCGCCGTCGAGCATCAGCCCGATCGGCTGCCGGCGTCGCCAGGCAAGGTCCGCCTCGCGGCGCGCCTCCTCCGGCGGCTCCGGGCCCGTGACCCTCACCAGCCGGTCCCCCTCCAGCCCCAGCAGGGCCACCTCCCGGACGGAGGGCACGTCGAGCATGCGCTGGCGCACCAGTTCGAGCGCGGCGGCGACCTCGGGCAGGCGCAGGGCGGTCGTGGCCAGCTCGTAGAGCGAGCGTGACTCGGCCGCCATCGCCTGCGCCTCCCCCTGCGCGCGCCGGGCGGCGCCCGCCAGCTGGCCCGTGACCAGGGCCGCCGCCAGCAGGGCGAGCAGCGACCCGAGCTGTCCGGCGTCGGCCACGGTGAGGCTGCCCACCGGCGGCACCAGGGCCACGTCGTAGCAGAGGATCGCGAGCACGCTGGCGAACACGGCCGGCCACTTGCCGTAGCGGGCCCCGAGCCACAGCACCAGGAGCAGGTAGGCCAGTCCCAGGTTGGCAACCGCCACCCGCGAGGAGACCAGCACCAGCGCGGCCGTGATGGCGAGCACGCCCCCGACCGCCAGGCCATAGGGCAGGAGCCGCCGCATCGCACCGTCAGCATAGTCCCGCTGGTGGGGGGGAGAAATCGTCCTCCGCTGTCCCTCCCCCCTCGCGGGGGAGGTGGCCCGCCAGGGCCGGTGGGGGGATCTCAACCGGTATCCCGCCCCGGCCTCCGGGGGACGGAGCGGAGGCAGCGCCCCGGTCAGCGCTGGTAGGCCAGCCACAGGGGCTGGACGCGGTCGCCGCTCCGGACCGCCACCCGCACCCGGCACTGGCCGCTGCACCCCGTCGGGAGGATGCTGCCCTCGGAACCGGTGCCCGGCTGCTGGACCACGGAGTAGCCGGGGACGGCCTCGATCTCGATCGCGTCCTGGAAGCCGGGCGCCCGGACAAGGCGCACGCAGAGTGGCTGGCCGGGCGCCAGCACGGGACCGGCCGGGACCGCCGGCTGCAGGGCGAACGCGGTCACGATGGCGTCCAGCCGGCCGATGTCGTACTCGGTTACCAGCAGGTTCCCGGCCTGGTCGATGCCCAGGCCCTGGGGCGACCGGAGGCCCGAGGCGACGTCGACGGCGCCCCCATTGACGACCTGCACCACCCGGCCCTGGCTGATCGAGATCGCGAAGATCCGGCCGTCCGCGCCGGCGACCACGTCGTCCGCCAGCGGCAGCCCGCTCACCAGCGTCTGCCGGCTCCCGTCCGGCGCGAGCCGCACCACCGCGCCGGCGTTCTCGTCGGCGACCACCACCGCGCCGTCGGGGAGCGACCAGGCTCCCGTCGGTCGGGCGAACCCGGCGACCCGCCGCTGGACCTGCCCGTCGGGGCCGACGAACAGCACCGCTCCCCGGGGGCTGTCGGGCACGATGAGCGCGCCGCCGGCCGCCGCGATCCCGTCCACGCCCTCCAGCCCGCGGACCGGCTGCAGCTGGATGAGGGTCGTGACCTGGGTGTCCCGGACCGCCACGACCCGGTCGTCGGCCTGGTCGGCCGCGTAGAGCGTGCCCCCCACCCGTGCCATGCCCTCCACCAGCGGGATCTGCACCGGCAGACGATCGACGCCGCCCACCGGCCCGTCGCCGCCGACGCGGGCGATCCGGCCCGGACCCAGCTCGCCGACCAGTACCTGGTCCCCGTCCGCCAGCACGTCGTCCGGCTGCGTCAGGCCCGTGGCGAGCTGCAGGACGGGCAGACCGGAGGCGACCCCGCCGGCCCGGGCGTCGGCCTGCGCCGGCGCGCAGGGCTGCGGCAGCGGGCTCGGGGTGACAGCCGCCCCGCGGGCGGATGCCGCTGGTGAGGGCCGCTTGGCGGCGGGCTGAGTGGTGCAGGCGGCGGCGAGCACCAGGGCCAGGCTCATGGCCCGGAGCGCGCTCCGCCGCCATGCCGGATGCACGGTGCCGAGTATGCAGCCCGGCCGCGGCTAGCGCAGCGCCGAGATCCAGTCGGCGGCGACGGCCAGCGCGTCGTGGAGCCGCTCCTTCAGGCCGTGGCCGGTGCCCGGCAGCGTCACCACGCGCACCTCCTGCAGCTTGCCGGCCTCGCGGCGGAGCTCGTCCGGCGAGCCGAAGGGGTCGGACTCGCCCTGGACGATCAGCACCGGGCAGCGGACACGCGGCCAGTGCTCGGTCCGGAGCTGCTCCGGGAAGCCGGGCCGGTGGAGCGGGTACGCGAACAGGAGCAGGCCAGCGAACTCGTGCTCGGCGCCGGCTGCGGCCAGGCTCGCCACGCGACCGCCGTAGGAGCGGCCGCCGATCACGACCTCTGGGCCGGCGCCCGACTGCCGCAGGTAGGCCGGGACCGCCCGTTCGGCGTTGCCGCCCGGCAGCTGCACCGGGTGCGCCTCGACGCCCCGCGCGGCCAGCCCGTTCACGTACGGCTCGATCGACTGCAGGCCGCCCGTCGCGCCGGGGGCCAGGAACACCTTCATGCGAGGAGCGAGCCGCCGTGAGCGGTGAGCCCGGCGAGCCTTACCGGCCGGGTCGTGCGGGCGTCAGCGGTGGCCACGGCCCTCATTGTCCGTCAGCCGGCGTCGGTGACAGCCGGAGGCGATCGGACCGGCACCGGGTGCCCTGGATTGCGGCCGGGCTCCTACGTGCCCACCTCCCGCCGCTGCATGAGCAGCACGGCCAGGCCGAAGCCCGCGATCACCACGGCCACCATCGCCCACAGGCCGTTCCAGAACACGCCCGTGAGGAATGGGGTCCCGTACAGCTGCTGCACCGACAGGTCGCTCGCCCAGGCCGGCCACTGCAGCAGCGGGCCGAGCTCGTAGATGAGGAAGCTGGCGAAGGCGAGCATCCCGAGCACCCCGACGGCGGCGCGCGGGAAGTCGGCGCTGGCCGCCGCGCCTACGGCCGCGTAGGTGAGAGTGAAGGGGATGAGCACCCACGACGCGCGGAACACGCTGGCTGCGTCCAGGGTGGTGCCGACGCCGGCCGCTGTGGCCGCCGCCACCAGCGAGCCGACCGCCACGACGACCGCGGTCCCGACCACCGCAGCCGCGAAGCGCTCGCCGATGACGGCCCACCGGTGCACCGGCATGCTGAGCACCGAGGTCAGGATGCCCTCCGTGTCATCCGAGGCCCAGCCGGAGACGAGGTGGACCGCGAAGCCGGCGAGGAGCAGCTGCGCGATGCCGAACCAGAAGGCGGCGATGAAGCCCCGGTAGGGGTCGCCCCCGCTCGAGTGGGTGAGGAAATCCCGCATCCCCGGCAGGCCGATCGCCGCGTCCACGACGGTGTGCGCGATCGACACCATGTACAGCGCCATGGCACCGGTGCCCAGCGCCCAGCCGACCACGATCCAGCGCTGCCGGTAGAGCAGCCTGGCCACAGGCCAGGCGAGCAGTGGGGACGGCGCCGCGTCCTTCGCCCTGGCCTCGCGGGCCCGACGGGGGAACAGTGAGCCCCGGACGTCGCGGTGCATGAAGGCGAGCGCGGACAGGACGCTCGTCACGACGACGAGGGCGACGCTCAGCGCGACCCCGGCGGCGTCGAGGTGGCCGCCGGGCGCCAGGACGGTGGTCGCGTCGTACCACTTGAACGGCGACACCCACGCGAGGCCGTCGAACGAGTGATCGCTGCGGGCCAGGACATCGACGAGATAGAGGACCACCACCACGGCGGCCCCGGCCGCCTGGGCCGCGCGGGTCGACGCGACCAGCTGGGCGACCAGGTAGCAGAGCGCGAAGAGCGCGAGCATGAGCAGCCAGAGCGTCAGCGTCTTGCCCGCCAGGCCGCCCAGGTTCAGCGACTCGTAGCGGACGACTCCCACTGCGAAGCCGAGAGCACCCAGGACCGCCGCCGCCAGGGACGCCAGGCCGTAGGCCGCCAGCCGCGACGCGACCACGCGCGCCCGAGAGACGCGGGCCGCCAGCCAGTAGTCGACGAGCTGCCTGTCCTCGTCGCCGCGGGCGGCGCCGGCGGCGGCCGCGATCGCCCAGATCATGACCACGAGCGCGAACGGGCCGTACGCGCGCCACTGCACGTAGCCGTCGAGGGTGTCGAGCCGGAAGGGCGCCGGCAGGATGTAGCTCAGCTGCGCGGCCAGCACGCCCATGTCGTGGGCGAACGCGGCCCGGCTGGCGGCGGTCGAGCCCGCCACCTGCACGAACGCCGCCGCCTGGACCGACATGCCCACCAGGAGCACGATCCCGTAGCCGATCCACCCCCAGCGGTGCAGCCGGAATGCGTACCTCAGCATGGCGACACCGCCTCCTCCTTCCCGGGCTCCGCGTAGTACGTCAGGAACATCTCCTCGAGGCTCGGCTCATGGCTGGACAGGTTGACGACGTGCGCGCCGGCGACCGCGGCGATCAGCGGCTCGAAGCTGCCCCGCACCAGGCAGTGCAGGCGGTGGTCATCGACCGTCACGCCCTCGACGCCGGCCGCGCGCCGGACCGCCTCCACCGGCACGTCGCCGCCGAACTCCATCTCGACCCGGTGGACTCGGATCTCGTGCAGGTCCTCCAGGCTGGCGACGTTCACCAGCCGCCCGGCCCGGATGATCCCGACCCTGTCGCACACGTGCTCGACCTCGGAGAGGACGTGCGAGGAGAGGAACACCGTGGCGCCGGCCGTCCGCGCCTCGCGGACCATCGCGTAGAACTCCTGCTGGTTCAGTGGGTCCAGGCCGCTGGTGGGCTCGTCCAGCACCAGCAGCCGCGGCCGGTGCATGAACGCGATCACCAGCAGCAGCTTCTTCTTGTTGCCCGAGCTGTAGTCGCGGTAGCGCAGCGAGACGTCGAACTGGAGCCGGTCGCACAGCTCCTTCACGTGCTCCCGGTCCACGCCCCCGGCCATGGCGCCGAGGTAGGCGATCACCTCCCGTCCGCGCAGCCCGCCGAACTGGGGCGGCTCTCCGGGCACGTAGCCGGTGAGCCGCTTGGCCTCCACCGCCTGCCGGTGGCAGTCGAGGCCGAAGATCGACGCCCTGCCCCGGGTCGGATAGGCCAGGCCCATGAGCTGGCGGATCGTCGTGGTCTTGCCGGCGCCGTTGGGTCCGAGGTAGCCGAAGACCTGGCCCTCGGGGACCTCCAGGTCGAGGTCGAACAGGCCCCGCCCCGCCCCGTAGTCCTTGGTCAGCCCTTCCGTCCTGATCGCGCTCGTCATTGTTCCCTCCTTTCGCGCATCTCCCGCATCACGCTGGGGGCGAGTTCGATGAATTCCCGCATCATCTCGGCGAGCTGCTCCAGCTGCTCGCGCCGCTCGTCGCTCTCGGTGGCCCGCGCCCCCTGGCGCAGCCGCTCCATCAGCTCGTTGGCCTGGGCGTTGCGAGCGGCGTAGATCGCCTCCAGGCTGGGCAGCGCCTCGTAGAGCAGCCGCCGGCTGCCCCGCTCGCCGACCCCGCGGGCCAGCCCGAGCTGCACCAGCTGCCGCGTGGCCAGGCTGACGCCGCTCTTGGCCAGGCCGACGGCGCCGGCGATCTGGTCCAGGCTCGCGGTGCCCGGCTGCAGGAGCAGGTACCCGTAGATCCGGCCGGTGTTTCGCGCCACGCCCCAACCCAGCAGGTGCTGACCCATGTCTTCGATGAACTCGTGCTGCTGGTCAGTCAGGTGCTGAACGTTCTGCTTTTGCAGCACGTACCGCATTATACTCCAAACGCTCGGGGTCAGGAGAGGGTCGACGGGCCTTCCTCTGGTGCGCTGACCAGGCTGCTCACGGTCCGGCTCCGGGCCGCTGCCGCCGCGGCGAGCAGCTGCACCGCTCCGCAGGCCACGAAGGCCGCGGCCAGGCTGGTCCCGGCCAGGGCGCCGAACGCGACCACCGAGACCGGCGCCAGCGCCGAGCGCGGCAGCTCGATCATCCCGTTCACCCGACCCAGCAGCTGGGGGCTGGTGGAGCGCTGGACCCAGGTCGGCAGCGCCACGTCGCTGGAGTACGCGACGCCGAAGCCGAGCGCGGCCAGGACCGCCGCGTCCGGGCCGAGCGCCGGCAGGAGCCCCAGCATGGCGAAGGCCAGGCCCGCGCCGGCGGTCATTGCGATCACCAGCAGACCCCACCGGCGGGGCAGGCCGGTGAGTCCCGCGCTCACGGCCCCGGCGAGCTGGCCGCAGCCCCAGGACGAATAGAGGAGCCCGAGCGCCACCGGGCCCTGGGCGAGCGACCTGGCCAGCGCCGGCAGCCCGACCCCGAAGACGCCGTTGTAGGTCAGCGACTCGACGGAGATCAGCATCAGCAGCACGCGCAGGTCGACGCGACTCCAGGCGTACGCCAACCCGGCCCCTATGCCCGCCCACACCCCCTCGGCCGCCTCCGTGCGCGCCGTCCTGCGGATCGGCGCCGGCAGCAGCCCGGCGCCGGCCAGCAGGAAGGACAGGGCGTTCAGGCCGAACGCCCCGCCGGGCCCGACCGCGGCCACCACAACCCCGCCGAGCGCCGGCCCGACCAGCATCGTGCCCTGCTCGCTGACGCCGAGCAGCGCGTTGGCGGCCGTCAGATCCCGGTCGACCGCCACGAGCTGGGGCACGACCGCCCCGACCGCGGGAACGAAGAACGCGTCGCCCAGGCCGAAGGCGAACGAGCCAGCGTAGAGCTCCCAGACCCGGACCGACCCGGTCGCCGCCAGGCCGGCCAGCACCGCGGCGACCAGGGCCCTGGCGACGTTCGAGGCGAAGAGGAGCGCGCGCGGGCTGAGGCGGTCGCTGACCGCACCGCCGACGAGCACGACGGCGGCCCTCGGCAGCGCGCCGGCGAGGAGCACCGAGCCCAGCGCGAGCGGCGAGCCGGTGAGGGCCAG